>WNFI01030299.1_pt2 | contig 21593 bp, 18 predicted proteins | sample 5400471 | NCBI WGS metagenome assembly WNFI01 (sample SAMN13153348, study PRJNA577476) | soil metagenome | isolation source: 100 cm saprolite on Douglas fir-dominated hillslope | place: USA:California | collected 2013-09-17
CGCTTAATTTCAGAGGGGAAGACCATGAATCGCTTACCGCGTCGAGCCATCGTGCTCGCGGTCGCGGCGCTCGCCGCAAACGGCGCTTATGCGCAAACACAAGGGGAACGCGACGTGCTGCGCGAGGTCTCTGCGCGGCGCGACGGCATCGCAATGCACCGGCCGGGACTCGATCTGTCGCTCTACGGGCTGCTCGACTTCACGTTCGTCTCGCGGAACAACGCCAACGCCGCGGGCGACCGACTGAGCAACTTCGACACGCCGTGGTTCAGCGGCGCGCGCTGGGGAATCATGGGCTCGCGCAACCTGCCCGACGGCGCGCCCTCGGTCATCTTCAAGCTCGAAGGCGAATACGTCGTCGCCACCGGCAACATGGACACGCCGGGAACGATCTTCAACCGCGATGCGTGGGTCGGCTTCTACGGCGATGCCCTGGGAAAGCTGACGATGGGCCGCCAGAACACGCTCGCGCGCGACTTTGCCGGCAACTGGGGCGATCCGTACACGCCGGATGGCCAGGTGACGTATGAAGAGCGCGGCTGGACCAACACCAACAACTTCAAGCAGCTCATCAACTACGCGGCGAGCCCGAGCGGTACGCGCTGGGACCGCGGCGTGGTCTACAAGAAGCAAATCGGCCCGTTCATGGCCGGCGTGGGCCACCAGTTCCAGAGCCCAGGCGCCGGCAACGATCCGGTCGCCGGGGAGAACAACCGCAACACCTCGAACTCGGCGGGACTCGCCTGGAACGGCGGCGTGTTCAACGTCTCCGGCTTCTACAACCAGTCCGACAAGAGCAGCACCGCGGTCACCGCGACCCAGTTCAAGCACAAGTCCTACGCCCTTGGCGGCAATGCGGGAATCGGCCCGATGGTGCGCGTATTCGGCGGCATCTTCCACTACACGGCGGAGCAGCCCGCGGCGTTCGGCAACCGCAGCGACAACGCCTGGACGCTGTCGGCGAGGCTCGCGCCCCCCGGCAAGCTCGACTACGAGCTCGGCTATGCGCATTTCAAGGCGAACAACGCAGGCGCGCAGGTCTACCTCGTGGCCGATCGCATGAAGACGAAGGACGGCTGGGCCGATCCGCGCTCCTTCGGCAAGCCGGACCAGAACGAGTTCGGGATCGGCATCCGTACACGGTTCTAGAGTGAAAACACTGCTCTCTGGTGCAGTCCTCGTGCTCGCCGCGTTCGCGGCGGGCACGAGTTTTTCGCAGACCTATCCGGCGAAGCCGGTGCGCATCATTGCGCCGTTCGCCCCCGGCGGCGGCACCGATTTCATCGCCCGGCTGGTCGCGCAGAAGCTCACCGAGCGGCTCGGGCAGCAGGTGATCGTGGAGAACAAGCCCGGCGCAGGCGGCAACCTCGGCGCCGAGTTTGCGGTGAAGTCGGCGCCGGACGGCTACACGCTGCTCCTCATCGCCGGCAGCTACACCGTCAACCCGAGCATCTACAAGCTCTCATTCGATCCGGTGAACGACATCTCGCCGATCGTGCAGCTCTCGCAGGGACCGTTCGTGGTGGCCGTGCATCCTTCGGTGCCGGCGAAGACGCTAAAGGAGCTCATTGAGTATGCGCGCAAGGAGCCCGACAAGCTCTCTTATGCCTCGGCCGGCTCGGGCAGCATCACGCATCTCGCGAGCGAGCTGTTCCTCGACATGGCGAAGATCAAAATGGTCCACGTGCCTTACAAGGGCACCGGGCCGGCGCTCAACGACACCATTGCCGGCAACACGCAGCTCATCTTCGGCAGCGTCGCGACGAGCCTGCAGTTCATCAAGTCGGGGCGCTTGCGCGGACTTGCGGTCACGACGCCGCAGCGCATCGCCGCCGCGCCCGAGCTGCCGACGGTCGCCGAAGCGGGCGTGCCGGGCTATCAGGTCGTGCTGTGGCATGGCCTGGTCGGTCCCAAGGGACTGCCGCTCGCCGTGGTGGAGCGCATCAACCAGGCGGCGAACGACGCACTGAAGTCCAAGGACGTCGCTGACCTTCTCGCGAGCGACGGTGTGGCTCCCGCGGGTGGCACGCCCGAGCAGTTCCGCGCCCTCATCAAGGCCGACATCGAGCGCTGGAGCGGCGTCGTAAAGCGGGCGAATATCAAAGCCGAGTAGCGTCCCCTGCGCCGGCCGCTGAGGCCGCCGACTGCCTTCTCTCCTCCACCCGCAGGCGCAGGCGCCGGGGCGCTTTTTCTCTGTGCAGGCTTAACGCGTTTTCAGAATCGCTTCAGCCAGCGTTCATGCCGGGCTGGGATTCTTGCCATCCTCAACTCAGCAGAAAGGAATGACGATGAGCAAGAGCTTTCGCAATGTGGCTGGCGCCACGCTGATTGGCGTGTCGCTCGCGTTCGCGGCCAGCGGCGCCGGCGCGCAGCCCAAGAAGAACTGGACGGCGCCCGCGCACAAGATGCACGGGCAGCAGCTGTGCGACGAGACGATGGCGAAGCACCCGGAGCTGATCAGCGTCACGCTCCATGGCGTGCCGCCCGGCCTGGAGAAGGTCTACACGATGTTCGCGGGATCGTTCCCGGACCGCATCGGCAATGCCGACGATCCGGACGACATCGACGTGATCACGAAAGGCATCACCGTCCTCGACCCGCGCTGGCGGCGCACCAACGACAATCCCAAGAAGTTCGTCGTGCTGCTGCCGATGCGCGACGCCGCCGGCGAGAACGTCGGCCTTGTGGTGTACGCGTTCAAGGAACCGCCGGCGAACGCCAACACGAGCGCCGTGGAGCGGGACTTCCTGGCGAAAGCCGCGGCGCTGCGCGACGAGCTCGCGAAGAAGATCCCTGGCTATAAGGCGCTCTTCGATGCGGCGCATTGATGCAACCCAGCCACCTACCAGGGGAAGACTCATGAGATCCGGCTTCCGTTTCACGCTTTGCGTCGTCGCGCTCTCCGTCGCGGCGGTCCATTCCGCGTTCGCGCTCAAGTACGCCGAGCCCGAGCACAACCTGCAGGTCGATCCGTCGACGCCGGCCTGGCAGCCCGGCCCAGTGCCGATCCCCGACGATGCCAAGGAAGTCGAGCTGAGCATCGTCGGCTCGGACACCATGGACGAGATCGTGCTCGGCTGGGCCAAGCTCTACCGCAAGCAATACCGCGCGATCAGCGTCACGCTGGATCTGCGCGCCTCGGGCGCCGGCGCGCCGGGCCTCGTCTCCGGCAAGGGCGATCTCGCCCCCGTGGCCCGCGAGATGTTCCCCGCGGAGACCAAATCCTTCGTCGACAAGTTCGGCTATGCGCCGACTCCCATCCGCGTGGCCACGGGCAGCGTGGGCTCGCTCGGCAAGACGGCGGCGACCACCATCCTCGTCGACAAGAACAATCCGATCGATTGCCTGAGCCTGCCGCAGCTCGACGCGATCTATTCCAAGACGCGCAAGCTCGGCTACCAGGAAGTCAAGACCTGGGGCGACCTGGGCGCGAAAGGGGAATGGTCGAGCCGGCCGGTCCATCTATACGGTCTCAAGCCCGTCAACGGTATCGAGCAGTACTTCAAGATGGTCGCCATGGACGGCGGCGAATACAAAGACGGCATCACGTTCGCGAGCAGCAAGGGCCTTACGCACGCGTTCACCGTCGCGGCGCAGGACATGGCGAAGCGGCCGGGCGGCCTCACTTACGCGATGCTCGCGAACGTCACGCCCAACGTGAAAGTGCTCAAGGTGGCGGGGAAGCAGGGCGGGCCGTGCTACGAGGCGACCGTCCAGAACGTATACGAGCACAAGTATCCGTTCAGTCGCTACGTGTACCTCTTCGTGAACAAGGCGCCCGGCAAGCCGCTCGAGCCGAAGGTGAAGGAGTTCCTCAGGCTCGTGCTGAGCAAGGAGGGCCAGCAGGCCGTCGCCGAGGAGCGCGTCTTCATCCCGCTCATGCCGCAAGTGGTGCGCGAGGAGCTGACGAAGCTCGACTAACCGGCAATTCGGGGACGGAGCCGGAACTATTCCGGGCTACGTCCCCGAATCCGCTGCTCGCTCGCCGAGGCCCTCCAGATGCCGCGCGATCTCGGCGGTCACCGCGCCGGTCTGCCGCTCGAAATCCTGGACGTCGGTGAAGCGCTGCGGTTCGACGAAGGACACCGTGACCGTCGCTTGCGCCGGGATGGCGGCCAGCGCGAGCGCAGCGAGGGCATAGCGTGCGCTACGGCCATGCATGCGGCCGATTCTAGCGCGGCGAGATTGCCGCCCGCCATTGCTCGAGGAAGTCGCTGCGCTTGACCGGGTCGAGGCTCGCGAGGAGCCCGGCCCCGAGCGCGATGGGCCGGGGCGTCGCGCCGAGCGCCTTGGCGAGCGTCGCCGGACTCATGTCGGCGTCGAGGTCGGCGCGGATCGAGCCGAGGGCCGCGCGATTGGCGAGGAGCGCCTGGCCGCGCCGCGACAGCACGTAGTCGAGCCAGAGCCTCGCGGCCTGCGGATTGCGCGCCGCCTTGTTGATCAGCATGACGCGCGACATCACGAGCGTGTAGTCGCTCGGGTAGACGTAGCCGATGTTGCGATCCTTCGCCGCGCGGAGCCTCGCGTATGAGCCGAGGATGTTGTAGCCGAGGAGGTGCTCGCCCGAGCTGATGCGCTCGAGCATCGTGGCGGTGCTCGTCCGAAAGCGCACGCCGCTGGCGCCCAGGGTTCTCGCAAGCTCCCAGAAGTCCGCGTTGTATTTCGCGTCGTGCGTGACGAGAAGATAGCCGATGCCGGATTTCTCGACGTCGTAGGAGACGACCTTGCCGCGGTACTTGTCCGCCTTCTCTCTGAGCAGGCGCAGGACGTCCGCGTGGCTACGCGGCACCTCGTCCTCGCCCACCAGGCGCCGGTTGTAGACGATCACCACTGGCTCGTAGGTCGTGCCGTAGGCCTCGTGGCGCCAGACCGCCCACTGCGGCAGGCTGCGCGCCTCGCGCGACTCGTACGCGGCCGCATAGCCCTCGGCGGCGAGCTTCATCTGCAGGTCCATGGCCGAGCTCCACAGGACATCGGCGCTCGGCGCGCGTGCCGCGCGTTCGCTCACCGCGCGGTTATGGAGCTCGAGCGTATTCATGTCGTCGTATTGGACCTTGATGGCCGGATACAGCGACTGGAACTGCCGCAGGAGCGGCTCGGCCACCGCCGCGTCGGTCGAGCTGTAGATGACGAGATTCCCGGCGGGGGCCTGCGCGAATGCGCCGAGCGAAACGCACGAAACGATCGCAGCCAGCGATCGCGTGATGAAGCGCAAAGGTTCCCTCCTCGAACCTCCGCATTCTAAATTGGTCTCCTTGAGGGGTGCGCGATCGTCGCGGCCGCGGGTGAACGAAAACTGAACCGCAGCTTAATTTTCATTCAGGTACCGGCGTCTTTGCGGGAGGCGCGGACCGGGTGCAATAATCATCCGGCACATGCCGTGAAAATCCTGATCGTCGAAGACGAAGCGAGGCTGGGCGAGTTCCTGCAGAAGGGACTCGCGGAATGCGCTTACACCGCGGTGTGGGCGCGCAGTTGCCGCGAAGCGAGCGACGCGCTCGCCGAATCGCCCTTCGATGCCATCGTGCTCGACCTGAACCTGCCCGACGGCGACGGCATCGATCTCCTGCGCCGGTGGCGAAAGAGCGACTTCAACGAGCCGGTGCTGATCCTCTCCGCGCGCGACAGCCTCGCCGATCGCATCAAGGGGCTCGACGTCGGCGCGGACGATTACCTGCCGAAGCCCTTCAGCTTCGAGGAGCTCATCGCGCGGCTGCGCTCGCTGCTGCGCCGCCAGTCGGCGGCCAAGCAGACGCGGCTCGAGCACCGCGGCATCGAGCTCGATCTCCTCGGCCGGACGCTGCGCGTCAACGGCCAGGCGGTCGATCTCACGAGCCGTGAATACGCGCTCCTCGAGATCTTCATGCAGAACCCGGGCCGCATCCTCACGCGCACGCTGATCTCGGAGAAGATCTGGGCGTCCAACTACGACGTCGACACGAACCTGCTCGACGTCTACATGAGCCGCCTGCGCGGCAAGCTCGAGACCGCGTACGGTAGTCCGCTCTTCAAGACGGTGCGAGGCGTCGGCTACCAGCTTCTATGAGGACGATCCGGGCGCGCCTCACGATGTGGTATGCGCTCACCGCGACGGCGACTCTAGCCGCGCTTTTCGTCCTCGGCTACTTCCTGCTCGAGCATCACCTGATCCGCGGCTTGGATCTGCTCAGCGGCTCCGAGTTCGAGCAGATCAAGGCGCGGCTCGGCCCGGATTACCGCACGCTCGACCCGATCGAGATGGACGAGCGCATCCGCGAGACCACCGAGTACGCGGCAGTGCTCTTCTACATCGACATCCACGGCGCGGCCATCCATACGCCGCAAGGGCCGAAGCGCGAGGTGATCTTCAGCTCGCGCAATCTGCACGGCGCACACGTTCCGGACGTGCCGGGCAGGCGCGAGTTCAACGTCGAGCTCGCCGGCATCGGCGAGCTGCGCGTGGGCGAGTTCCTGTTGCCGCCCTTCGACGTGATGATCGCGACCCCGCTCGGTCAGGTGAGGCAGCTCATGCGCGGATACGTGCAGGTGTGCGTGGCGCTGCTCGCCGTGATGCTGCTCGCGAGCGTCGCGATCGGTTTCGGCCTGAGTAACCTGGTGTTGCGGCCGGTGCGCCTGATTCGCGAGACCGCGAACCGCATCCGCTCGGACAACCTGAGCGAGCGCATACCGGTCGCGAACGTGAAGGACGAGATCGCGGATCTGGCGCACCTCCTCAACCAGATGTTCGACCGGCTCGAAGCGTCCTTCGCCGAGATCCGCCGCTTCGCCGCCGAGGCGTCGCACGAGCTGAAGACCCCGCTTTCGCTCGTTCGCCTGCACGCGGAGAAGCTGATCATCGACGGCGCCTTGACCGCGTGGCAGCGCGAAGCCGTGCAGGTGCAGCTCGAGGAGCTCGCGCGCGCCAACCGCATCATCGAGGACCTGCTCTTCATCGCCCGCGCGGATGCGCAGGCCATCCGGCTGGCAGTGGCCGAGCAGGACATCGGCCGATTCGTGCAGGGCTTTGCGCAGGACGCCGCCGTGCTCGCCGAGCACCAGGGCTGCCGCTTCGTGTTCAGCCACCGGGGCGGCGCGGCCGCGGCCTTCGACGCGCGCTGGATGCGGCAGCTCCTCCTCAACCTGCTCTCGAACGCGCTCAAGGCCTCGCCGCCGGGCGGTGAAGTGAAGCTCACCTCCGAGAACGCCGACGGCGTCTGGCGCGCGAGCATCGACGACCAGGGCCCGGGATTGAGCCCCGAGCAGCGCCTGCGCATGTTCGAGCGTTTCGTTCACTTCCCGACCTATGCAAGGGACGAGAAGGGAAGTGGGCTCGGGCTTGCCATCTGCCGCAGCATCGCCGAGCTGCATCGCGGCCGTATCTTCGCCACCGATACCCCAGGCGGCGCCGGATTGCGCGTCGTCTTGGAGATTCCGGCGGCCGCGGCGGGTGCGAGCGCCGGCGCCGAGCAACACTCGGCAAGCGGGCGGATCGTCCGCTCCGTTGCCGAGCACGCGATTCCTTAACGAGGGTTCAGGAATCGTTAAGGTTGATTTCAGGAGCAGTCGCCACCCTGCGGCGGCTTGGGGCGTGTCAAGGAGGAGGGGATCCAATGAGTGCGCGTTCCGCACTCTGCTCGATCGCTTGCGTAGCGACCGTGGCGGTGATGTCGCAGTGCGCGGCGGCGGATTTCGATCTTGCGGCCCTGCCGCGCTACGCGCCCGAGCAGAAAGTCTCCGGGACGATTCGCAACTTCGGCTTCGGCCTCGGCGGCGTGCTGCGGCTCTGGGAGGAGGGCTTTCGCCGCATCCATCCCGGCGTCACCTTCGAGGACAAGCTGCCAACGAGCGATGCCGCCATTCCCGCACTCGTCACGGGTGTCGCCGACCTCGCGCCGGACGGCGGCGAGCCCGCGATCACCGAGGCGCTGTCCTTCTTCGAGGTCTACGGCTATCCGCCGACCGACATCATCGTCGCCTCCGGGGCGTTCGACGTCGAAGGCAAGTCCAGCGGCCCGGTGATTTTCGTGCACATGGACAACCCGATCACGCAGGTCTCCATGGAGCAGCTCGACGGCATCTTCGGCAGCGAGCGCACCGCGGGCATGCGCGGCTTCAAGTGGACGCCGGTGGACGGACGCGGCCCGGAAAAGGACATCCGCACCTGGGGCCGGCTCGGGCTCGTCGGCGAATGGGCCGACAAGCCGATCCAGACCTACGGCCATGCGCCTTCCGGCACGGCGCGCTTCTTCCAGTGGAAGGTGCTCGCGAACGGCGACAAGTGGAATCCAAACTATCGCGAGTACGTCGAGACCGGCAGCAAGATGATCGCCGACGAGGATCGCGTGGCGCAGCGCCTGGGGGTGCGGCATATGCTCAAGGAGCAGCTCGCGCGAAATCCCTACGGCATCGCGTGGACGGTGATGCCGCAGGCGAGGGGCATCGAAGGGATCAAGCTGGTGCCGATCGCACCGCGTGATGATGCGGCGGCGGTGATGCCGAGCGAGCAGTCGTTCCAGGACCGAAGCTATCCACTGGTGCGCAACATCTACATCTATCTCAACCGCAGGCCCGGCGCGGCCGTCGATCTGAAGCTGAGGGAGTTCCTGCGCTACATCCTGAGCCGCGAAGGCCAGGAAATCGTCGCCAAAACCAACGGCTACCTGCCGCTCACCGCGGCGCTCGTCGCCGAGCAGCGCCGCAAACTCGACTAGCGCACAGGACCCCAATGATCGTTCGCATCGTCATCGCCGCCGCCGTGGTTTTGAGCCTGCACGCGTTGCCCGCCTTCGCGGCGCAACCACAGGTCATCGTCACGCTGCCGCCCGGGGCCACGGCGCCTGCCGGCTATTCCGAGCAGCTCTCGGCCTGGCGCCAATCGGGCCAGGTGGCGAACGTGCTGCTGCTCGAACCCAACCCGCGCGACAAGCCCGCGTTCGGTTCGCTCGCGGTGCTGGAGTTTCCCAGCGAGGGATCGCTCGAAGCATGGCGCGAGGAGGGCGCGCCGAAGCTCGCGGCACCCCTCACCTGGAAGCAGGCCGACGTGATCACCCATGCAGAGATCACGCCGCGCGACTCCAACCGCTCGACCTTCGTCGTGAACGCGTTCGAGCCGTCGATGGCGCCCGGCGCCTACAAGCAATACGTCGACAGGACCGTCGCGCCCAGCCTCTACAGCCAGCGCGCGGGGAAGGCGCTGATCCGCTACACGATCTACCTCGAGCGCGGTGCGCCGAGGCGCGCGCTGCTCGTTCGCGAGTACCGCGATTCGGTCGCCTTCGGCAAGCGCACCCCGGTGGCCGGCGACGTGAACAGCGTTTCGGAAACCGTCGCCCAGTACCAGGAGCCGCCGCCGCCGAGCCTGCCGGACCTGCCCTCATACAAGCCCGAGTTCAAGGTGGTCGGCGGCCTGCGCATGGTCGGCAGCGAGCTCAAGAACGCGGTGGACCAGCTCGCCGACGGGTTCAGCAAGTTCCATCCCGACGCCAAGATCACCACCAGCCACATCCCGAGCAGCGAGGGCGGCATCGCGGCCCTCTACTTCAACCTCTCGGACGTGGCGCCGATGGGCGACGACGCCAAGATCACCGACATGATGCCGTTCTGGAACACGTTCGGTTACATGCCGACCGAGATCTCGGTGGCCACGGGCGGATACGAGAAGCGGGGGTCGCTGTTCGCGTGGGCGATCGTCGTCAACAAGGACAATCCCCTCAAGGAGATCTCCATCGATGAGCTGACGCGCGTGTTCGGCGCGGAGCGTTCCGGCGGCTGGGAGCTGGTCGACAACGACTACAAATACACCTCGAAGTGGGCGCGCGGCCCCGAGACGAACATCCGCAAGTGGGGCCAGCTCGGCCTCACCGGCGACCACGCCAATCGCGAAATCGAGACCTTCGGCTATTCCGCGCCCGGGTTCGCGACCTATTTCGAGCGCAACTGGTTCCACTGGTCGAAGAAGTGGAATCCCAACTTCATGGAGTACGTCGAGCTGAAGCAGACCTCGGGCGATGCCGGGGGCCTGAAGGTCGCGAGCGAACGTCCGCTGGAGGCGCTCGCGACCAACAAGTACGCGATGGGCATCGCGGGCCTCATGCATGCGAAGAACTATCCGCACCTGAAGGTGCTCGCGATCTCGCCGCGCAAGGGCGAGCCCGCGGTGGCGCTCACGCCCGAGAACGTGGCCACGCGCCGGTATCCGCTGATCCGCGACGCGTACTTCTACGTGAACAAGCCGCCGGGAGGAAAGCTCGACCCGAAGGCGCGCGAGTTCATGCGCTTCGTGCTGAGCCGCGAGGGCCAGGAAATCATCGCGCGCGTGGGCTATTACTACCCGCTCAACGCGGCGCACCTGCGTGAGCAGCTGAAGAAGCTCGACTGATGAAAACCCGGCTTTTCTGCGCCGCGATCGTCGCGTCGCTCCTCGTTTGCTTCGACGCCGCGGGCCAGTCGTCGCAATCGATGCCGACGGAGGAGTCGAGGAAGCTTCCGGCCGGATCGGCCGCCGAGCGCAAGGCGCGCATGGCGAAGCGCGCCGCGGCGCCCGCCTACAGGAAGAAGTTCGACCTGAGTGGCCTGCCGGACTACGTGCCGCAGGACAAACCCACCGGAACGCTGCGCATCTCGGGCAACAACTACGTCGGCGATTCGCCGCTGGCCGAGTGGTGGCGCGAGGCCTTCAACAAGCACCAGCCCGGCATCAAGATCGAATACAACCTCGCCACCGCGGCGATCGCGGTGCCGGCCTTGTATTTCGATCTCGCGGACATGGGGATCAACCACGAGCCCAGCTTCTACGACTACCTCGCGCACCTGCGGCTCAAGGGTTACGAGCCAACGGGCATCGAGGCCTTCACCGGCGCGTACGACGTGGTCGGCTGGCAGAACCAGCTGGTGATCATCGTGAACCAGAAGAATCCCATCACGAAGATCACGATGAAGCAGCTCGACGGCATCTTCGGCTCGGCGCGCGACGGCGGCTGGGTCGGCACGACGTGGAAACCGGAGTTGCGGCGCGGCCCCGAGGGTGACCTGCGCACGTGGGGACAGATGGGGCTTGCCGGCGTGTGGGCGGACAGGCGCATCAACGTCTTCGGCTACACCCTGCGTTACGCCACCGCGCTGGAATTCTCGAACAAGGTCCTGCAGGCGAGCGACAAGTGGAACGGCGACCTGCACGCCTATGCCAACTACCGCCGACCCGACGGCACGACGTATCTCGAGGCCGATCAGATCTTCGATCAGATCCGCAAGGATCCGGCGGCGATCGGCTATGCGCGCTATCACGGCGGATTCCCGAAGGACGTGAAGATCCTCGCGGTCGCCGAGTCCGATGCCGGACCGTATGTCGTGCCGACGATCGACACGGTGCAGAACCGCACGTATCCGCTCTGGGGTGGGCAATCGTTCTGGGTGAGCGTGAAGCCCGGGACGCGGATGGACGCGAAGGCGCGCGAGTTCCTGCGCTTCGTGCTGAGCCGCGAAGGCCAGGAGCTGCTGCAGAAGGATGGAAAGTACCTCCCGCTCACCGCCGAGGTGGTGCGCCGGGAACTCAAGAAACTCGATTGACGGAGACGACCCGATGATCCGACGACTCATGATGTTTTTCGCCGCCGCCGGACTGGCGGGCGGCGCGCTTTGCGCCGACAAGGGCACGAGCGGCCTGGAGATGCAGAAGGCGCGCGCCGAGGGGCTGGTGGTGAAGGGCAAGAAGTCCTACTACCCCGCCGACAAGTGGGACCTCTCCGATTTGCCCGCGTACGCGCCGCAGGAGCGGATCGCCGGGACGATCCGGCTCTGGGGGAGCAATTACATCGTCGATGGCAACCTGGGCGAGTATTGGGAGAAGGCGTTCCGGAAATTCCACCCCGACGCGAAGCTCGACTTCAACATGCTGACCACGCGAGCGGCGGTGCCCTCGCTCGTGTTCGGCGTGGCCGACCTCGGCATCGGGCGCAAGGTCAAAACCGAGGAGCTGCAGCTCTATCAGCGCTACAAGGACCGCGACCCGCGCGAGGTCGTGATCGCCACTGGCTCGTACAACGTCACTGGCTGGAATCCGGCCTTCGGCATCGTCGTGCACAAGGACAATCCGCTCACGAAGATCACGCTGCAGCAGCTCGACGGCATCTTCGGCGCGGAGCGGCTCGGCGGCTGGGTGGGCACCGATTGGCATCCCGAGGTCGCGCGCGGTCCCGAGAAAAACATCCGCAAGTGGGGCCAGATGGGCCTCGGCGGCGAATGGGCCGACAAGGAAATCACGCCCTACGGCCTCAACCAGCGCTACAGCCAGGCCACGTGGGTCTCGGACCGCATCCTCGGCGGCAGCGACAAGTGGAACGAGAAGCTGCGCATCTACGCCAACTACGCTTCCTCCGATTCCAGCGGCGAAGGCAGCTCGATGGGTTTCGGGCGCCTCAAGCGCGGCCTGAACGAGGACCTGTCGCGCGACCGTTACGGCATCGCCTACGTCGGTTCCCCCGTCGGCGCGAACCTGCCGCCGGCGCTCAAGCTGCTCGAGATCGCCGAGACTTCGGCCGGGCCCTACTACGCGTACACGCTCGACAATCTGCGTTCGCGCCGCTATCCGCTCACCGACGAAATATATGCGTATTGCGATGTGCAACCCGGCGGCACGCTCGATCCGAAGGTCCGCGAATTCCTGCGCTTCATCGTGAGCCGCGAAGGGCAGGAGGCCGTGATGCGCGACGGCAAGTACCTGCCGCTCACCGCCGAGATCGTGCGCCGGGAGCTGAAGAAGCTCGACTGAATGAAGGCCGCGCTTTACGTCCTCGCGCTTTCGCTCGGCGCGACGGGCGCGCTCGCAGCGGATCCCGCGGTGCGCTTCGTGGACTCGCTGCCGCTCTACAGGCCGGCCGAAAAAGTGACCGGCACGATCACGCTCTGGGGCCATGGCGGCTTCAGGCGCGATTTCATGGCGAAGCTGGTCGCGTCATGGTCCGAGCGCTTCCGCCGCGAGCAGCCGGGCGTCGAGTTCATCTACAGGATGTACGGAACGGCTTCGGCCATCGGCGCGCTGTACACCGGCGCCGGAAACATCGCCTTGCTCGGCGAGGAAATCAGCCCGGATGCGGCGGCGGCGTTCGAGCGCGCGAAGGGCTACGCGCCCACGGGCATCGAGCTCGCCACCGGCAGCCTCGACGTGAATTTCTTCGACTATGCGCACATGGTGTTCGTGCATCGCGACAACCCGCTCGAACGGCTCACGCTCGCCGAGCTCGACGCGATCTTCGGCGAGGAGCACCGGCGGGGCCCGAGGAACGTCCGCCGGTGGGGTGAGGCGGGATTGAAAGGAGCGTGGGCCGGGCGTCGCATCCAGCCCTACGGCTGGAAGGTGGACGAGGACTTCGCGCTTTTCTTCCGCGCGGCGGTGCTCGAGAACAGCCATCGCTGGAATGTCGAGACGAAGGAGTTCGTCCACGGCACGCGCGCGGACGGCAGCCAGTACGACCATGGCCAGCGCATCCTCGATGCGCTCGCCCAGGACCGCTACGGCATTGCGATCTCCAACGTGCGCTACGCGGTTCCGGCGGTGAAGGCGCTGGCGCTCGCGCGCCGCGCGGGCGGACCGTATTTCGAGCCGACGATCGCGAATCTGATCTCGCAGGACTATCCGCTGGTGCGCATCATTCCGGCGTTCGTCGACAAGCCACCGGGAGGCGCCGTCGAGCCGCCGGTGCAGGAATTCCTGCGCTTCGTGCTTTCGCGCGAGGGCCAGCAGGCCTTGCTCGCGCATAGCGGCTATCTGCCGCTCGGCGAAAACGCGATCCGCGCGCAGCTCGAGAAGCTGCGATGAGGGCGTTCGTCGCCGCGGTCCTGCTCGGCGCGTCGGCGATCGCATCCGCGCTGGAAGTGGCGCCTGCGCCCTACCAGGCGCGCGCAACGCGCGAAGGAACGGTTCGGGTCTGGGGCAATCCCGAGTTGCGCCCGCTCCTCGAGCGCTGGGTGGAGGGCGTTCGCCGGTCGCATCCGCAGGTGCGCATCGAGACTCACCTCGCGGGCAGCGACGTGGCGATGGCAGGGCTCTACACGGCGAAAGCCGATGTCGCGCTCCTTGGCAGGGCGGCAACCGCGCCCGAGGTGAAGGCCTTCGAATGGATCTATCGCTACCCGCCGCTCGACATCGAGATCGCCACGGGCAGCCTGGCGCAGCCCGGGCGCTCGCCCGCCGTGATCGCGTACGTGCACCGCGACAATCCTCTCGCGGGTCTGACGCTGCGCGAGCTCGACGCGATCTTCAGCCGCGAGCGTCGCCGCGGGGCCGGCGCGCCGATCGCCACGTGGGGCGGGCTCGGGCTCGCCGGCGAGTGGGCGTCACGTCCGATCAGGCTCTACCTCGTGGACAGCGAAAGCGGCACCGGCCGCTTTTTCCGCGCTGCGGCACTGAAGGATAGCCGCATGCTGCATTGGGACCGCATCACGGAATTCTCCGACACCTCGCGCCTTCGCGATCCCAGCCATGACGCCGCAGCGCGCGCGCTGCAGGCGCTAGCGCGCGATCCGTTCGGCCTCGCCGTCGCGAGCGGCGAGCCCGTTTCCGGGGCGAAGGCGCTCGCCCTGTGCGCCGAAGACGGCGCCTGCTACCACGCCAGCGCCGAAACGCTCGTCTCGCGCCGCTATCCGCTCGCGCGCAGCGTGCACGCGTACGTCAACCGCAAGCCGGGCACGCCGCTCGATGCGCCGACGCGCGCGTTCCTCGACTACGTGCTCGGCGCGGATGGCCAGCGCGACATCGACGCCGCCGCAGCGTACCTGAGGCTCGCCGCGGAAGTCGTGCGCGAGGAGCGCGCCAAGCTCGACCAGTGAATACCTGAACGCCGATTTAACGAGCAGACAGCCTGATTTAAGGTCCGCTGCGTACGCTGCCGCTCGTGATCCGAGCGCTGCTCACCGTGGTTCTCCTCGCGATCGCGGTTCCAGCCGCGGCGCAGATTCCGCTCAAGATCTACGCGCAGGAGCTCGTCGATCGCACTGTGGCCGCGAATCCCGGGCTGCTCGTCGTCGTCATGCACGTGACGCCGCCGAAGGCGCCCGAGAACATCATCATCGCCTCGAACATCGGGCGCATCGGCAAGCCCGGCGACGAGGACGATCTGCGCGTGATCGAGACGGGAACAGCCAATCTCGAAGTCGCGGCGAACGGCCGGCGCTTCGAGGTCGAGCTGCCGCTGCGCGATGTGAACGGCGCCACCGTCGGCGCGCTTGGCCTCGTCTGGCCTTACCGCGCCGGGCAGGACCAGGCCGGCTTCGTGCGCAAGGCCGCGGGAATTCGCGATGCGCTGGCGAAGCGCATCCTCAACGTGGCTAATCTGATGGACCCTTACCCGCTCGACGCACGGGCGACGACGAGCACCGGGGCGCAGAAGCTCGTGGAGGCCGCCGCCGTGCGTCATGCCGAGATCAGGGTGCTCGCCATTCGCGGTCCGTCGAAGACGCTCGGCGGCTTCGTTCTCCTCGGCTCCACTTTCGGGCGCCACGGCAAGAAAGCGCTCGCCGAGCAGCTCGCGGCCTTCGAGCGTGGCGAGCCGGCGGGCGTCGTGCACGCGGACCTCGAGCGCTACAGCGTCGATTTGCCGTTGCTCGATCGCAGCGGACGCAAGGCAGGCCTGATGACGGTCAGCTACCCGTGGAAGGGCGCCCACGAGGAGAAGGCGCTGATCGCGAAAGCGCATGCGCTGCGCGAGGAGCTGCGAGCGCAGGTCGCATCGGCTGAACAACTCGAGGAGCTCGATCCATGAAATGCATCCACCCTCTCGCTGCAGCCGCAGCGCTCGCCGCGACGTCGTTCGCGCTTCCCGCCGCCGCACAATTCCATCGCCTCGAGGCGGCCGTGAAGCTGCAGAGCGCGGCGCCGGATTGGGACTATCTCAGCTTCGACCCGGCACGTTCTTACCTCTTCATCGCCGCTCGAGCGGACGGCGTCATCGTTTACGACGCCAAGACCAAGAAGCTCGTGCGCACCATCGAGCAGTCGCACGACGCCAATGCAACCGTGCTGGTCCCTGAATTCGATCGCGGTTACACCGTGAACGAAGACGGGACTACCACCGCCTTTCGGCTGTCCTCGCTCACGGCCATAAAACGCACCAAGTTTGCCGAGGCCGGCGACTCGGGCGCCTATGAGCCCGTGACAAGGCAGGTCGTGTTCACAGTCAGCGAGACGCGAGAACTCGTGTTCCTAGATGCGGAGAGCGGCGCGACGACCGGCAGGCTGAAGATCGAAAGTGGCAAGCCCGAGTTCCCGACGCCGGACGGCCGCGGCCACCTGTACCTGGGCGAGCGTGACCGCGATGCGGTCCTATTGATCGACGCCAAAGAGCGCAAGATCGTTGCCGAGTGGAAAACCGAGGGTTGCGCCGAGCCCAACGGCGTTGCCCTGGATCGGACGCACAAACGGCTCTTCATCGGTTGTCGCGGCAGGGGCATCAATCCTGTGCTCGCCGTGCTGGATGCCGAATCGGGAAAGGTCATCACCACGCTGCCGATCGGCCGGGGTAACGACGGCGTGATCTACGACCCCGACACGCGCAAGGTGTACGCCTCCGGCGGCGTCGATGCGAACCTCGTCGTCTACCAGCAGGTCGATGCCGATCGCTATAAGCTCGCGGAGGCCACGACCACGCGCCCGTACGCGCGCACCATGGCGCTCGATCCGACGACGAAGAAGGTCTACCTCGTCACGGCGGAGGGCACGGTCGATCCGACGAAGAAGGTGAACCAGGGGCCGGCGCCGTTTTACCCGAACCGGTATTTCCCGGAAACCTTCACGCTCCTGATCTACGCACCGAAGTAGCGGCGGGGGCGGAGTTTCCTGAAGAAAGATTTAGGTTCGCTTCAGGATCGGTTCATCGTTCGAATGGATAAACAAGGGGCAGGTGGCCCGGCAGCCGTGGGCACCCAAGGGGGAGGAACCCAGTGATCGGAAGAGCATTTCTCGTCCTGATGGCGGCTGCCGCCTTTGCGCCTGGCGCGCAGGCGCAGCCGGCGGCCGTTGGCGGCAGCTACGCCCAGCATCTGGTCGACAGCATGGTCGCGCTCCATCCGGAACTCGTCGAGCTCGACATTCACGCTCTGCCTCCAGGCAGCCGGCAGCTCATGCTGGTCGCGGCGAAATCGCCGGCCCGCGTCGGCCGGCCCTCCGACACGGATGACGTCGCCGTCTACCGAACCGGCGAGCCGCGCGTCGAGATCAACAGGAAGGGCGATCAGAACGTCGAAGTCGCGCTCGCGCTGCGGGACATCTACAGGCAGACCATCGGCGCCGTCGAGTTCACCTTCCCGTATACGCCCGGCACGGACGAGGACGCGCTAATCAAGAAGGCCGCGCAATACCGCGACGAGATGAGCCGCCGCATCCTGGATTCGGCGAGCCTCTTCGACCCGGCCCAGCTCGATCCCCGCGTGCCCGAGCGGACGTACGCACAGTTTCTGGTCGACGACACGCTCGGTCGCCATCCCCGCGTGGAGGTCATTGCCCTGCATGCGCGCACGCCCAAAACCGGCTCCGGCTATCCGATCATCGCGTCGAACATCGGGCGCATCGGCAAGCCGGCTGACGCCGGCGACCTGGAAGTGATCAATAGCGGAAAGCCGCACTATGCGCCCGACGCGCGCGGCGCGCGCTTCGAGGCGAAGCTGCCGCTCGCCGACGCCGCCGGTACGACGATCGGGGCGGTCGCGATCATCTTCCCGTACGGCGCGGCCGCCAATGCCGATGCCCTGCAACGGCAGGCCGAGCACATCGTCGCGGAGCTGCGCGGCCGCATTGCGGACGCTGAGGTGCTCGAGCACCCGTATCCGGCCGCGCGTCCGGCCGAGCTCGCCGATGCGACCGAGGAGTACAACAAGCAAGAGCTCGGCAACAAGCAGGATCTGCCGATGACGAAGGCGGTCGTCTCGGGGCAGGCGCTCGAGGAGTCGAAGCAGGAGGGCTACTCAGAGGCGATCAAGAACGTCGCGGGCGTGCAACCCACCAATTCGGCGGGCAGCCCCAACGACGCGTTCCAGATCCGCGGCATCAAGCTGAACCTCTTCTCCAATTACCGGATCGACGGCGGCGTACCGATCGCGGGCGTGATCACGACCCCAACCGACGACAAGGAGCGCGTCGAAACGCTGAAGGGCGCCAACGCGCTCATGTTCGGCATCGCGAGCCCGGCCGGAATCATCAACTTCGTGACCAAGCGGGCAGGCCCGCGCGATGTCACCAGTGTCGGTCTGGCAGGCAACTCCTTCGGCCAGCACGTCGGTAACATCGATATCGGCAGACGCTTCGGCGCCGACAAGGAGGGCGGCATAAGGGTCAACTTGTCCGCCGCACATCTGGAAAACGGCGTGCGCCACACGAGCGGCCAAGGGCGCTTCGAAAGCATCGGCTTCGACTACCGCGCAAGCTCGCGCCTCAGCTTCCAGGCCGAGGTCGAGCATTACGAGAAGTTCGTGCCGGAGCAGGCGGGCATCAGCCTGCTGCCCGCGGCCAGCGGCGTTGTTCCCATCACGCCCGTCCCGAACCCGAGAAACCTCCTGTCGGGCTCGTGGAACGTCTATTCCCCGCGCACGAAGAACGTCCAGGGCCGCGTCGACTTTGTCGTTACCGACGGCTGGAAGATTCTCGTGCAGGCGGGCGAATCCGATGCGCACCGCCACCGCAACACGGTGCGCATCGGCAGCTACAACATCTCGACGGGGGCCGGTGGCGTCGTCACGGTGCAGCCGCTCACCAACGACTACAAGAACACGTTCGGCCGCACCGAGTTGCTCGGCAGCTTCCGGACATGGTTCGTCAGGCACGATCTGACGCTCGGCGTTTCGCACACCGAGCGGCGTTCGGCCACGTACGAGCAGAACAACGTGACGCTGCCGCAGCGGCAGAACATCTTCGACCCGATCGAGCTCGCGCCACCGGTATTTACGAGGGCGAACACCGCGCTGCCCAAACAAAGCAGCAAGGACGATGCAGTCTACGGTTACGACACGATCGGCGTTACCCCGCGAGTGAAGCTGCTCGCCGGTGTCCGCAGCACGAGGGACGCCGAGGTCGTTGGCCCGACGACGACGACAAATCGTGTCTCCTCGCCGGGCTACGGCGTGCTCTGGGACGTCCTGCCGACGACGACGCTCTTCGCGAGCTACCTGGAGGGGCTGGAAGCCGGCGGCACTGCGCCGGCAAACGCCGCGAACGCGAACGTGGTGCTGCCGCCAGCAATCTCCAAGCAAAAGGAGATCGGCATCCGCGATTCGTACTTCCGCGGTCTGTCGATCAGCGCGTCGTACTTCGACATCGAGCGCGCGAATGCGATCACGGATCCGGTGACGAACGTCTTCGGCTATTTCGGCACGCTTTCGTTCAAAGGTGTGGAGACGACCGGCGCTTACGACATCACGCGCGCATGGCGCGTGACGGCCGCCGGGCAGTGGCTGAATGCGGTGCAGAACGCCCCGGTGCAGCCCTTGGTCGACCAGAAAGTGCCGGAGAACACGCCGCACTGGAGCGGCAATGCCTCCGTGCAGTACCGCGCGCCGTGGCTGCCGGGGCTTGCGCTGCGGGCCGGTGTCCGGGGCATCACGAAGCGGGCGGTCAACAACCAGGATCAGGCCTACATCCCCAGCTACAAGCTCTACGACCTGGGCGCGAACTACGCGACACGCATCGGCGGGCAGCGCGTCTCTTTCCAGCTTGTCGTCGACAATCTCACGAACAAGCGATACTGGAATTCGGTGCAGACCGGCACGTACGGCATTGGCATGGACCGCAGCATCAGGTTCAGCGCGAGGATCGATCTCTGACATGAGAGGGCGGGCCAACGCGGAGCGCAGCGTGCTGGTCGCGGCTGCGTTCGTTTTCGCCACGAGCGCACTTGCGCAACGGGCGCCGACCCGCCCGATGGTCGAGTGGCTCATCCCGGCACTCGGCTCGCACAAGCCGCAGACGCCCGAGCAGGCAGAGGCGGGACGCCAACGGGGCCGCGAGCTGCCGCCGCCCGAGCTGCTGCAACCGACGCTCGATCCTGCGCTGCCCGCCTACGAGCCGCGCAAGGGTGCGAAGCTCACGGGCGCTTTCAGGGGCGGATCGTCCGATGTGCTCACCGTGCTCGTGCAGCGTTGGTTCGAGCGATTCAAGCGCTATCACCCGGACGTCACGCTCAGCATCGCGCCGCCCTATGCCGGCAGCCTCGGCGCGGTCGAGCTGGTGAACGAAAAGCTGGATTTCGTCTTCGTATCGCGCGAGCTCCGGCCAGACGACATCAAGGCCTTCGGGACGAAGTTCGGATACGACCCGTTGAGCCTACCGGTGCTCGGCGGCTCTTATCGCCATTTCGGCGCGCTCGATGCGGTCGCATTCTTCGTGCACAAGGACAACCCCATCGAGAGCATCACCTTCGACCAGCTCGACGCGTTGTTCTCGAGCACGCATCATCGCGCCGGCGGAGCGATCGCCAAGTGGGGCGAGCTCGGGCTCACCGGGGAGTGGGCCGACAAGCCGATCAAGCTCTACGGCATCAAGCCGTGGAATGGTTTCGAGGAGTTCGTGCGCCAGCGGGTGCTGAGCACGAAGGACAAGCGCGGCGAATGGCGCGAGGACATCCACTTCGAGAAGCTCGTGTTCCCCATGGCGAAGCTCGTCGCAGCCGACCGCTACGGCATCGGCTACTCGGGCATGGCCTATATCGACGCCGGCGTGCGGCTGCTGCCGGTTGCGGCCAACGCGGGCGATGCGCCGCAGGCGCCGACTTACGAGAACGTGGCGCTCGCCGCCTATCCGCTCGCCCGCCTCATCTTCTTCAACACCAACAAGGCGCCCGGCAAGCCATTGCCTGCGGCGCTCGACGAGTTCCTGCGCTTCGTTCTGAGCCGTGAAGGCCAGCAGGTCGCGCTCGACCACGCGCGCTACATCCCGTTGCGCGCGAACCAGGTCCATGGCGCGCGCGCTCTGCTCGATCACTGACCCTGAACCTCCGAGGTGCTCGGGCCCGGCGCTCGACGACACGATTGCCGGCAACACGCAGCTCATCTTCGGCAGCGTCGCGACGAGCCTGCAATTCATCAAGTCCGTGCGTCTGCGCGGCCTTGCGCTCACCACGCCGCAGCGCATACCTGCCGCGCCCGAGCCGACATCGAGCGCTGGAGCGCGGTGGTCAAGCAGGCCAACCTCAAGGCGGACTGAGTTACAGCCGTAACGCGGCAGCGCCGAACGGACACGGCGCTGCAGGGTGAGCCGCCCACCATGAGGGCATGAATCGGCTCATCCACGCCGCCCGCGAATCCGGCCCTTATCTGCTGCTGGGGCTCCTGCTTCCCGGCGGCACGCTGGTCGCGGCACTGCTATGGCTCTATCGGCATCGCTCGCGCTGATCGGCGCCTTGCTCGCGGCGCCAGCCTTGGCGCACGAGGAAGCTCCCGACGCCCTGCTCAAGCGTGTCTCGCAGGAGGTCACGCAGGATAAGGACATCCGTGCCGGTGACCCGGCGAAGCTGCGCGCTTTGGTGGAAGCGAAGCTACTGCCGCATTTCGATGCCCGCCGTGCGACGCAGATCGCGGTCGGCGCGAACTGGCGGCGCGCGACGCCGCAGCAACAGGACGAGCTGGTGCGCGAATTC
>WNFI01666681.1_pt1 | contig 21592 bp, 21 predicted proteins | sample 5400471 | NCBI WGS metagenome assembly WNFI01 (sample SAMN13153348, study PRJNA577476) | soil metagenome | isolation source: 100 cm saprolite on Douglas fir-dominated hillslope | place: USA:California | collected 2013-09-17
CCCTTCATAATACGGCCATGGATATCCATCCTCTCGTTGCCCGACTGCTTCTTGCGGGCGATGAAACGAGAGAAATCGCACATATTTCGCCGACGAAAGCGGTTGGCACAACTCGACAAACTTCCGAAAAGGAAAGCCGACCCAGGGCGCTACCATTGACCAGGCTTCCACGCAACGCATCCGATAAATCCGCTCCTCCAAGGAGAATTTTTTGACCAGGTCCTCGAACCCGATCTGAAAAGGGTTTTGTACCAACCCGCCGATTTCAATGGTCCAGGGATCAATCGTCAGCTTGGATGCGAGACGTGCTACATCTGCTTTGTCAGTGGTGAATTCATAAAAGTTGTTGTAACGGCCGGCCTCCGCCGCGGGAGTCAGTGTTCGATCTCCAACCACGTATTTGTCGTTGTGTGTTGCCGGATAAAGAGTGTCCGACGGCCGAGGCGGCAAGTTTGTCCCCGTTTGTTCGGCTGAGAGGCTTTCTTTCGAGTCGCAGCCAGATAAAGCAGCTCCGGTTGCCGCTAAAGCTAATCCCCGGAGAAATTCACGACGGTTCCAGAAAATTGCTTCGGGTGTTACCTGTGATTCGGGAAGCGAGTAACGCGAGGGCCGTAAGAAATTCATAAATTCATATATCGATTGCTTACTTCTAGAGTCACGCCGAGATCCAGGTATTCCAACTTGATCGCTCGGTCGCGATTATTGCCACTGAGGTTCATCCGTCGCGCTCAGCACCTAGGATTCTCGCTCGACGATATTCGTGCGCTGTTGGGGCTTTCGAGTTCGGAGTGCGAGGAGGTTCAAAAACTTGCAACCGAAAAGCTAAGCCTAGTTCAGGAAAAACTGGGTCAGCTTCGAAGGATCGAGTCGGTCCTCGCGGAGACGCTTACTCAATGCGCAAAGCGCAAAGGCAACCAGCCGTGTCCGATCATCGAATCACTTACCGGATCAGATAGCCGTTGACACCGTACCTGGGTACGGGGCGTAGGATGCGCTTGTCGAAGAAATTCAATCTATGAAACGAACGATGGTAACGGCTGGGGTTTTAAGTTTGCTTGGCGGATCGTTTGCCTTCGCCCAAGACACCACGATCGCGACGAAGACCGATCGCGTCAGTCTGTTTGAAGTGGCCTTGAGATGCGAGGCAGCGCCTGAGATCGGTTGTGGTAGCCGTTCGAAACCCGTTCTGCTGCAGCTCGAGCGTGAACCTATGATTACCGAAGCTTGGCTGAACGAAACCGGAACGGTGTTAACCGTGGTTGGTAAGGAGGGGTCTAACCGAGAGTCACGGTTCAAGACAGTTCAATCAATCTTGGAAAAGAACGGCGTGACGGCCACCGAATTGCAGGGCGAAGCTCGTGAAACCCAATTTAAAAGTTTCGTTTCGGGCAAAGACTGGTATCGCGGTGCGGAGGTGGATAATCTCAGCAAGCGGGAAGCTAGAACTATTGCCGCGCGATTGGTGCACCGCATCCAGGCTAAGGCTCCCTTAGCGCGGGAGAAAGCCAACGCATTAGAAGTTAGCGTGGCGGGCGTTTTCGAACGCAGGTTCATCGGCAGCTCTAACAACTCAGATCCAACATGCAAAAGGGAACAACTCGTTGAAGAGTTGTCGACAATCGCGCGTGCGAATCTTGACGAAAAAGAGATAGTCGCCTTCCAAGAAGCAGTCGCCGAGGGTATCCGCCCGCTACCCGAGGATCAAGAAGAAGCAAAAACCAAGAAAACCGCGCCGGACTGCTGCTCGCTGCAGTCGACTAACAAAAGCTGAACCTCTGCAGATGGGCGTGGGCCATCTGATGGATTTGCCGCTGGCCGATGACTTTAAATTTCCCTATTTGACTCCGGACTATGGTACGGAGCGTAGGTTGGCTCTCAAATAATATGTCTGATCTGGAACTCAAAATTCTGCCTCATGCGAAAAAGGCTGATGCGCAAAGAGGAAACGGATTTCTCATTGCCGGTATACTTTCGGCCATTGGAGCATCGATTTGCTGCGTCGGCCCGCTTGTGTTGCTCGCACTTGGGGTCAGCGGCGCTTGGATCGGCTCCCTGACTGCGCTCGAACCTTACCGACCAATTTTTATCGGATTGACACTGCTGTTCCTTGGGTTCGCCTTCTATCGCCTTTATTTTGTACGCCCCGCCTGTTCACCTGAATCTGCCTGCGCTAATCACCGCAGTTTAAAACACCAACGTTTGGGATTCTGGATCGTTACCCTCCTAGTACTTGGCCTAATCGCTGTACCCTGGTTTGCCCCACTGTTTTATTGATTATGAGATCGCTAATGAATCCTTTAGTCCTAATCAGTACCGTCGTCGCATTCCCTTTAGCCCTATTTGCTGGAACCGTACAAACCATCACTCTCGATGTGCGAAATATGACCTGTGCGGTCTGTCCGATCACAGTCAAGAAAGCACTAGAAAGAGTGCCTGCGGTAACGGACGCAAAAGTGGATTTCGATAAGAAAACCGCCAGCATTTCGTTTGATCCTGATAAAGCAAGTCCCGATGCGCTAACCAAAGCAACTGCGGATGCGGGCTATCCTTCCTCTGTCCACAACTGAATCGGGTATGAGCGAAGTTCTTCTTGAGTCGGTGCTGGTGTGCCCGGTTTGCGGTTTCGCGAAGTGCGAAACAATGCCGACCGACGCATGCCAATTTTTCTACGAATGCTCTCACTGTAAGACGCTGCTGCGCCCTAAGCCTGGCGACTGCTGCGTCTTTTGCTCTTACGGTTCGGCAAAATGTCCACCGATGCAGGGCAAGGATCCCGTCTGTCGCGCGGCTGAATGACTCGGTTCGATCTTCTGGATCGAGAATCCCCGTGGCACATTTGATTACGGATGGAATCGCTGATTGCAGTCGTCGGCCTCGCCGTCGTTGTGTTTGCGTCGACCAATATAGACGACGTGTTCGTCCTGTGACGTTCCTTGCCGATAAGAACTACCGCGTTCGCGATGTTGTTATCGGCCAGTACACCGGCCTAAGCACACTGTATGCGAATAGTGCGATCGGCGCTCTGATCTCTCTGATCATCCCGCCCATCTAGATTGGTCTTCTTGGCCTCGCGCCGATTCTGATTGGAATGAGAAAGCTTTTCGCCCCACCTTTGAGAGGTCCCGCCGAACCGCGGACGAATTATCAGCCTGCAATTGAGCGATTGCGGATTTTACATTCCGAAATCCACAATCCGCATTCCGCAATTGCAGCCGGATCTGCTCGTGGTTTAACGTTTCAACTGTATGGGACGCCAGTGGCTGCAAGCAAAACGGGAAGTTGCTCACCTGAAAAAAGGTCAGGTCGTCGGTAAACTCGTCAAAGAGATTATGGTGGCCGCCAAAATGGGCGGCCCTGATCCCGCCGGAAATGCTCGACTCGCGACCGTCATGGAAAAGGCCCGAAAAGCGAGTGTTACCCGTGACGTCATCGAGCGGGCGATTAAGAAGGGAGCTGGAGTCGGTGACGAGAAACTCGTTCTGCACTCCGTCATCTTCGAAGGTTACGCACCTCACAAAATACCGGTGATCGCCGAAGTGCTCACCGATAATCAGAACCGCACGGCGCCGGAGATTCGTTCACTCTTTAAGTCGGGTCAGCTTGGAACACCGGGCAGCAATAAGTTTCTTTTTGATCATGTTGGCTTGGTCGAGGCTTATCATTTCGGAGACAAAATCGACGCCGAAGCTGCAGCCATTGAAGCGGGCGCCAACGATGTGGAAGCCCTTTCATCTCGGGAAAACGACAGTATACCTGAAGGGGTGACCGGCGCGCGATTCATTACCGATCGATCAGCCACTCACGCTGTTTCCCAGGCTCTAGCGAAAGAAGGTTGGACCGTGGTAACCAGCGAGACCGGCTATTTAGCGAAGCAGTTTCCCACCCTTTCCGATGCCGAGCGAACCGAAGTCGGCGAGTTTCTCCAGGCACTGGAGGATCATGACGATGTACATCGAGTCTGGGCGGCTATGAAGTAAAGCCCGAAAATGAGGATCCGGGAATAGCGAACTCTCACAGTCGCTCTCAAAGAAAAATACCGGGGCAGCGGGTCGCAAGCACACCGAGATACGTTCTCCATGTACGCACACGATGAAACTTGAGCTACTGACTTCAGCCCGCCGGAACCCAGCTGCAACGGACAAATGCGCGATAGGCATCATGATCAAAACGCCCCGAAACGGCTTTTCGAAAACCCGCCTTTCTCCTCCGTTGTCGCCAGAAGAAGCAGCAAGTATCAGCCGTTGCTTCCTAAAAGATACAAGCGCTGCGATCGAAGCCTTAAACCACGAAGATCCTTACGTGGTGGGTGTCGCGATTTACACACCGGTTGGGTCCGAGGCTAATCTTGGGGAGCTTTTGCCACCAGGATTCAAAATGATCGCTCAGCGGGAAGGCGGTTTTGGCGCCCGCCTATTGGGCGCAGCCGAAGATCTATTTTCCGTCGGATTTTCCGCGGTCTGCCTGATAGGCTCTGATAGTCCCACGCTTCCGTTTCATTACTTGCGCGACCTGGCAGCTTTTCTCAAAGAACCTCAGGACCGAATGGTCATCGGTCCATGCTGGGATGGAGGGTACTATCTCTTAGGGCTGCGGCACGCGCACACCAGGCTCTTTGAAGACATCGCCTGGAACACGGACCAGGTTTATGCCGAGACCGTTGAAAGATCGAAGGAGATCAATTTGCCGGCAATCACACTGCCTGGTTGGTACGATGTGGATGACCAGCTCTCGCTGAATCGCCTGCTATCTGAGCTGTTCCCAGAACGCGCAAATGAGGCGGTACCACCAGGTTCACCCGCTCTGTACACCAAAGAATTCCTGCGTCAAATTTTGGTAGGGGAAGGTACCGCCCGAATCTGGCCCCAGACGTCCACCTCGGTGCGAGCGGTATGAGTGAAGAGTTGATCTCTTGCAATCAACCAATCCGGAACCCGGCTGAGAAGCAATCGCTAGTGACACTTATCGGACTCGGGGCTCTGCTGTTGATTATCGAGCTGTATACCTTTGGGGCACATCGTCACAACCGCTTCTACTCGGAACTGTTCTTGCTATCGATTTCCGGGATTCCTTTTGTTTTTGCGGTCTGGTGGACGTTTCGGCGCAAGAAATTCCCACGAAAAACTCTTTTGACTATTCTGATTGGCGGCGCGCTGTTTCGATTGATCCTCGTGCCACTCGATCCGCCCCGGCTCTCAACCGATATTTATCGTTATATCTGGGATGGACGGCTCCAGGGAGCAGGCATCAATCCATATCTCTATTTGCCGGTTGATCCTCAGCTCGCCGGGCTGCGAGACGATTCCATTTATCCAAACATTAACCGCAAAGAATATGCACACACGATCTACCCGCCGGTAGCGCAAATCTTCTTTTTCTCTGTGACGCGAGTGACGCAGAGCATTCCCGGATTCAAAGGCGTGCTGGTGCTAGTAGATCTTGTCACGGTGGGATTGGTGGCGGCCACTCTGAGAGCGATCGGTCAGCCGGCAGAACGAGTGATCGTCTATGCGTGGCACCCGCTACCAATCTTCGAATTTGGTGGTTCGGGACATATCGATGCGCTCATGATCTGCTTCATCGCCATTGCTCTGTTCGCACGTGCGCATCAGAAATTTGGGATTGCCGGATTTGCACTGGGAGCTGCAACGTTAGTCAAATTTATTCCTGTCATTCTGTTACCAGCTATTTACAAGAGATGGGATAAGAAGTTGCCAGTCACTTTTGCGACCACAATCGTCATTTGTTATCTTCCTTATGTGCTCGGTGCCGGCGCTGGTGTTCTTGGGTTCCTGCCGCAATACGCCAAAGAAGAAGGGCTACAGAACGGTGCGCGCTACTACCTGCTGGTCCTGATCGATTACATATTAGGATGGTGTGGAGTCGTTCACGATTTGCCACCAGCCATCTTCACGTCGATGGCGTTGGCCGTTCTCGGGGCGATCGCCATTTGGGCCTTTTATCGACAGCCTCCCTTCGGAAGAGAAAACAGCGAAGCTCAAGAGCAGTGGATCTTTTCTGCGTTCGTCCTTGCCCTCACGTTTTCGATCCTGCTCTCGTCGTATTATCCTTGGTACTATAGCTGGTTACCTCTTTTCCTCTGTTTCGTTTCCAATTCCGCCGCGCTTGCCCTGACATTGATCACTTGGCCTCTTTACCGCTCACTCTTCGACCGATCGGCGGACGACCTCTTTCGATTCCAGTCTCGGGTTTTTCTTCCGTTTTTTGCGCTCCTAGTTCTGATGTGGATGATGCGCAGATGCAGTTCAAGAACAGTAACGAAGAGTTAACGAACGATTTATGTCACTATCCGCTAAAAAAAAACAGGCACTCGTCACTGGAGGTGCTGGACTTATCGGTTCGCACGTCGTCGATCTGCTGCAGGCGCAAGATTGGTCAGTCCGCGTTCTCGACAACCTCGAACCGCAAACGCACCGGGATGGCAAACCGCCTTGGTTGCAAGCAGCTATCCAGAACGGAGCGGAATTCGTGGAGGGCGACATACGCGACCGAGAAGTCGTCGAGTCGGCGCTGGATGGAATCGACGTCGTGTTTCACGAAGCAGCCTACGGCGGCTATATGCCCGAAATCTCGAAGTATGTGGCAGTAAATAGTTTCGGAACGGCGCAGTTGCTCGAAATTGTTCGGGAGAAAAATCTAGGAATCCGAAAAATCATCGTTGCGTCATCGCAGGTGGTTTATCCAGAAGGGGCTGGAGAATGCCCCGAACATGGCCTGGTCTTTCCCGGATTGAGACCGGTTGACCAGCTTCGGCGCGGCGACTTTTCAGTCCGTTGCCCGGCGTGTCAGACTCCGACAAAATCGATGCCAACACCGGAGTATGCGCCGCTCGGAGGAGAAACGGTTTACGCAATCACAAAGCTGGATCAGGAAAAACTCGTGCTCACTTGGGGAAGGCAGGTTGGCATTCCGACGGTGGCATTGCGTTACTCTTGCACTTTCGGTCCGCGCCAATCGATATTTAATCCGTACACCGGCGTCATCGCCATCTTCTGCACGCGGTTACTCAACAATCTACCGCCAGTCATTTACGAAGATGGAGAGCAAACTCGTGATTTCAGTTTTGTGGAGGACATTGCTCGGGCCAATTTCCTTGCCGCAACTTCGGACCAGTTAGACGGAAAGGCCGTGAACGTCGGAAGTGGTCGAGCGATCACCATCAAACGGGTGGCCGAACTGATTTCCGATACATTGCAAATACGGCTCGCACCGATCATGAATCGCGAGTTTCGCCCGGGAGAAATGCGGCACCTGACATCCGATACTACCGTGATTCGGAAGGCTGGTTACACGCCAGCAGTGAGCTTGGAAGAAGGGATTGAACGCTATCTCGCGTGGATTCGCCAACAGGGCAGCGTCAAAGATTATTTCGCCGCTGCGGAACTCATTCTCCGGAAAAAGGGCATTCTCCAGAAGGTTGACGCCTGAGCATCCTGCATCGATCATGGTCTGCCTAGTCATTCCCGCCTTGAACGAAGCGGAAGTCATTACAGAGGTCGTTCGCTCGGTTCCGCGTACCGTCGTCAATCAGATCATAGTCGTTGACAATGGAAGTACGGATGCCACCGCTCAAGCCGCGAAAGACGCGGGCGCTATCGTCGTAAGCCAGCCGGCTCGAGGCTACGGTAGAGCTTGCCGGGCAGGCATGAACGCAGCGGTTAAAGCAGGCGCCGATATCGTCGTGTTCATCGACGGCGACGGCAGCGACTGTCCGGAATTTATGAATGAATTGGTTCGGCCGATCCAGGAGAACCGCTTTGACTTTGTGATCGGCTCGCGTACCCGCGGGACACGAGAAATAGGTAGTCTCAATACGCAGCAAATTTTCGCGGCTCGCTTGGCCGGCTGGTTACTGCGCTTGCGTTATGGTGTGAATTTCACCGATATGTCTCCTTTTCGCGCGATCCGCTCGGAGCTGCTGCATTCGTTGCCCATGCGAGAGGAAACTTACGGCTGGAATCTGGAGATGCAGATGTTGGTGGCGCAGAAGCGGGCCCGTATTTTGGAAATTCCTGTGAATCATCGTAGACGCCGCGGCGGTGTCTCCAAAGTTTCCGGCACTTTCAAAGGAACGATTCTCGCGACATTCCGTATCGCCGCGACGTTCTTTCGCGTCGCCTTTAGCAACGATCGGAAGCAATCGACCGTCGCTTAAACGAGCTGAATTGTGAGATCGACGCCGCATGCGGTTTGGAATAGCCGTGCCTGCAATGGAAAGAACGAAACCGATACCCTCGCGGGAATAACTAAAGCGGTACTGCATCTTAACTACGATGATAACGACCAGCCGTTCTTTACTCATTCCGGTGATTCCCGGCGCTACGGTACTAGGGCGGATAGGCCTCAACCCCGGGCGGCTGATTGCCCGCGAAACTCTCTAGGAGATCGGGTGCCCCTGGTATCGCATTACTGTTTCGCATACCAATGAGAGATGACGTTTGCTAGGAGAGCGAGGCTATGAGAACAAATCCATTTTTCGATGCGCTGGAATTCCTTACTCAGGGTGACTGGACGAGCTATATTTTTGGGCTGCTGACGATTGCCAGCATTGTAATTGCAGCAGTCAATCTTCGCCGCGACTCAAGTCAGCGCTCAGTTCTGCACCTGTGGAATTGGCTGGCCCGATTCTTTATCGGCGCATTGTGGTGGCAGCAGTCCTTGTGGAAGCTGCCCCCCACTTATACTGATAACCCTGATGGCTCCGGCGGTCTGCGCTACTGGATGGACGAAATGGCGAAGTGGGCCAGTACCGGGCTGCAGCGGCACTTCGTCAAGGACGTGGTGCTTCCGCATTTCTACTTCTTCGCACCACAAGTCTACTTCTCAGAGGTACTGATCGCTGTCACGCTGATCCTTGGACTATTCAGCCGGGTGGGAGCTTTCGTAGGAACACTGATGGCCATCAATCTTTGGCTGGGCCTTTATCGTTCGCCCGCCGAGTGGCCTTGGACATATTTCTTCCTCATTGTTATCCAGATCATGCTCCTGGTTCAACGACCGGGACGCAGTTTGGGCTTGGATGCTATCCTGCTGCGACATGAGCAGGAGTCTTCCGACCGCGGTTTATGGGGCCGTCTAGTGCGACTCCTGTCATAATTCTATGCTAAGTCCGGCTCAACCATTCTCCCGTGTTCGCCGGGTTGCTTTATTATTCGTTCTTCTTGCCGTCCCATCGGCTGTATTCACATCAGTCGCGTCCATTCCGTCACCGGCGGTCCGGCCGCGAGGCTCCGATATCATCCACCGACCCACCAGCCAGCCTTACGCAGGTGACCTGTCGATTTTTGAAGACCCAAAACGCGGTAAGAAGCTGCAGGTCAACAGGGTCATGGACTTGCTAGTGATACGCACTGGGTCCGCAGTTGCCGACATCGGTGCCGGCTCGGGTTGGTTCAGCGTGCGTGCCGCACGCCGGGTGGGAAGCAGCGGTCGGGTCTATGCCGTCGACATCAACCGGTCCTATCTCGATTACATCCGCGATCGCGCCCAAAAGGAGAAGCTGCCCAATATCCGCACCATCTTGGGCAAGAGCGATGACCCTCTGCTTCCTCTCCACAGCGTCGACGCGGTGCTCCTCATGAAAACCTACCACGAAGTGGCGCAGCCCATCGTGCTGTTGCGGCACGTCCGTGCCGCCATGCGTCCTGGCGCCCGCCTGGGAATCATCGATCGCAACGGCCAGGGTGATGATCACGGAGTGAATCGCGATGTAGTGATCGGTGAGGTCGAAAGGGCGGGCTTTGTGCTGGCCGCGGACTACGGTTTCGTCAAGCCTGACGGCGCGGACTACTTTCTTATCTTCGGGCCGTAGCTGACCACCACCGAACAGCAGCTGCCCGGGATTTGATTTCGTTGGAAGCCGCCTTAGGATTATCGATTTAAGACCGAGGATGAAACCAGGGCAGGTCAAAAGCTTGGCGGATCGAGAGCCAAAATAGCGGATGCGAACCAAAGCGAACATCGAGCTCGACACCGGCGATAAATCTTTTGCTACCGGCCTACTGCCGGAGCTTATAACTGCGCTGCGCCGATGTCGCCAGGGCGATCTTCTGGCGGTCATTAGCAGCGAAGGGGGTCTCGGCACCGACCTTGAGGCTTGGTGCCGCTTTACGCGCAACACGTTGGTCGACACGACTGTCGAGGCGGGCCGAACGCGGTGGGTGATCCGGTGCGGGGAGGCTGCGGCGAATGTTGACGCCGATCGCCCCGTCGGCTCGCGCCTTTGGCTCTACACGAATTTCGACTGCAACCTGCATTGCGACTATTGTTGCGTGCGTTCCTCGCCCAAAGTCCCAAGGCGGGAGCTCGGCCTCGCGCGGGTGCAGCGGATCGCCAGCGAAGCAGCCGAACTCGGCGTCAGCGAAATCTTCGTAACCGGCGGCGAACCCTTTCTGCTTGCGGACATCGGCGACATCCTGGCTGCGTGCACCGCCACCGCGCCGACGACGGTGCTCACCAACGGCATGCTGTTCGCGGGGCGGCGGCTCCAAACGCTCCGTTCATTGCCGAGCGATCGCCTGACGCTGCAGATCAGCCTCGACAGTCCGACGCCCGAGCGGCACGACCGCCATCGTGGAAAGGGCACTTGGGTGCGCGCGTGGGAGGGTGTTGAGCGCGCTCGTGCGGAAGGGTTCCGGGTACGATTGGCAGCGACCGTCTCCACGGATCATGAGGCCGAGGAGTTCCGTTGCTTCCTCGATGCCCAGCGGATCAGCGAGGAGGACCGGGTGATCCGCCGCATTGCACTGCGGGGTAGCGCCGCGGAGGGCGTCGCACTTGCGCGCGCCGATTTGGTGCCTGAGATCACCATCACAGCGGAAGGTGTCTACTGGCATCCGGTAGGAGCCGAGGACGCCGATCTACTCGTTACCCCCGACATCTTTCCGCTCGCCGAGTCCTTCGCTGCGGTACGTCGCGCCTTCGCGCGCGAGGGCGAGCATCGGCGCCGATTGGCGACGATCTTCAATTGCGCGTGACTGGCGAGAGAAAAACGGGCTCAAAGGTGAACTCGTTTCACGCCTCGGTCGGCATCGGGCGGTTGAAGAAACCCTGCTGCGCAGACGCCTGCCGCAGGGAGTCGTACCCATCGAGGTGCGGCGGCTCCCAGCGCCGGAGCCCTTCGGCATCGAGCACAGCGCGGTGGCTCGGATTTTCGTAGCTCATCCCGGACAGGGCTTCAGCGAACCGTTGCTCCAATGACGGGTCGAGATCGGGTCGGGCAGTGAACATGCAGTGATTGTAGGGCGGCGACGTCCAGATCTCGGTCAGCGCACCCTCCGGCACCAAGCGCTCGCTGCGCACTCTCTTCCAGAACGGACTGCCGATCGCGCCGGCATCGGCGCGGCCGTTGAGGACCGCGCGGACGACCTCGACTTCGCTTGCGCCAGTATCACCGTGCTTGCCGAGGTCGCTGTTGAAGCGCAGCGTTCGGTACTGCTGTCCCTCGACCAGGCCTTCGTGCTCCAGAAAATGAACCGGAAGGATCGCGGCGTGGCCACTGTCGCGGCTGCCGAGCGCCAAGGTGCGATTTCTGAGGTCGGCAAGCGCAGTGACCGGACCCCGGTTGACGGCGACGATCTTGGTCGTCCAGGCGATATCGGTGTCACGCATGGCGATCGGCCGGCAGCGATGGTCGCTCCACGCGTCGGCCTGTAGATACGCAAGGTTTGTATTCCATGCGATGTCAATGCGCGGTGCGGGATCGCTGGGCGCCGCGAGCAGGGCGCTTACCTGCACCTCGTAACTCTGGAACAGGACGACCTCAACTGACAGGCCCGCCTCCTCGTGAAAGTAGCGTCGCATGCCTTCCCAGATCGTGACCACTTTCGGATCGTACGCGACGGCACCTACCCAGATTGTTCGGCTCATGATTGCTTTCTCGTTAGAATGCGTTGCGACCGAATGCGATCATCCGGTTGATAAGTGATTTATTAGCCCATGCGATCCGGTTGCTCTTGCGCGCGTGCGGTCAAAAGAGCGGCATTCCCAGGACCGCCCTTGCGATGAATTCCCGCAGGACGTCGCCCGTCGGCGCCATCACGGCGCCCGCATGCGCATCGCGGAACAGTCGCTCGATGACCATGCGCTTCGAGAACGCCGCACCTCCACACACTCGCATGGCCGTTGAGGTGACGCCGATGGCTATGTCGCCCGCGGCGGCTTTGGTCTCGAGCACCCGTAGCAGCGTCATATCCCGGGGCCGCTCGAGGTGCTCAACCAGGTCGTCGACGCGCGCCGAGAGGCCATCGGTGTCGATCTGCATGGTTGCGAGCTGCGCGCGCAACGTCGGTAAACTCTCTCCGAGGCTCTGGCCCAGATGCTCGAACCGGGCGCTCTTGAGATGCGCCGCCGTTGCTGCGACCACGGCGCGACAGAGACCTAGCGCCACGGCCGCCGCCCCGAGATTGAACTGCGGGAGCACCACGTCCAGCATGGCCTGGAAGCCTTTGCCGTCCTCCGTGAGCTGGAGCTCGAACGGCACCTCGCAGTCATCGAGCATCATTGGAGCAGAGGCGTTGGCGCGCAGCCCCAGTCCGTCCCAGGAACCTTCTACTGAAAGTCCGCGTAAGCCTGCTGGAACAATGTATAGTGTCGAATCAGTAGGACCCACCCCTTCAGGTGCGAGCGACGAGACCACATAACTTTGAGCGCAGCCGGCGCTCGTCACCCACGACTTCTTCGCGGTAATAAGTACGCCAGCGCCATTCCGGCGCGCCCGGGAGACAGGCGCCCAGAAGTGACTGCGCGAGCCGGACTCACTGAAGGCGAGAGTGGATAGATGCCGGCCGGTGGCAATCTCTTTCAGCATCTGCGCAACAGCGGCGCCTGATCGAGCCGCGGCGATCATCGCAGCGGCGCAGATATGCATCAGATAGACCATCGCAACCGATGCGTCCGCCTCGGCCAGTGTCGCGGTGACCGCCGCGAATGTGCGTGGTCCGAGACCCCTACCGCCGAACTCGACCGGCAGCATTAGCCCAAGAAACCCGGCTCGCCCAAGCGCGTCAACAGCCTCGGTCGAGAACCTGCCCTCCTTATCGTTCTGCCTGGCGGCCGGGGCCAGCACGTGATCGGCTATCTCTCTTGCTTTCGAAAGCGCTGTCTCATGATTCATGATGCCTCCGATTTACGGTGTGTCGCAGGAAGCGCTGCGCAGAAGTGGCTAACGGTCGATTCAAGGTTTAAATCGGGCGCCACAAAAGTCTTTTGCACAAGGCAAAGGTTAATTCCACCTGCATTCTTAAATTTTACCAAATCTTTCCCGGGCTTTAGATCGCTCCAGCCAAATTCAATCCATGGGATGTTAAGAAAACATTTGGTCCGTCGCTGACCTCGAAACGGGGATACCTCCCAAGCCCTGCTGTTCGCTGCTCTTGCGCGATCCCAACGGGTGCAAGAGGGACGGAAATCGTATCCCCAGCAAGGGGATGGATCAAACAGCGGATGAAGTGAATCGGATTATCACGCATATGAATGCCTCAGTTGGGCCAATCCAGGTTTTAATTAATTGAGCCGCGATCGAACAATTTGTTCCAGTGTCCGAAATAGATTTTCTGCTTTATAGATTTCTTGCCAGGAAGCTTTGCGAACTATGAGAGATCATGACGAGAATCATTTTTCGCGACGACAATTTTTGTTGGCTAGCGCCTTGGCCGGAGGCGGTTTGATCCTCCCAAGCTTTGCCACGGCGCAGAATTCGACGCGGATGCCGATGGTGTCTGCGACACCGACACCTCAGCTAAGGACCGGACCGGCCGAAGTGAGTTTGCGAATCGGCCCGGTGTTAGTCGATGTCACGAAGGACAAGACGATCAGCACAATCGGATATAATGGCCAAGTCCCGGGGCCGCTGATCCGTTTACGAGAGGGCCGGCCAGTCTCGGTACAAGTCTTTAATGACACCGACACACCTGAGTTTGTCCATTGGCATGGTCAGTTCATTCCTTCTGAGGTCGATGGCGCCGGCGAAGAGAAAAGCATTGTGGTCCCCCCTCGTGGGCAAGTCAGTTATCAATTCACCCCGCGGCCGGCCGGGATTCGCTGGGTGCATACCCATGTGATGCCTGGAAGCAATCTCTACAGCGGGTTGTATACCGGACAGTTCGGAATCGTTTACGTCGAGCCGAATCACGATTCCGGAAGCTATGATCAGGAAGTTTTTCTGGCTACACACGAGTTTGACCCTTTCTACAGCACTGGCGAGATGGAAGAGGAGGAGGGTAAGCCTGAGGACCCGGCTCTGGAAGCAGAAGTAAATGCCGATAAGACCCAGAAGTCCAACGGCTGGGAAGTCGGCTACCGGACTTTTACTATCAATGGCCGATGCCTGGGGTACGGTGAACCGATCCGAGTTAAGGAAGGTGAGCGAGTCATGTTTCGCATTCTTAACGCTAGCGCTACAGAGACGATTCAGTTGGCCTTGCCCGGTCACGAATTTTACGTCGTCGCGTTGGACGGTAATCCAGTGCCTCGTCCGAATAAGGTCAAAGTCCTCGAGCTCGGATCGGCCGAACGCGTTGACGCGATCGTGGAAATGAAGAACCCGGGCGTTTGGAATCTCGGTACCCCGACGGACGAAGATCGTAATCGTGGGATGGGAATTGTCGTGGAGTACGCGGGGCGAAAAGGTAAACCGCGGTGGCATTCTCCCGGCAAATCAGACTGGAATTACCTCCGGTTTGCCGAATCCAAACCGGTGGTCCAGCCTGACGAAGTGATCCCAATGGAGATTGGAAAAATCAACGGAGGCAAGGGCGGATTCAACATCTGGACAATCAACGGGCAACCTTACGATCAGAGCGAGCCGATTAAGATTCAGCAGGGCCGCCGCTATCGTCTCGCTTTCGTCAACAAGAGCGACGACATGCACCCGTTGCACCTGCATCGGCATAACTTCGAGATCACAAAAATTCATGGAAAAGAAACGTCCGGAATTTTCAAAGACACCGTCCTGGTCAAAGGCTTTAGCCGAGTTGATGTCGATTTTGTAACCGATAACCCTGGGCTCACATTGTTTCACTGCCACCAGAATCTCCACATGGATTTCGGCTTCATGCGACTTTTTGAATACGTTTGAGCCTCTACCACGAAGATCGAGTCGCTGGATTCCTGAATGACTTTCTGGGATTGACCATGACCAGTAAAGTACAGCAAAGCGAAAACTGTCGCGATAAGGCCGGCGGCGAAAAGGAAACGCGACGATCGCGCCGAAACTGAACTGCCGATCCTGGCGCCAAGCCTCGAGAATTTTCTCAGCGGGAATGCTGCGGAGTTCTTGTAATGCGTCCGAACCATCAGCGATTCCCAGATCATTTGCCAGTCGCTGTCCCGCGGCTTCGCCGGTACCGGAAATCGAGTTGTACGGAATCGGCAAGCGGATGTCCTTGTTGAGAACGCTCTGGCCTTCCCCGCTTTCCAGAATCGCTCCCTGGAATAGCCCAGCCGCCAGCGGAGACGCCATGAGCAGACAGATATCGACCGCGCCCGCGGATTGACCCATGACCGTAATCCGGTCGGGATTGCCTCCAAAGTGCGAGATGTTTTCTCGTACCCATCGCAGCGCCTGGAGTTGGTCGAGCAAACCGTAGTTTCCGGAAGAGTGATGGTCCGACTCTGCCGTCAGCGCTGGATGGGCAAAAAATCCGAACGGTCCGAGGCGATAATTAGCGCTCACCACCACAACGCCAAGACCCGAAAGCGCTGGTCCGAGCGGAGTCAATTGGCTGTACCCAGCCGTGTTCGAGCCGCCGTGAAAGAAGACGATGACAGGCAGTTTTGCGCCTGGGGAGAATTGGGTCGTCCAGATGTTAAGGTAGAGACAGTCTTCGTTCCAGCCAAGGTACGGCAACCAGCTTGCCGGAAGCTGCGGGGCCGTCGGACCGAATCGACTCGCCTGGCGCGTACCGGTCCACTTGTTTGCGGGACGTGGCGGTTTCCAGCGCAGGTCACCGACGGGTGGCTCCGCGTATGGCACGCCAAGGAATGCCACCTCATTTTCCTGTGAACTGAAATACATTCCTTCCAGAACGCCGGCTTCCAACATCACCGTTGGAGCGGGGGACGTTGCTGAGGCAAATGCATCGCCCAGGTCGATGAAAGCGAAGACTAGAATACGCGCTGCAAACCAAAGAATTAAGAACTCCCAGCGCAGCCTCCGTTGGACGAGCCAGCATTCCCGGCATTCACGTTCGTTCACGGCGTTATACTCGGGTTAGGGTTCTTCCGCGAGTATTCCCCTTGGAACACGTGCGTCCAGTTTGCCCCGTTGTCCGCTGATTTCTCCCAGGATTGTTCAACCTTGTCCCCAGTTATACGGACCACTCGGATTCGATTGAGAACCGCTTCTCCCTTCGGACCACGACTGGGTCCGTAGAATTCAGCGGAGCCCGGCGTTACTTTTCCGGCAAACACATGCACGCGACCTTGGTTATCGGCGAACATCCCGTGCCAACTCTTATCATCCGAGCTGTAAGCGAACATGTTTTCGCCCTTGTGACCTTTGCCATCGTCCCAGCTCTCAACGAGCAGGCATTGATTAAGAGCGAGGTAAACCTTGCTCGTGCTATCGCCTGACCCGCCGGGACTCGCGACCGTCCAATCGCCTAGCCAGAAGTCGAATTGTCGGCTCTCCGCATTGGACGACGTATCATCCGCCGCGAGTGCAGGTAGCTCCGCGAGTGAAATGCATCCTCCGATTGCAACGGTCAGAACTACGCCCCTCAACCAAGCCGAACTTCGTGCCACACGTTTATCGATGACTTGCTCCATGTGACACCGTCCGTGGGAAGTTGGTCTGGCGCAAGACAGCTGTTGCGGCATAATATGCCTCTAATGCGACACTTACTAGTAAGAGAGAATGACCCAAGGCCGGGTATCTCCATCGCAACACTCGCCCGCGAATACCCGCGTGGCTCCCACATCCCGGAACATGTCCACGGGTCAAACCAGTTGGTCTACGCGAGTCGCGGGATCATGGAAGTCGCTTCAGGTCAAAGCTTGTGGAAAATCCCTCCGCACTTCGGTCTCTGGATCCCGGCGCGAACCCCGCATCAGATTCGCATGCCAGAAGCCGTCTCGATGCGGACCCTCTACCTGCGGCCCGCGCTGACTGAATTGCCGTCCGTGTGCACGGTGCTCCATGTCGGTGCGCTTCTTCGCGAACTCATCATTGAGATTGTGCGCGTTGGCCAGCTCCGAATCCGCGATCGCATCGAGTGCGCCCTGCACGACCTCCTGATTGCGGAGCTGGAGCGGGCATCGCCAGTGCCAACGGGTGTTGTGCTCCCAAGAGATCACCGGGCATGCATGGTTGCGCAAACGGTGATGGGAAATCCAGCCTGCCCCATCTCGCTGAAATCGATGTGCGCGGCAGCTGGCGTTAGCGTCAGGACTCTTGAAAGAACCTATCGTCGGGAGGTCGGTACCGATTTCGAATGTTGGCGAAGGCAGGTGCGATTGATGAAAGCGATTGAACTGCTGGTCGCAGGACGCAGAGTGAAAGAAGTGGCGTTCTTGGTTGGTTATCAACATCCAGGCGCCTTCGTTGCTCTTTTCCGAGCGACTTTCGGAACCACGCCGAAGGCATGGATCTCCGTCCTGGAACGCCTCAATTGAGGGGCGACCGGAGCGCTCCGTTTAAGACATTCCAGATTTCATCCAAAAGTCATTTAAGGAGCGACATAAATGGCCAGGCGATTTGGGCTGGACCGGTTTCGGGTGCTGGAGCAGTCTTTGGCTTCTGTGCGGAAAGCCTGTGATCCATCCCTCGAGGCATGCGTGCGAACCAAATTTGTGCATGCGGCGGCCCGTCACTTATGACGGAGTGCTGTTGCGGGATCGACCGCCATCGCCCGCCGCACGGGAAGGTAACTGGCCAGTATTGCGACCATCAGTAGAAGGGCCGAAACACAGCCGAAGATAGTTGGATCGGTGGCTCGTGTGCCGAACAACAGGCTGGCGAGCCAGCGAGTCGAAACCAGCGCCCCCGCCCAGCCAATAACAATCCCGGAGGAGGCAAGCGATAGCGCTTCCCGTAACACGAGCTTACGAATCCCGCCTGTGGTCGCGCCTAACGCCATGCGGACGCCGATCTCCTGAATCTTTTGGCTGACGTTGTATGCCATCACGCCATACGTTCCTGCGGCAGCCAGTAGAAGAGCCAGCACAGCGAAAGCCGCAAGCAAAAGCGTGCAGAAACTGCGACGCTCCAGCGATTCCGACATGTATTGGGTCATTGGGCGGATTGCCGTTACCGGAAGATCCTTGTCCGCAACTTCCAGTTGTCTCTTGGCGCTTTCGGCAATCGACAGCGGATCACCGTCTGTTCTGACAACGAATGTCATTCCCTGCAACGACGTCCATGGGGCAAATGGGAACTGTGTTACCGGTAGAAAAACCTCCGGCCGCGGCTCTACGTCCATCCCGTTTTGTTTCACATCGGCCACAACGCCCACAATCTCCCGATAGGGCTGATTCCCCTTTGGCCCTCCTTCTCGAAGGAGCTTTCCTATGGCGCTCTCGGTGGACCAATATTGACGAGCAAAACTTTGATTGACGATTGCTACCAAGCGCGAGTGCTGGGTATCCAAGTCTGTAAAGAATCTGCCATGTAGCAGAGGAACCTGCATCGTTTCGAAGTAACCGGGAACAACAATGTTGGAAGCCGCGGTAGGTAAATCAACAACTGATTGAACAGCGCGGTCGGCCAGCATAAAGGAACTGTCGGTGCAAACCCCCACCAGTGGCGGGCACAGGGCAGCGCCCGCGGCATGCACTCCGGGAAGGTCCCGAAGACGTTGAACGGCCTGCGTGAAGAAAATGGACCTCTGCTCTCCACGAACATATTTCGTCGGCGGAAGGACTAGGTCCAGGGCAAGCAGGTGATCGGCCTTAAAGCCGGGATCCACCTTCACCGCATTCATCAGACTACGAATCATCAGGCCCGCTGTAGTTACCAAGATCAGAGCAATTGCCATTTCCGCAATCAGGAGTGCGGAGCGAAGCCTTTTGCCAGTTCGAGTCGTGCTGCCTCCACGGCCGGTTTCGTTCAGCGCCGTATTAAGGTTTCCAAATGTGGCATGCATCGCAGGTGCTGCGCCAAACAGCAGGCCCGTCAGCAGCGACACTGCCAAGGTGAATAGCAGGACCGTTCCATCCGTTTTGATCGCGGCCAGTTGCGGGAGGTTGTGAGGCGCGACCTTGGCCAGAATGTGCAGTCCCACGATGGCCAGAAGGATGCCGAGACCGCCCCCTAACAGCGATAATGCGATGCTTTCTGTCACCAACTGGCGCGCGAGTCGCCATCGATCTGCACCGAGCGCGGCTCGAACCGCCAGCTCCTTTTTTCGAGACGATCCTTGCGCCAACAGGAGATTCGCGACATTAACGCACGCGATCAGAAGAACGCAACCAACGCAAGCGAACAACGCCAACAACTCGGTCTGCGTACTTCCGTAACGATACTGATAAAGACCGGTAATGGTAGCGATCAGTCCGGTGTTGGACTGCGGATAGCTCTGTTCGAGCCGCCGCATGATCACCATCATTTCTGAACGCGCAGAATCTAAGGACACTCCTGCCCGTAACCGCGCCAATACCAGAAGGTCCGGATGGATACCGCGCTGGTTCCATTCATCTTCAGCGCCGTGCAGCCCGACAGGCAGATAGGCATCCACACGTTTATCGAAGAAATTGAACTCAGGAGGCAGGACTCCAATCACTGAGTAAGAAACACCGTCGAGTGTCAGTGCCTTGCCGGCAAAATTCGGATCGCTACTAAGCCGATTTCTCCACAATTCATGGCTGATCACAACGGCTGGGTTCGCGCCTGGCAAGTCCTCTCGTTCACTAAACGTACGGCCACTCAGCGCCTGTATGCCGAGCATCTTAAAAAATGGGTACGAAACCTCGGCTACACGAAGCAGTGTAGGTTCTTCGATGCCTGTCAGGTTGACATGGGAGAGCCGATAGGCCGCCATGTCGTCAAAAGTTCGGCTTTGTTTGCGCCAGTCAAGAAAGTCCAGCCAGGAAACAGTGCGGCTGCCGTGCTGCAGTCTGTATTCATCCAGGATGACCAGACGATTTGCGTCAGGATACGGCAGCCCGTTCAGCAACGCTGCATTGACGATGCTGAAGATGGCAGTATTTGCGCCAATACCAAACGCTAATGTGAGTAGAGCGACCGCAGAGAGAGCACGATTGTTAAGTAAAGTCCGCAGCCCATGTCGTAGGTCGCGGAGAAATTCCAAAGTTCGACTCATAGAAGCATCCTCCAAGAATATTGACCAAGTTCTCCCGCAGTCCGATGATGCGTCCTGCTCATGGCCGACCTCCCCGATACGCCTTCACAACGAGATCATGACTGTAGGACTGATATGTCGCAAGACGGCTGGTACGACATAATATCGCTTTTATGCGACAGACGATCGTGAGGGAAAACGACCCGAGGCGTGGTGTCTCTATATCGACGCAAGTGCGCTAGTCGACAGCGAAGGCAGAATCTGTGAGCTTTTGGTTAGCCAATTAAATCGTTATCGTGGCGCGGATTTCAATTGCCTTATGCTTCGCGCCCAAGCCCAGATATCAAGACCATCGTTGAACTTTCTCCCGGTGTGCCGATTCATCCTCCCGTCGTTATTTTTCGTCCTCTGTTCATCCATTAACATCGAAGCGGCCATCTTTGCGCGCGACTCTGAGACCGAGCTCAGCGTTGATCCGCCGGCTTCTCCCGATGCGAACGGCATTTTCAGCTTTAGCAATTTCGCCAAATCATCGATCGAAGAGGATTTTGATTTCAGCAGTAGCCTGAAGTTGGATGGGAAGCTTTATCGATTAGAAGAATCATCGGACCAGAAAAGTAATGCCAGGGTTGTCATTGAAGGAGATCTGGAGGGTGAACAATTGGAAATCAAGACATCTGGGCTGATCGACTGGCAAAAGAAGGAGTATGACCTTAGCGGCACCTACCGAAAATTATCGAACACGGAATTACAGCAGCGAGCACAACGGCGCTACGACGCGGCCGATACCTGGCTGAACGAAATCTACCAGCTGGCCAAGAAAAAATTAGCTACCAGCTCTTTTGCCGATCTGAAGAAGCGTGAGGCGGATTGGATCGCGTATCGGGATTACTTTGCCGACCAAAGCGCTGGAATCAATGCCAATACCGAGTCTTTGCCGGAAGAGGTTGCTCGGTTGCAAACTCTTCGAGACCTAACAATGTCCCGGATCAAGTTTGTCCGCAGCTTGCTTAACGATCGCCTACCTGCCGGTATTAGTGCCGAATACCGCGACGAATACGGTGGCGAACTGGATTTGGAAAAGGGGAACCGCGAGATCAAATTTCGTTTAAGCGTGGTTCGTGGTCCAACCTTGCATACCGGAGATGTGAGTGGCCGCGTTCTTTTGCAAAATGGAATTGGGGTCTATCGAGATCCGGATCCACCGAAGGACGAGCCGCCGGCAGAAATCAGGTTTCACATTCTAGACGATCGGCGCATTGAGATCAAAGCACATAATGACAGTTATATGCACGGCGCTCGCGCGTACTTTGACGGTGTTTATTTCAAATCCGGTC
>WNFI01163561.1_pt1 | contig 21582 bp, 18 predicted proteins | sample 5400471 | NCBI WGS metagenome assembly WNFI01 (sample SAMN13153348, study PRJNA577476) | soil metagenome | isolation source: 100 cm saprolite on Douglas fir-dominated hillslope | place: USA:California | collected 2013-09-17
AGGCGTATCAGGCGGCGTCGATGGCCGCCGACCTGCACATCACGCAGCTCGTGGACGGCAACGTCGGCGTGCACATGATGATCGCCAAGTCGTACCTGCACTGAGTCGCCGGCCGCCTTGGGCAAACGGGATATGAGCGGACCGACGTCGCGACGTGAGCTCACGACGAAACGCGGCCCCGTGGAACGAAGTCGCCCAGGATGTCGCCAAGGTGCTCCGCGCCGCGAGGCCGCGTCGTTGCTGCGTAAGTTGTTGTGCTACCGATCCATGGCCAGGGGCAGAATCGAACTGCCGACACACGGATTTTCAGGCCGACTGCGGCTCAATCGTCTAGGATCGTTGAGCATTGGTAAGTTGCTGCTAGCAACTATCTTCCGGTACGGCCGTTGAATGCTTGAATTCGTAGAGGATCGCCTGAATCTGATGAGTTTGGGGCTTTTTCGGGGCTCGAATGCCCGGCCCTTCCGTCCTCCCTATTGTTCCGAAAAGTAGCCCGAGTAGCCCTCTGGGCTGTGGCCAGCGTTCAGTGATCCCTGTCGAGGGAACAGGAACAACGACAGCCATCACGGCGGTGCCGCTATTGCATGTCGCCCTTCCATGCCGATCGTACACTGATGCCACCTCGTATCAATCGCTTACCGGGGAGCTTCTTCGGGATTGAGTCCGATCAATAGAATTGTCCCTGAAATCATCGGACTTTTGGGCCAACGGGAGTCGGCAGATCCACCTTGGGAGCGCTTCGCGCGGCAGGAGACGTAGGCGGCCTAACCTGTGCCATTTTAGAACGGATTAGCCCCGCCCACGGCCAGAGCACACTAAGAAACATCGTTAGTACGAAAAGGCTCAAGAGACGCTTTCGAGATCGTCTGGCGATCTGTTGCGTCGCAATCTCACGATCACCGGCAATTACAGCGTGTGAATCGATTCTTGATACTACAGACGCCAGCGATTCTGACAAAGTGAACCAAAGAATGCCGCTGATCAACGCACAGACGATACCGGGAATCGCCGCCTCGGGATGAGCCGGACGAGGATCGCCAAATACGAGCGCGGCGGTTGCAGAGGTGGCAACAGATACCATCAGACCACTCGCGAACACACAAGCGCTCGGCGGAACACGCACGAGCAACCTAAACATCGAACGTTTCGTCCCGTTGTATTTCCTCAATCAGACGCTTTAGTCCGTCAATAGTCGTTTGCTCACCGACTCTCGTCGTCATGTCCTGCTCCCATGCATTGAGTCGCTGAATCTCGGCTTTCAGTTTCGCCCGTGCCTCCTCAATCATTTCCTTATCTGCCCCTTTGAGCAAAGCCGTCTTGGTGATTTCAGCTTTTCGGGAAGTAATTGAATTCCTAACTGTTTCAACAACGGTGCTGATTGCACGAAAGCCGCGCTTTTGCGTTTCTTCAAGAAGTTGCCGCTGTAATGCAATCTTTTCCTTCTCTGCACGACGATAGTCTTCTTGAATGCGCTCGAGATCCTGTTTTAGACGATCTATGTCCTGGACTTCATAGGATATTTCGACTTGGAGTCCTGCGTGACCGTCGACATTGTAAATGGCAAAGCATTGGGTGACTAGCTTTCGCGTGTTGCCATGCTTGTCCCTGTCTTCCGCCATGTTCTTAATCGGCTTGTTATTGTCGATGATATCCGCGCAGTCGGCGCAGGCCTTCTCTCGTTCCGGTTCGTTAACGAACAGGTGGACGAAGTCACTGCCGATGGCCTCCTCGGCTGAGAAGCCATATAGGCGAGAAGCCGCCGCGTTCCAGAAGACAATCCTACAATCGCGATCACAAGCCCACACCGGCATTGGGAGTTGATCAAAGATGGCGAGCTTTAGCTCCGCCTGCGGCGTGTCAAATCGGTGCTTGAGGAGATCGAACTCGTGAGCAAGAGCCGTGTAGCGCTGTTGCCAGTTCTCATCTGCCTCATCTTTCCCGGTACTCGCCATGAGCACGCCTCATTCTTCTGTGACAGCGGTGTATATCTGCTTGTCTAGATCTGCCGGTCGGAGCTGATCTGCGGCACTCAAGTAGTAGTTCATAGGAACGGAGATTCGTTGCCCGTCTCGCCTCAATGGTGACACACGATGCTCAATCTCGCGGGCATCAAAGCACAAGAACAAACCCGCTCGCGGCCTTACAATGGTTCGCTTCCCGGCGGGATACCGAAAGACAAGTGAGCCACCAAAGCCTCTCTTGCTGTCCGTTGCGAAGAGCAACCCGGTAACGGGGTTGCTATCGACGTGCCATTCGTACTGCGCGCCTTTGCCGCTCAACTCGTTGATGTTGATCGTGCTGTGCAGAAGGTTCGCCGCATACACCGGGCGTTCGAAGCAAGCCGCGCTGAAATCCAAGAGTGGGCCATTGTAGAGTTCCCATAGCCAACTGACGTGCTGACGCACCGCTATTCCGTCCGCGACGCGCACGCGCATTTTGCTGGGCCGTCGCTCTCGGCTTGTCGATCCGGTGCCAGTTAAGAGGGTGTCGATACCGTAATCCGTAACACAATTTTTGATCGTACTCCGCCAGCCTTTGGGAAGGCAGTTTGATTTGGTCAGGTCCAGAGCAAAGTATGGTTTTGCCTTCTTCATATCACACCCTCCGTCGCTTTGCGGCCGCTGACCGTAACGGCATGACCTAGGAAAGGAACAATCCTCGATGCAACGCGCTCCACTTCCACAGACGCCCGACTCTCCCAGACTCCACCGAGAACACTGCTAAATCTGCACTTGACGTTCTCGAATTCCTGTTGATTGAGAGCAGAGACCAGTTCGGATGCAGAGTAACAACGAGCATTAACATATGTCTGCTCACGGTGCCCTCGTGTTCGATATTGCTCGATCAGGTCGCGCTCTCCACGAAGGCGTCTTCTCAAAGAATATCGATTGAGAAAGGATAAAGACACGATACCGCCGACGCAGAGCACGGATGATATCTGCCGAAGCATGTTGTCTGTGTTCGACGGGAAGGATGCCGCCACGTTTGTCGCAATGACGATATCGAACTGCCTGTGCTTGAGGCTTGGCAACAAACTGTCACCAGCCGTTTCTACTACATCTACTTCTGGATGCTTGCGACGAAATTCACCCAGCATGCCCACTGAAATGTCCACGCCGACATACTCAATCGCGGAGTTCTTGACGCCCAGCAGTTCGTACGCGAGACCGGTCCCACAGCCAATGTCCAGAAGACGTGGCCCGTTAGCGCTCGCAACAATGCGCTGTAGTTGGATTCGAAGCTCAGAGTCTTCGAAACGCGACCAGGCACTTTGATAGAGTGATTCGTATTGCGGTGCGAGCTGGTCCCAATATGCCGCACTCGTATCGGTTGAACGAGGCAGCCTAGATATCTCCTTTTGCCTCGCGAAGCATGATGGAGTCGACATTTGTGTAGCCGCCATCGATAATTAACGTTGCGCCATTCACAAATGACGCGTTCGATGACAGGAGAAAGGCAACAACATTCGCAATCTCATCCGGGCGACCGTTTCTCCCTACGGGTGTGATCTCGCCTGCGGCCAAGGAGGCATTTGTCGACATTCCAGTATTAACCCAACCGGGGGCGACGGCATTTGCACGCAGTCCCCGCTGACCGTAAATGTTGCCAAGACTTTTCGTGAGATTGAGGAGCGCGGCTTTGCTAGCTGCATAGGACAGGCTCGCGAACGTGCCTGTCATGCCATCCGTACTCGCTACATTGACGAGAGAGCCCCCTGGATTGAGGCGACGAAGGAAGAATTGAGCGAGTACAAGCGGTGTGGTGAGGTTCACTTCGAGGGTTCTGTCCCACTGACTGAGATCGAAGTTCTCAAAATCCTCGAAGAGCACTATCCCCGCATTGTTCACGATCGCATCGACCTTTAGGTCGGCAAGTGTGGTACAGAATTCCAGAGCTCCCGACCTAGTTGAAAAATCGGCGCGATAGATGTGAGCGCGATCTGGATATTCCTTCCGTAAAGATTCCGCTCCGTCCTTGTCTGTGTTATAGGAGCCGTGCAGCTCGTATCCGTCGTCAAGAAGACGACGCGCAATCGCTGCTCCTATGCCTTTGGAAACCCCTGTAACAACGGCCACCTTAACTGGCATTTGGCTTACTCCGAATTCGAGAACGAAATTACGCAGGGATTTCCTTTGTTAGGCAGTGGATACCACCACCCCCAAGAAGGAACTCGCGAGACTGGAATGGTATCACATCTCGATCTGGGAAAGCTGCTGCAATGATGCTTAGTGCTTGTTTGTCTGACCCGCAGCCGAACGTGGGAACGAGAACCGCTCGTGTCGCGACGTAGAAATTGATGTGAGAAGGTGCGAGAGGTGTCCCGGCTAGCCTCACAATGCCTCCCTGCGGCGCACTGAAGCCTCGTGCTTCCTCCTCTGTTATGGCCGTATAGGGGGGTAGCGGCACGTCGATGACAGTGAACGGCTGTCCGCGCTTGTTCTTGGCTCGGCGCAATATCTCCCCCGACACCTGGAGTGACTCATAGCTTGGGTGACTTCGGTCTTCTGTAACTGCCACTAGGAGAGTAGAGGGAGAGGTGAATGCACAGACGTTGTCAACATGCCCGCCTGCTTCATCATTAGCCAATCCGCGGGGCAGCCATTCGACGTGCTCTGCATTTAGATATTCAGCAAGCACGTGTTCGGCTTCGACCTTTGTGAGTCCCGGATTCCGGTTCTCATTTATGACTGATTCTTCAGTCAGGATTACCGTGCCTTGGCCATCGGTGACGATCGCGCCGCCCTCAAGTACGATCGGGGCGCGAACTACGGATATGTCTTCGTACCGTGCGATCGAGGATGCGACTTCGTTATCGAGCGCCGTTGAATCAAACAAGCCACCCCACGAGTTGAACTTCCAGTGCACGGCGACCGGGGGCGCGTTCTCGGAAACCAGGGTTATTGGGCCAGTATCACGTACCCACACGTCGTCGAACAGCAAGGGTACAACGGTCACGCCCGCGTGCAGTCGTTTCTTAACTTCAATTGATGATTCCGACGACACCGCCAGTCGCACTGGCTCGAACTCCGCAATCACGGAGGCAAGAGCGAGACAATCCTGTTGCCCAAAGAAGGCAGCGCTTCTCCAATTGTCTGGACGCGTAGGCCACATGAGCCACGTGGATCGATGCGCTTCAAACTCAGCAGGGAACCTGTGGTTTGAGGTTATTCGATCGGGCATTGACTCAGCGTCGGAGATGTTGACGGGCGCACCATTTTTCGGCAGTGCACAAGAATGCGGTCGCTAGGCGCTTGTTGCAATTCCTTCGTCAGCCCGCCACAGCAACTACGGCTTGCTGGGACCCGCCTCCATGGTGTCGCTCGCCCGATGTTCCGCGGTGTTCCTAGTGGCTATTGACACCACGCGTGTCGCGCGTTACCGTCTGGAACACCTTGGAACATCGGAGCGGACATGCCCGGAACGTACACAGCGACGGCGAAGAGGAACCCCGGGAGAAGGTCATGGCTGGTTGAGTTTCGCCATCCACTGCGGAAGGACTCAGGCAACAAACCCGGCAAGAAGACACGAAAGGGACTCGGAACCGAGGTCGAAGAGGACGCAATGCGTCTCGCTGCCCAGCTCAACGAACTCTTGAGGGATTCGTCTCTTTGGTCTATCGGCGCCCGTGGTCAAGCAGCGCTGAAGTATGATGACCGCGTGGTCGAGATTTTTTACTCAGAGCTCGAACCTAGGCAGGCTGAGACAAGAGAGCTTCTTGATCGGGTGAAGCTTCCAACGACCGCAGATGGTTATGTCCGGGTTCTGCTACTTGGGGTCCCGGGAGCTGGAAAGACAACCCTGATCAGGCAACTGATCGGTACGAAGCCCAAAGTGGAGGGATTTCCATCGACGTCGGTGAACCGAACGACGACGTTCCCCACCGAAGTGGTGCTACACGACGGAGATTTTGAGGCCGTTGTGACCTTCATGTCCGAGCACGAGGTGCGCTTCGAGATCGAGGCATCCCTTTCCAGCGCAATTCTCGAAGCCGTTGACGGAGCCTCAGACAAGATTGCCCGAGCATTCCTTGAGAAGAGTGATATGCGGTTCCGTCTCAAGTATCTCTTGGGTGATCTGCAAGAGGATGAAGAGATCGACCCCTATGCAGAGGTTGACGAAGATACATCGGATGAGGCAGACCAGTCTCTGTATGTCCTTCCGGACGAACGTGCTCTTTTCTCTCGTACGCTCAGCGGGTACTTGGACCGCATCCAAGCCCTAGCGACCACGCTTCGAGAACAAGTTGAAAGTGAACAGGGCAGCCTCGATTCGATGAGTAGTGAGGACCGTAGTGCTGCGCTTGATTTGATCGAAGAGCAAGCGGCTACTTCAGATGAATTTCTAGAACTCGTGTCCGATGTGCTCGATGAACTGCGAGCCAAGTTCGACCTCGTGACAATTGGGCGCTTCGAGCGCACCACAACGGGTTGGCCAAGGGCTTGGGTTCATACCGCTGATCCCGAGGATCGACAGTCGTTTCTGAGAAGCGTCACGTTCTTCTCAGGCATTTCGTACCGCTCTTGGGGCAAGCTTCTGACTCCGCTTGTCAATGGCATGCGTGTCGCTGGACAGTTCAAGCCCGAGTGGGCCACTCAAGCTCCACGAATGGTCCTCGTGGATACGGAAGGCCTCGGACACAAGGCGGGAGTGACCGCCGACTTACCTGTCGGAATGGCTACGCTTCTTCATGAAGCAGATGTTGTGCTTCTGGTTGATAGCGCGAAGAATGGAATGACGAGTTTCGCGGCGGGCAAGGCACTTGAAGGCGTTGTAAATGCCGGCCACACTCGCAAGCTCGCCGTAGTCTTCACGCATATGGACATCGTTTCCGGAGGAAATCTCAAAGGACGCTCAAAGTTGGACCACGTGTTCGGAGGACTGAGGAACGTAGTCGAGAATCAAGTAGCAAAGAGTGTTTCGACGGATGCCGCTCGTTACCTCCTCGCCCAGCTTGAAGAGCGCACGTTCTACGTCGGCAAGATCGATCAGTTCGATCCCAAACCCGCGAAGCCGGAATTGGAACGTCTCTTGGGGTTGCTAGTTGCATCCCAGCCTCCTGTATTCGAGCCCATCGCCTTTCCTGAGTACAGTAGCGACAACTTGGTTCTCGCGATTCAAGAGGCGGCACGCGAATTCCGTCAGCAGTGGCAAGCCATGCTGGGACTAGCGCCCCATCCGGAGATTCGACCGAACGCTTGGCAGACCATCAAAGCGCTCAGTCGTCGATACGCCGAGGGCTGGGACGACGGATTCGTCTTGCGTCCCACCTCAAATCTTGTTGCCGCGTTGTCGGCGGCGGTGTCTCGGTTTCTGGAAAATCCTATCCAGTGGACTGGAGATCCAACGCACGAGCAAAAGAGAGAAACGCTCGACCGTATTAAGACCGCGGTTTCCTTGCAGTGGCCACTCTTGAGTCAACGGCGATTGCGTGATCTGCCGCGACCTGCTTGGAGCGAAGCTTACGATTTATCCGGCAGAGGTTCCACGTTTGATCGGCGCCACAAGATCGAGAGCATCTATGCTCATTGGGTACCGATTCCAGATGCGCGCGGCGATCGTCTTGTTTCCGACTTCCTAGGCGAGGTCAAGAGCGTCGTGTTGGACGCAGTGAGGCAGGTTGAAATGGAGGTTTCGGAGAGGGAGGACGCACAGACAGAACCAGACGTATGACGAGGAATTTTCCGGAGCTTAGGTGCCCGAGTAGCCCGAGTAGCCCGAGTAGCCCGCATTGTGTCCAGGCACGAAGTTAGTGCGCTAATCGGCGCCAATAGCTATTGCGTCTCAGGGGTTACGTGTTTATTTGTTCGTAGAGTGGGTGTGCGAGCCCTTCACGAGTATGTAGATCCATTGGAAGCGCCATCGTCTAGAGCGCCAATGCCTCCGGGGCGAACATGCTAACGCTCGAACATAAACCTTGGTGAACTTCAGCGCGCTTACACCAAGGAGCAGTACCGCTCTGCAGCGATAGGACCTAAGAGTCCGAAAAGAACGCAGGCGTCTTCCGTCCGGAATTCATCGGATGGGAGACGCCTTTTTTTGTCGTTTGTTCCCAATCCGAGGCCAGAGGTAACCGATGGAACCGCTCACTACCGAGAGAGAAGCACGCTTGAGTCTTCCGCGCGATCGTCTGCTCACGACGAAGGACGTTTGCACGCTCCTCAGCATCCGTCGCCTGCTCCTGCGGAGAAATCACATCTGTTCGTGTCGGGCGCCAGCATCGGTTCATGCCGTCGGTAGTTGAGGCGTATGTAGGACGGGGTTCCAATGGCTAATACCGCGCATCAGTTGCCGGGCGACTTACCCGAGCACTCGGGATTGAGAACGCTGCTGGACCGACTCGAAAGTGTAACCGAGGAGGGTCAACCGTCGAACCCAAAACTGAGTCGCGCTTGGCGCGCACGGTGTCCGGCGCACGAGGATCGAAACCCATCGCTGTCCGTGTGTCTTTGGAACTCCGGACGCGTCACAGTGAAGTGTTGGGCGGAGTGCGAGGTTGTCGATGTACTGGACGCCGTTGACGTAACTGAGGCCCAGTTGCGCAAATCAAGTAAGGCTCGTGCTCGTCGTGTCACTGCATATGCCTATCACGATGAAGACGGTCTCTTGATCTATCGCGTCGTACGCTTTGAGCCCAAGACGTTTAGGATGGAACGTCCCGATGGCAAAGGCGGCTGGATATTAAATGCGCACGGTGTTCAGCGCGTGCTCTTCCGCCTTCCGAGTGTCAAGGATGCCATCTCTCGACAGAGACCCGTTTTTGTCTGTGAGGGAGAGAAGGACGTCCTTCGTCTAGAAAGCCACGGCCTCTGTGCCACGTGCAATCCGAACGGTGCCGGCAAATGGCGTCCTGAATTCTCGGAGATGCTCCGTGACGCGGACGTCGTTCTGCTTCCTGATAACGACGCGCCAGGTGTTGCTCATATGCAGGCTGTCGCATCCGCTCTCTGTGGAGTGGCTTCGTCAATAAGGCTTATGATGCTCGAAGGCCTGCCTGACAAGGGAGATGTCTCCGATTGGCTCGATGGGGCCCACACCATTGACGAATTGTTATGCCTCGCGGAAGACGCTCCCATTGCGCTTCCGCCAGCACAGATTGAGCCAGCCAGCTCAGATGACATCGATCGGGCAAAATTCGCCGAGAATGCACAAGGTCTTTGGCGGCGATTGGCCAACGGTGACCTGTCAAGAATTGCGAACTTCACCGCTCGCATAACGCGCGAGACTATCGAGGATGATGGGGCAGAGTTGCATGTCACACTCGAACTGACAGCGACGTGGGCGGGCAAGACACGCAACTTTACTCTTTCGCCGACTGATTTTGGTGAAATGAAGTGGCCTGTTCTAAAAGTTGGAGCCGGTGCTGCAATTATGCCAGGGACGCTTCCTCAGTATGTCAGGTACGCGATCCAGCTTTTCTCCGATCATGTAACGGAGAGTGAGTATGTCCATACCGGGTGGCGCGAGATAGAACCCGGAGTGCGGGGATACTTGCATGCCGGAGGTGCCATCGGTGCGAACGGTCCGATTCCGAATGTCAGGGTGCGCCTCGGAAGAGTCCTGGAACCGTTTCTGTTGCCAGACCCTCCTTCTGGGGCAGCCTTGCTCCGGGCAATTGCAGCTTCGCTTCGGCTGCTGTCGCTCGCTCCCGCTCGGGTGATGATACCGTTGCTTGGTGCGGCATGGCGTGCACCAGTCGGACCCGTTGACCTCAGTCTTCAGCTGACCGGAACGACTGGCGTTGGCAAGACGGAAGTTGCGGTGAGGATCCAACAGCATTTCGGCTTGGGCTTTCATTCCCGGCGCCTTGTTGCATCATGGTCGTCAACCGCGAACGCCCTGGAAGGATTGTTGTTCCATGCGAAGGACGCGCTCGTCGTCATCGATGACTATGCGCCGCGTGGTTCCGAGAATTCCGTGCGTCAACTCCATCAACAAGCAGATCGATTGTTTCGTGCGCAGGGGAATGCTGCCGGGCGCGCACGAATGAACTCCGACACATCTCTTCGACCTTCCAAGCCACCTCGAGGCCTCGTCTTGAGCACCGGTGAGGATGTGGCGACTGGACGCAGCGCAACCGCTCGCACTCTGGTGATCGACCTCAACAAGGGAGATGTGAATTGGGATGAAATGACCAAGGCACAGGCGGATGGCGCTGAGGGTCTCTTCGCGATGACTATGAGCGCGTTCGTCCAATACCTGGCTCAACACTACGGAGAAATAGAAGAGTCACGCATGCAAGCGATCGCGGAGCTTCGTGTGTGGGCTGATGCTCGAAATCAACACCCGCGGACACCAGAGATCGTTGCGAACCTATTGCTTGGTTGGCGTTGGTTCCTGCGATTTGCGCAGTCCGTGAATGCGCTGACGGTAGAGGGAGCCTCTCAAACAGAAGCGCTCGTATGGGACGCGTTAATTGATGTCGCCGAGATGCAGCGGGCGTTTCAAGCACAGGAAGATCAAGGGCGGCGATTCCTTGGCTTGGTATCGTCTGCGCTCGATAGCGGCGCAGCCCACCTTGAAGCATTCGCTGGCGGGCGTCCTGTGGGTTGGGAGCGACTTGGATGGCAGTGCGTCGAGCAGGAACGGAGTGAATTCTATCGACCGCTAGGTCCACGCATCGGTTTCATCGATGGAGACGACGTCTACCTAATTCCGGAAGCCGCGTATAAGTCAGCCCAGGACATGGCTCGGGGAAGTCAGCATGTCCTCTCCCTCAGTTCTCGAATGCTTCACAAGAATCTGTATGAGGAAGGGCTGTTGAAGTCCAAGGAGGTGCGCGGAGGAAGGACGTACTATGTGGTGCGAAAGCAGATAGGGCGTACGCGTGTTCCCCTGCTTCATATCAGCGCCTCGTCCCTGGGATTAGTGGCGGAGGACGACGGTAGCGAGGCGGAGATGTAGCGCCGGGCGTCTGTGGGGGCTACTCGGGCTACGCTCGGGAAAGAGAGGGGTCCGCCTAGGGGCTCCCGAGGCGTCAAAATCGAAGGTTGGGCGTCTCGGGAGCCGTCCGGGCTGTGTTTCGACCCCCGGTGGAAACCCCGGTGCATTTTTGGGGGATGCGCGATCATTCTACGACGTAACTTGTTGAAATAGATTGGCTTAACCGATCTTCGACGATGTGAGATGTTGGGTTTTTGTCCCGGTCGTCCCCGGTGGGTTCCCCGGATGAAGCCCTACGGATTACCGAACCGTTTCCTCCCTCTGAGAAAGCCCCGAAAAAGCCCCAAAACTCGATCCGAACGCGCCAATCATTTGTTTACTTTTCCGACAACCGGCAGTAGGCTTCGAGGACTGTATACAATTGGAGATGGGGTATGGGAAAGCCCTCAAAAGCACGGCGTCAGGGAAGCATCGAACCTGTTGCGGCCGGCCGATGGCGAGTTCGGCTGTCACATGGGGTCGATGGGACGACGAGACAGCGGTTGAGCAAAGTGATTGAGGGCTCGAAGGAGGATGCGCAACGGTACCTGAACGCCGCCATTCGGCGTCGCGAGCAAAACGACGCGGTTGTTCTAAGCCGTCAGGCATTCGGTGCATGGGTAGACGAATGGCTCGGGACGTGGTGTGGTGGGTTGGCTCCGAGGACTCGTTCGGACTACGTCTCGCTATTCAAGCGCTATCTCACACCCGAACTCCGAGCGCGAAAGTTGTCCGCCCTCACGGCAGGGGTGATCCAGCATTTCGTGAATGAGCTGGTCGCTTCTGGGTTGGCTCCGCGAACGGTGGCGATGGCGCACGGCGCGATTCGCACTTGCTTGAACAAAGCGGTGAAACTCGGGAAGCTTCCCCGAAACGTCGCGCGCGATGCTGAGCTCCCAAGGAAGGCACACACGGAACGCAAGGTCTTCAGCCCCGATGAGGCTCGTCGATTCCGGGAGGCCGTCAGGGGCGATCAGTGGGAGGCGTTTTTTGTCCTGCTCTTGTTCACCGGCATTCGCCCTGGCGAGGCGTTGGCGCTCAGGTGGAAGGACATCGAGGGCGGAGTTCTCCGCATCCGCCGAGCGCTCGTGCGCGTGCCGGGCCGTGAACCCGCGTTGGAGGATACCAAAACACCTCGGGGCCGGCGAGTCATTCCGTTGAGCGATCAGCCATTGGAGGCTCTACAGCAGCATCGGCGCTTACAAGTTCAGTGGCGTCTCAAGCTCGGTGCGGTCTACCAAGATCAGGAACTGATCTTCTCAAACGAAACCGGTGGATTTGCCGATTCCCACAATATCACCGGGCGACACTTCAAACCAATTCTGACCCGCGCAGGGTTGCCTGCCCTGCGCCTTTATGACCTGCGGCATTCCTGTGCAACTCTGCTCATGGCGTCGGGCGAGCATCCGAAGGTCGTTCAGGAGCGCCTTGGCCATGCCAGTATTGCTCTCACGCTGGACACATACAGCCATGTGGTGCCAGGTATGCAGGAACGTGCGAGTGAGCGCCTTGATGAACTTCTGGGGCCAGCTCGGCTACCTGCTCAAAACAAGAGTTGAGGCTCCTCATGCATCGCGGAGAAAGAACGTCATCGGCTTGCGATAGAGCCTTGCGAAGTCGACAAGATCAATCGGGTCAATTCGCCGCTCACCCGATTCGCATTTGGACACAAACGCCTGTGTTCGACGCAACGCCTTCCCGACCTGAATTTGGGTCAAGCCAGCGTCTCGCCGCGCTTCACGCAGTCGACTAAGCATCGCTTTGTAGCGCGGCTTGTGAACCCCTCGAACATCCGCCACTGAATACCGGCTGGTGTGAATTCACCAGTACGGTGACTCGGGCGGATGACTATTCCATTTTGGTATATTTCAACGCGGTATCTCGACCCTCTTACCCAAGAAGACCGTCATGAACCTCATGCCCTGCCACGAATGCGGCGCTCAGATTAGCACCGTGTGGACGCATTGTCCCGAGTGCGGCGCAGCGACAATCGCCGATCGTCAAGGCGGTTCTGTGGGCAGGCAACCGGAAGGACGAGAGTCTCCGTCCAGCCCATCAACTCCGGGCGGGACATCAGCATTCGCCTGTCCAAGATGCGGAAGTGAACAGGTCCAATCGCTGTCTCTGGTCCACAGCGGCGGTGTGACCGCGAGCCGTACTATCGCCGGAGGAATTGCTCTGACTGGTGGCGGCGATGTTGGGCTGTTGAGTGGCTCTGGCGTCACGTCGTCGCAGTCCGCACTGGCGCAGCGTGCAGCGCCCCCGCAAATGAAGCCCGTCGGTGGACTCATGGGACTCGGCGTGCTCTTGCTGATCCTGCCTATCTGGATTGGCAGTGTTGCAGAGGGCGCAGAGGGCGTTTTGGTCGGCGGCGCGATCGGCATCGCACTATGTGCCTTCTGTATGTATCTCGCTGTGGTCGGTCCGGATGCCTACAATCGAAAAGAACTCCCGCGCGAGCTGGCGCGTTGGAAGCGTAGTTTCATGTGCGGTCGCTGCGGAGCGTTCTTTGAAGTCGACTCACGCCACCTTGGTTCCGTGTAACTTCCATGCAGCGATGTAATACCCAACCGACCGACTGTGATCTGTCTGTGCTTGGCTGAGCGCAGCTCGTCCGTGGGATAGACTCCCTCGCTTATCCTTTCATCAAGCCGCTGGACGACACGATTGGTAGTACAAACAACGGGTAGAGCGACGCACTGCTCTACCCGTTTCGCTTTCCCCTCCCCGCGAATGAGCCAAGCGAGCTGAAACTCGACGTAAGGTTGGCGCCATTCGCCAGCATAACACGGCGCGTCATTGGTCACGGCTGGGCTCCCGTATCGCGCGTGACGGTCCTGCGCTGCTGGCGTCGCCACGCGCGTACCGTTCGGAGGCTGACGTTCCACACGCTAGGCTGACTTATACTGCAGGAGGGTGGTAGCTAGCGTCCTTGAGCTTCAGAGCAGATGATCTCCGTAAATACTCACATTGCCAAGGACCTCTGGGACTCGATAGCGTCTCAGTTCCAGTTCAAGGAGTCGACCCGCTATCTGGCTCATTACACGACCGCTCCTGCCGCCACGCGGATTCTTCAGACCGGCGAGCTGTGGGCCCGCGATACAGCCACGTTTGATCCCCGCCATGTTGAAGGGCACCGGCAGCTATTCGCCGCCGAGGCCGTGCGTTTGTATCGCAAAGCGGGACCGGAGCCGAACGCTTCGTTTCGCAAGGCGCTTTCCGACCAGTTCTCAGATCCTGTCTTGGCCCCAAGATTCTTTGCCGCCTGCCTGGGCATGGATACCGATTCTCCGCACATGTGGCGGGCGTACGGGGACGACGGAAACGGCGTAGCACTTATTATTGACTCGCAACTGGTCAACCGTGACCTCAAAGTCATTGCTGCCCCGTGTGTGTACGAGCGCGCCGCCCAGCTGGACCTGTTCGCAAACCTGATGGAACGGTGTGATGCTCTCGCGGTCAGCCTCCCCGACGAGGAAAAGGCCGAGCTACTTCCCCACGCCACCGCACTCGCCAACATGCTTCTTCAGGCCTATAAGCACCTGTACTTGAGTCCCGAACGCGAATGTCGGTATGTGTACATGGAACACGATGGGCAGTCGTATCCACGTCTAGACGCTCCGCATCCTGAGCGTAGAGCTTTGCCGCTGGTAGGGGCTGGGACGGCTAGCCCGTTCGTCTGTGTGGTTTCAGGTCCGTGTCGCACCGACGAAATCGACGCCGACTTTCGAGAGCAGCTTTGTTCAGCCGGCTATTCAAACATGCCCGTAACAAGATCGACCGTTGACATAGCCAGCCTCACAGCAAGCGAGGGCTAACCAGGGGCTAGTCCACAGCTCGCCGCTTCCTCGCCCCCTTGCGCGGCGCTACTAGGGCGCCTATACTGCGTCCACGAATTGCGTTGACCGCTCGGCGAGTCACGCGGAAGCAAGGACCACTTGGAAAGGCGACGCCACCCCGATATGGAGGGGAGCGTGCGTCCAAAAGAGTGGCCCTTTTTTTTGCGTTGTCTCTCAGCGGAGGGAGTCCCAGCGATGAATTCCGGCGCTTCGGTTGTTAAGGAGAAGGTGGTTCGCAGCGCGAGCATCGCTCCGATGCCCAAAGGGACACCACCTTGGATGTGGCTGTGCCGCGAGATCGTGGCGAGCGTGGCCCCGTTTCTTCGGGGAATTATCATCGCGCTTGCGATGCTTGCGGCGGTGCTGGGACGCGTGCTCGTCCTATAGTGACGAGCCCTCTATTGCGGAGTATTCAGTGCCGGATGGCTGCCCTCAAGGGTGTCCGCCGTGCGGCTGTGTCAAATCAACGAGCTCTCCCTTGACCGACTCCGGTGCCGCTGCATCGACGCCTACTTCATCGAGCCAGCGTAGCGCCGCACAGCGCGCAAGAATGCGACGCGATGGCGCTTCTCCCTCGCCGTCATCACGGGTTAAGAGATAGGACCTCCCAGCTACAGCCCCTTCCGTTAACCGTGGAGATGGTCGGCAGAACCGGCAATGCTCCGATTCTATCGTAGACCATGCTGTCACTCGACCAGTCGCTCAATTCGCGCGACCACGACCCCCTTGTCCGTATCGCCGCACAAAACGAGTGGGACGTTGCCCGCGTCTAGCCCTATTGCTGGGACAGCACCCACCCGCTTTCGTGTTTTGCAAGCGTAGCCTCGCGATTCAGTCGATTGTCCGCCATCACGTAGACATGGCCCATCTCAACAGGCATGGTGAAACAATCCCATCGGTTGGGAGTCTCCCGCACAAAAAAACTCTGCAGAGGGCTGTACTTGTCGTGGCCTGAGCAGATGTTGAGAAATCCTCCGTTTCTCATCCCTTGGACTTCAACTGAATACGTGACGTGATAAAACTCAACTCCGTTCTCCTGTCCTCGCACGGCATCGCGCTTTGTAAACTTGGAGAGATTTAGGTAGCCGACAGACTGTTGGGCGACCTGGACGCGCAAAATGCGCTCCATGGCCGCAGTAGGATCCTCAGAGCAGCCGCACAGGGCGAGCGACGCACAACACACTGAAAGCAACCGACGCAATTGTATCATCGCGCACTGCCCTCCTCGCGCATTTGTTGTGTTAGCGGCCGTCCTGCCTTCATGCGAAGGCCGCGCAATCGCAACGCATATAACGTGACTTGACCGAGGCTAAGTCGCCGACGCCATGCTCTGAGCGGCAAGACTCCCTATCGCGGCTTACGCGTGAGCGCTGCTTCAGTTGCTCCATCGCGATACATCAGCGTACCGCCCGACAGTGCTTCCAATGTGGGCGCTTGAAATTTGTAGTATTTCCTCGGGTCTCCCGAAAAGACAAGTCGCCCACCGGCTACGCTGCCTGCAAAAGTCGCGGATGGCGAGCTGGCTACGAGACCGTTGGTCATGACGATCCTATAGCCGTCCTTGGCCCAGGTAATCACGAACCGCAGTTGCTCACCACCCTGCCAGATGCCAGTGTACGCGTCCGGCATTCTTGTAAACAACTCTGTCCCGCGCTGGTCCCTATATCGGATGGTGTTCTGAGACATTCCCAAGAGTTGAAACCTGTACGAATGCTCATCGTCAGCCGTAAACGTGTAAGTGCCCGCCAGCGAGCCGCTGCTGTAAGTGATGCGACGAAAGTCACTGTTGAGGCCGCTGCTCTTCTCGGCAACCGAGATTGTTCCGCTCGGGGAAATAGCGACCGTTAACACATCGCCCATCACCTGCCCACCATCGTGCTTCTTCTTGATCCAAGTGCCTACGAAGTCGCCTTTGGTGAACGGCGCCGATGAACGTGGCTTAGGCGCCTGCACATGCGTTGATGCGGGAACGGGAGCGACGACGCCTTTTGCAGCGGTGGCTCGAATGGGCATCGCGAACACCAACGCCCAAAGACCCGCACGAACAAGCCCAACGTTGTAATGTCGGTGCATTGGCTCCGTCTCCGAGAGTCTCCGTCAAGGAGGGCGCCTTGACGAGCTACGCTCACTCTGCATCGGCTGTCACGTGTGCCGTTGCGACGGCGATCAAAGTGCTAATAGGTACTGGAGCTGACATACCTGCAAATTCATAGCGCTGTACGGTCCAGCTGGGGAAGGCGATGCAACGTTACGACGGCTTGGGATGACTCGCAAGTGCCGGCGACTGCTAGTGGGGGGTGCATGGACGACAAATTCCCAATGGGCGAGCACTGGGCGGCTCAACTGCTCGCTGAGGTTCTGCCGCAGTCCAAGGTCAAGAACGTGCAGCTCGCGCACCGCGATTCCATCGCGGCCCAGCTCGTCCGCTCCACATGGATGCGTAGCGATGACCTCGCTCGAATCATCACGCGCGTGAAGCAGGCCTATCGTCTTCTAGACGCCGGGTTCGATGAGCAGCCGGCACAGATGGCGAGGATTGTTGACGACACCTTCAACCGGCTTGAGGAATTGCAGGAGCGCGAATTCAGCCTCGCAAGAGGCATCGCCTCCGCTACGAATGACGATTTGGAAGCGCAATTCGGCGAGTACTTATCGCTCTACAGGTTTACGTACGAGCAGTATTACCGTACGCTTGCCGCGCCGTACGTAGTTGCGCACGCACTGACGACGAGTGCGGATGCGGATGCGGACACGCTGGTCGACGACGACGGTCGCGCGCACTGGTCAAAGATGCAGGCACTTGATGCTGCGCTCGGTCTCGCAGGAACGATGACAGAGGGGCTAGACAATCACCTGCGAAATAGCGCGGCTCATCACCGGTATTCGATACTCAGCGACGACCGCATCAGGCTTTGGGATACGAACGCCAAGGGGCGGACAACGTGGGGGCCGGTCGAATGGACTCGGTGGCAGCTACGCACGAACGTCTACCAGCTTTCGAACACATGCTCTGCGCTACTGCTAGGACTCGCCGTCTTCGACATTTCGCACGCACCGACGATAATGGCACGCGGGTGGCGCACAAGCGGGCCGCCGCGACGCAAGCGGCGCGATATTGTGAAGTCGGAACTTATGGGAATGGCGCAGAACCATGGATTCGACGTTGAGTCGGTTGTGGTTGCGAACGACGGCTCATTAGAGATCACCCTGCGCGTCCTCGGCCGCACGATACCGGACCAAGTCACAGAAATCCTCGCGGGAGGTGGAGGGCCGGGCGCCCGGTACAATCAGAAGGTCGCAACGTTGTTGGGGCATCTGAGGAAACAGGTGTATGGTTTCCTTCAGGCCACGCTCGACGCTCACGGCGGCTATGAAGTCGTACGAGTAAGTGTGGTTGACTCGGACGGCAGGACATCGCGAGGACAGGTTGCGGCAGCCTATTCAGAGCGTGAGGCGATGTGGCGAGGCAAAGAGGATGTGGAAGTAATCCGCCAACGTGTGCAGTCTGATACGCTCGCGGCAATCGATATTCCGGTCATCATCAGGGGCCCGCTCATTCGCGTTCGCTGAGTGCCCGCAGGAGGACGGCCGACCGATGACACTCCGTTGCGGCGCACCAAGGAATCCGGGTGCCTCGATATTAATAGGTCGTTTGAAACTCTCATCGTTTCCCCTCGCTATCACCGTCGTACATCTCATCGAAACGCCGGTAGAGCGCAACGTTGACCCTATCGGCCCAGTTTAGGACGTCATTCAGCCCGGCGTCCTCTGCTCCAATACGTCTGAGCCACATGCGGTAAGCGGGGCCAGTGAAGCGAAGCAGGGGCGTTACAAACCTGATGTCGGCCGGCTGGTAGAACGGAAAGGTGGAGAACGTGCCGTCATCGTTCTGCAGCAGGCAGAAGTCCAGCGAGTCATTCCATGAGCCGTGAATCGATTCGGACATCATTCCATAGGTCGCTGGATACAGCTCGTCGTGCTCGACCTCTCCAAAGATCGCGCGGAAGCTTTTCCCTTGCAGCCTCCACTTGTTTCGCTTCTGAATTGCAAAACTGTCCTCGGTGAGTCCCTCCAACGCAAGCTTTGCGCGCACGGCGACTAGGAGGCGCTGCCCAGGCTTCGTCTCAAAGAAAGCCGAGCCATCCTCAAGGTCACGGAGAATCCGAAGGCGCTCCTTGTATGAGCACTTACGGTAGTCCTCGACTATACTCGCGTCGTTCTTCATCAGATACTGCGCAGTTACGACAGCCTCTAGCAGCGGTCGCTCCAGTACGCCGACTATCTCCGCATTGTTCTCTTCATAGTAACGGATAACCTCCTTCAGGAGTTTCCACGAGCGCACTAGGAGGCCGAGGATCGGTGCGTCGACAAGCGAGTAACCGCTGGGATTGCGCTCGGTGTTCTTGACCCGTGTGATGACGTCATAACTCTCCGCAACGTCCCTGTAGAATGTGGCTGCGAATGCGTTAATGTCGTCGACGGAGTGCAGTCCCTCTCGAATGTACGAGACGTCGTACTTCGTCAGTAGTCGGCGGATTTCATCCACTCATCATCTCCTGTGGAACGTCCTGAGTCATCTGGGCGGATCGCCTCGCGCCAATACTTGACGGTAGTCTTTTCCTATTCGGGATGGATCTTCACCATATAGTCGCTCAAGGCATCCTTGGAGTGCGGCCGCGAAGCGAACGCTCGTCGCTAAGTCGCGTATCCGCCACGCGGCTTGCTCATTGCCATACGCTCCGGCCAGTCCTGATATCTGAGCATCTCAATCACCAAACGTGTCGCCTTCTCGCGATTCTGGATAAGGCTGTCTTTGAACGCGCTTTGCCTCCTCGCTTCAAAGTCGGCGCGTTGCGCCTGTGAGGCATCGAATGACGGCGGGTCCAGTTGCGGCACGGCAAGGAGGTCGCGGATGCGACCAGAGTAGAAGTCGCCCATATTCAGCGCTCTCACGAACGCCATCAATTCCGCGGTGCACGCAAGGGTTTCGGTCCACTCATACGTCTCTTCGAGCGTCAGCAGGAACCTGAGACGTAGGTATAATGGGTGAAACTGCGAGCTGAGAATTGCGGGATCGCGATACCGCCGGAATAGCTTAAGCTTGAGCGGATCACTTGGTGCGGTGGGATCGTGCTGGTCGATCAGGTGGCAGTTCGGACATAACGGCAGAAGGTTGTCCACCTGATTGTTGGCCGGATTCTTGTCAATGTGGTGAATCTGCGGCTCGTCCCGGCCGCAAATCGCGCAGCCGTGGCGGAACTCGCGAAGGACGCGACTAGATATTGCTTTGGGGATGGACGTCCTTTGCTTTGGCATCTCGATTCAAGGCCAGTGTCCCTTGGTGACGAACCTCTCCTACGGCCCCGGTAATTCAACACGCGAAAATGACGTAGCACCGGCGACGCCATCATCCAAGCGAGCGACCATCAGGGAATGACAGTCAAGCGAAAGCCAAAATGCTTTGTCGCTATCGCATTCGATCGCGCCGACACGGACGCGCTGTACGAAGGGACGATCGCGCGTGTATTGCACAGCGAAGGGGCTACACCCGTCATAATCAATCGCCGACAGAGCAACGATGACCTCAACAATCAGATCATCCGCGCACTGGAGTCATCCGATTTCTGCATCGCTGATCTGACCTATGCTCGGCCATCTGTGTACTTCGAAGCAGGTTTTGCGCAGCGAGCCGGTCCGGTAATCTACACCGTTCGAGCGGATCACTTGGCTCGCGGCCAACCCGATCACTTACGGGTTCACTTCGACCTACAAATGAAACCGCTCCTACTGTGGCGGAATCCGACTGACGCAAGTTTTCGCAGCAAACTGGCGCTAAGGCTCCGCGCAACGGTCCTCCGCGAGTGGGTGCGGCGGCGGGAGGCTGAGGACAAGTTCGATCAAGAACGGCAGAGGTTCCAGTCGCTCTCCGTGGCGCGGCGCCTCGTTGTGCTCCGTGAGCGAGCCATGCACGCCTTCTCTCGCCAAGGCTACAAGAAATGGTTAATAGCCGGTACCTCCAACGATCCATCGGAGAGTCTCGAAGTAGTGGCGAAGTATCAGTACCCAGTCATGGCAGAGGTACGGAAGGGCCGGCAAGTAAGGGTTGCTGTCGTAGCGGCAAGCGAGAGTTTCACTATGTCCGCGTTGCGTGCCATTGAACTAGAGCTGCGGCGACAAAGGTTTCAGTACGGCGTCTCTAATCTTTCGTCCGACGCAGTACATTTTGAAGTGCTTCTGCTCTCGCTACGCCCGCTGCCAACAAGCAGGATTGAGCGCGTGTTTGATAGCTACGAGCGGTCTCCAAACGGCGGGTTTGAATCGACGACTGCTCCAGTCCATGCCGGCAAGAGGACGTCGCCTACGGTCATCGTCCGCATACGTGTCGTCGGCCCGATAGCTTCAGAAGAAGAGTTGACCAGCGCCCTTCGGAAAGCGACAAAGGGAATGCGAGGGCCGGCGGCATAGCGCGCGGTTGCACGAGCGGGCGTCCAAGGAGCAGTCTTCTGCGCGATTGTCCCTAGTTTCCCATCCTGGGATCGAACCAGGACTCTCCTGATCCAGAGTCAGGGTGCTCCACAGGGGTTCGGGGTTTTTGGGGCTTTTTTGGGGCTTTTTCACGCAAATGGCCACCCCGTGGGGAGGCCATCGCATTTCCGTTCGGTCAGTCGTGCCAACAACTTAGCTCAAGTGGCCAGGGGCAGAATCGAACTGCCGACACACGGATTTTCAGTCCGTTGCTCTACCAACTGAGCTACCTGGCCGCCAACGTCAGACGACCTGATAGTCTAGCCACTCCCGGCGTCTCAGTGTACCCCCTTTCCAA
>WNFI01482819.1_pt1 | contig 21581 bp, 17 predicted proteins | sample 5400471 | NCBI WGS metagenome assembly WNFI01 (sample SAMN13153348, study PRJNA577476) | soil metagenome | isolation source: 100 cm saprolite on Douglas fir-dominated hillslope | place: USA:California | collected 2013-09-17
TACCTCCGCGTGTACTCCTCCGCGGGCTGACTGCTCCGTGGCCTGCTCCTCCGTGGCCTGCTCCTCCGGGTCCTGCTCACCGCCCCGGCTCTGCCTCACGGCGAGGCCCCGCGCGCGGCGCTCGCTCGCCCGCTCTGCGGGCGCCCGAAGCGAATATCCATAGGCGCCTGGAGCGGCGCTAAGACGGACATCTCGGGCATTCCCTAGACTCGTGGACGCCTGCTTGCATGGGGCGCTCTGCTCTGTTAGATCCCCCGCCCCTTCCCGAGGCAGCCAGGGGGGACCGGCAGCCGCAGTTGCAGTTCCGTAGTGCGCAGGCCGTCGTTCGCAGTCCACCACGCAGTCAACCACGCACACCTCCCGATCGAGGTCGGGTTCCCCGCAACCCCGCGGGGCCGCCCTTGGCGCGACGGAGGTGGAGGAGAAAAACGCCATGTCCGAGAACGTTGAGACCGCAGCACCCGTCAGTCCCCCGGCCCCCGTGCCCGAGATGGCGCAGGCGATGGCGCCCGCGCAGGGCATCACCATGCGCCAGCTGCTCGAGGCGGGCGTGCACTTCGGCCACCAGACCAAGCGCTGGAACCCGAAGATGAAGCCGTACATCTTCGGCGCGCGCAACGGCATCTACATCGTAGATTTGCAAAAGACGGTCCGGCTCGCGCGCGAGGCGTTCAAGTTCGTCTCCGACATCTGCGCCAAGGGCGGGTCGGTGCTGTTCGTCGGCACCAAGAAGCAGGCCCAGGACGCGGTCATCGAGGAGGCGACGCGGTCCGGCCAGTTCCACGTCACCAACCGCTGGCTTGGCGGCACGCTGACCAACTTCAAGACCATCAAGAGCGGCATCGATCGGCTCAAGGGCCTGGAGAAGATGTCCGCCGACGGCACGTTCGAGCGCCTGCCGAAGAAGGAAGTGGCCATCCTGCAGGGCGAGATGGACAAGCTGAAGAAGAACCTCGGCGGCATCCAGGAGATGAGCCGGCTGCCCGGCTGCCTCTTCGTCATCGACCCCAAGAAGGAAGACATCGCCATCCACGAGGCGACGCGCCTCGGCATCCCGATCGTCGCCCTCGTCGACACCAACTGCGACCCCGAGGGCATCGAGTACGTGATCCCCGGGAACGACGACGCCATCCGCTCCATCCGCCTCTTCTGCGGCAAGATCGCGGACGCGGCGATCGAGGGCAAGGCGCGCTACGTGGCGCACCACGGCAGCGAGCCGCAGGCAGGCGCCGAGGAGGCCGGCGGCGACGACCGCGACGCGGCCTCCGAGCGCCGTCCTGGCCGTCGCGATGGCGGGCGCGGTGGACGCGGCGCGCCCCGCAGCGGCATGGGTGGACGCGGCGGACCGCGCGCTCCGCGCAGCGAGGCGGCGGCGGGGCGCGGTCGAGGCGGCCCCGGAGAGCGGCGACGCCTCAGCCGAGGGCGCAGACGCAGGGGCCAAGGCCTAGCGGACCTGAGGGCAGGACCTGAGAGCTTTCGAGGGGCGGCCCGCGCCGCCCTTCGCTGTTTCGCAAGCGTGCTAGGACGAGAAGGAGTCGTGAACGTGGCCGAGATTACCGCAGCACTGGTGAAGGAGCTCCGCGAGAAGACCGGCGCGGGGATGATGGACTGCAAGAAGGCGCTCACCGAGACCGCCGGCGACATGCAGAAGGCGATCGACTGGCTGCGCGAGAAGGGCCTCGCCACCGCGGGCAAGAAGGCGGGCCGCTCGGCCACCGAGGGCATCGTCGGCAGCTACATCCACATGGGCGGCAAGATCGGCGTGCTGGTGGAGATCAACTGCGAGACCGATTTCACCGCCCGCAACGAGAAGTTCCAGCAGCTCGTCAAGGACGTCGCCATGCACGTGGCCGCGATCAATCCGTTGTACGTGCGCCGCGAGGAAGTTCCCGCGGAGGTGATCGAGCACGAGAAGAAGATCGCCCGCGCGAACCTCCTCGAGCAGGGCAAGCCGGAGGCGATGCTGGAGAAGATCCTTCCCGGCAAGCTCGAGAAGTACTTCAAGGACGTCTGCCTTCTCGAGCAGCCCTTCTTCAAGGACGCAGAGGGCAAGCGTACGGTGCAGGACGAGATCAACTCGGCGATCGCCGTGATCGGCGAGAACATGACCGTCCGCCGCTTCACCCGCTACGTCCTCGGGGAAGGCCTGGCGAAGGAGCAGAAGGACTTCGCCGCCGAGGTGAGCGCGGCGGTCGGCGGCGCGAAGAAGTAGCCGCCAGGGATCCGCTTTGCGGTGCCCCGGGTGCGGAACGCGCCGGGGCTCATCCGCCTCGGAGGCACGGATGGGCGCGGCGCCAGCGAGGAAGGAAGCTGTTGCTCGGGCCGGGCGTAGCGCCGCGCCCAGGAGGACGCCGTGCGCAAGCTGATCCGCGGCATCGTCGAGTTCCGCGAGAAGGTGCTCCCGCAGCAGCGGGCGCTCTTCGCGCAGCTTGCCGCGGGTCAGCACCCGGACGCGCTGTTCATCAGCTGCTCGGACAGCCGGGTCGCGCCAAACTGGTTCGCCTCCACCGAGCCGGGCGACCTGTTCGTCGTGCGCAACGTCGGCAACCTGATCCCGCCCAGCGGTGAAACCGGCGTCTCCACTAGCGACGAGGCTGAGGTCGCCGCCATCGAGTTCGCGCTCTTGCAGCTCGAGGTGGCGAACATCATCGTCTGCGGCCACTCCGAGTGCGGGGCGATGCTGGCCGTTTCCAAAGGTCGCGAGAAAGTGCCGGCGCCGCACCTGCGCTCCTGGCTGCGCCACGCCGACGCGGCACTGGAGGAGCTGGACCGAAGCCCATTGCAGACCGGGGGGCTGGCGCGGGCCGACCGGCTCTCGCAGATCAACGTGCTGCGCCAGCTCCGGCACATCGCCTCGTACTCCGCGGTGCGCGAGGCGCAGGACCGCGGGTCCCTCCAACTCCACGGCTGGTGGTTCGACATCGCAAGCGGCGGCGTCTACGCGCACGACGCCGCGGAGAACCGCTTCGTCCTCATCGAGGGCGAGCACGCCCAGCGGCTGCTCGAGATGTTGCCCCCAGGGTCGCGCTGACCTAGCAGGGTGCTGAAAAAAGTTCTTCAGCACCCTGCTAGCAACCGCGCGCTGCGGCGGGAGTCGATCTATATCAGTCTGATGCAAAGCTTCCGCGGTGAGGCAGAGCAGTACTTCCGCGACCTGCGAGACCGCATCGTCGCGCGGCTGTCGGCCATGGACGGCGGCGACTTCCAGCGCAAGGCCTGGCAGCGGCCCGAGGGTGGCGGCGGCGAGATCAGCCAGATCCGCGGTGCGCTCTTCGAGAAGGGAGGCTGCAACTTCTCCGCCGTCTGGGGCGACCGGTACCCGAGCGCACCGGGCGGCGGCGCGCAGGCCGAGGGCCGCGCCGGCGGGGTGCAGCAGCTGGAGAGCGACCTCGCACTGGGAATCCGCCCTCCGCGCCCGGAGGAACTGGCGGGAAAGCCCTTCTTCGCCACCGGCGTCTCGCTGGTGCTGCACCCGCGCAACCCCTTCGTGCCGGTGGTGCACATGAACGTGCGCTATCTCGAGGTTGGCGAGGTGTGCTGGTTCGGCGGCGGCGCCGATCTGACGCCGTGCAAGCCATTCCCCGAGGACACGAGCCACTTCCACGACGTCTTGCACGCGGCCTGCGACAAGCACGGCGCCGCCCTGTACCCGCGGTTTTCCCAGTGGGCCCGCGAGTACTTCTACCTCCAGCACCGCGGCTCCGAGCGCGGCGTCGGCGGCCTCTTCTTCGACTACCTGCGCAGCGACCGCGCGCGCGATTTCGCCTTCGTGCGCGAGGTGGGGGAGGCGTTGCTGCCGGCGTACGCGCCGTTGGTGGAGCGCCGGCGCCAGACGCCCTACGGAGACGCCGACCGCGAGGAGCAGCTTCGGTGGCGCGGCCGCTACGTGGAGTTCAACCTGCTCTACGATCGCGGGACCCTCTTCGGCCTCAAGAGCGGCGGCAACGTGGAGGCGATCTTCATGAGCCTGCCGCCGCTCGTCGCCTGGTAGGTCGGCCGGCCCGATTGACAAGCCGCCGAGCGGCGCCCTACACAACTCGCGCCATGAGCGCGCCCCCGGGCCTGCGCGTCGGCCGGGAGCTGGCGCGCTACATCGACCACACGCTGCTCTCGCCCGGCGCAACGCGCGACGAGGTGGCAAAGCTCTGCGCGGAGGCCCGCGACTGGGGCTTCGCCACCGTCTGTGTGCGGTCCGGGCACGTCGCGCTCGCCGCGAGCCTGCTGCGCGGTTGTCCTTCGCGGCCGATCGCGGTGGTCGACTTTCCCCTCGGCACAGGCGGCGTCGCGGCCAAGGTCCGCGAGACGCGCGAGGTGGTGGCGGCCGGGGCTGCCGAGGTCGACATGGTGATCAACCTGGGCGCGCTCAAGATGAAAGACTACGCCCTGGTCGAGCAGGAGATCCGCGCGGTCGTCGAGGCGGCGCGGCCTGCGCTGGTCAAGGTCATCCTCGAGACCGGTGCGCTCACGCGCGACGAGAAGGCGATCGGCTGCGCACTCTCCAAGGCGGCCGGCGCGGCGTTCGTGAAGACCAGCACCGGCTTCGGTCCCGGCGGCGCCACCGCGGACGACGTCGCTCTGCTCCGCGCCGTCGTCGGCGACGACATGGGCGTGAAGGCGTCCGGAGGGATCCGCACCGCCGCCGATGCCGCGCGGATGATCGCAGCGGGCGCGAGCCGCCTGGGCACCTCGGCCAGCGTGGCGATCGTCTCCGGGGCGGCTCCGTCACCCGGTGGTGCTGAGCGGGCCCCGGGCAGCGCCGACTGATACACTCGCCTCGCGCGCTCGTCACCACGACCGGAGAAACTTGATGGCGCCGCAAGGCCGATTCGTGATCCTCGTCGTCGACTCCTGCGGCGCGGGCGCCCTGCCCGACGCCGGCCGATACGGCGATGCGGGTGCCAACACGCTGGGCAACCTCGCCCGCCGCGTGGGCGGTCTCGAGCTGCCGACGCTGCAGCGCTGGGGCCTTGGAAACGTCACCGCGATCGACGGCTGCCCAAGGGCCTCGTCGCCCTTGGCGAGTTGGGGCGCGATGAAGGAGCTGTCGCACGGCAAGGACACGACCACCGGCCACTGGGAAATGGTGGGCGTGGTGCTGGAACAAGGGTTCGCCACCTTTCCCCAAGGCTTCCCAGAACCGCTCCTGCAGGAGTGGCTGCGGCTGTCGGGAGCCAAGGGCTACCTGGGCAACAGGGCGGCGAGCGGTACGGCCATCCTCGACGAGCTGGGGCCCGCGCACCTCGCGAGCGGGCTGCCCATCGTCTACACCTCGGCCGATTCGGTGTTCCAGATCGCCGCTCACGAGGAGAAGGTCCCGCTCGCCACGCTGTACCGCTGGTGCGAGGCCGCGCGTCGGGTGGGGATGCGCAACGGGATCGCCCGGGTGATCGCGCGGCCGTTCGTGGGAGCGCCGGGCGCGTTCGTGCGCACCTACAACCGCCGCGATTTCTCGCAGCCGCCTCCGCCCGGCACCGCGCTGGACCTGATCCAGGCCGCGGGGGTGGAGGTGATCGGCGTGGGCAAGATCCCCGACATCTACGACGGTCGCGGCATCACCCGGGGGGTGCATACAGAGGGCAACGCCGACGGCCTGAAGAAGACCGAGGAGCTTCTCGGGCAGATGGAGGCGGGGCTGTTGTTCGTGAACCTGGTCGACACCGACATGCTCTACGGACACCGGCGCGATCCGGCGGGTTACGCGCGGGCGCTGCGCGAGATCGACGGCGCGCTGCCCGCCATCGCCGCGCGGCTGCGGCCTGCCGACCTGCTCGTGCTCACCGCCGACCACGGCAACGACCCGACGTTCCCGGGGACGGACCACACCCGCGAGCGGGTGCCGCTGCTCGTCCTCGCGCCGGGTCGGCTTGAGGGCGCGCCGCTGGGAGACCGCGCCTCCTTCGCCGACCTCGGCGCCACCGCCGCCGAGTACTTCGGCGTTCGTGCTCCGCGCGGCGAGAGCTTCCTCGCCGAGGTCCGGGCCTAGCAGACCCTGCCAAGCATCAGTGCGCTGCCGCAGCCGCAGCCCGTGCCGGGGGCGGCGCGGGCGCTTTGTAGACGCGTCCCTCCTTCATCACGAAGAGCACGCGTTCGGTCGCCGTCAGATCGGCGAGCGGGTCGCCCGGCACCGCCACCACGTCGGCGAGCTTGCCCGGCTCCAGCGTCCCCACCTGGTCGGCGATGCCGAGGAGCTGCGCATCGACGCTGGTCCCCGCGCGCAGCGCGGCGGCGGCGGGCATCCCGTATTGCCCCAGGAGCGCGAACTCGTGTGCGTTGCGGCCGTGGGGCTGCACCCCGGCGTCGGTGCCCAGCCCGATGCGCACGCCCGCCTTGAGCGCGGCAGCGAACATCCGCGCGGCCGCCTGTCCCGCCACCCGCGCCTTCTCGTTGACCAGCGGCGCGAACTTCCCTTCGCGCGACATCCGCGCCACGGTCTCGAAGGCCGATAGCGTCGGCACCAGCGCGGTGCCCCTGCGGGCCATCTCCGCGAGCGTGTCGGGCTCGAGGAACGCGCCGTGCTCGATGGTGTCGACGCCGGCGGCGATGGCGATCTTGGCCGCGGCGTCGCCGTGGCAGTGCGCCGCCGCTTTCTTCTTCCAACGGTGCGCCTCGTCGACGATGGCCGACGTTTCCTCGGCCGTGAGCTGCGGCACGTCGACCGGGTCGTTGAGCGAGAGGACGCCGCCCGAAACCATGAACTTGACCACGTCGGCCCCGGCCTTGAGCTGCTCGCGCACCGCCTGCCGGCAGGCCTCGGGACCCGCGCAGATTCCTTCGGCCGGGCCGCGCCGATGGCCCTGGTGCTCCACCGGGATGGGAGAGTCGGCGTGGCCGCCGGTCGAGCCGATCGCCCAGCCGGAGGCGAGGATGCGCGGGCCCGAGATCAGCCCGCGGGCGATGGCGTTGCGCAGCCCGAGATCCACGTGATCGGCGGAGCCGACGTCGCGGATGGTGGTAAACCCCCCGAGCAGCGTGGCCTCGGCTTCCGCCGCCGCCACGTGCGCCTGCTCGGCCGGGAAGGTGAACAGGTTGTCGGTGAAGGCCCGCATCCAGTCGTCGTGGAAGCGCTGGGTCACGTGCGTGTGGGCGTCGATGAAGCCGGGCAGGAGCGTCGCATCTCCCAGGTCGATCACCTGCGCGCCGGCGGGGATCGGCAGCCCGCGGCCCACCGCGCGCAGCGTCCTCCCCTCGACGACGATCATTCCGTCGCGCAGGAGCGCATCGCCGCGCCCGTCGAACAGGCGCGCCGCCTTGAGCACGATCGTCTTCGCCGCGGCGGGTGCTGCGGCGGGGCGGTGGACCTTGCCGTCCTTCACCACCAGCGAGACGCGCAGCACCGCGCGGATGTCCCGCAGCGGATCGCCCGGCACCGCGATCACATCGGCGATCTTCCCCGGCTCGAGCGAGCCGAGGTCGACCTCGCGCCCGAGCACCCGTGCCTCCGACGAAGTGCAGGCGCGCAGTGCGGCGGCGGGCGAGAGCCCCAGCTCGACCATGCGCACCATCTCGCCCGCGTTCTTGCCGTGCGCGCTCACGCCGGAGTCGGTGCCGCAGCCGATGCGCACGCCGGCGCGGACCGCGTTGCGGAACATCTCCGCCTGCGCCATGCGCGCGAGGTCGGACTTGCGCCGGATCGCCTCCGGGAAACCTTCATGCGAGACGGTGCCCGTCATCAGCGTCGGCTCGAGCCAGGTGCCCGCCTTCTTCATCAGCGCCAGCGTGTCCGGCTTGAGGAAGGTGCCGTGCTCGATCGAGTCGACCCCGGCGGCGATCGCGATCTTGGCGGCGGCGTCGCCGTGGCAGTGCGCGGCAGCCTTCTTCCCCAAGCGATGGGCCTCCTCGACGATGGCCTTCATCTCCTCGAGCGTGAGCTGGGGTGCATCCACCGAGTCGCCCAGCGAGAGCACGCCGCCGGAGGCCATGAACTTGATCGCGTCGGCGCCGTACTTCACCTGCCAGCGCACGGCGGCACGGCACTCGTCGGGACCGTTGCAGATGCCCTCGCGGACGGAGGCCTCGGCCAGCGCACCGGGGACGAAGGGATCGAAGTCGGCATGGCCGCCCCGCGCGCCGATGGCGGAGACGGAAACTTGAAGGCGCGGTCCCTCGATCAAGCGCTTGTTGATGGCGTTGCGCAGGCCCAAGCTGAGGAACTCGGTCGCACCCAGATCGCGCGCGGTGGTGAACCCCGCCTCCAGCGTGCGCAGGGCGTAGAGGCGCGCGTCGTGCGCCTGTTCGGGAGCGATGCGCAGCGCGCCGAGCACGGTGTCCTTGTGCCAGTCGCCGGAGGCCTCGTTGGTGAGGTGCACATGGCCGTCGAGGAAGCCGGGCAGGAGCGTGGCGTCGCCCAGGTCGATCACCTCGGCGGAAGCGGGCAGGGCGGCGCCCGGGCCCACCGCGGCGATGCGGCCGTTCTGCACCACCACCACGCCTGGCGAAACCGCCCGCTCGCCCTTGCCGTCGAACAGCCGCGCCGCCTTGAGCACCAGGGGCCGCGGCGCCGACTGGGGTTGCTGCGCACGCGCACGGGGACCGAGCGCGAAGAAGGCCATCAGGACGAACGCCAGTCGCCAGGAGCGCGGGAGCGCCATCGAATACCCTCCAAGTCGGGGCGCTCCTTTTATCATTTCCGGCGGTGGGGCCTCAGGCGCCCGGGCTTTCGAGCGTCGCCGCGAGCCGCTCCGGGGTCGAGAGCGGAAGCTGGCAGGTGCCATTCCTGCAGACGTAGACGGTCGCCTTGCCCTGGAGCAGGGCGCGGTCGCGCACCAGCGGCGTGGCGCGGCCCACCGCCTCCTGCGCGGCGCCGGCCTCGCAGCGCACCAGCACCTTGTGCGGAAGGAAGCGCGTGCGCAGCGGCTCGAGCAGCGCGTCGTCGTCGCCGCTGGCTGGCCGCAGCAGGACGATCTCGCGCGGTTCGGAGAGGAAGAAATCGACGGCGAGCAGCATCTCGCCCACTGCAGCAGGCGCCTGCGCGAGCAGCGCCCCGAACGAACGCAGCACGGCCTCCGCCTGCGCACCATGGTCGGCCGATGAGGTGAGCGCGGCGAGCCGAAAGAGCGTCAGCGCCGCCACCGAGTTTCCGCTCGGCTCGGCCCCGTCGTAGGAGGGCTTCTCGCGCGCGAGCAGCTCCTCGCCGCCCGAGGGCGTGCGGAAGAACCCGCCCTCCCGGTCGGCGAACCGGTCGCTGAGCGATGCATGCAGGGAGAGGGCCGCCGTCAGCCACCGCGCGTCGCCGGTGGCTTCGAACAGGTCGACGAGGCCCGCCGCGAGCATCGCGTAGTCCTCGAGCACGCCCGCGTTCGCCGCCCGGCCGTCGAGCGACGAGCGCAGGAGCGCGCCGTCGCGCAGGTGCACGGACAACAGATACGAGGCGGCCCGCTCCGCTCGCGCGAGGAAGTCGTTGCGCCCGAAGGCGAGCCCCGCCTTGGCGAGCGCCGAGATCAGCAGGCCGTTCCACGAGGTCAGCACCTTGCGGTCGGTGAGAGGGGGCGGCCGCCTCGACCGCGCCGCGAACAGCAAGGGGCGTACGCGGGCGAGGAACGCCGCGTCGTCGGGAGTGGGCACCGCGCGCAAGGAGAGCACGCTCCTGCCTGAATCCTCGAAGTTGCCGGAGGCGGTGACCCCGAACAGCTCGGCCGCGCGGGCGCCGTCGGCGGCGCCCAGCACCTCGCGCAGGTCCTCGGGCGTCCAGACGAAGAAGGTGCCTTCCTCTCCCTCGCTGTCGGCGTCGGTCGCGGACCAGAAGCCGCCGCGCGGGTCGCTCATCTCCCGCACGGCGTAGTCGAGGACCTCCTCCGCGATCCGGCGGAAGAACGCGCTGCCCGTGGCCTGCCAGGCTTCGACGTAGGTGGTGGCGAGCAGCGCGTTGTCGTAGAGCATCTTCTCGAAGTGGGGCACCAGCCACCGCGCGTCGGTGGAGTAGCGGTGGAAGCCGCCGCCGACCTGATCGTAGATGCCGCCCAGCGCCATCTTTTCGAGCGAGAGCCGCGCCATGTGCAGCGCCTGTTCGTCGCCGCCGCGCTTCCACATGCGCAAGAGGAAGCGCGCGTTCAGGCTGCTGGGAAACTTGGGCGCGCGCCGCACGCCGCCCTCCTCGGGATCGAACCCCTGCGCCGCCTGCTCGAGCGCGCCGTCGAGGATGTGCGGGCCGGGCAGCCCGGCGGGCGGCGCGGGGGCGAGGCTCTCCTGCACCGCTCGCGCGACGCCGGTGGCGTTCTCCTCGACGCGGGCGCGCTCCTCGCGGTAGACGCGCGACAGCTCGAGAAGCAGGCTGCGGAACCCGATGCGCGCGCCGCGGTCGCCGTCGCGCGGCGGGAAGTAGGTACCGGCGAAGAACGGCCGAAGCTCCGGGGTGAGGAAGACGCTCATCGGCCAGCCGCCGTGCTGGGTCAGGAGCTGCACGGCCTGCATGTAGATGCTGTCTACGTCCGGCCGCTCCTCGCGATCGACCTTGATGGCGATGAAGCGTTGGTTGAGGATCCCCGCGATCTCCAGGTCGTCGAACGACTCCTCCTCCATCACGTGGCACCAGTGGCAGGTCGAGTAGCCGATGGAGAGGAACACCGGCTTGTCCTCGCGCCGCGCGGCCTCGGCTGCGCGCGGCGGCCGCGCGCAGCCGTTCGATCAGCTCGGGAGGGCGGAGCTCGGTGCCCGGGGGAGTCTCGAAGTCGCTTGCCATTGCACCGGCATAGGAGGGTGCGCATCCCGCCGCAAGTGCGCTCGAGGTGCGGCGAGGGCCGCCGCCTCGGGGCGTTGACGCAGGCAGAGCTTCAAGCGAACGTGCCGCGGCCCGATGCGCGCCTACGACCTGATCCGCAAGAAGCGCGACGGCGGCGTCCTCACCGCCGAGGAGCTGCGCTTCCTCGCTTGGGGCGCGGCCACCGGGAGCATCGCCGACGAGCAGCTCGCCGCCTTCCTCATGGCCGTCTTTTTCCGCGGGATGGAGCCGCGCACCGAGCTTCCCGCCTGGCTCCAGGCGATGCTCAGCTCGGGCCAGGTGCTCGACCTGTCGCGGATCCCCGGCCGCAAGGTGGACAAGCACTCGACCGGCGGCGTCGGCGACAAGATCTCGCTGCCGCTCGCCCCGCTGGTGGCCGCCTGCGGCGTCAAGGTGCCGATGGTGAGCGGTCGCGGCCTTGGCCACACCGGTGGCACGCTCGACAAGCTGGAGAGCATCCCTGGCTTCCAGACCGACCTGCCCATCGCTCGCTTCGCCGAGCTCGTCAACCGGCTGGGGCTGTGCCTCATCGGCCAGACGGCCGAGATCGCGCCGGCCGACCGCAAGCTGTACGCGCTGCGCGACGCGACCGCGACGGTGGAGTCGATCCCGCTCATCGCCTCGAGCATCCTTTCGAAGAAACTGGCGGAGGGCATCGACGCGCTGGTCCTCGACGTAAAGGTCGGCCGCGGCGCCTTCATGAAGGAGCTGCCGCGCGCGCAGGCGCTGGCACGCACGATGGTCGACCTGTGCAAGGCGGTAGGCCGCGGCTGCACGGCGCTCATCACCGACATGGACGCGCCGCTGGGCTACGCGGTGGGCAACGCGGTCGAGGTGTCGGAGTCGATCGACGTGCTCCGCGGCGGCGGCCCGGCCGACGTACGCGAGCTGACGCTCTTGCTCGGGGTGGAGATGCTCATCGCGGGCGAGGCGCCCGGGCTTGCGGGCGCCGGGGACCCGGTCGCCGAGGCGCGCAGGCTGCTGGAGTCAGCGCTGGCCGACGGCAGCGCGCTGCAGCGCTTCATCGCGCTGGTCGAGGCGCAGGGTGGCGACCCGCGTTGCATCGAGGATCCCAGCCGTCTGCCGCGCCCCAAGGCGGTGCGCGAGCTGCGCGCGGACCGCTCGGGCTATCTGGTGGCGCTCGACGCCGAGGCGGTGGGCCTGGCGGCGGTCGAGCTGGGGGCGGGCCGCGCGCGCAAGGAGGACAAGGTCGACCCGGCGGCGGGCCTGTTGCTGCGCAAGCGCGTCGGCGACGACGTCCGCCAGGGCGAGGTGCTCGCCGAACTGCACGCGCGCGACGGGGAGCGGCTGGAGGCTGGGGCAAAGCGGCTGCGGACAGCCGTACTCATCGACGCCTCGCCGCCGGCGCCGCGCGCGCTGCTGATCGATCGCATCGCCTAGCCAGGGTGCTCGTCGGGCTCAAGGGTGCGAGGCGTCGCTCCTCTCCTGCTCGGGTGCGCGCCGGGGATCTCCTGGTGCCCGGCCTCGGCCATCGCCTGGGCAGCGGCGGAGGTCAGCTGGTGGTTCGCGGTGGCCTCCGGCGTCTCGATCACGATCGCGTGATCGGTGACCGCGATCACCTTGCCCAGCCGTTCGCCGTCGGCGGAGTAGACCTCTTGGCCCGTCTCGACTTGCCCCATCGTGGTTCTCCTTGGGTTCGTGCGCCTCCAGCCCCCGCTGCTGGACAGGTGCGCATCGCGGGCGCGAGCCGCCCGCCTGGCCGGCGGGTGCCCAAGGCTACTTCTTGGGGTTTTCGTCGGCTGCCTCGGTGGCGATGGCGAGCCGTTCCACGCCCGCCGCCTTGGCGAGCTCCATCACCTCGACGACGTGGCCGTGCTGCGTGCCCGAGTCGGCCTGGATGATCACCTGCGCCTGCGGCGCATCCTTGAGCAGGGCGACGAAACGGGCACGGAGCCCGTCGGCGTCGATCACCTTGCCCTCCACCACCATGCGGCCGTCGGCCAGCACCGCGACGGGGAAGTCCTTGGCCGCGGCGGCGATCTCACGCGCGGCGCCCTTGGGCAGATCGACGCGCACGCCCGCCCCGGCGCCGCCCTGGCCGGACTCGACGATGGCCGTGCTGGTCACCATGAAGATGATCAGCAGCACCAGGAAGATGTCGGTGAGCGGCGTGATGTTGATGTCGGCGAAGACCGCCGGTCCCTCGTCTTCGTCGCCGTGGTGCTGGGCGCGCGGCCCGTTCATCGCCATGGATCAGGCCTCCGCCGCCCGCGGCGTTCCCTGCGGGGCCGGGCTGCCCGGCGTCTGTGCCGTCTGCTTCTCACGCAGCTCGGGCGCCTTCTCGATGGCGATCTCGGTCAGCTCGTCGGCGCGCAGCGAGAGCGAGAACGCCTCGCCGGCCACGCGCGCCTGGAAGAAGTTGTAGAACACCACCGCCTCCACCGCGACGGCGATGCCGCCGGCGGTGGTGATCAGGGCCTCGGAGATGCCCGTCGCCACCACCGCGAAGCCGCCGGTGCCGGAGGCGGCCATGGCGCGGAAGCTGCCGAGGATGCCGACCACGGTGCCGAAGAGGCCGACGAACGGCATCACCGCGCCCAGGGTGGCGAGCATCCACAGCGGGCTGCGCAGCGCCTGCACCACCTCGCGGCGGGCGCGGTCCACCGCGTCGGGGATCTTGTCGGGCCGCGCGACCCGGTCGAGGGCCGCCCGATAGATGGAGGCCGCAGGGACGAGCGAGCGGTTGCACTCGCCGGCGGCCTGGGCTGCATCGTTGCGAAGGAGCGCGCGGATCACAGTCTCGTGCAGCTCCTGCGCGCGGGCGGAGAAGCCGCGCATGAACAGCAGGCGCTCGATGGCGATGATCAGCGCACCGATCGAGCCGACCAGGATGACGAGCTTGGTCACCACCAGGATGGGGCCGCCCTGGAGCAGCCATTCGGAGACGAAAGCGTAGCCCATACCCCGTGTCTAACACGGGGCGGGGCAAGATCCCGCCCGCTTTGGGGGTTGCGAGCGTTGCGCCGGGGCGGGCAGGACCCGGCCGCGATTGTGTCCCGCGGAGCTTTCGACTACACGCAGCACGATGGACTCCTGGACCGAGAGGGCGATGGCGTGCGCCCGGGCGGCGCGCGCTGGGCTCGGGCTTGCCCGGGAGGCCTCGCCAGTGGCGGTCGTGCTCGGCTCCGGGCTGGGGGCCTTCGCCGGGCAACTCGACGGCGCCCGCTCGCTCGGCTTTGCAGAGCTGCCGGGGTTCGTGACGGCGACGGTGCAAGGCCACGAGGGCCGGCTGGTCCTGGGGGCGGTCGCAGGGGTGGCGGTGCTGGCGCTGCAGGGCCGGCTGCACGGGTACGAGGGCCATGACGCGGCCACGGTGGCGTTCCCCGCGCGGGTTCTCGGCGTGCTCGGGTCGCGGGCGCTGATCGTCACCAACGCCGCGGGCGCCTGCAACCCGGCGTTCGAACCCGGCGACCTGATGCGCATCTCCGATCACCTGAACCTGACCGGTAGCAACCCGCTCACCGGGCCCAACGAGGACGCGCTCGGCCCCCGCTTCCCCGATCTGAGCCGCGCCTACGATCCGCGGCTGGCGGCCGCACTGCGGGCGGCGGCGCACGCGTCCGGAGTGGCGCTGCGCGAGGGCGTGTACGCGCAGTTCAACGGGCCCAGCTACGAGACCCCGGCGGAGGTGCGCATGGCCCGCCTGCTCGGAGCGGACGCGGTGGGCATGAGCACGGTGCCGGAGGTGATCGCGGCGGCGCAGATGGGGCTGCCCGCGTGCGGGATCTCGTGCCTCACCAACCGCGCCGCGGGCATCTCGACGGAGCCGCTCTCGCACGCGGAGGTGATCCAGGTGGCGAAGCAGGTCGAGGGTCGCTTCCTCGCGCTGCTGCGCGCGCTGGTCCCGCTGGCCTTCGCGGCGGTGCCGGCCCGGGCGGCATCGTCGTGAGCCGGCGGCGGAGGCCTCCCGCGCGCGATCCGATGGAGGCGCTGCTGCGCGCCGCCGTCGCGGTCCGCGGCAACGCGCACGCACCGTACTCGCGCTTCCCCGTGGGTGCGGCGGTGCTCGCCGAGGGTCGCGTCTACGCCGCCTGCAACGTCGAGAACAGCTCCTTTCCGCTCAGCGTGTGCGCCGAACGCAACGCGGTGGCCGCCGCGATCGCCGCTGGCGCGCGCAGCATCGACGCCGTCGCCGTCGTCGCCGGGACCACCCGCCCCGGCCCGCCCTGCGGCGGCTGCAGGCAGGTGCTGGCTGAGTTCTGCGCTGCGGGGACTCGGGTGCTCTACGCCGCGGCCGGCGGCGGGAGCGTGGAGACCACGCTCGGCGCTCTCCTGCCCGAGGCGTTCGGTGCGGCCGATCTCGCCGCGGAGGCCCCGCCCGGGGTGGCGGCGGCAGGATCCACGCGCAGGCCGCGGGCTGGGCCTGGCAGGCGTCGAAGGTGACGGCATCGGACAGTTCCCCCCGCGTCCCCGCTTGGGGCCGCTGGACGATCTTCCCCGGAATCGCGCTCGCGCTGGTCGGCCCCCTCTGCTTTTTGCCGATCGCCGACACCGATGCCGGCTGGCACCTCGCGCTGGGCCGGCTGATCCGCGCCTCCGGATTGCCGCACACCAACGCGCTCACTTGGACCGCGCGCGACACGCCCTGGTACGACACCTCCTGGCTGTGGGACCAGGCGACCGCCGCCCTCACCGGGCGGTTCGGCCTGATCGGCCTGCAACTCGTCACTCTAGCGACGGTCGCCGTCGCGCTGTGGGCCATCGGCTGGGCCTGCGCGCAGCGGGACCCGGTGCGCGGGCCCTGGCTGGTGCCCGCGATCGCCCTTCTGCTCGTGCCTCGTCTGGTCGTCCGTCCACACGTGGCCGCCTGGGCGGCACTCGCGGTGGTGCTCGCCCTCTGCATCGCAGGCGAGCGGCGCGGCTCCGGGTGGCGCGCGGCCTGCCTGCCGGTCATCGCCTTCGCGGGCAACCTGCACTCCGGCGCGATCTTCGCCGCGGGAGTTCTCTGCCTCTTCTGTCTCGAGGAAGCGATCCTGCGGCGCAGGGCCGTCGAGCTCGTCATCGCTGCGGGCGCGATCGCCGCGCTCTGCGCGAACCCGGGAGGGCTCTTCGACCTTCGTTCGATGTTCTACCACCTGCTGCACGTCCAGGCCGTGGTGGTGATCGGCGAGTACCTCCCCCCGACGCTCCGTCAAGAGCCGGTCTTCTACGCGCTGGTGCCCATCTCGCTCGCACTCGCCTGGAGGAGGCGGCGCGAGAGCTTCGCGGAGCTGGCCGTGGTCTTCGTCTTCGCCGCCCTGGCGCTGCGAGCGTGGCGCATGGTCTACGAGTTCCAGATCGTCGCCGCGCCGGTCCTCGCGGAGGGGCTCGCGCGCCTTCGCGCCCGCTTCGGCGTCCGAGCCCAGGCCGTCGCCACCGCCGCCGCTCTGGTGGTCTGCGGGGCGAGCCATCGCTGGGATCAGAGGCTGGTCGGCCATCGCCTCTCTCCCGCCTGGGACGCCGCGGCCCTGCCAGTGCGCGCGGCGGCTTTCGCGGCGGCGAGCGGCCTTTCGGGCCCCGGCTTCCACTCCTACGACGACGGGGGCTACCTCGAATGGGCGTTGCCCGGCGTTCCGGCGTTCGTCGACGGCCGGGTCCAGGCCTTCCCGCCCGGGTTCTTCCGCCGGTTCTACGCTGCCGGCCATGGCTCGCGGGAGTTCCAAGTCTTCCTGCGCGAGCTCGGCGTGGAGTGGGCGATGCCCTTGCGCAATTCGCCCTGGCTCAGCGGGCGCGGCCTGCTCGACGGCAGCCCCGAGTGGGCGCTCGTCTACTGGGACGATCGGAACGAAGTGTTCGTGCGGCGCGACGTGCCGCGTTTCGCGCCGCTCATCGAGGTCCTCGAGTACCGGCGCTTCCGGCCGTGGGGTGCCATCGTCGGCGCCGTCGCGGCGACGCCGCGGGCGGAGCTGGCCCGGACCCTCGCCGAGGTGGAGCGGTTCGAGACGACCACTCCCGGCGACCCGTTCGCCGCGATCGTGCGCTGTGCGGCCAGCACGCGCATGGAGAGTCCGCAGGCGAGACCCGACTGCGCTCGCGCCGAGACGCTCGCGCGCGATCCACGGCTGCGCTCCCTGGCGGAGGCCGCGCAGCGCGTCCAGGTCGCGCGAGAGTGAGCTGCGGCGCCCTTTAGAACAGCAGGCGGTACGACCCGTCGGCGGCTCGGGCGGCGGCGGAGCAGAGGAGGGCCGCGGCGAGGTCGACCCAGCCCTTCGCAGACACGAGCCTTCGTTTGACAGCGATGCCGCAAGTCCCTTATCAGGCCGCCTGCACCATGCGCATCCACGCCGGACTCGCTCCCGCCCTCGGCAAGCTCGCGCGCGGCTCGCTCGCGGTGGGCAACTTCGACGGCGTGCACCGCGGGCACGCCGCCCTGTTCGACGCCGTGCGCGCCGGCGCGCAGGAGAACGGCGGACCCGCCTGCGCGCTGACATTCGAGCCGCATCCGGCCCGGCTGCTCGCGCCCAAGGTGGCGCCGCCGCTCATCTGCTCGCCGGGGCGCAAGCGGGAGCTGATCGCCGCGCAGGGGATCGACGATCTGGTGGTCCAGCCCTTCGACGTCCGCTTCGCGCAGACCGAGCCGCCGCGGTTCGTCGAGATGCTGGCAGAGACCTCTGTCGGGGAGGTGGTGGTCGGCTACGACTTCACCTACGGGAGGAACCGACGGGGCACGGTCGATTCGCTGCGCGCGGGGCTCCTCGACCGGGGGGTTGGGCTCCGGGTCATCCCCGCGGTCGCGGCCGAGGGCATGGTGGTCTCATCCACCAAGGTGCGCGAGCTCGCGCTGGAGGGGAAGGTCGACGCCGCAGCAGTGCTGCTCGGCAGGCCGCTCGACCTCGACGGCGAAGTGATGCGCGGCGCCGGCCGCGGCCGCACGCTGGGCTTTCCCACCGCCAACCTCCGCACCACGCAGGAGCTCTTGCCCGCGGTGGGCGTCTACGCGGTGCGCGCCAGGCTGCTCGAGACCGAGCCGCCGCCGGGCCGCGGCCTCGACGCGGCCCCGCTGCCTCTGCGCTTCGGGCCGCCGCTGGCCGCCGCGGCGAACCTCGGCCTCAATCCCACTTTCCGCAAGGACGGCGGGGCGCAGGCCGCTTCAGAATCCCACGCTCCCCTGCTGCTCGAGGTGCACCTGCTCGACTTCCAGCAGGATCTCTACGGCCGCTTCCTGCGCATCGAGTGGATCGAGCGCATCCGTGATGAGCGTCGCTTCCCCGGCGCGGACGCGCTGAAGGCGCAGATCGCGCGCGACGTCGAAGAGGCCCGCAGGATCCTGGGAGCAGGGTGTTGAAAACACGCTGGCCGGGCGCCGCGCATGCGGCGGCAGAAGAAAGCGCGAAGGCGGTCAAGATCCCGCGCTGACGGCCGATCTCCCCAACCTGTCGGCGGCCCTGCGGCAGGGCTCCTGGTGTGGGTTTTCCTGCGCCAGAATGGCAAGATAGCACCGGTCGGTTTCTCGCCTTCCGGGCGACCTTGCCCTTATACTCATCCGCTTCAACATCCCGGAGAGGTCCTGAATGGCTGGTCGTCTCGGTGAACTGCTGGTCCGCGAGAATCTCATCTCGTTGCAACAGCTGCAGAAGGCCCAGGACGAGCAGAAGAAGGCGGGCGGCCGCATCGGCTACCACCTCACCAAGCTGGGTTTCATCGAGGAGAGCGAGCTCACGAGCTTCCTCTCCAAGCAGTACGGCGTTCCCTCGATCAACCTCAAAGAGTTCGACATCGACATCGAAGTGGTCAAGCTGGTTCCCAAGGACGTGGCCGAGAAGCACCAGTGCATCCCGGTCAACCGCGCCGGCGCCTCGCTGATCCTGGCGATGAGCGACCCTTCGAACATCTACGCCATCGACGACATCAAGTTCCTCACCGGCTACAACATCGAGGTGGTGGTCGCCTCCGAGCAGGCGATCAAGGAGAGCCTGGAGAAGTACTACGCCGAGCGCGGCCCCTCGTACGACGAGGTGATGGAGGGGTTCGACGAGAACGAGATCCAGGTCGACCACGCCGAGGACGACGAGAACGCCGTCGATCTCGAGAAGAACGCGCAGGACGCGCCGGTGGTCAAGCTGGTGAACCTGATCCTGCTCGACGCGATCAAGAAGGGCGCGAGCGATATCCACGTCGAGCCGTACGAGAAGGACTTCCGCGTCCGCTACCGCGTCGACGGCATGCTCTACGAGGTGATGAAGCCGCCGATGAAGCTGAAGGCGGCGATCATCAGCCGCATGAAGATCATGGCCGAGCTGGACATCTCCGAGCGGCGCCTCCCGCAGGACGGCCGCATCAAGCTCAAGCTGGGCAAGGGCCGCGAGATGGACTTCCGCGTCTCGGTCTGCCCCTGCCTGTTCGGCGAAAAAGTGGTCATGCGTCTGCTCGACAAGTCGAACCTCCAGCTCGACATGACCAAGCTGGGCTTCGACGCGGAGCCGCTCAAGGCCTTCAAGGACGCGATCGACAGGCCCTACGGCATGGTGCTGGTCACCGGCCCCACCGGTTCGGGCAAGACCACCACGCTCTACTCGGCGCTGTCCGAGCTGAACAAGACCTCCGACAACATCAGCACCGCCGAGGACCCGGTGGAGTTCAACTTCGCCGGCATCAACCAGGTGCAGATGCACGAGGACATCGGCCTCAACTTCGCCGCCGCGCTGCGCAGCTTCCTCCGCCAGGACCCCGACATCATCATGGTGGGCGAGATCCGCGATTTCGAAACGGCGGAGATCGGCATCAAGGCCGCGCTCACCGGCCACCTGGTGCTCTCGACGCTCCACACCAACGACGCTCCCGGAACCGTGTCGCGTCTCTTGAACATGGGCATCGAGCCGTTCCTCGTCACCAGCGCCGTCAACCTCATCCTCGCCCAGCGCCTGGCGCGCAAGCTCTGCCAGGAATGCAAGAAGCCGGTGGACCTGCCGGAGCAAGCGCTCACCGACATCGGCGTCAAGCCGGAGGAGATCGGCGCCTTCCAGGTCTTCGAGCCGGCCGGCTGCCGCACCTGCAACGACCGCGGCTACAAGGGCCGCGTCGCGCTCTACGAGGTGATGCCGCTCTGGGACAGCGTCAAGGAGCTGGTCATCAACGGCGCCTCCACCGCCGAGCTCAAGGCGGAGGCGATCCGCCTGGGCATGCAGACCCTGCGCATGGCCGCCATCGCCAAGCTGAAGATCGGCATGACCAGCGTCGAAGAAGTGGTCGGGAACACGGCGCCTGATACGATGAGGTGACATGCCGAACCTGCATCAGCTCCTGAAGGCGATGGTCGAAAAGGGGTCGAGCGACCTCCACATCACCACCGGCTCGCCCCCGCAGCTGCGCATCGACGGCTCGCTCGTCCCGCGCAGCGCGGTGCGGTGGCGGCGGCGTTCCGCACCATTCCCTTCAAGATCCTCACTTTCCAGGAGCTGGGGCTGCCGCCCATCGTCGGCGAATTGTCGAAGAAGCCGCGCGGGCTGGTGCTGGTGACGGGCCCCACCGGCTCGGGCAAGAGCACCACGCTGGCGTCGATCATCGACAAGATCAACACCGAGCGCCACGAGCACATCGTCACCATCGAGGACCCCATCGAGTACTTGCACCCGCACAAGAACTGCGTGGTGAACCAGCGCGAGGTGGGCGCCGACACGCACTCGTTCAAGAAAGCCCTCAAGTACATCTTGCGCCAGGATCCCGACGTGGTGCTGGTGGGCGAGATGCGGGATCTAGAGACCATCGAGGCCGCGCTGGTGATCAGCGAGACCGGCCACCTCGCCTTCGGCACGCTGCACACCAACAGCTGCGTGCAGACCATCAACCGCATCCTCGACGTCTTTCCGCCCTACCAGCAGCCGCAGATCCGCGCCCAGCTCAGCTTCGTGCTCGAGGGAGTGGTGACGCAGAACCTGATCGCCAAAGCCAGCGGTCCGGGGCGCGTCCTGGCCATCGAGGTGATGGTGCCCAACGCCGCCATCCGCAACCTCATCCGCGAGGACAAGGTGCACCAGATCTACTCGCAGATGCAGGTCGGGCAGTCGAAGTTCGGCATGCAGACCTTCAACCAGTCGCTGGCGTCGCTCATCCAGCGCGGGATGATCTCGCTCGAGGAAGGCCTGGGACGCAGCTCGGATTCGGAGGAGCTGCGGAACCTTCTCGCCTCCGGGGTGAAGCCCGGAGTCAACCGCCCCGTGCAGGCCCGCTAACCGAGCGGCGCAAGGAGAATCGCATGGCCACTGCCCCGGCAGCAGCAGCAAAAGCGGCGCCCAAAGCGGCCGCCGCCCCACCCAAGATGCCCGTCTGGGTGTGGGAGGGCAGGACCAAGACCGGCGAGGTGAAGAAGGGCGAGGTGGAAGCCACCGATGAAGGGCAGGTGCAGCAGCGCCTGCGCGCGATGGCGCTCACCAACGTCAAGATCAAGAAGAAGCCGATGCGGCTGGCCTTCAAGATCCCCGGCCTGGGCGGCGTGGGGCAGAAGGACCTGGTCATCTTCACCCGGCAGTTCGCCACCATGATCGACGCCGGCCTGCCGCTGGTGCAATGCCTCGACATCCTCGCCAGCCAGCTGGACAACATGGCCTTCCGCGAGGTGCTCAGCAAGGTGAAGGCCAAGGTGGAATCGGGCTCGACGCTGGCCGACGCCCTCGGCGATCACCCCAAGGTCTTCGACACCCTCTACGTGCAGCTGGTGGCGGCGGGCGAGATCGGCGGCATCCTCGACACCATCCTCAACCGCCTGGCGGCGTACATCGAGAAGAACGAGAAGCTGAAGAGCAAGGTGAAGGGCGCCATGGTGTACCCGTCGGTGGTGTTGATCGTCGCCGTCGGCGTCACGGTGGTGCTGCTGCTCTTCGTCACCCCCACCTTCGAAAAGATGTTCAAGGACTTCGGCGGCGCCATGCCG
>WNFI01656491.1_pt1 | contig 21574 bp, 14 predicted proteins | sample 5400471 | NCBI WGS metagenome assembly WNFI01 (sample SAMN13153348, study PRJNA577476) | soil metagenome | isolation source: 100 cm saprolite on Douglas fir-dominated hillslope | place: USA:California | collected 2013-09-17
CGCCAACCTGGACGCGACAGGCCGCGTCTTCTTCCACTTCTCGGCTTCGCGCGTCTGGAAGACCACGAATGGCGGCTTGACCTGGACGCGGATCGCCTCCGCGACCACTCCCACCTCGCCGGGCCTGCCCCCGACGCGGCGATTCCGCTCGAGCCCGTACGACCTGGGTGTGAACCCGACCGACATCAACCGGATCGCCGTCGGCGCCGCCGGCGGCTTCCTCGACATCACGACCAACGGCGGGGCGAGCTGGACGGACGTCAACCTCATCGCGCTGGTGCCCGGCTACCAGGGCTTCGTCACCAACGTGACTTGGCAGGACAACCAGAACCTCTGGATCACGTCCGTGGCCCAGGCTCCGGGCTCGGTGCGGGTGATCAAGGCCTCCATCGCCAGCCCAGCCGCCAATTGGGCGACGGCGACGTTCACTCCCCTGCAGAACGGGCTTCCCGACCTGCCCATCACTCGCGTGCTCTTCGATCCGCGTGACCCCAGCCGGGCCACGATCTACGCGGCCACGCACGTCGGCATCTATCGCACGACGGACGGTGGCGCCAACTGGGCGCCCTACGGCAACGGCCTCCCCACCGTACGCGTCAACGACGTCTACATGCCGCCGGACGGCAGCTTCATCCGCATCGCGACCTATGGGCGCGGCATGTGGGAGCTCTCGCAGGTCGAGCTGGTGGACGCCGTCCTCGCCGACGACGGCAGCTCCTGCGATCACGACGGCGTGCTGGACAACGGCGAGACCGGCGACTTGACCGTCACCCTCAAGAACCAGGGGCCGAACAACGTCAACCACATCACCTTGACCTTGACCTCCAGCAATCCGCACGTGACGTTCCCGCAGGGAAACGTCGTCGATTTCCCGCCCCTGCAGAAGTACGGGGAGAGCACGGGGTCCATCCACGTCGCCGTCAGCGGCGCGGTAGGGCTGGAATCGACCGACTTCAACATCGCGATCGACGCTCCGGAGCTGGGCCTCTCCAGCCCCCTGAACGTGACGTCGACCCATCGTGTGAACTACGACGAGAGCCCGGCGACATCGGCCACGGAGTCGGTGGAAGCCGCCAACCACGGCTGGACGATCTCCGGTGACGCGACCACCTCGCCCAACGTCAACGCCTGGCAGCGGCGTGCCCTCTCACCGACCCAGCACGTCTTCTGGGGACCGGACAACAACGGCCAGACGGACGGCGAGAAGGCCGACCTTCCCGACGAGCAGGCGCTCACCTCCCCGACCATGCACGTGGGCACGGGTCCCCTGGTCATCACCTTCCGGCACCGGTTCTCCTTCGAGGCCACGGGCTGGGACGGTGGAGTGGTCGAGATCAGCACGAACGGCGGCGCCTCCTGGACCGACATCGGGACGGGCGCGTACAACGGCAAGACCAACGGAGTTACGACCGCCCCCATCGGCGTCAACCATCCGGCGTTCGTCAACCGCATGGTGAGCTGGCCCAACTTCGCGGGCGTCACCCTCAGCCTCGGCACGGCCTATGCGAACCAGGACGTGAAGATCCGGTTCCGCATCGGCGCCGATGAATCCACCGGCGCTCCGGGGTGGGACATCGACGACATCAGCGTCAGCGGGATCACCGACACTCCGTTCACCTCATTGGTGCCGGAAGCGAGCGCCTGCTCGACGGGCCACTAGAGAGAGAAGTCGCACCCGGGAGGGGCTCCGCTTCAGCGGAGCCCCTCTTCTTTTTCCAGCGGGATATATTCGGCCGGTGAAGACCCACACCTCGGCCTCGATCCTGCTGACCGTGTCGTATCTTGCCGTCGCCCCCGCATCCGCAGGGGACTACGTCGTGAAGTCTCCGAGCGGCGCGCTCACCCTGACCGTGACCCACGACAAACGCGGGGCACTTACGTACTCGTTACGCAGTGGAGTCGTCCGCATCGTGGAGAACGGTGCGCTGGGCCTCACCACCAGCCGTGGCGACTTCACGACCGGCCTCGGTTTCGTCCGGCTGTCGCGATCCGTCGTCGACGAGACCTACACGCTTCCCGTGGGCAAGCGCTCGACCTACATCAACCGCGCCAGCGAGCTCACACTGTCCCTCAGCAAGGCCGGACAGGAGATGGCCGTCGTCCTGCGCGCCTACGACGACGGGGTCGCCTTCCGGTACGTGCTTCCGGGCACCGGCGCGGTCGAGATCTCCGCCGAGAGCACGACGTTCCCTCTCGCCTCTCGAGAGATCGATTACTGGGGCCAGGCGCACCCGAACGACTACGGCTACGAGACGCCCCTGGGACCGATCACCGCCGACCGCATCTCGATGCCGGTGCTGGCCGAGCTCAAGGACGCCAAGCACTTCGTGCTCGTGGCCCAGGCCGCGTCCTACCAGGACTACGTGATCCCCCACTACGAGCGGCAAGGCCACGTGCTGGCCCTCCGCTTCCCGATGGACCAGCACGAGCCCGTGAAGACCACGCTTCCTTTCCGGTCACCCTGGCGCTTCGTCCTGGTGTCGCCGGGAAGCGTGGCCCGCATCGTCGAGTCCACCATGGTGGAGAACCTCAATCCGCCCACCGAGCCCTCCCTGGCCAACGCGGACTGGATCCGCCCCGGCCGGGCGAGCTGGGACTTCGTGGCCGGCCAGGGCAACAAGCTCGGGACGTGGATCGACTTCGACGCGGAGATGGGCTGGGAGTGGCACGTGGCCGACGCGGGATGGGAGCGCCGCGTGCCCTACATGGCGGAGGTCACGGCCTACGGGAAGGCGCGCAACGTCGCCGTCATGGCCTGGGGCAAGGTGGCCAACCGCGACTTCCTCTTCGATCCGGAGAAGGCGGAGGCGTGGATGGCCAAGCTCGAGGGCCTGGGCATCCGCGGGGCCAAGATCGACTTCTTCGACCAGGCGGACACGACCGGCGCCAAGACCGACGACCTGGAGGACACGCAGGCGAGGCTGCGCGTGCGCGACATGCTCTCGGAGACGGCGGCGCGGCACCATCTCATGGTCGAGTACCACGGCTGCGCCATCCCCTCGGGCGAGCGGCGCCGCTGGCCGCACGTGATGTCCGCGGAAGCCGTCGCGGGCATGGAACGCCGGAACCAGAACCGGATTCACGACCTCACGATCCCCTACGTGCGGAACATCATGGGCCCCGTGAGCTTCACGCCCATCCACCTCGAGCGCTCGGCGGGGACGCACGCCTATCAACTGGGGCAGGTCGTCCTCTACGAGGCCGGCATCCAGATCTTCTCCGAGCGCTACGACCGCGTCCTCGGCTTCGACGGCGTGGACTTCCTCAAGGCCGTGCCCTCGACCTGGGACGACATCAAGTTCATCGACGGCCGTCCCTCGACCCACGCCGTCTTCGCGCGGCGCAAGGGGCGCGCGTGGTTCATCGGCGGCATGACGGACGCGCCGCGCACCGCCACCGTGCCCCTGGATTTCCTGGAGGACGGCGTCACCTATCAGGCCGACGTCTACCGGGACGGCGATTCGAAGACGGCGCTCGTGAAGGAGCAGAAGACGGTGACGCGCCAGGACGTGCTCACGCTGCCCATGGCGCAAGCGGGGGGATTCGCCGTGCACGTGCACCTCCCCGTCGCGCCCGCGCCGTCTCCCTCCCCGCGCCCGTAGCGGAGACGTGTGCAAGAAAAGGGGCACCGCCGCATCGAATGCAGCGGTGCCCCGATCGGCTACTCCTTGTTCACCCCGCCCGGATGCGCGAACGGCTTGAGGCCGAGCTGCGCGGAGAACGCGCCGTCCAGGCCGTCGCGGAAGTTGATGGTCGCGCGTCCCGTGCCCGGCGCCCCGGCGAAGTCGCCCGTCCCGTCCTGCGCCACCACGAGACCCTGAAGGGACGGGCCGCCGCCGGCGGTGGCCGGACGCAGCAACCCGATCAGGATGCCAGTGAGCGAGCTGTCGTTGCCGTTGATGAGCGTGATGGGCCCCGTCCAGCCGGTGTTGTTCGGATTATTGGGGTCCACCGCCTGCAGTTGTGAGAACACCCTGATTCCTTCGGCATGCCCATTCACATCCCCGTTGACATCCCCGGCGCTACGTCTCTCCCCCGGACGCACACTGCCGTCGCCGAAGGCGCCGAGCTGGACCGCCGGCACTTGCGAAGTGGGTCCCTGCGAAATGCCGTCGGGAACCTGGACCTCGACGGAGACGGGCTTGAATTCGGAAAGGGTCAGCGTCGCGAGCGAGACGCCCTTCATCGAGCCGACGTCCTCGCCCCCCAGATGCATCTGCTGCTCGATGTACGGCAGCAGATCGCCCAGGCCCTCGCGGTCGCGCCGGCCGAGCGCTTCCGTCAGCGTCACCTTCCCATCACCATTGACGTCCAGCTCGCCGAAGACCTCGCCGACCGTGCCCCGGGCCTGGAGCTTTCGCGCCGCCGCCTCCAGCGCGTCCGGCATCTGGACGAGGAGGGCGCCGATGTCGTGCGCGGCGCGCATGTGGATGTTCAGGAACATCTGGCGCCGTCCGGCGTCGGCGAAGGGGTTCGGCGCACAACGGACGCGGCTCAGCGGATCGACCTGGCAGTCGGCGTTTCCAGTGATGCCGGGCGCCACCGGCATGGCCGTGGCCAGGAACCGGCCCGCGTATGTGTTGCCCGTGATGCCGCCGTTGAGAAGCTGGATGTTGAACTGGTAGCCGTCGCTCTGGCCTTCCAGGAAATGGCCGGCCAGGCCCAGGCTCTCCAGCGAGTCGGTGTAGGCCCCGTTCACCTTGAAGTACTGCGCCTCCGCGGCGCCGATCTGCCGCAGGTTGTTCACGCATTGCGCGCGGTTGGCGGCCTCGCGCACCTTCTGCACGGCGGGCAGCAGCAGCCCGATGAGGACCGCGATGATCGCGATCACGACCAGCAGCTCGATGAGCGTGAATCCGGCTTCGCGCCTTGCGCGCGAACCCTTCTGTACGACCCGGGTCATGGGGACTCCTTCTTTTCCGGGGGAACCGTTGACTCCACCAGCGCGCGCTGAGGACAGGGGACGGATGTGGGAGCAGACGATACCTCGTCCCCGGCGGCCGTGCTCCGCGTCACCGGATGACGGCCGTGATGGCCCTCACTTCCGCGGAGGTAAGGCATAGGATCTCGGTCAGGAGGACGACAGGATGAAGGACCCAGCGGTCTTCGCGATGTGGATCTGCTTCGGGGCGGTGCTCACGCCTTTGCCGTGTCAGGCCCAGCTCTTCACGCTGCCCAAGGAGCAGATGATCGAGTTCACGGCGCAGAACCCGTTCGAGCGGTTCGCCGACGGCCGTCCCAAGGTCCCGGACGCGCTCATCGAACGCGCGCGCGGCCTGTCGTCGGAGGAGGTCTTCGCGGTGCTCCCGAAGGAGGGCTTCCGCAACCAGTACGCGGGCGATTTCCGGGTGCTCCACCCCGACCGGAAGCTGGTCGGCCGCGCGTTCACCGTGCAGTTCATGCCCGTGCGGCCGGACCTCGAGGGCGTGATGAACGACCGGGCCAAGGCGGCCGGACTGCCCCGCATGTTCAACCAGACTGCCATCGACATGCTGCAGCCGGGGGACGTGCTGGTCGTGGACCTCTTCGGCCAGCAGGAAGGCGGCACCATCGTCGGCGACAACCTCTTCTACTACATCATGAAGGCCACGAAGAACGGCGGCCTGGTAGTGGACGGCGCCATCCGGGACCTGGACGGCATTTCCGGAATGGACATGCCGGCCTACTTCCGGGACGTGCATCCCAGCGCCATCAACAACGTGATGATCAGCGGCCTCAACGTCCCCGTGCGCATCGGCAAGGCCACGGTGATGCCCGGGGATCTGGTCTTCGGCGACTCCGAGGGCGTCTACTTCATTCCTCCCGCCCTGGTCCAGAAGGTGGTCGACAACGCGGACGAGGTGCACGTCCACGACGAGTGGACGCGCAAGAAGTTCGACGAAGGCAAGTACAAGTCGAGCGAGATCTACGGCAGCCCGAAGGACCCGGAGCTCAAGAAGGAGTACGAGGAGTACCTCAAGAAGCGGCTCGAGGAGATCCGAAAGAAGAATCCGAAGTGACGATGGGCCTCGTCGACGACGTCCGTCTCGCCATGCGCTCGCTGCGGCGCAGTCCCGGTTTCCTGGCCGTGGCTCTCGTGACCATGGCCGTCGGCATTGGGGTGAGCACGGCGCTCTTCAGCGTCGTCGACGGGGTCTTGCTCAGGCCGCTTCCCTATCCCCATCCGGAGCGCCTGGTCGCGCTCTACACGACGAACGCGCTGCGCCACACGCGCACGGGAGTCGTCTCCTATCCGGAATTCTCGCAGTGGCGTGCCCAGAGCCGCTCGTTCGAGGCGATGGCGGCCTACCGCGCGGCGGGGGTGGTGATCGGCGGTCCCGAGCCGCAGCACGTTCCCGCCGCGCGCGTGACCGCTGCCTTCTTCGACGTCCTGGGCATCCCGGCCGCACGCGGACAGGTGTTCGGGCCGGAGGCGGACGAGCGGCCGGAGAAGGTGGCCGTCCTTACGCACGGCTTCTGGCAGCGGCGCTTCGGCGGCGACGAGTCCGTCGTCGGGCGGACGTTCATCGTGGACGGCGATCCGTTCACCGTGGTCGCCGTCCTGCCCTTGTCCTTCCGGCCGCCGTCCTCGGCGCGCGACGCGCAGGTCTTCCTGCCCTTGTCCGGTGACGGCCCGGCCCTCCTCAGTGGCGGGACGCGGTACCTCGACGTCGTGGGCCGGCTGCGCGCGGAGTCGTCGATCGCGCAGGCCTTGGGCGAGCTGGACACGATCGCACGGCGGCTGGAGCAGCAATGGCCCGACAGCAATGCCGGGCGCGGCGTGCATGTGCGTCCTCTCCATGAGGCGACGGTCGAGGACGCGCGCGCGCCGCTGGTCGTCCTCTTCGTCGCGGTCACGTTCCTGCTGCTCATCGCGGCGACCAACGTGGCCCACCTCCTCCTGCCGCGGGCGCTGGCGCGGCGCCACGAGGTCGCGGTGCGCGTCGCCCTCGGAGCCAGCCGGCTCCGGGTGGCCCGGCAGGTCCTCACCGAGATCGTGGTCCTGTGGCTGCTGGGGGCGGCCGCCGGCGTCACGCTGGCGGCGTGGCTGGTGAAGCTTCTCGTCGCTTTTGCCCCCGTACGGGTCCCGCGGCTGGCCGAGGTCGTCGTCGATGGGCGCGTGCTCCTCTTCGGCGTCGTGTCTGCGCTCCTCAGCGGAGTCGCTTTCGGCCTGCTCCCCGCCCTCCAGGCCACGCGCGTGCAGCCGGCGGATTCGCTGCACGGCGGACGGATGCCGGCCGTTTCGCGACGCCGCATCTCGGGCGCCCTGGTGGCGGCCGAGATGGCGCTCGCCATCGTCCTTCTCGTCGGGGCCGGGCTCGTGGTCGAGAGCCTCCGCCACCTGGTCGCGGAGCCGCCCGGGTTCGATCCCGACGGCGTGCTCACCGCCGAGCTCAGCCTTCCCGCCAAGCGCTATCCGACGCCTCGGTCACGGGCGCGGTTCTACGCCGCGTTGACCGGGCAACTCGGAACGCTGCCGGGAGTGTCGGGCGTGGCCGTGGTGACCCCGCTCCCCTTCTCGAACGATGCCATCACGACGCGCGTGAACGTCCCTGGACGCAACGAAGCGCCGGCGGACGCCCCGCGCAGCGCCTACGCCGCGGCCACGCCGGAGTACTTCCGCATCATGCGCATCCCGCTCCGTCGGGGCCGCCTCCTGACCGGGGGCGACACGCGGGAGGCGCCGCCGGTGGCCGTCGTCAACGAGGCGTTCGCCGCGCGCGTGTTCCCCGGCGAGGACGCCATCGGCCGGACCCTCCGCATCGGCGTCCATGCGGACGAGGGCGATCCCGAGACGTTCCAGATCGTCGGCGTCGTGGGCGACGTGCACAACGGCGGCCTGCATCGTGCGCCGGAGCCGCAGGTCTACGTGCCCCAGGCGCAGCACACCTGGGGATGGGGCGCCGTCGCCGTCCGCACCTCGGGCGAGCCGGCCGCGCTGGCCGCGAGCGTCCGGGGCGAGGTGAGACGGCTCGATCCCGAGCTGGCCCTCATCGCCACCTCGACCATGCGGGAGCGCCTTTCCGAGTCCCTCGCCCCTCCGCGCTTCGTGGCCACCCTGCTGTCGGTCTTCGCCGCCGTGGCCGCCGCCCTCGCCGGCATCGGCCTCTACGGCGTGCTCGCCACCATCGTCGTCCAGCGCACGGGCGAGATCGGGGTGCGGATGGCGTTGGGCGCCTCCGTCGGCGACGTGCTGCGGCTGGTCATCGGCGAGGCCGCACGCATGGCGGGGATCGGGATCGTCGCCGGCGTCGCCGCGGCCATCGGCCTCACGCGCCTCATGGCCTCGCTCTTGTTCGGCGTGGGGCCGCGAGATCCACGCACCTTCATCGCCGTCGCGGCCTCGCTGTTCGCGATCGCGCTGGCCGCGGCCCTGGTCCCCGCGTGGCGGGCGGCGCGGATCGACCCCGCGGCCTGTCTGCGCCGGGAGTAGTCCTCAGGCCTTCGGCGGCGACGCCACCACCTTCTCGGCGGCTTCGTCGAAGTAGAGCACCCGGCCCTCGCGGTACGACTGCACGGCCATGCCGATGGGCACCATGGCCCGGTAGGCGGTGTCGGCGTCGAGGATGGGGGTCTTGCGCGTGCGCACGCAGCGGAGGAAGTTCTCCATGTGCATGAAGTCCACCTTCCCCTCGAACTTGCCGTCGGGCACCATCATGATCGTGCCCTCGTGGCCGCGGATGAGCCCGGGGATGTGCGTGTCGTTGGCCATGCTGGAGCTGAGGACCAGCGAATGGCCCTTCGGGTAGTCCGCGGTCAGCATGAACGTGTCGGGCACTTCGCGCCCGTCGTCGGTGAACACGTAGTTCCCCCCGCTCCCGTACACCCGGCGCGGGAACTGCGCCTCGCCCCAGCAGATCTGCAGCGGCGCGACGACGTGGTAGAAGAGATCGGTCGCGATCCCGCCCGAGTAATCCCAGTACTTCCGGAAGCGGAAGAAGCGGTCGGCGTCCCACGCGCGCGGGGGCGCGTCGCCGAGCCACATCTTCCAGTCCACGAAGTCCTCGCCCTTGGCCTCGGGGCCCGCGTCGGGCTCGATCGTCCAGTTCCACTCGCCCTTCTCGGAGTTGCGGTGGTAGGAGCCCTGGCTCATGAGCAGCTTGCCGATCATGCCGTCCAGGATGGCCTGGCGTGCCTTCCACCATTGGTCGGAGCTGGTCGTCTGGGAGCCGACCTGCAGCACGCGGCCCGTCTTCTTGACCGCCGCCGCCACCGTCTTGGCCTCCTCGACCGTGTGCGTCATCGGCTTCTCGAGGTACACGTCCTTGCCCTTGGCCATCGCTTCCAGGGCCATGCGCGCGTGCCAGTGGTCGGGAGTGGCGATGATGACGGCGTCCACGTCGGAGCGGTCGAGGACCTCGCGGTAGTCGAGCGTCGAGTCGCAGCTCTTCGCGAACGCCGCGGCCGCGTTCTTGCGCCTGGCGTAGACGTCGCACACGGCCACGACCTGCGTGGCCAGCTCGGGATCGGGCGGCCTGAGATCCTTCGGGGGAGGCCCGAAGGCCGGCGGCGTGGGCTCGATCTGCCCCCCCGTCTCCATGACCCACTGGAGCAGGCGCCGGCCGCGGCCGCCGGCGCCGATGAGCGCCACGTTGATGCGGTCGTTCGCGCCCAGGACCCGGGCCTGGGCGGGAGTGGCGCCGCCCACGACTCCGAGGGCCATGCCGGCCCCCACCGCCGACTTGACGAACTCCCGGCGGCCCAGCCTTCGTCGTTCCATACCGCCCCCTTTTGAAAGTTGAACTCGAGCCCGGGTGGGATGTTACTCTCGCCGCTCCTTGCCGAGCACGCTGCGCGGAGAGAAGACGCTCCGGCTGGTCCCCGCCCTGCTGGCGCTGGCGAGCCTGGGCGCGTTCTGCCCCCAGGAGACGCGCCGCCCCCCGGGGTCCGCCCCCGGGGCCGAGATCAAGCTGGCCGCGCTCAGCGCCGAGCTCTCGGAGCCGGGCGGCTACTTCGACACCGACAACCTGATCTCGAACGAGACCCCGTATCTCCAGGTCGCCGATCAGCTCGCCGCTTCCGCCCCCACCGGCGGCGTCTACGTGGGCGTGGGGCCCGACCAGAACTTCAGCTACATCGCGCGCGTCCGGCCGCGCTACGCCTTCATCCTCGACATCCGGCGCCAGAACATGCTGCAGCACCTCCTGTTCTCGGCGCTCTTCGCGCAGGCCGACGACCCGTATCAATACCTCTGCCGGCTGTTCTCGCGCTCGTGCCCGAGCGTCACGCCGGAAGGCGCGCTGCCCGGAGTCGAGCGCACGCTGCGGGCGCTGGAGCCGCAAAAGCCGTCCGAAGCGGCGTTCGCGGCGAACCTGGACGCCGTCTATCGGCACGTCGAGAGCACGCTGAGGTTCTCGCTGCGCAGCCGGGACCGGCTCGACATCCGCGACATCTACCGGGCCTTCTTCGACGAGCAGGCCGAGATCCGCTTTCGTACCTTCGGGCGCAGCTCGGGTACGTACCACCCCACCTACCGCACGTTGCTCCTGGCGCGCAGCCCCAGCGGGCGCTTCGGGAGCTTCCTCGACTCGCCGGAGGACTACGCCTTCGTCCGCGATCTCTCTCGCGCCCAGCGCATCGTCCCCGTGATCGGCGACTTCGGCGGGCCGCATGCGCTGCGCGCGATCGGCGGCTGGCTGCGCGCCCACGGCCTGACCGTCTCCGCCTTCTACACCTCGAACGTCGAGTTCTACCTGATGCGCAACCAGGCCTTCGCGGCCTTCGTGGCCAACCTCCGCGAGCTGCCGAGCCAGCCCGAGAGCGTCCTCATCCGCTCCTGCTTCGATTACGGCCGCTCGCACCCCGCGGAGATCCCGGGGAATCGCAGCGTCCTCCTGCTCCAGAGGCTGCCGCGCTTCCTCGAGCTGTACGACGCCGGCGCGTACACGACCGACTGGGACGTCTGCACGGCCGACTACCTGCGCTGACGCCGCGCCGGCATCATTTCCCCCGCAGCTTCGCGACCGTCCCGTCCACGCCGTTCGGCGGCTGCTCGCTTGCGAACTGGTCGTCGTCGTGGACGGCGGCCTTCAAGCGGGCCAGCTCGGCCTTGAGCGTTCGGGTCAGCTCCTCGTGGCCGGGTTGGCCGTACAGGTTGTGCAGCTCGGAAGGGTCGTGGACGAGATCGAACAGCTCCCACTGGTCCTTCTTCCAGAAGTAGATCAGCTTGTGGGTGCGGGTGCGGACCCCGTAGTGGGCGCGCGTGTTGTGATCGCCGGGGTCGTGGTAGTAGCGGTAGTACATCGACGTGCGCCAGTCGGCGGGCGCCCGGCCGCGCAGGATGGGGACGAGGCTTCGGCCCTGCATGTCGGAGGGGACGGCGACGCCCGCGGCCTCGAGGAAGGTCGGGGCGAAATCCACGTTGAGCGCGATCGCGTCGCTGCGCGTTCCGGGCGCGATGACGCCCGGCCAGCGGACGAGAAACGGCATGCGCAGCGACTCCTCGTACATGAAGCGCTTGTCGAAGAGGCCGTGGTCTCCGAGGAAGAAGCCCTGGTCGCTGGTGTAGACCACGATCGTGTTACGGGCGAGGTCGCTCGTGTCCAGCAGCGCGAGCAGGCGGCCCACGTTGTCGTCGACGGACTGGATCGTGGCCAGGTAGTCCTGCATGTAGCGCTGGTACTTCCAGCGCGCGAGCGCCTCGCCGGTCAGGGTGACGGCCTGGCCGTCGCGCGTGATCGTCACCGTGGCCGGCTTGTCCGCGAGCCATTGCGTGCGCTCCGCGTCGCTCAGCCCCGGCGGCGGCTCCAGCTTCAGGTCGCGGCGCGTGAGGTCGTCGGCCACGCGCTGCCGGTTCTCGTGGAGGGCGTCGGTGCGCGTCGCGTAGGAATCCCAGAGCGTCTCCGGCTCCGGGATCCAGCGCTCCGCGAACTGCGCGCGATGCGGCGCATCCGGCTCCCAGGGCCGGTGCGGCGCCTTGTGATGGACCATCAGGAAGAAGGGCTTGTCCTTCGGTCGGCTCTTCAGGAAATCGATGGCGAGGTCGGTGATCACGTCGGTCACGTACCGGCCGGTGTACTTCGTCTCGCCCGCCGCCGTGTAGAACACCGGGTCCGCGTACACCCCCTGCCCGGGAAGGATCTCCCAGTGGTCGAAACCGGCGGGATCGCTCCCCAGATGCCACTTGCCGATCATGCCCGTGTGGTAGCCGGCCGCCTGGAGCAGCTTCGCCACCGTCCGGCGCGAGCTGTCGAAGCGGTTGAACACGGGCACGCCGTTGAGGTGCGAGTACTGGCCGGTCAGGATCGCGGCGCGGCTCGGGGTGCAGATCGAGTTGGTGGCGAAGACGTTGTCGAGCCGCATGCCGTCACGCCCGAGGCGGTCGATGTTCGGCGTCTGGTTGACGCGGGACCCGTAGGCGCCGATCGCGTGCGCGGCGTGGTCGTCCGACATGATGAAGATGACGTTCGGGCGATCGGCGGCGAGCGCGGAAGACGTCGACGCGAGGAATGCGGCCGCCAGGACCAGTCGGTTCATGCTCCGGATCCTAATCCCTCCAGCCTCGCGCTCGCTCGCCGCAGCGAGAGCTTGGACCGGTCCAGGTCGGACCAGAGGTCGCCGACAGCGGCGATGCGGTCCGCCATCGTCCGGACCGTGAACGTCCTCGGCCCGACCTCGCCGCGCTCGATCTCCTCCCAGGTGCAGGGCGCGGACACCGGCGCGCCTGGCCGCGCGCGCACGGCGTAGGCGGCGGCGAAGGTCGCGCTGTATCCGTTGCGGCCGGTGTCGACATAGATGCGCCCGCCCCGGTCGGCCTTGGCGAACTCCTGGGTCAGATGCCGCGAGTCGCGTTGCACCAGGACCCGGCCCGCCGCGTGCGCGAACGACCCGACCTCGCCGAAGTCCGCCTTCCCGTCGAGAGGGACCACGATGTGGAATCCCTTCGAGCCCGATGTCTTCACCCAGCTCGGCAGCTCGAGCTCGCGGAGGAGGTCGCGCACGCCCAGAGCGGCCACGCGCAGCACGTCCGGAGACTCGTCCGCGGAGGGATCGAGATCGAAGACGCAGACGTCGGGCCGGAAGAGGTCGGGCACCCGCGAAGGCCACACGTGCGGCGTGATGCAGTTCTGGTTGGCCAGCCAGAGGAGCGATCGGGTGTCGGACACGAGCGGATAGTGGACGGTGCCGTCCTTCTTGGGCGCTTCGACGCGCTCGAGCCAGGGCGGGAAGCCCTTGATGACGTCCTTCTGCATGAATCCCTTCGCCGCGATCCCTTGAGGGTAGCGCTCCATGGTCACCGGACGCGCGCTCATGTGCGGCACCATCAGGGGCGCGATCGCTTCGTAGTACGCCGCGAGCTCGCCCTTGGTGATCCCGTCGTCGGGGAACATCACCTTGTCGGGATGCGTGATCAGCGGCGTCGCTCTGGGATCCGCGCTCATTGGTCGGGTCAGGATACGCGCCTGCTCAATTTAGGACGACGCTTGTACGCGATCTGAGCACAGTCATTCTCCTGGCCACCCGCGCTAGGGACCCTCGCGGACGACCTCGCGCGCGGCCTTGTCGAAGCGGACGCCGACGAGACGCGGATGGCGCAGCTTGCCGTGCCTGGTCCATTCGATGAACGCCACCTGGACCACGATCTCGGGCCGGGCCCAATGGAAGCGCACGCGCGGCAGTCCCGTGCCCTTGGTGAACGGCGGCGCCGGGATCTCGAGGGCGTCGAGCCGCGCGCGCAGGTCGCGCAGCATCTTCGTGTCGAAGCCGGTCCCGATCTTGCCCGCGAAGACGAGGTCCTCGCCTTCGTGGTACCCCACGAGCAGCGCGCCCAGCCCGACGCGCGTACCCTGCGGATCCGTGAAGCCCCCGACGACGAGCTCCTGCGTCGCCTCGCACTTCATCTTCAGCCAGTGGGGGGAGCGGCGGTGCTCGTAGGGGGAACCGCGCCACTTGGCGATGACCCCCTCCCAGCCCTCGGCGCAGGCACGCTCCCACGGCTTCGGGTCGTCGAGCTCGGCCACGCGCGCCAGCGGCGAACGGAGCGGCAGCGCCTCGAGCAGGGCGCGCCGCTGCTCCAGCGGCAGCGCGGTCACGCTGCGGCCGTCGAGCCGGAGGATGTCGAACACGTGGTACGCCGTCTTGCTTCCCGGATCCCAGGCCGCCTCGCCGTCCAGGATCACGTCGTGCGGCGGCAGCTCGGCGATCGCGCGTCGCACGGACGGATAGTCCTGGGGCAGCCGGTTGCGCGACAGCAGGCGGACGTCAGTTCCGTTCTTGAACGCGAGCAGGCGGATGCCGTCGAGCTTGCGTTCGAAGAGCCATTCCGGGCCCGTGAACCGCTCCTGCGTGAGCTTCGCCGCCATCGGCTCGAGCCATTCCGGAAAGGCGTCGGTCATCGCGCTCACGCTGAGGTTAGCCTAGCAAGAGGATCTCGCACACCCCGGCCGGCCGGAAGCCGAGTCGGACCGCGAGCCTTTGCGAAACGGGGTTCGAAGCGCTCCAGCAAGGCACGACTCCGGCCTCCAGGCAATGGCGCAGGAGGGCGGCGGAACAGGCGGCGGCGAAGAGTGGCGCGAGCGCTCCGGAGCGGGTGGGCATGAACAGCGATTCTAGCCGCCCATCCCGAACCGACGACCGGGACTTGCATTCAATCCCCTGAACGAACATTCCGTGGAATTCTTTCGAACCAAATGCCATCCCCGCGGCGTCTCATACCTTGAATGAGAGCCCGCCGCGCCGGCCTGATCATCCCCTGTCTTCTCGCCGCCCTGCCCGCCGTCGCCGCCCCCGCCGAGGACCGACCGCGCCTCGAGCTCAAGCGCGTCCCCACTCCCCCGACCATCGACGGCCGGCTCGATGACGAGGCGTGGCAGGGCACGACCCTTCCCCTCCCCGAGTGGCTCACCTACAACCCGCTCAACGGCGAGAAGCTCACGCAGCAGACGGAGGTCCGCGCCGGTTACGACGAGCGCTACCTCTACTTCGCCTTCCACTGCGTGGACCCCGAGCCGGACAAGGTCCGCAGCACCATCAGCCGCCGCGACAGCATGTTCGACGACGACTGGGTGGGCCTGAGCCTCGACTCCGTCGGCAACGGCCAGAGCTCGTACGACCTCTTCGTCAACCCCGCGGGCGTCCAGGGCGACATCCTGACCACGCCCAGCGCGGGCGAGAACTCCGCCCCCGACTTCGTTTGGGACAGCGCCGGCCGGCGCACGCCCGAAGGCTACGACGTCGAGATGCGGATTCCCTTGACGACCATCCGGTTCAAGAGCGGGCCCGAGGTGCGCATGGGCATCCTCTTCTGGCGGCGGGTGAGCCGCCTCGGCATGTCCGCCTCCTGGCCCGTCGTCCCCGCCGGCCGAAGCTTCCTCGAGCGCCATGCCCTGCTCGTCCTCCACGACCTGAGGCGCCCTCTGACCCTCGAGGTCACGCCCAGCGCGACCTACTCGCGCCGGCAGACGCGCGCGACGCCGACGTCGTTCGCGCCCGCGGATTCCAATCCGGACGCCGGCCTCACCGTCAAGTACGGGATCACGTCCTCCGCGACGCTGGAGGGGACGGTCAACCCCGACTTCAGCCAGGTCGAGAGCGACGCCTTCCAGGTCCAGGTCAACCAGCGCTATCCCCTCTTCTTCTCCGAGAAGCGCCCCTTCTTCATGGAAGGGATGGGCAGCTTCGAGCTGGCGGGCGTCGGGGGCGACGCGGTGATGCGCACCGCAGTCCATACCCGCCGCATCGCCGATCCCCTCTGGGGCGCGAAGACGACGGGCACCGCCGGACGCGTCGGCTTCGGGATCCTCGCCGCCGGCGACGAGGCCCCCGGTCACCAGCTCGAGGGCGAGCCGAATCCCTTCCTGGGCGAGCGGCGCAACTTCTTCATCGCGCGCAGCCAGCTCAGCCTCGGCCGCTCGAGCTACGTCGGCGGGATCCTCACCGACACCGAGTTCGGCACCGGCCACAACCGGGTCGGCGGTGCGGACGTGTCGCTGCGTTTCGGGCAGCAGGGCGCGAGCGGGACGTTCCTCGCGACCACGACCGTCTCCCCCGACGGACGCGAGACGAAGAGCGGCCTCGGCGGACAGGCCACGTACTCGTTCGAGAACAAGCGCATCGTCGTCGTCTCGCAGATGGAGCACTACGACCGCGGCTTCCAAATGGACACCGCGTTCCTGAACCAGGTCGGCATCACCCAGGGCTGGACTTTCGTCGCTCCGAGCTTCTATCCCGATGCCAAGAAGCATCCCTGGTTCAAGCGGTTCGTGCCGTTCGTGTTCGCGCAGTACGGCCACGATCGCATCCAGGGCGGCGGGAAGTGGATCGTCGTCCCCGGCGTGCGCATGCACTTCACGCGGCAGGGCTTCCTGCGCATCGACGGCCTCGTCGGGCAGGAGCCGTGGGTGCAACGAACGTTCGACATCCGCAACGTGCGGCTCATCGGCCAGGCGCAGTTCACGCGTTGGCTCAACGTGTACGCGCAGGCGACCCGCGGCCGCTCGATCTTCTACGACGAAGTCGATCCGTACCTCGGCCGGAATCGCAGCTACAGCGCCCAGGTGAGCCTGCAGCCCAGCGCCCGCTTCAACCAGGCCTTGAGCTACGACCGCGTGGAGTTCAACCGGATCAGCGACGGCTCACGCGTCTACACCGTGAACGTCCTCAACACCAGGACGACCTTCCAGCTCAACCGCCACTTCTTCCTGCGCGCCCTCGTGCAGTACGACAGCTCCCGGGAGACGGTGCTCACCGATCTGCTGACCTCCTGGGAGCTGCTGCCGGGGACGGTCGCCTATGCCGGGTACGGCTCGCTGATCGAGCGGCAGGACTGGGACGGCCAGCGGTTCATCCCCGCCGCCGGCTCCTACCGCACGACCGAGCGCGGGCTGTTCTTCAAGGCGGCGTACGTGCACCGGTTCTGAGGCTCGCGCGCGGCTCTACTTCACCCCGGTGGGACCTGCTTCCTTCCTGCGCGTATAGGTGATCCGCATCCCCAGCGACTCCTTGCCGTCGGGCCCCACGTTGAACATCGAGAACACGCGGGTGTTGGGGTCCTTCATAGTCACGGTGGACCTCATCTTCGACACCTTGCCCGTCAAGTCCGGACCGGTGATCCAGCCGTTCATCGTCTTGGTGGCGGCGTCGTGGGTGCCCTCGGTCGTCGAGAGGCCGGTGGACATGGAGTCCACCCAGCTGCCGACGTACTTCTTCTTGCCCACGTCGTAGGTCTCGGTGCCGTGGCCCTCGAATGGTGTGGCCGGTGCAGACGGCGGCCCCATGACGAAGGAGCCCTTGAAGTCCGAGATCAGGCACAGCCCACCGCAGCTGACGCGGCTCGTCTCCCCCCCACTGGACGCCGCCGGCGGGGCGCCGGGCACCATGAAGGACTCCACCTTCGCGTCCCAGGTCCCGGCGACGTCCTTGAACATCGCGTGCTCGGGACCGGGCTTGGGCAGCGGCGGCATCTGCGGAGGTCCCGCGGGCGCGGCCGGCTTGTCTTGCGCGAGGGCGAGACCGGCCAAGCCAGCCAGGCCCACGACGACGGTACAGGCGACGACGAACGTCTCCAGTCTTTTCACTTCAGACCTCCTGCTCGTGGATCTTCCGATTCTTTCCGCGGGGAAGGAGCAGAGCAAGGCCCGCGGGCAGGAATCTGCTCGCCGCGGCCGCCTCGCCCTATCCGTCCCGGGACGGATAGGCGGCGCTAGGCGCCCATGTGCCGCCTCCAGCGGCGCCGGACACCCATCCAGTACGAGACGTAGTAACCGAGCACGACCGCGCCCGCGGCCATCGAGCCCGCCACGCCGAAGGCGGTGAGCCAGGGCGTGTCGTCGGGCGCGTGACGCCACGCGTGCCAGCCCCGCCAGAGCCCGAAGAGCACGCGCGCGCTGACGACGAGAGTCACCCCCAGGACCAGCCAGCGGAGCGACGTGGAGATCGCGAGCCCCACGAGGTTGAGGGCCGTGACCCAGCCGCGGGCCTGCCGCCGCGCTGTGCCCGCGCGGTATCGGAGGACGAGCGACAACGGCATGAGCACGATCGGCGCGAGGACGAGCGCGACGGCAAGGAGGATGAGAGGCGTGACGGCGATTATGCGCCCCTCGGAAACCGCCCGGGCAGCCATGACTTCCGTCTCCTCCCGGTACTAGACTCGAAGTAACTGACCGCCGCTGACAACTGACCGTGCCGAAGGAGGTCCCGATGAGCGCGAGACAACGGGGGGCCCTTCATCTCCTGCCGACGCTGGCCGTCCTGGCCGGCCTCTCCGTGTGGCCCCCTCCCGCCGCCGCCCAGAACGTGAGCGCCACCGTCCGCGGCACGGTGACCGACGACGCCGGCGCCGTCCTGGCCGCGGTGCAGGTCACCGTGCGCAGCGTCGCCACCGGCGCCGTCCACGAGCGAGCCACGGATGCGACGGGGAGCTACACCGTGCCGCTCCTCCCCCCCGGCGAGTACGAGGTCCACTTCGCGCTGGCGGGATTCCAGGGCGTGGCTCGCCGCGGGATTCGCCTCACCGTCGGCCAGGACGCGGTCGTGAGTGTGAGGCTCCAGATCGGCCAGCGCTCGGAGGAACTGGTCGTGCAGGCCAACGCCTCCGAGGTCAACCTGACCTCGGGCGCGGTGAGCGGGCTGGTCGGCGAGCAGCAGATCCGCGAGCTCCCCCTCAACGGCCGCTCGTTTCAGCAGCTCGCGCTCCTCCAGCCCGGCGTCAACGCCGCCCTCGCCGCCGGCAACGACGTCATCGGGGGCCGCACGCCCAAGATCTCGATCAACGGCGCGCGCCCCGAGCAGAACAACTTCCTGCTCGACGGCACCGACATCAACAACGTCTACAACAAGACGCCGGGCTCGGCCGGCGGCGTGCTCCTCGGGGTGGAGGCGGTGCTCGAGTTCCAGGTCCTCACCAACGCCTACTCCGCGGAGTTCGGCCGCTCCGCGGGCGGAGTGATCAACGCGGTCACCCGCGCGGGCACGAACGCCTTCCACGGCTCCGCCTTCGAGTTCCACCGCAACTCCGCGCTCGACGCCAAGAACTTCTTCGCCCCCGCCCGCCAGCCCAAGCCGGACCTCAAGCGTCACCAGTTCGGGGCCACCCTCGGCGGTCCTCTGCGCAAGGACCGCACGTTCTTCTTCCTGGCCTACGAGGGCTTCCGACGACGACGCGCGGCGAGGGATCCTTCCCGGTGGGCGCTCCGTCACCCTCCATCCCGCGATACCGGCCTACCTCGACACGCTGTTCGCCCACGCCAACGGACGATCGCTGGGCGGAGGCGCCGCCGAGTACCTCTTCTCCGGCACGCAGCCGACGGACGAGCATTTCGTCCAGGCCCGCATCGATCACCGTCTCTCCACCCGCGACACGCTCTTCGGCCGCGTCACCTACGACAACGGGGACGTGACCCGCATCCCGCCCAACAAGCCTCCCATCTCGACCCAGGTGGAGAAGACACGGAACACCTACGTCACCCTCGAGCACCAGCACACTTTCTCACCCGCGCTGCTCAACATGCTCCGCCTCGGGCTCAACCGGTCCGTCTCGCTCGCGGACAACCATCGGACCATCGACATTCCACCGTCGATGTCCTGGATCCCGGGCGATCCCTTCGGCTACCTCACGATCCAGGGCCTCGTCACCGAGATGGCGGGCGACTTCCGCCTGCCGCGCAACGACCGGCTCAACAACTGGCAGCTCGGCGACACCGTGCTCCTCACGCGCGGCCGGCACTCCGCGCGCGTCGGCGTCCAGGCCCAGTACCTGCAGTTCAACCAGAACACGACGAGCCAGGTGGGCGGGATCATGGTTTTCACGAACCTCGAGAACTTCCTCCAGGGCCGCGCGGCCAACGTGGACTTCGCGGTTCCGGGCAAGATCGATCCCAACCGCAAGTATCGGCAGTGGCTGTTCGCGGCCTTCGTCCAGGACGACGTCCGGTTCTCATCGCGCCTGACCGCGAACGTCGGGCTGCGCTACGAGTTCGTCACCACACCCACGGAAGCGGACGGCAAGATCTCGAACCTCCGCCACGTGACGGACCGCGAGCTCACCGTCGGCGGGGCCTGGCACCGTAACCCGTCGCTCCGGAACTTCGCCCCGCGCCTGGGCCTGGCCTGGGACCCCTTCGGCACCGGCAAGACGTCGGTCCGCGCGGGCTTCGGCCTCTTCTACGACGAGATCCTGCCCAAGTACTACTTCTTCTCGGGCAGCCTCAACCCGCCCTTCACCACGCGGACCACGATCCTCAACCCGCCTTTCCCGAACGTCCTGGCCAACTTCAACCCCAACGCGCCCATCCGCGCGCAGCTCCAGACGGTGGACTACGACCTCCAGACGCCCTACATCATGCAGTTCAACCTCAGCGTGCAGCGGTCGCTGCCGGGAGACTTCGACGTCACCGTGGGCTACGTGGGCTCGCGCGGAAAGAACCTGCTGCGGCTCGGCGACGCGAACCTCGCCCCGGAGTCGCTCGTGAACGGGGTCAAGGTCTACCAGCCCGCGGCCGGCCGGCGCAACCCGAGCTTCGCGGGCATCTGGCAGCGGGTCACCGACGCGGAGTCCTTCTACAACTCGGCCCAGCTCAGCCTGCAGAAGCGCTTCACGCACGGCTGGCGGGCGCAGCTCTCCTACACCTTCTCGCGCTCGGTGGACGATTCGAGCGGCATCAACTCGCAGGACTTCAGCAACGTCGTGCAGTACGGGATGGACTGGTACGACCCGTTGCGCGACCGCGGCCTGTCCGCGTTCCAGGCCAAGCACAACCTGACCTTCAACGGCACCTGGGACCTGCCCTTCGCGCGGCAGAGCCGCGGCCTCACCGCCGCGCTCCTGAAGGGGTGGCAGCTCAACAACATCACCACCGTGCGCTCGGGGCATCCCTTCACGGTCGAGCTGGGCTTCAACCGCTCGGGCAACCTCAACACCACGAGCTTCTCGCGGCACGAGCGCCCCGACCTCAAGCCGGGCTGCTCCAACAACCCCGTCCTGGGCGGCCCCGATCGCTATTGGGACATCGACTGCTTCCAGCTCCAGCCCGTGAACACGCGGGGCGACCTCGGACGCAACACGCTGATCGGGCCCGGGCTCGTCTCCGTCGACCTGTCGCTGCTCAAGTCCTTCGAGCTGGGCGGGGACAAGTCGCTGCAGCTCCGCGTCGAATGCTTCAACCTGCCGAACCATCCCAACTTCGCGGTGCCGTCCGGGCGCATCGCGTTCACCGGCGTGGCCGCGGATGGCTCGGCGATCGTGGCCCCCACCTGGGGTCGCATCACCTCCACCGTCACCACGTCGCGGCAGATCCAGCTCGGGGTCAAGCTCGCGTTCTGAGTTAAGATCCGCCGCGCTCCAGCCCCTCCATGTCGAACCTCATCATCGGAGACGTGACGCCGACGACCGCGCGCATCTGGGTCCGTGGGGAGAAGAAAAGCGGTAGCGCGAAGCTCCGCTACCGCCCTGCGGACGGCTCGGTACCCGCGAGGACGGTGACCGCCGCCCTCGAGCCCTTCCGTGGGTACACCGCCATTATCGCCCTCGATGGACTCGCGCCCTCACGCGACTACGAGTGCCAGCTCTCGTACACGAACTCGAAGAGCAAGCCGCCCCTCGTGCGGGCGGGGACCTTCACGACCGCGCCCGATGCGCCTCGCGCCATCGCCTTCATCC
>WNFI01041032.1_pt1 | contig 21572 bp, 20 predicted proteins | sample 5400471 | NCBI WGS metagenome assembly WNFI01 (sample SAMN13153348, study PRJNA577476) | soil metagenome | isolation source: 100 cm saprolite on Douglas fir-dominated hillslope | place: USA:California | collected 2013-09-17
TCACCGGGCTAAGTGCATTCGTCACTGAACTGGCCGGCAAGCGCGTCGAGCTTGTCAAGGAATTGCGGCCGGGAGCCTCGACCGCAGCCTTGTTTCATAACATGGGGAATCCCATCGTCCCTCAGCAATGGGAAGAGACCAAAAAGGCGGCGCAGGCACTTGGCATTGAGGCCGTTCTACTCGACGTGAGAACCAGGGAGGACATCTTCTCCGCATTCGAAAAGGCAAGTGCGGGCCGAGTCGACACGCTGCTGGTTGGAATTGACGGCCTGATTCAAGTAAACCGGCAGCTGATCGTTGACCTCGCGGCGAAGCAGCATATGGCGGCAATTTATCCGTCCAAGGAGTTCGTCGACGTCGGTGGATTGATGGCCTACGGGGTGAGCTATCCGGACCTCTATTTCCGCTCCGCAGCCTTCATTGACAGGATTTTCCGGGGCGCAAAAGCAGGCGATCTGCCGGTCGAGCAACCAACGAAATTTGAACTCACCATCAACCTCAAGGCTGCCAAGGCGCTCGGCCTGAACATCCCGCCGACGCTGCTGGCGACCGCCGACGAGGTCATCGAATAATCCTCCCGCACTGCGGCATGTGAGACAGCAGCGCTGGTTCTTGCTAAATTGGGCGGGATGACCATTTCCCTCCACCCCGACACACCTGAGGGCCGAACGCTGGCGGCATCGCCCGCGGCTGCGGCGCCCGTGGAGGCGCCATCCGGAACGAAAATCCGCAGCCGGCTGTTCACCAAATATGTCGCCCTGTTCGTCGCAGTGGTGGGCGTCGCGCTGCTATCCAACGGGATTTTCGAGGTTTTTTTCTATTACCGCGAGCACAAGGCGGCCCTGATCCGGATCCAGCACGAACAGGCCGAGGCGGCGGCAGCCAAGATCGGCCAGTTCATCAAGGAAATCGAAAGCCAGCTCGGCTGGACCACCCAGTTGCCGTGGTCTGCGAGCTCGCTCGAGAATCGCCGGTTTGACGCCTTGCGGCTGTTGAAACAGGTGCCGGCGATCACCGAACTGGCGCAGCTCGATTCCACCGGCAAGGAACGGCTGCGGGTGTCGCGCCTCGCCATGGATGTGGTGGACAGTGGTGCCGATTTCTCCAAGGATCCGAAGTTCAAAGAAGCCGTCGCCCACAAGGTCTATTACGGGCCGGTTTATTTCCGCCGCGAGTCCGAGCCGTATATGACGCTGTCGCTCGCCGGCACGCGCAAGGATGCCGGGGTCAGCATTGCCGAGGTCAACCTCAAGCTGATCTGGGAACTGGTGTCGCAGATCAAGGTCGGCGAGGGCGGTCATGCCTATGTGGTCGGCGCGCAGGGGCGCCTGATCGCGCACCCCGATATCAGCCTGGTGCTGCGCAATACCGATATGTCGAAGCTGCTGCAGGTGCAGGCGGCGTTGGCAGCGTTTGCGGAGGTGCAGGCAGCGCTGGCCGCGCAGGCAGAGCAGGCCGCCCAGGCGGCGCAGGCTGGGCAGGCTCGGCAGGCGGCACCGCCACCTCAGGTGCTGCCGGCACCGCAGGCGTGGACAGCGAATTCCGGCCCCGATTCCTTGCAGGGCTCGCCGAATATTCAGGGGCAGGAGGTGCTGACGGCATCCGCGCCGATCGCACCGCTTGGCTGGATGATGTTCGTCGAGCTTCCGGTCAAGGAAGCCTATGCGTCGCTTTACGCCGCGCTGCAGCGCCTGGCCACCGTGCTGGCGGCTGCGTTGATCTTCGCGGTGCTGGCGGGGATGTTTCTGGCCCGGCGCATGGTGGGCCCGATCCAGGCGTTGCGCGCCGGCGCCGAACGCATCGGCGGCGGCGATTTCGCCCAGCGCATCTCGATCAGGACCGGTGATGAACTGGAAGGCCTTGCCAACCAGTTCAACCACATGGGCTCTCGCTTACAGGAATCCTATGCGGATTTGGAGAAGAAGGTCGAACTGCGCACCGCCGAACTGAGCGAGTCGCTCGAGCAGCAGACAGCGACCTCGGAGGTGTTGGAAGTCATCAGCTCATCCCCGGGCGAACTGGAGCCCGTGTTCCGGAAGATGCTCGAGAATGCCACGCGGGTCTGCGGGGCGAATTTTGGCATGATGCAACTGTGGGACGGCAAAACGTTCAACACTGCTGCAGCTTACAACGTCCCACCCGCGTTCGCGGCGCTTCGCGAAGGCAAGCCGATTCACGCTCATCCTCAAAGCGGTCTCTCTAAAGTCGTGAGGTCGCATGAAGCGGTACACATTGAAGATATCAGAAAGGGCCCAGCATACCTTGGCGGGGATCCCAACGTGCGTGAACTGGCCGACATAGGTGGTGCTCGCACCGTCGTCCTCGTGCCTATGCTGAAGGAAGACGAACTGATCGGCACCTTCACAATCTATCGCCAGGAGGTTCGTCCGTTTACGGACAAACAGATCGCTCTGGTCGAGAATTTCACTAAGCAAGCCGTCATCGCCATCGAGAACACTCGGCTGCTCAAGGAACTGCGTCAGCGCACTGATGATTTGACCGAGTCGCTGGAGCAGCAGACCGCGACCTCGGAGGTGTTGCAGGTTATCAGTTCATCTCCGGGTGAACTGGAGCCGGTGTTCCAGAGCATGCTGGAGAACGCGACGCGAATCTGCGGGGCGAATTTCGGCGCGATGCATTTGTGGGATGGGGACAGTTTCAATATCGCTGCGGAATACAACCTCCCGCCTGCTTTCACGGCTTTGCGTGACGAACGCCAGCAGATCCGCCCTCATCCGGAAAGCGGTCTCGCCGCTGTCGTCAGGACCCATCAGGTCGCACACATTGATGATATGCGAAACAGCCCACCTTACCTTGCCGGTGCCCCCCACGCTGTCAGGATTGCCGATATCGCCGGCGCTCGCACCGTCGTCATCGTGCCGATGTTGAGGGAAAACGAGCTGATCGGCACAATCACGATCTTTCGCCAGGAGGTCCGGCCGTTCACCGACAAGCAGATCGCGCTGGTCGAGAATTTCACCAAGCAAGCCGTCATCGCGATCGAAAATGCGCGGTTGCTTAGGGAGTTGCGCGAACGCACCGACGATTTGACCGAATCCCTCCAGCAACAGACCGCGACCGCCGATGTGTTGAAAGTCATCAGCCGCTCGGCCTTCGACCTGAAATCCGTGCTGACGACGCTGACTGAATCCGCGCAAGCCCTGTGCGGCGCATCGCTTGGCATCATTTTGCTGCGCGATGGCGAAGTCATGCGCTTGCAGGCGGAATCGGGTTGCCCGCCGGCCTTTGTCGATTTCATGCATGCTAACCCGATCAGGCCCGGCCGCGACACAATCACCGGCCGGGTCTTCATGGACGGCAAACCTGTCCACGTCCCGGACGTGCAACTCGACCCCGAGTATAATTTTGGTCGCGCTCCCTTGATCGGCGATTACAGGGCAGTGCTTGCCGTGCCCTTGATGCGCGACGGCGCGGTCGAAGGGGTGCTGCTGCTGGGAAGGCCTGAGCCCGGACCCTTCAGCCAGCGCCAGATCGACCTGGTGCAGACCTTCGCCGACCAGGCGGTGATCGCCATCGAGAACGCCCGGCTGTTTGGACAGGTTCAGGAACGAACGCGGGAATTGTCGCTCTCGCTCGACGACTTGCGCACCGCGCAGGACCGCCTGGTGCAGACCGAAAAGCTCGCCTCACTCGGCCAGCTCACCGCCGGCATCGCGCATGAAATCAAGAATCCGCTCAACTTCGTCAACAATTTTTCCGCGCTGTCGGCGGAACTGATCGACGAACTGAACGACGTGCTCAAGCCCGCCGCGCTCGATGACAAGACGCGCGAGGAGATTGACGAACTCACGCATATGCTGAAGGGCAATCTCGAAAAGGTGGTGCAGCACGGCAAGCGCGCCGACTCCATCGTCAAGAACATGCTGCTGCATTCACGTGAAGGGTCGGGCGAACACCGGCCTGTCGATATCAACGCGATCGTCGAGGAGAGCCTCAATCTCGCCTATCACGGCGCCCGCGCCGAACGGTCCGGCTTCAATATCACGCTGCGGCGCGACCTCGACCCCGAGGCCGGCCTGATCGACCTGTACCCGCAGGAAATCACCCGGGTGTTTCTCAATCTGATTTCAAACGGCTTTTATGCCGCCACCAAGCGCAAGGAAGCCGGCGACGAAACCTTCGAACCGACGCTGAGCGCCACCACCAAAAGCCTCGGCAACCGGGTTGAAATCCGGATCCGCGATAACGGCACCGGTATCCCGTTGGAAGTGAAGGAGAAAATGTTCAATCCGTTCTTCACCACCAAGCCCGCCGGGGAGGGCACCGGACTTGGCCTGTCGATGAGCCACGACATCGTGGTGAAACAACATGGCGGCAAGATCGACGTCGATACCATGCCGGGCGCATTTACCGAATTCATTATTACGCTGCCGCGGACAGCGGCGGCTCAAGCATAGACTGGAGCCACAAATTGAGCGTTTACATCCTCGTCGTCGATGACGAGCCCGATGTCGAAGCCCTGTTCCGTCAGCAATTCAGGCGCGACCTGCGCTCCGGGCGCTTCACGATGGAGTTCGCCCCGTCGGCAGCGGCGGCGCTGGTTCGCGCCGCCAACGTGGCCGATCCCTCGCTGATTTTGATCCTGTCGGACATCAATATGCCCGGCATGAGCGGGCTCGAAATGCTGCCGAAGGTGCGCGCCGAGCGGCCCGACGTTCCCGTGATCATGATCACCGCCTATGGCGATGCGGAAACCCGGCGCAAGGCGATCGAGCGCGGCGCGGTGGGGCTTTTGACCAAACCGATCGATTTCGCGCTGCTGCGCCACGAAATCGATTCCCGGCTCGAGCAAGCCGCATGACCGCAACTATTCTCGTCGTCGATGACGAGCCCGACCTCGAGGCTCTGGTCCTGCAAAAATTCCGCAGGCAAATTCGCGACGGCGAGGTGGCGTTTATATTCGCCCGTGACGGGATCGAAGCGCTGCAATCGATCCAGGATCATCCGCATGTCGACCTAGTGGTATCCGACATCAACATGCCGCGGATGGATGGCCTGTCGTTGCTGCAGAAACTGCAGGAGGCCGAAGACAAGAAATCGACCATCATCGTCTCCGCCTACGGCGACATGAGCAACATCCGCACCGCGATGAACCGCGGCGCGTTCGATTTCCTCCGCAGATCGCCTCGAGGCTGGCTTGCGAAGGCGAAGCCGACGGCATGACGGTGCATCGCCGCGAAGTCGCGATCATCTTCACCGACCTCACGAGTTTTACGTCGCTGGTGGAGACGACGCCGCCGGATGTGTTTGGCACGCTGCTGAACGAATATGTGGGAGGGATGACCGACGTTGTCTTCGCGCACGAGGGCACCGTCGCGAAGGTCATGGGCGACGCCATTCAAATTCTCTTCAACGCTCCCGGCGACCAGCCGGACTATGCCACCCGCGCCATCGCCTGCGCGCATGATCTCGATGTCTGGGCCGAGGCGTTCCGCGAACGCTGGAAGTCCAAAGGCGTGAATTTCGGCACAACCCGCATCGGCGTTCACGCTGGCCCGGCGTGGGTTGGCAATTTCGGCGGCAGCCGCTTCTTCGATTACACCGCCTATGGCGATACCATCAATACCGCGGCACGGCTTGAGGCCGCCAACAAGGTTCTCGGCACCCGTATTTGCGTCAGCGCCACGGTTGCCGATGCCACCGAAAAGTTTCGGGGACGGCCGGTCGGCGACCTGATGTTGCGCGGGCGCAGCGAGCCGTTGCGCGCTTACGAACCGTTGTCGGCAACGGCGTTCAAAAGACTCACGACGACGCAATATTCCGAGGCCTTCGCCAAGCTGGAAGCCGGAGATGCCGCTGCAATGCCGGCATTCGCCGCACTGGTTGGGCTGCATGCGGACGATGCACTGGCTGGCTTTCATCTCAGACGGTTGCTCAACGGCGCCAAGGGCGTCCGTATGCAGCTGGAATAAGCATCAAAGTGGAAGGGACGCAAAACATGACGCGCGATTTTCCGGCCGGCAATTATCGGTTCATCCCGGCCGTGTTTCAGTTTTCGAGTGGTGCCGCAGCCGATTCCGGCTTCGAGATCGAACGCGTGCGCTTCGACCGCTTGCTGCCACTGGCCGAGGGGTTTGCACAGGTTGCAGAATATATTCGAGGCTCGGGGCGGCCGCTGACGTCGTTTTGCGCCTGCGAACTGCGCTCGCCGGCCGCGTTTACCGAAGACGGATTTCGAACGTTCAACCAGCATTACGTCAAGACGCTCGCGGAATGGGGCCTGTTCGACGGGTCCATCAATCCGGTGGCGCGCAGCAACGTCTGCCCGGAGTTTGATCCGCCTTCCGAGCCGTCGTTTTATGCATTCTCGTTTACGCGCCCGAGCCAGGGAACAGGCGCGACGCCGACCTTCGTGATCGCCGGCGGCGCCGAATTGAGCGACGGCAGCGGCAGCTATCCCGAGCGTATCGTGCGCTACCGCGACCTCAGTGCGGACGGCGTGAGAGAAAAAGTCCGGTTCACCGTGCGATCGATGGAGGAGCGTCTGGGCGCGTTCGGTTTAGGCTGGAAGGACACGACCGGAGTGCAAGTCTATACAGTTCACGACTTCCATCCGGTGATATCAGATGAGCTGGTCCGCCGCGGCTCCGCGCGTTCGGGCCTGACCTGGCATTTTGCGCGCCCGCCAGTGGTCGATCTCGAATACGAGATGGATTGCCGCCGCGTGATGCGTGAGACGGTGATCTGAGGCTCGTATTTTGTCGTCATTGCGAGGAGCGAAGCGATCTACTTCCTCGTCATGGCCGGGCTTGTCCCGGCCATCCAGTCTTCCTTGCGGCGCTACAAATAGGACGTGGATGCCAGGGACAAGCCCGGGCATGACGAACTCTGATGCTCTGGACGAGCACGACGATTCAACCCAGGTCGAAGCAGCTCTACCGTTCGCGCGGATCGAGCGCGTCGCGCAGGCCGTCGCCGACCAGATTGAACGACAGCACCACCAGGAAAATCGCAAAGCCCGGCCATAGCGCCATCCACGGCGCGTTGGTCAGGAAGCGTTGCGCTGCATTCAGCATGCTGCCCCAGGATGGGGCCGGCGGCTGCTGGCCGAGGCCGAGGAACGACAGCGCCGCCTCGGCGATGATCGCTGCCGCGATCGAAAGCGTCGCCTGTACCAAGAGCGCCGGCATGATGTTCGGCAAAATATGAAACAGCGCGATCCGCCAGCGCGGATTGCCCATGGCGCGCGCGGCCTCGACATAGTCCTCGACCTTGACGCTCATCACCTGGCCGCGGGTCAGCCGCACAAATACTGGCATCCTGGAGACACCGATGGCGATCATGGCGTTGCCGAGGCTTGGTCCGAGAAACGCAGCCAGTGCAATGGCGAGGATCAGGAACGGGCAGGCCAGCATGGCGTCGGTGATGCGGCTGATCAGCGCGTCGATGAAGCCGCCGCGATAGCCCGACAACAGCCCGAACGGCACGCCGATCCCGAGCGCGATCCCGACCGAGATCGCGCCAGCCGTCAGCGAGGCGCGGGCGCCATAGATCACGCGGGCGAAGATATCACGCCCGAGGTCGTCGGTACCGAACCAGTGCAGCGCCGAGGGCGGCTTGCGCACCGCTGTCCAGCTGGTCGCAATGGGATCATAAGGCACGATCAAAGGTGCAAACACCGCGAGCACGGCGAATGTCGCGATCACGACAAGTCCGACCACCGCGCCCTTGTGCCGAAACAACCGGCGCAGCGCGCGCCGCGCCGGACTTTCCAGTTCGTCGGAGCTGGAGACAGGTGTTATGCCGAGCGTGGCGTCGGTCATGCTGCTCAAGCCCTCAGCCGTGGATTGACCAGGATATAGGCGATATCGGCGATCAGGTTCAGCGCGATGTAAATGGTCGCCGTCACCAGAACGACGCCCTGCACCACGGCATAATCGCGATTGAACACCGCATCGACGATCAGCTTGCCGAAGCCTGGAATCGAAAAGATCTGCTCGGTCAGCACCGCGCCCGACAGCAGCTCGCCAAGTTCGAGCGCGCCGAGCGTGATGACCGGCGTCAGCGCGTTGCGCATGGCGTGCTTGAGGATGACCGAGCGTTCGGAAAGGCCCTTGGCGCGGGCGGTGCGGACATAATCGCTTTCGAGCACCTGCAGCATGGCGCTGCGGGTATGTCGCATCAGGATCGCCGCGATCGCGTTGCCCAGCACGAAGGCGGGCATGATGGTGGATGCAAGGCTGGCGCGCCAGTTTTCGGCGAGGGAGACGTAGCCCGACGCCGGCAGCCAGCCCAGCTCGATCGAAAACAGAAAGATCAGCATGATCCCGAGCCAGAAATTCGGCGTCGAGATGCCCCACAGCGCGAACAGGTTGGCGCCATAGTCCCAGAACGTGCCCTTCTTCACGGCCGACACAATGCCTGCGGGGATGCCGATCAGGAAGGCGATCAGGATCGCCATCGACGCCAGTTGCATTGTTACCGGCAGTTTCTGCGCGATCAGTTCGCGAACCGGTACCTTGATGCGAAGCGACTCGCCGAAGTCGCCGGACAGCACGCCCTTGACCCAGTAGACATATTGCACCGGTATGGGCTGATCGAGCCGGTATTGCTGGCGGATCTGCGCAATAACGTTGGGATCGCGCTCCTCGCCGGCCATCACCAGCGCCGGATCGCCCGGCAGCAATTGCTGCAGCGAGAAAATCAGGATCGACACGAAGAACAGCGTCGGGATCAGCTGAACCAGCCGCTTGGCGAGGAAGCTCAGCATGGCTCAGTTCGTTTCCCGGGCGCAGCGTAGCGTGCAACGATGCGCTGCAGAACCGGGATCCATTTCAGGGGGCGTGGCAGGTCCCGGCTCTGCGGAGCAGCGTAAGAACGCTGCACCGCGTCCGGGACACGAGAGGATATCTGCGTTTCTCACTTCAGCTTCAACCCGACCACGCGCACCAGTCCGTCCGGCATCTGCTTGTAGCCCTCGAGCCTGGTGGTATGCGCGATCAGGATCCTGCGGTGATAGATGTACAGCAGCGGCTCCTCGTCGAGCGCGAACTTCGTCAGTTTTTCGTAGATCGCCTTGCGTTGCGCCTGGTCGGTGACAAGGCGGGCGTCATCGAGCGCCTTGTCGGCGTCCGGATTGGACCATGCGCTGTAGTTCTGCGGCGCATTGGTTTTCAGGAAGATGTAGGAATTGCCGTCCGGGTCGATGCGTCCGCTCCAGGCCAGCATGTAGGCCTGATATTCCCCGGCTTCAGCCTGCTTCAGCGATGTCGCGAACTCGGTAACCCTGATCTTCATGTCGAAACCGGTTTCCGCCGCCATCGACTGGATCACCTGCGCGACCGCTTCGGTTTCCGCGCCCTTCGGCACCATGAAATCGACACTCACCGGCGCGGTGACGCCGGCTTCCTTCAATAGCGCCTTGGCTTTGGCGGCGTCGCGGCCGCGCACCGGGAAGGCCTTCTGGTAATAGGGATGATCGGGATTGACCCATTGATTGCCGGGCTTGAACTCGCCGTTGAACACCACCTGGTTGATGGCCTCGCGGTCGATCGACAGGTCGAGCGCCTGGCGCACCTTGGCGGACTGGCTGAGCGGCCCCTTGGCCTTGTCCTTGCCGATGTTCAGCGTCACGCCCTGATAACCGAGCTCGATCGCACTCGAAAGCTCAAGCCTCTTGTCCGCCTGAACATCCTTGATGTCGGTCGCCAGCAGCCGTTCGATCAGATCGAGGCCGCCGGATTTCAGATTGGCCAGCCGCACCGTTGCGTCGACCAGCGGCAGATACACGATACGGTCGATATGGATATTGTCCTTGTTCCAATAGTCGGCGAATTTCTCGAATACGATGCGGTCCTGCTGCACCCGCTCGACGAATTTGTAAGGCCCGGCGCAAACCGGCTTCAATCCGAACTTGTCACCTGCTTCCTTTACCGCCTTGGGGGAAACCATCATGCCGGCGCGATCGGTGAGCTGCGCGATCAGCGGCGAGAACGGCGTCTTCAAGACCAGCTTGATGGTTAGGGGATCGACGACATCGACATGGTCGAGCTGGGCCAGCTCCGGCTTGCGGAACGACGCCGGCAGCGTGACGTGGCGGTCGAGCGAGAATTTTGCAGCCTCGGCGTCGAACGGCTCGCCATCGTGGAATTTCACGCCCGGCCGCAGCTTGATGAAGACCTCCTTGCCGTCGTCAGAGGTCTCGTGGGACAGCGCGAGCTGCGGCACGATGTTGAGTTTTTCGTCGATGTCGAACAGCTTGTCGCAAAATGACGCGAATACGATGCGGCCGACATAGGTACGCCCGAGCGTCGGATCGAGAATGTCCGGATCTTCGGCCAGGCCGATGCGCAGCGTGGTCTGGGCGTGGACGCCTGCTCCAAACGACAGCAACAGCGCCGCCGTCGTGGCCGCCAAACGCAACATCTTCATTGGACTGTTCTCCATCATCAAACGCCGGCCGCAGGCATCGGCTCGACTATATCAACCCCGGAGGGGCCGGCGCCTTCCGCCGGATTGCTGAAGGCCGCCACCAATCGTTCCAACGCCGGGGAAAATGCTCCGTCGGCCGGGACGATCATGTCCGGCGGCGGCAGTTCCGCCGTGCGATGGCACGCGGTTGCGTGAGCCGCGCTATCCGCAAGCAATGGCGGCGGCTCAACACGGCAGCGCTCGATCACATAGGGGCAGCGGGTATGAAAGCGGCAGCCCGCCGGCGGATTGAGCGCGCTCGGCATCTCTCCCTGCAACAGGATGCGGCTGCGCTTTGCCCGCGGTCTCGGCACCGGAATCGCGGACAGCAGCGCGCGACTATAGGGGTGACACGGCGAGGCAAACAGCGCCTGGGTATCCGCGGTCTCGACGATCCCGCCAAGATTCATCACGGCGACGCGGTCGGCGATGTGCTTCACCACAGCAAGGTCGTGCGAAACGAAAATGTAGGCGAGGCCAAGCCGGCCCTGCAGGTCGCGCAGCAGGTTCAGGATTTGCGAACGGATCGACACATCCAGCGCCGATACCGGCTCGTCGCAGATGACCAGTTTCGGTTCGACCGCCAGCGCCCGCGAAATGGCGATGCGCTGGCGCTGGCCGCCGGAAAATTCGTGGGCATAGCGGCGCGCGAAGCGCGGCTCCAGTCCGACCAGCCGCAACAATTCCTCGACCCGCTGGCGACGGCCCGAGGGTGGCACGAGATCATGCAGCGCCAGCGGTTCGGTCAGGATCTGGCTAACCGTCATGCGCGGATTAAGCGACGCATAGGGGTCCTGAAAGATGATCTGGGCATCGCGACGGAACGCGCGCAATTGGTTCGCATCCAGTGCGAGCAGGTCGCGGCCCTCGAAGCGGATGTGGCCTGAATCCGGTTCGATCAGCCGCAGCACCAGCCGGCTCACGGTGGATTTGCCGCAACCGGATTCGCCGACCAGCGCCAGCGTCTTGCCGGCATCGACGCTGAAGCTGACCCCGTCGACCGCCTTGATGAACGCGGTCGGCCGTCCGAACACCGAACGGTCGGCGACGAAATGCTTGACGGCAGATATCGCTGACGAAAGGACACCGCGCGGCGAAGCGGCAGCCGGTCGGCAGCTTCGTCATGTTCGGCACCATGCCCTCGATGGTGGCAAGATGCGAGGTGCGCCGGTCGAGCCGCGGGATCGAGCCCAGCAGTCCGACGGTATAGGGATGCTGCGGGCTCGCGAACAATTCATCGACGGTGGCGCGTTCGACGATTTCGCCGGCATACATCACCGCGACCTCGTCGCAGACTTCGGCGACGACGCCGAGATCGTGGGTGATCAGGATGATCGCAGCGCCGCTTGCCGCCTTCAACTCGCGCATCAGATCGAGGATTTGCGCCTGCAGGGTGACGTCGAGTGCTGTGGTTGGCTCGTCCGCGATCAGCAGCATCGGATCGCAGGCCAGCGCCATCGCGATCGTCACGCGCTGGCGCATTCCGCCCGAGAGCTTGTGCGGATATTCGTCGATCCGCCGCTCCGGGGACGAGATGTGGACGTGCTGCAATAGTTCGATCGCACGCTCGCGCGCCTTGCCACGGGAACCGCCGCGATGGCGCAGGATGGTCTCGATGATCTGCTCGCCGATGGTGAAACTCGGATTGAGCGAGGTCATCGGCTCTTGAAAAATCATCGCCAGCCGGTTGCCGCGCAGATCGCGCAAGGTCTGGTCGGGCACCTCAAGCAAGTCAAAACCGTCGAAACGGACCGAGCCGGTGACTTCAGCGCTCTGTTTCGACAGCAGGCCCATGATGGCCAGCGAGGTGACACTCTTGCCGCAGCCGGATTCGCCGACCAGGCCGAGCGTCGCGCCATTGGCCACGCTGAGGTCGACGCGGTCGACCGCATGGGTGGTGCGGCCGTCGTCGCCATGGAAGATCACCCGCAAGCCTTCGATTTCGATCAGCGGGATCGCCGTCATTTCTGACCCGCAATATCAGCTTCGATCCCGGCGTCGATGGTCTCGCGATCCGTGATTCCTGCCGGATTTTGGCGGGTCGGCAGATATTTTCGGAAATGAATCCAGCGCTCGCGGCTTACCTGTTCGAGGCGTTCGAGTTCGGCGAGCGGATCGGTGTGATCGTCGACGCGCAGATCGAGCGCCGACCATTCCTCGTCGCCGTAAATCACAAGCGCTGCCGACTGCCTGCCGCGCTTGTCGCCGCCCGCGGCTTCGCCTGATCGCATCGCCGCGATCAGGCGTTGCGCGAATGGCAGCCTTTGGCCAGTGATGTAGGCTTGCGCGGTGTCGTCCAGCACGCTTGCGCCCGCCAGCATGTTGCCGGCAATCGAGAAACCGTTGCCCTCGACATGGCCGCACCAGTCGACGCAATCGCGCGCTTCAAACCGTCGATGCCGTAATACGGATTGACCAGCGCCTGCGTCGCGATGCCGCCGAGGCCGGCGGCGATATGCGGCACGCGTGCGCCGACCGCGAAGAAACGTGTCGCTACCGCTATACCGAACTGGCCGGTCATGTCGTCGCGGGCGATGATCGACCAGGTCATCTCGGCTCTTTATCGACCGGCCGCGTAGCCCTGCATGCCGCGGGGATTGGCGGCAGCACGACGGCGGCGGCCGACCTTCGAGGCGGCGGTGAGGCGGCCTTCCGACCAGTCGGGACCGGTCTCCACGATATGCCCGCGGCTCTTCAGGGTATCGACGGTCGCCTTCGGCACCCGGTTCTCGACCACGAGCACGCCGGGCCGCGCGGTGCGCGGCCAGAACGAGATCGGGAAATGCTCCGAATGCCAGGCCGGGGCGTCGATCGCTTCCTGCAGGTTCATTTTGGCATGAACGTGCCGCAGAAAGAATTGCGTGGTCCATTGATCCTGCTGATCGCCGCCGGGCGAGCCCCATGCCAGGTACGGCTCGCCGTCGCGCAGCGCCATGGTCGGACTGAGCGTGGTGCGCGGACGCTTGCCCGGCGCGAGGGCTGCCGGATGATTTTCCTCGAGCCAGAACATCTGCGCGCGGCTGCCGAGGCAGAAGCCGAGTTCCGGAATCACCGGCGATGACTGCAGCCAGCCGCCGGACGGGGTCGCCGAGATCATGTTGCCGGCGGAATCGATGATGTCGAAATGCACGGTGTCGCCGCGCACCTCGCCGAAACGGCCCACAGTCGGCTCGCCGGCGCCCATGGCGCCGACCGCCTCGCGGTTTCCCTCCTGACGGCGCAGTTTTACGACCGAGCCAAACCCTTCCACTGAGCCCGGTACGAAATCGAGCGAGGCCTTCTCCGAGATCAGCTTGCGGCGCTCGTCATTGTAGGCGTCGGACAACAGCGTCGTGATCGGGATTTCGTTGAAATTCGGGTCGCCGTAGAATTTCTCGCGGTCGGCGAAGGCGAGCTTGGCGCACTCGACTTGCAGATGAATGAACTCCGGTCCCGCGGGATCCAGGCCATCAAGTTCGAATCCCTTCAGCAGCGCCAGCTGCTGCAGCATCACGGGGCCCTGGCTCCAGACCCCGGGCTTGCAGACCGTGTAGCGGCCATAGTCGTAGGTCAGCGGCGCTTCGACGGTCGGCTGCCAGCGCGCCATGTCGTCGGCGCGCAACACGCCGCGATGCGGCGAGCCGCTGACATCCATGATGTCCTGCGTGCGGCAGAATTGGTCAATCGCTTCGGCCACGAAGCCATGCGACCAGGCCTTGCGCGCGCGCTCGATCTGCGCGACGCGGTCGGCGCCGGCACTTTCGGCTTCCTTCAGGATGCGGGCATAGGTTTCCGAAAGCGTCTTGTTGGTGAAGAGCGCGCCCGGTTTCGGCACTTCATTGTTCGGCAGGTAGACCGCCGCCGACGTGGTCCAGTGCTTGCGGAACATCTGCTCGACGGTCGCAATCGTCGCGGATGCGCGCTCCACCAGCGGATAGCCGTCCCGGGCGTAGGCGATGGCCGGCTCGAGCACGTCGCGCAGCCGCAGCGTGCCGTAGTCGCGCAGCAGCAGCATCCAGGATTCGAACGTGCCGGGAACGCAGGCCGCCAGCAGCCCCGTGCCGGGCACCATTTCCAGGCCCTCGCTGACGCCGTGGCAACACCGGCGTCGAAGGCGTTGCCGCCCTTCTCCAGGGTGGCCATCCCGACCGCGGTGGCGATCCAGTGGGTGGACGTGACGACGCCGAAGGTGCCGTCGATTTCCGGCCTGGTCGTGAACGGATCGGGATTGATGTTGCTCATCGGGGTTCATCTTCGCGCTGGCGTTGCAAGGCCGGCGCACTTGACCACAGCCCAGGCTGGCTGCCAACGGGGCCACGGAGGCGCCTTGCTCGTATCATTGTGATCATGCGGGCACGGGGACGGGACTGTTCACGGCGTGGCAGGCGACGCCGTCGATGAGCGCGGGTGCCTGTCTGCGGCACAGGTCGAACGCCAGCGGGCAGCGCGGGTTGAACGCGCAGCCGGGCGGCGGATCGATCGGATTGGGGATTTCGCCCTTGACCGGGATCCGCTGGCGGCCGGACCATATGCCGGACCACCGCGAGGTTGTGGCTGATGAAGAGATAGGTGAGGCCGAACTTGTCCTGCAGGTCGCGCATCAGATTGAGGATCTGTGCCTGCACCGAAACATCGAGCGCGGAGGTCGGCTCGTCGCACACGATGAATTCGGCTTCGGACGCCAGGACGCGCGCGATTGCGATCCTCTGCCGCTGCCCGCCGGAAAATTCATGCGGATATTTCCAGCCGTCATCAGCGTGCAGGCCGACCAGGTTCAACAGTTCGCTGACCCGCGTCTGAATATTGCGCTCGCCTTGCAGCAGATCGAAAGCGCGGATCGGCTCGGCGACGATGGCATCGACCCGAAAGCGCGGGTTGAGGCTCGCATAGGGGTCCTGGAAAATCATCTGAATGCGGCGGCGCAAATGCTGGCGAGCCTGCAATTGTCGGGGGGCGCTCATCGAAACGCCGTCGATGGTCACTTCGCCTGAGCTCGGCGGCAGCAGCCCGACGACCATCCGAGCAACCGTAGTCTTGCCGGAACCGGATTCGCCGACGAGGGCAAAAGTCTCGCCCTTGGCGATGTCGAAGGTGACGCCGTCGACTGCTTTCAGAAACTCCAGATGGCCGCCTTCAAGCACCCGGTTCAGCCACGGCTTTGAGACATCGAACACGCGACGCAGATTTCTGATGTCGACAAAGGGCGAGGCGGTCATGCCGCGGTTTCCTTCGCGGCGGCGTCATAGAGATGGCAGGCCACGGCCTGGTCGCCACGCCTGATCGGTTCCGGCCGCTCGGCCCGGCAGCGATCAAACGCGAATCCGCAGCGCGGGTTGAACGAGCAGCCCGGCGGAATTGCCGAGAGCCGCGGCATCGAACCGGGGATCTGGACCAGGCGCGTGGCGTCGCCCGCGAGCGTCGGGATCGCGCCCATCAAGCCCTTGGCGTAAGGATGTAGCGGGTTTCGCACGACGTCCTGCACCGGGCCGATTTCGGCGATGCGGCCGGAATACATCACGGCGACCCGGTCCGACGTCTCGGCGATCACGCCCATGTCGTGGGTTACCAGCATCACGGCGGTGCCGTGGTCGCGCCCCAGCCGTTTGATCAGCGAGATGATCTGCGCCTGCACGGAGACGTCGAGCGCCGTGGTCGGCTCGTCGGCGATGATCAGTTCCGGTTCGGCGCAGATCGCGAGCGCGATCACGACGCGCTGGCGCATGCCGCCGGAGAATTCATGCGGGTAGGCATCGATGCGATCCGCTTTCCTCGGATACGGCGCAGCTCTTCCGGCGGCAGATTGTCGATCCGCATACCCGACAGATAAATCTCGCCACCGGTGATGCGGCCCGGCGGATCGATCAGCCCGATCACGGCGAGACCGGTGACGGATTTTCCGGCGCCGGATTCACCGACCACGCCCAGCACTTCTCCCTTGGCGATGTCAAAGGAAATCCCGTCGATGGCGCGGAGCATGCTGCGACGGGTGGCGAATTCCACCTGAAGATTCCGCACGGATAGAACTGGTACGGTCATGCGGTTCGAGACCTGCGAATTGCGGCGGCGCTTGTCATCGGAGTTTCGGATTGAGCGCGTCGCGCAGCCAGTCGCCGAGCAGGTTGATGGAGAGGATCAGCGCTGCGAGGGCGAAGCCCGGGAAGGCGACGATCCACCATTCGCCGGCAAACAGATAATTGTTGCCGATCCGGATCAGCGTCCCGAGCGAGGGCATGGTGTCGGGCATGCCGGAGCCGAGAAACGACAGCGTCGCTTCGGTGATGATCGCCAGTGCGAGGTTGATGGTGGCGATCACCAGGATCGGCCCCATCGCATTGGGCAGCACGTGGCGCAGCATGATCACCCGTGCAGGGAGCCCGATCAACTGCGCCGCCGCCACATAATCCTTGTTCTTCTCCACCATGACGGTGCCGCGCACGGTGCGCGCATATTGCACCCAGAAGCTCAGGCCGATCGCAAACACCAATACCGCGAGCGTGCTCATGGCGTCGAGGCGATTGCCGAACACCGATTTGGCGACGCCGTTGACCAGCAGCGCGATCAGAATGGCGGGAAACGTAAGCTGCACGTCGGCGATGCGCATGATCAGGCCGTCGACGGCGCCGCCGACATAGCCGGCGATCAGCCCCAGGATGATACCGAGCGCGCCCGAGAACAGCACGCCAAGCACGCCAACCGTCAGCGATATCCGCAAACCATAGAGAATGGCGGAGAACACGTCGCGGCCCTGTTCGTCGGTGCCGAGCAGGAACGGGCTTTGCCCGTCGGCCGTCCAGAGCGGCGCGATCCGCGAATTCATCAACTGAAGCTGTGCCGGATCGAACGGGTTCTGCACGGCAAGAATCGGTGCGAGAATGGCGAGCAGAAAGAACAATGCGGTGATCGCAGCCGCGACCATGGTCAGCCTGGAGCGCCGGAACGAAAAAAACATGTCGCTCTCGAGAACGCGCGCGCACCAGCGCCCCGGCACGCGCCGCTCGCGCGGTACGCTTTGTTCGGCTGGGTGCGGGACAACGACTTCGGACATGGATTATCTCGCCTTCAAGCCGCGCGGCTGATGGTGGAGCGCAGGCGCGGATCGACGATGGTGTAGAGAATGTCGACCACGAGGTTGATGGTGACGAAGATCAGGGACACCATCAGCAGGTACGCCGCCATGATCGGGATATCGACATTCTGCACTGCCTGCACGAACAATAGCCCCATGCCTGGCCACTGGAATACGGTTTCGGTAATGATCGCAAATGCAATAACCGAGCCAAACTGCAGGCCGGCAACGGTGATGACGGGAACCAGCGTGTTTTTCAGCGCATGGCCGAAATGGATCGCCCGCGTCGTTAAGCCGCGCGCCCGCGCAAAGCGGATGTAGTCCGTTCGGAGGACCTCCAGCATTTCTGCCCGCACCAGCCGCATGATCAGGGTCATCTGGAACAGGCCGAGCGTGATCGAGGGCATGATCAGGGCCTTGAGGCCGGAGACCGTGAGCAGCCCGGTGCTCCACCAGCCGATCCGCACCACGTCGCCGCGGCCGAACGACGGCAGCCAGCCCAAGATCACGGCGAACAGGTAGATCAGGAGAATCCCGATCAGGAAGGTCGGCAGCGAGATTCCGATCAGCGACACCGCCTGGAGTATTTTGGCAAACACGGTGTCCCGTCGCAGCGCCGAATAGACCCCCATCAATATGCCGAACACCATCGCCAATATGGTGGCGCAGATCGCGAGCTCCAGCGTCGCCGGCATCCGCTCCGCTAGCAGGCTCGCGACCGGCTGGCGGAACTGGTAGGAGACCCCGAACTTGAACTGCACCGCATTACCGAGATATCGGACGAACTGCAGCGCCACCGGATCGTCAAGGCCGAGCGATTTCCGGACTTCGGCGCGCTCGGCAGCCGAGGTGTCCAGCGAAACGATCTGGTTGACCGGATCGCCGGCGAACCGGAACATCGAAAACGAGATGATCCCGACCGCGATCATGACGCCAATGGCCTGGATGGCGCGGCGAAGAGTGAAAGCGAGCATGTGATCCTTTCACTTTGCTTCTGGCGTGGCGGACGTTGGTGTCAGCCTGAAACGAAAAGTCCCGGAAGCATGAAGCCACCGGGACTTGTGACGAGGCTGTCTACTCTTCTTGTTTGGTGGCCCAATAGAACAGGATTTGATTATCCGCACGCTGCGTCAAGCTTACTTTCTTCGACACGCCCCACGCCAGGGCCTGCTGATGCAACGGGATATATCCGAATTCCTTCGCAGCAATGTCGAACGCCTCCTTGATCATCAAATCGCGTTTGGTCGTATCCGGCTCAACCAGCACCTTGGCGGCAATTTCATCGACCTTCTTGTTGCAGTAACCGCTGAGATTGGCCTCACCGCGGTTGACTTTCGGATCGTCGCGGCAGCCCATGATGTTGTTAAGAACGTCATGCGCGTCGGACGTGCCGGGCGTCCAGCCGAGCAAGTAGAACGAGGTCAGGTAGCCGCCGGGTTTCAGCACCTTGGCGAAATACTGCGCCTTGGGTTGCGCCAGCAGGTTAATCTTGACGCCGATCCGGGCCAGCATGCCGACCACCGCCTGGCAGATCGCGGCATCATTGACGTAGCGGTCGTTCGGGCAATCCATCGTGACTTCGAACCCGTCAGGATAACCGGCTTCCGCCAGGAGTTTCTTGGCGCCGTCGGGATCGAATTTCGGTCGCGTAAAATCCTTTGAAAGCGGGAACAGCTGTGGCGCGATCATCAGCGCCGACGGCGTTGAAAGTCCGCGCATCACCCGGGTCTTGATCAACTCGACATCGATCGCCCTGAAGAAGGCTTCGCGGACGCGGACGTCCTTGAACGGATTCTTGCCCTTGATGTTCGAGTACAGCAATTCGTCGCGGACCTGGTCCATACCGAGAAAGATGGTGCGGATTTCCGGTCCCTTGAGCACTTGCGCGTTGGGGCTTGAATCCACCCGCGAAATATCCTGAGTGGGAACCGGTTCGATGACATCCACCTCGCCCGACAGCAATGCCGCGACGCGGGTGGCGTCCGAGCCGATCGGTGTAAAGATGATTTCCTTGATGTTGTGCCGAGGTTTTTGCCACCAGTTCGGGTTGACCTTGAACACGGTTTTCACGCCGGGCTGATGGCTCTCGATGGTGAAGGCGCCGGTGCCGTTGGTATGGAGCGAGGCAAAACTGGGCGTGGTTGCCGCGACGGGCGTCGGTTCTACCACGTTGTTCGCTTCCGCCCATTTCTTGTCCATGATGTACCAGGTACCCCATAGCGCGTGCAGAATGGGATTGGGCGAACTCAGGACAAAATCCACGGTGTAGTCATCGATCTTGACGACGTTCGTGTCGACGGCAATGTAGGCCTGCAGGTTCGAGCCTTTGGCACGAACGCGGTTGGCGGAAAAAACGACGTCGTCGGCGGTGAAGGGGTCGCCGTTCTGGAACTTGACGCCCTTGCGCAGATGGAAGCGCCAGCGGGTCGGCTCCGGCGTTTCCCAGCTCTCGGCCAGGGCCGGGATGATGTTCAGATCCTTGTCGCGCGCGATCAGGCCTTCATAAACGTTTCCGAGATGCCCGTGGGTGGTGCTCTCGTTGAGCGTATAGGGATCGAGCGATTTGAGCTCACCCTGGTTGGCGTAGCGCACGGTCTGGGCCAATGCCGGCGTCATCGCAAAAGCGACGATCGAGACGGTGGTCGCTGCAAGCAGGATTTGACGTACCGACATTTGCTCACGTTCTCCGCTATGGTGTGCTGTTCTATACAGGGAATATTGACAGCTATGACCGATCCATGTTGCCAGAGTTTGGCCGCCGCGCAAGCGCGATTTCCTGAAAGCCAAGGCGGTTGGCGGGGCGATGGCGCATTAACCAGCTTTACTGCTACGCGGCTAGGCAGCGCGCGCAAGCACGTAACATTCAACGGGAGCGCCGGATGGCGGTACTCAAGGCCGATGTCCTCGTATTGGGGGCAGGCATGGTCGGCGTCAGCGCCGCCTTGCACCTGCAGCAGCGGGGACGGGATGTCATCCTGGTCGACAGGCACGAACTCGCGGGCGAGGAGACCAGTTTTGGAAATGGCGGCCTGATCGAATCCGCGTCGGTGTTTCCCTACATGTTTCCCCGGGATTTCGGGCAGATTCTTCAATACGCGATGAACAGCACGCCGCAGGTGCGCTACAGCTTCGCCGATTTGCCGACCTTTCTGCCGTGGCTCGTGCGCTACTACCTCGCGTCCTCACCGGATCGCGCGCTGCACAGCGCGATGGCCGAATTGCCCTTGATCCGGCGCAGCCTGATCGAGCATGAGGCGCTGATCGCGGAGGCCGGCGTGCCGGAGCTGTTGCGGCGGACCGGCTGGATCAAGCTGTTTAGCTCCGATGCGACGCTTGCAAAAGCGGTCAGAGATTTTGAGCGAGCCAAGCAATATGGGGTCGATGGCGAGGTTCTCGATGGCAAGGCCATTGCTGCGCGCGAGCCCAATCTGACCGGCGAGTTCGCGGGCGCGATCCATTTTCCTGCACCCGGATTCGTCCCCGATCCCGGTGGATTGGCCAAGGCCTATGCGGCGCTTCTCAAGCGCAACGGCGGGCGTTTTCTGGTCGGGGATGCGCGAACGCTCGAACAGGACGCCGGCGGATGGCGTGTGAGCGGCCCCCATGGCGCGACGGTCGCGCGCGAAGTCGTGGTAGCGCTGGGGCCGTGGTCCGACCTGGTGTTTGGTCCGCTCGGATATTCCATCCCGCTTGGCATCAAGCGCGGATACCATCTGCATCTGGCGCCGCGCGGCAATGCCGTGCTCAATCATCCCGTTCTCGATTCGGATCGCGGCTATCTGCTGGCGCCGATGAACCGCGGCATTCGTCTGACCACCGGCGTGGAATTTGCGCGCCGCGATGCGCCGCCGACGCCGATCCAGCTGCGGCGGGCGCTGCCGCGGGCGCACGCGCTGTTTCCGCTGGGAGACGCTATCGATGCGAAACCCTGGATGGGCGCGCGGCCCTGCTTGCCCGATATGCTGCCGGTGATCGGAAAGGCCCCCCGGCATGCCGGGCTGTGGTTCGATTTCGGACACCAGCACCACGGCCTGACGCTTGGCCCCGCGACCGGCCGTTTGCTGGCGGAGATGATGACCGGGGAGACGCCATTTGC
>WNFI01173774.1_pt1 | contig 21571 bp, 24 predicted proteins | sample 5400471 | NCBI WGS metagenome assembly WNFI01 (sample SAMN13153348, study PRJNA577476) | soil metagenome | isolation source: 100 cm saprolite on Douglas fir-dominated hillslope | place: USA:California | collected 2013-09-17
AACACCATTGCGAACGTCGCGTAGATCGCGCGCCGGCCGCTGGCGATCAGGTCATCGCGGCCGCCGACACCGCCGGCACAGGAAACGATCGCCGCCCAGGCCGCCATCAGCAATGCGACCCACAGCGACAGCTCGCCAATCAGGATCACGCCTTTTTGCTCGCTTTGTAGCCGGCAGTGTTCTGATACTTCGGCGGCGCGTTCTCGTACCGCGATGCGCATTTCGCGAGGAGCGTCCCCGCGCGGAACGTTCCGTCGGTCGCGAATCCGGCCACGACGACATCGGCGCTGTCCGTAAAGGTGTCTGGCGCGATGCCCTTGTAGACGACCGACATCGTGTCAGATCCGTCGGTGATCTTGAAGGCGTACTCACGTCCACCTGGCACGCGATTGATACTGCCCGGAACGACGCGCGCGCCGATGCGAACGTCAGCGCCCTTGAACGACGGATCCGCCTTGATTTTGCTCGACAGCTCGGCCGGAGTGAGATAGTACTCACCCGTTTCGCGAATCGACGTCACCATCAGCCATCCGGAGGTCCCAAGGACCAAGGCTCCGCCAAGCATGAACTTTGTTTTCGGTTTCATCTCGAAATCCTGGAGCTCCCCGGCGGAATATACGGCCCGGGACGGACAAGCGTCATCCTGATACGATGTTGATGCGATTTCGCCCGAGGACCAGAGGCGCCGCGTGCTCCGCGATCAGCGCGATCGCCTGCCGCAGGAGTCGCGGATGGTTGCCGGAATGAATCCAACTGCTCGCGCCGGAAGGGTGTGGCAGTGGAATCAAGATAGGACGACCTCTCAGCGCGCCGGCGACCTGTTGCCTGCCGATCAGCTCCTCGAGCGGAGCCGGCGGGAGAAAACGCGCCAGCGCCAGCCGCCCGATCGGAATGATCACCTTCGGGCGGATGATTTCGAGCTCACTCTCCAACCACCCCGCGCACAGACGCTGCTCGTTCACCGACGGGACACGGTCGCCGCGGCCGGTCGCGCTGGCGCCGGGATAGCATCGGGTGACGGCAGATATATAGATGCGTCGCCGCGCCGAGAGTTCATCGATGCCAGCCTCGGCCAACCAACGAAAGAGCGTCTTGCCCGCGCGCCCGGCGAAGGGCACGCCTCCGTCCGCTTCGACTTTTCCAGGCGCCTGGCCGACGATCATGACTCGCGGCGAGATCGCGAGCGATTGGATCGGCACGACGTCATGATGAAGCTCGCACCGCCGGCAGCGGCCAAGCTCGGCGCGATGCGCGGCCAATTGGGCGTTGCGATTCACCGCCGTCTGACCCCCGCAGCCACCTACAGGTCCCTCGCGTCGCTCGTGACATTCTGTTGAGCCCAGTGAACCGCCGCATCGACGGCACGATGCCAGCCGTGCATCAGCGTCGCGGCCTCGTCGCGCGACATGCTCGGAGCGAACGTCGAGAACTTCCGACGGGCGATGAAATCCTGGGCGGTCGTCCAGACGCCGGACGCGATGCCCGCGAGCCCGGCCGCGCCCAACGCCGTCGTCTCGATGCAATCCGGCCGCTCGACCGGAACCCCGAGCACGTCGGCCTGGAACTGCATCAGCCAATCGTTCGACGTTGCGCCGCCATCGACACGGAGACTCGGGAAATTGGCACCGCTAGCGGTCGTCATCTGCGCCAATACATCGGCGGTTCCATACGCCATCGCCTCGAGCCAACGCGGCGCCCCGAGTCCGCTCAGGGCGGGAACAAAGTAGACCCCGTCGTTCGCCGCGAGCGACGCGGCAAGCGCTTCCGTCTCGGCGGCCTGGCGAATGATGCCAAGCGAATCGCGCAGCCACTGCACCGCAGCGCCGGCGATGAAGATCGACGCTTCGAGTGCATAGGAGGGCGCGCCCATGGAGTCGCAGGCGATGGTAGCCAGCAATCCCGTCGGCGCATTCGGCCGGTTCGGTCCCGAATTCAACAACAGGAAGGCACCGGTTCCGTAGGTGTTTTTCGCCGAACCAGCCGTCCAACATCCCTGACCAAACAGTGCGGACTGTTGATCGCCCACCACGCCGCGAATCGGGGGCCCGCCGCTGAAAAACTCCCGTTGGACGGCGCCGAAATCGCCGCTCGACGGCCGCACCTCCGGCAGCGACGCGACGGACAAGGCAAATAGCGCGCACAGCTCTTCGCTCCACCCCTTCGCGTTGATGTCGTAGAGCATCGTGCGGGACGCGTTCGTCGGATCGGTGGCGAACACGTCGCCGCCCGTCAGCCTCCACACCAACCAGGAATCCACGGTTCCTAGCGCGAGGCGGCGGCGTTCCGCGTCGGATAGCGATGCGCTCGCGCCGAGAATCCATTCGAACTTTGTCGCCGAGAAGTACGCGTCGACCATCAGTCCGGTGAGCGCGGTGATGCGGTCGCCGTGACGTTCCCGAAGCTCGCTGCAGCGGCCGGTCGTGCGGCGATCCTGCCAGACAATCGCACGGTGTATAGGCCGGCCCGTGTCGCGATTCCAGACGATCGCCGTTTCGCGTTGGTTGGTGATGCCGACGCTCACGGGCTGGACGCCGACTTCGGTGATCGCGTCACGGGCCGCGGCAAGCGTCGCGTCGAAGATCTGATCCGGATCATGCTCGACCCAACCGGGCCTAGGAAAAAACTGCGTCACCTCGCGATAGCCGCGCGACGCGACCTGGCCGTCTTCGCGCACCATCAAACACGTGACGCCGGTGGTTCCGGCGTCAATCGCGAGAACGTGACGCATGGAAGTCATACGGTGGCCAATGAGTGCCGCGCTCGGGACGATCGTGCTCGATGGCGCCGCGACGTAGAACGGACACCATGGTGGTTCGCACTGGTGAAGCTACGCGGCCGCTCGTCGCTCCGGTACGCGTGGGCGACGGACACGTCCGGCGACCATCTTGCGCGCCGGTTTTCGGCGCTCCGGGAAATGTTTCTCCAGAAACGCGATGAGCGCCCGCTCCTCGGCGGAGTGCCGGAGGGCGGCGGACGAGGGGCGCGAACGCCGTGGCAAAACGATCGTCTCGCCCTCGTCGACGTAGCGCGCGATCACCATCGGATGGACATACGAGCTTCGGCAGACCGTCGGCGTGTTCCCCAACTCGGCGGAGACCAGCCGCATGGCCAAAGCGACGTTTCGTTTCGCCTCCGTGGGTGACATTGGAGGGCCAAGCTCCGCGAGCACCGTGGCCGCCCGCAACGTGCCCCCCCAGGTGCGAAAGTCTTTGGCGTTGAACCGGCCGATCCGGCGCCGCAGATATTCGTTGACGTCGGCAGCCGTCAGATTACGCCAGCTCTTTCCATCGGTATATCGAAAGAGCCGACGCCCAGGCGTTCTCTCTACGCGAGCCACGAGTCGAATGATGTCGGCAGTCGTCGAGACCTGTCGCTGCTTGACGTTGCTCTTGCCTCTGTAGGAAAACGAGACCGACCCTTTCTCGAGCTCGACGTGCGACTTGCGCAGCGTCGTGATGCCGAAGGTCCCGTTCTCACGGGCGTATTTCTCGCCGCCGACCCGGCAGAACGTTTCGCCGATGAGGCGGAGGACCAGCGCCGCCACGGCATCGCGATGCAGGGTCGCCGCCCCCGCATCGCCGCGAAGGACGCGGCGAACGCGGGGCATCGTTTTCGCCAGCTCTCGCAGGCGATGGTACTTGCGCAGCTCCCGAGTCGCGATCGCCCGTTCGTTGTATCGGTATTGCTTGCGGCCACGCCCGTCGAAGCCCCACGCCTGGACCGAGCTCGCGCTTGTCGACGCGACATGGACGTCGCGCCAGGCGGGCGGAATGACAAGCGCATCGATGCGCGCGAGTTGCCTCGGATCGGCCAGGCGGCGACCTGCTTCGTCGACGTATCGAAATGCCGATCTCGCCGAACCGCGCCGAAGAATCCATCGCTGGCCCATGAGGCGAGCCGGGCGCAAGAAATAGTCCCGCTCGTTACATTGGATCGACTTCCACTCGGACGCGCATGGCCTATCAAACGATCGCGCTCACCGTCGCGGACCGCGTCGCGACGGTGACCCTGAATCGGCCCGACAAGCTGAACGCCCTCAACGTGGAGATGATCGAGGAGCTCGGCCTGGTAGTCGATGAGATTCGCGATCGAACGGACATCGGTGGCCTCATTCTCACAGGCGCTGGGCGGGCGTTCGTCGCCGGCGCCGACATCACCGAGCTGGCACGAACAGGGGGCATCGAAGCCAAGGCCCTCTCCCGGCGTGGACAGCTCGTTTTCAATCGCATTGAGGCGTTGCCCAAGCCAGTCCTCGCGGCGGTAAATGGATTCGCCCTCGGTGGCGGGTGCGAGCTGGCGATGGCCTGTCACGTCCGGATCGCCAGCGACGCGGCGAAGTTCGGTCAGCCGGAAGTGAAGCTCGGCCTCATTCCTGGCTACGGCGGCACCCAGCGCCTGCCGCGGCTCGTCGGAAAGGGCCACGCGCTTCAACTGCTACTTAGCGGCGAGACGATCGACGCAGCCGAGGCGCTTCGCATCGGCCTCGTCAACCGGGTCGTGCCCGCGGCGGATCTCATGAAAGCTGCAACGGACGTCGTGGGCCAGATGCTGGCGAACGCACCCCTGGCGTTGAGCACGTGCATCGAGATGGTGAATCGCGGTTATGACCTGTCGTTGGGCGACGCTCTGCACATGGAGGCGACCACATTCGGATTGCTCGCGGCGACCGCTGACATGCGCGAGGGCACGAACGCGTTCCTCGAAAAACGCCCACCGAAGTTCAAGGGCGTGTGACCGGTGATGCGGCGCGACTCGAGTCGGTCGAGATTCGCGACTACCGAAACCTGGCGTGTGTCGAGCTCGAGTTGCCCGCCGACGGCCTCGCGCTCGTCGGGGACAATGGCCAGGGCAAAACCAATTTTCTCGAGGCGGTCTATTATTTCCAGCTGCTCCGGTCCGCACGTGGCGCGCGCGACGTAGACGCCGTTCGGTTCGGCTCCGGAGGATTCGTGTTGCGCGGGGCCGTGCGGGGGGCGTCAAATGTAGATGTCGTGATTGGTTTTGACCGGGCAACGCGGAAGAAACACGTGCGACTCGACGCCGTGCCGGCGCCGAGACTCAGCGACGCCCTCGGGCTGCTGCCGGCAGTGATGGTGTCGCCGGCCGACGCGCTCCTCGCTGCCGGCGAGCCCTCTGGCCGCCGCCGATACCTCGACGTGCTGCTCGCGCTCACCTCTCGCCACTACCTCAGCGCGCTCCAGGCCTATCGATCGGCCCTCCAACAACGCAACGCTGCCATCCGCGACGCTCTGCGCACGGGCCGGGCGAACGAGTCCGGCATTGCCGTCTGGGAGGCGCCATTGGCGCTGCATGGCGGGGTGCTCGTGACCGCGCGACGCGCCTGGGTCGGCGACGTAGCGGAGCGGTACCGCGGCCTGTGCAGGGCGATCGGGGAGCGTGAGGCGGCCGAGCTGCGCTACGAGGGCAGTGTGGCGAACGCGGCGGACCCGGGGGATGCTCTCGCCCAATTGCTCGAGACACGGCGTGCGAACGACATGCGCCGCGGCGCAACGAACACCGGGCCGCATCGCGATACGCTCGTGATGACGCTCGACGGGCGCGAGTTGCGCGCCGTGGGCTCGGCCGGCCAGCAGCGGACCGCGGCGGTGGCGCTCCGCCTGCTCGAGGCCGAGACCTATCAACGGCGGTCGGGAGCGGCGCCGGTCTTCCTCATGGACGATCCGTTTGCCGAGCTCGACTCGAAGCGCGGCGCGGCGATCGTTTCGGTCCTGCGTGACTCGGCGATCGGCCAGACCTTTCTCGCCGTACCCAAAGCGAGCGACATTCCATCAGGGTTCAGCCAACTGCCGCGCGCGACGGTCAACGACGGCGCGATTGACGTGGTCCGGTGATGAGTCGCGACAAGAAGAGAAAACCAGAGCGGATTGCCGACGTCCTCGCCGGGTGGATCGACAAGAGCGGAATCGCCAAACGCATCGGTCAGGCGACCGTCGTTCCCGAGTGGCCAAGTCTCGTCGGTCCGCAGATTGCCGCCGTCACTGCGCCCACATCAGTCACCGTCGACGGAACGCTGTGGGTGCAGGTGACTACGAACGCGTGGATGAATGAATTGTCGCTCATGGAACCGCAGTTGTTGCGGGCGCTCAACGCGCCCGCCGGACGGACCCCAATCCGACGCATTCGATGGCAACTGCAAAGGACGTGAGAGCGACCCGCAAGTCGTTGCTAGGACGGATGTTAGGTTTGTTGAAAAGTGTTGCGATAGGGGCGCCCTGGCGTTAGCTTGGTCATAGGGCTCCGAGATGGTTTTTTCGGGCTTCTTTCGGGGCACGTTTAGGCGATTTCATCGGGTGACAATGGCGACGACCGCAAGCGACAACCTCGGCACATACGACGCTGGACAAATCCAAGTACTGAAGGGACTCGAGGCGGTCCGAAAGCGCCCCGGGATGTATATCGGTTCCACGTCGGAGCGCGGACTGCACCACCTGGTCTACGAGGTGGTCGACAACTCGATCGACGAAGCGCTCGCGGGACACGCGGACAGCATCTCGGTCATCATCCACGCCGACAACTCGGTCACCGTCGAAGACAACGGTCGCGGCTTTCCCGTCGACATGCATCCCACGGAGAAGATGCCGGGCATCGAGTTGGCGATGACGGTGCTGCACGCCGGCGGAAAGTTCGACAAGGAGAGCTACAAAGTTTCCGGTGGACTCCACGGCGTCGGCGTCTCCGTCGTCAACGCGCTCTCCGAGGAGCTGAAAGTATGGGTCAAGCGCGGCGGCAAGACGCACTACATGGACTTCGTGCGCGGCGACACCAGAACGAAGCTCAAGGTGCTTGGAGACGTCGGGAAAAAGGAAAGCGGCACGAAAGTCTGGTTCAAGCCCGACGCGACGATCTTCACCTTCCTCGTCTATAGCTACGACACGCTGGCCCTGCGACTCCGGGAACTGTCGTTTCTGAATAAGGGCGTCACGATCACGCTGAAGGACGAGCGCCCAGGCGAGGAGAGAGAAGACACCTTCCACGCCGAGGGTGGGCTGAAGGAGTTCGTGCAGCACCTGAATGCGACGCGAAGAGCGCTGCACAGCGACATCATGTATCTCGAAACGACGCGCGACGATATCGGCATCGAGCTGGCCATGCAGTACAACGACGGCTACAGCGAGAGCGTCTTCTCGTTCGTCAACAACATCAATACGCATGATGGCGGCACGCACCTTACTGGCCTCAAGAGTGCGCTGACGCGGGTCATCAACTCGTTCGCGCAAAAAGGCAACTTTCTCAAGAAGGACAGTTTCACACTGTCGGGCGACGACGTCCGCGAAGGTCTGACGGCCGTCCTCTCGGTCAAGGTGCGCGAGCCGCAATTCGAGGGGCAGACTAAGGCAAAGCTCGGCAATTCGGAGGTCGAGTCGGCGGTGAAAACCGTGGTCGGCGAGTGGCTCCAGGCGTTCCTCGACGAACATCCGCGCGTGGCGAACATCGTGCTCGAGAAAGCCGTGTCGGCCGCCCGCGCCCGCGAAGCGGCGCGCAAGGCACGCGACCTGACGCGAAAGAAATCCGCGCTCGACGTCGGCAACCTGCCGGGCAAGCTCGCCGACTGCTCGTGGAGCGATCCTGTTCTCTGCGAGCTGTATCTCGTGGAGGGTGATTCGGCCGGCGGCTCGGCCAAGCAGGGCCGAAAGCGGGAGTTCCAGGCGATCCTGCCGCTGCGGGGCAAGATCATCAATGTCGAGAAGGCGCGCATCGATAAGGTGCTGTCGAACGAAGAAATCCGGACGATCATCACCGCCATCGGGTCGGGCATCAAGGAAGACTTCGAGCTCGGCAAAGCGCGGTACCATAAGATCATCATCATGACCGATGCCGACGTCGACGGCGCCCACATTCGGACGCTGCTCCTGACGTTCTTTTACCGGCAGATGCCGGAGCTCATCAAAGCCGGCTACATGTATATCGCGCAGCCGCCCCTCTTTCGAATCGCCAAGGGCAAGGAAGCCTACTATGCGTACGGCATGGACGAGCGCGACGAGATTGCCAACCGGATGGGCAACGGTGACGGCAAGAACTCGCTCAACATTCAGCGCTACAAGGGTCTTGGCGAGATGAATCCGGAGCAGCTGTGGGACACGACGATGGATCCGGAACGGCGCACCTTGCTCAAGGTCACCCTCGAAGAGGCGGAGCTCGCCGACTCGGTCATCGCCGAGCATTTTGACGTCGACCATACCGACAGGGTCTTCCGAACCTTGATGGGCGATGACGTGGAGCCTCGTCGTGACTTCATCGAAAAACATGCGCGTTTTGTAACCAACCTCGATATCTGACCCACGGCTCCGGAAAACAACAAAGCCTCGGCCCACCGCCGAGGCTTTGCTGTTTTGCCCAGCCACCTAGACGACTAGCCACCGGCCATCATTTACCGTTGCCGTCGTCATGACCCTTCTTGTTGTCGTCCTTGAAGGCCTTGAAGGAATTCTTGACGTTGTTGGCGATCTGCGGATAGAGGGCATTCGTCTTGGAGTTGGGATCGATCAGACTGCCGTTCGTCGCCTTGAACCAGCTAGCGACATCTATCTTGAGCGTGAAGTTCGAGCCGGTCGTAGCGTCGATGACGAGCGGTGGGCTAAAGGTGTGGGTCAGCTGGACAGTCGGATCGTGACTCCAGTGAACCGCGACACCATTGAAGGCCCCGTCAACCCGCATGCTGACGTTCTCCCAGGTCGGGTTCGCGGCAAGGAACGCCGCAGTGTTCGGCCCTGAGTCGGCGCGGTTCGGCTTGTGGACGCGAACGGAGAAGGACGTGTACGTGCCCTTCGGAATCGGGATGTCGAACAGCGACAGTGCGCCGGCGGTGAGCGGCAGCTTCACGATGAACGGACCGCTGTCGAGGTTCGAACATGTCGAATCGCCGGAGTCATCGTGGCCAGCCGTTCCACACGCCGTGTCGGCAGCCCGGCCAAGAGACACCTGAGCCAGCACCACGCGAACGCTGTCGATCCGCAGGGTGTCATTGCCGACTACGATGACCAGCGGCGCATCCACGGTCGCGAAGTTTGCGCGGTTCATGCTGGCCGCGGCGACGACCGCTTCCGCGGTCGACACCGAGAACGACACTGTGCGCGTGCTGCTCGAGCTGGGCGACGTGAGGTCGCAGCCAAGCAGGCCGACGACGGCGACCGAAGTGACCAACGCCCGGGGGAACCGCATCTGTGATCTGTACATAGAGGCTTCCTCGCCTTTGGTGAGTGGTGGTGACGCGAACGGTGATCGTCCGAGCCGTCCGCGTGATCGACGCGAGTGTCGTCGATTGGCGGCGCGAGGAAGATGCGGGCGCACCGACGTCAGATCGGTGCGTGTAGTCACGGGCCGCGCGTGCGATTTCCTACGCGATTTCCGATCGCGGAAACGCGATTCGGGCGATTCGCACGACTCGACTCGCGAGATGCAACACCGGGAGCCGCCCGGCTCGCGGGAATGGCGCGTTTGGAAACGGTTGTGAGTCGACCGACACGTCTCGAACCGGGACAGCTCAGGAGCAAGACCGCGTCAGACTTCCGTCGCGCCGCCGCCGTTGCCGATGTGCATCAGCTGCCTCCCGATGGCGATATGAGCGGCCATCAGAGCAGCGAAGACCACCGCCAAGGAAATCCAGGTGACATAGGACAGGGCCGGGAGCAGTCCGCCGCGCGCCACCGGCCGGGTCAAGAAGATCACGAGAGCGAAGAGAGCGAGCAGTCCTGCGCAGGCACTGTAGGCGCCAAGACCGGCGAGTTTCGCGAATTTCGGTGGCACGACGGCTCCACGATGGTATGAATGTGGAAGATAATGTCAGTCCGCGACGAACGTCTCGACGCCCTCGGCCGACACGCGATGCGATATCAGCGGCAACGGATGCTCGGCCTCGTCGGCGATGCCGATAGCCACTCCCAACGCCGCGCGCGCCCTGTCCACGCCGGCCCGGTCTCGGGCGAAGATCGTTCCCAACGGCTCCCCCTGCTCGACCCAGTCGCCCGGCTTCGCCGTGATCACCAGGCCGACACTCGCATCGATCGCGTCTTCCATCTGCGCCCGACCGCCACCCATCTCGATGATGGCCCGACCGATCGCCCGAGGCTCGACTCGACCGATGAATCCGCGACGTGACGCGGTGTATATCTCGACGGCGCCGGCTTGCGGCAGCAGCCCTGGATCATCGACGACTCGCGGATCTCCTCCTTGCGCTTCGATGATCCGCTTGAAGCATTCGGCGGCTGATCCGGTGCGAATCAGTTTCTCCAGCTTGGCGCGGGCTTCGCCGCGGCTGGTCATCATGCCGCCGAGGATCAGCATCTCGACGCCGAGCGCGTACGTTACTTCCATGAGGTCGACCGGCCCGTCGCCCGTGAGCGCCTGGATCGCTTCTTCGATCTCGAGCGCGTTTCCCACGGCGCGTCCGAGTGGGCGGTCCATCGCCGTCAGGAGCGCCACCGTCGGGCAATCATGGCTGTGACCGATGCCGATCATTGCTTTCGCCAGCGCCAGCTCGTCCGCGAGCGTCGTGACGAATGAGCCGCTGCCACGCTTGACGTCGAGCACGAGACCGTCGAGGCCCTCAGCGAGCTTCTTGCTCATGATGCTGGCGGCGATGAGCGGAATCGAGTCCACGGTCGCTGTCGCGCTCCGCAGCGCGTACATCTTTCGGTCGGCGGGCGCGATCTCCTTCGTTTGGCCCATCATCACGCAGTGGATTCGATCGAGCTGCAAGCGCGCCTCGGCCAGCGTGAGATTGGTGCGAAAGCCGCTGATGGACTCGAGCTTGTCGAGGGTCCCGCCCGTGTGCCCGAGACCCCGGCCCGACATCATGGGGACCGCCAATCCCGCGCTGGCGACGAGGGGCGCGAGAATGATCGACACCTTGTCTCCGACGCCGCCGATGGAATGCTTGTCGACCGCCGGCCGGTTGAGCCCGGACGTGTCGAGCCGGGCTCCGCTGTCGAGCATCGCTTCGGTTAGCGCGACGGTCTCGGAGTCATCCAATCCCCGCAGGTAGACCGCCATGAGTAGCGCGGCCATCTGGTAGTCGGGGATGTGATCAGACGCGTAGGCGAGCGCAAGCGCGCGCCACTCCCCGGGCTCGATTTTGCCCCCGTTACGCTTCCGCTCGATCAGGCGAAGAGCGAGCATTGTTGGTACTCCGGGGTAGATCTCCTATGGGTCGATCGAACCGCGCTCATGTCATTCTCATCTCAGGAACTATCGATATGAAGCTTCGCATCGCGGGTCTGTCACTGTTAGTACTGGCCGCGCACGCCATTCGTGGGCAGGCCGCGCCACGCCAGATGACGGCCGCCGAACACGTCGCGATCGGCGACCGCGAGCACGCGTCGATGAACGCCCCGGTCGCCCTTCGCCACTATGAGGCAGCGCTGACCGTGGACTCGATGAACTTCGACGCGTTGGTGGACGCCGCCCGCGAGGCGGCCGACATCGGCGAAAACAATCCGAGCAAAAACGCTCAGGACTCGCTCTTCAAGCGCGCGGAACAGTACGCCCGGCGAGCGGTCGCCGCAAAACCAAACGACCCGGAGGGGCATTTCGAGCTCGCACGGGCCATCGGTAAGAACGCGCTGACGATGGGAACGAGGGACCGAGTCAAGTATGCCGGCGTGGTTCACGACGAGGCCACGACGGCCCTCACGCTCGATCCGAAGCACCCTGGCGCGCTCCACGTCATGGGCGTCTGGAACGCGGAGGTCATGCGGCTGAATGGCTTTTCGCGGTTCATGGCCAAGAATCTTCTCGGAGGAAAGACCTTCGGGGAGGCAAGCTGGGACAACGCGCTGAAATACCTGGAACACGCCGTGGCGATCGACCCGGCGCGGATAACTCATCGCCTCGATCTCGCGAAGGTCTATAAAGACCGCGACATGAAGGACAAGGCCCGCGAGCAGCTCGAGTGGATCGCGAAGGCGACGCCGACGGAGTACAACGACAAGTATTACAAGCAGGACGCCGCGTCGCTGCTTGCCGACCTGAAGTAGCGGCAACGCATCAGAAGCCCCTCAGACGCCAGGGTCGTCCACCTCGGCGGCGCTTTGTGCGTGGCGACGTTTGCGGCGGAGGGCACGGGCCGTCTTGGCGAGTTCCAGTCTCAGGTCTTCCCATGCGTCGCTGGCCTTGGTCCGCGCGCGCCGCCCACGCCGCCGAAGGGCCTGCCTCGTTTCGGCCCCGCTTCGGGGCGCCAGTAACAGTGCGGTCGCGGCCCCGACCGCCAGCCCCACCATCACGCCCGCGAGAAAGACCGCGCGACCGCGATTGGGGGGGGCCAGCGCTGGCCGGGCGGCGCCGCGCTTGACCGCGGACGACGGTCCGCCGATGGCCCTGCTCGCCGAATCGCCGGCGGATCGGGTACGTCGAGTACTGGGGGGCGCGTAGGCCATGCGTTCTCCGTTCTGGGTCGGTGGTAAGATATTTGCGAATCAAGGACCGGAAACCGCTCGGTTTCCGGAATCGACGTCTGGGCTCTAGTCCAGTCGGTAGGAAAGGAGCATCCTGAAGCCCGGACGGCTAGCATCATGCACCACACCGACAGCACATCCACCGGCGAACGTCCAGCACGCCTGGCGAGGAATCGCATGACCGCCAACGGCAAGACCGTACTGCTCGTCGAGGACAACGAGGATAACCGCATCGTCTATTCCACGATTCTGCGGCATTTCGGCTATTCCGTCACGGAGGCCTTGAACGGCGAGGAAGGGATCACCAAGGCGAGGGCAGAGCAGCCGGACCTCATCCTGATGGATATCTCCATTCCGATCATCGATGGCTGGGAGGCCACGCAGGTTCTCAAGCACGACCCGACCACGAAGGACATTCCCATCATCGCACTGACCGCGCACGCGCTGGCGTCGGATCGCGAGAAGGCGATGGAAGTGGGCTGCGACGGGTATCTGGCCAAGCCCTGCGAGCCGCGCGCGGTAGTCGCGGAAGTACAGCGATTCCTCGGAAAGGCGAATGGGACACCGGTATGAGCCGGAAAAGCTAGAAACCGCGGCCCGCATTCTGATCGTCGACGACCACGAAGACAATGTCGAGCTGCTGCGGGCCCGCCTCGAGTCGTGGGGGTATGAGACGAGCAGCGCGAGCGACGGCGCGGAGGCCCTGAGCACGATCGAGCGGACGCTCCCGGATCTCGTGCTGCTTGACATCATGATGCCCAAGATCGACGGCATCGAAGTCGCGCGCCGGGTCAAGAGCAACCCCGAGCTCCCCTTCATTCCGATCATCATGCAGACGGCGCTCGACTCGACCGAGAACAAGGTCGAAGGACTCGAGGCCGGCGCGGACGACTACATCACGAAGCCGATCGACTTCCCGGAGCTCAAGGCCAGGCTGCGATCGATGCTGAGAATCAAGCGGCTGCAGGAGGAGATCGAGGAGCGCGAACGCGAGTTGATGGAAGCCAATGAACGACTCCGCTACATGTCGCAAACGGACGCGCTGACGGGGCTCGACAACCGGCGCCACATCGAGACCCGCATCGAGGAGATGTTCGAGCACGCCAAGCGGCTCGCCGAGCCTTTCTCGTGCGTGATGGTCGATCTCGACCGGTTCAAAAGCGTCAACGACACCTATGGCCACCAGGCCGGTGACGCGGTCCTGAAGCAGCTCGCGAAGATCCTGAAGCACGAGGTGCGCGAGATCGATCACGCAGGGCGGTACGGCGGCGAAGAGTTCATTCTCCTGCTCACCAGCACCGTTCTCGACGCGGCAGTAACGTTCGCCGAGCGCGTGCGAAAGGCCATCGAGGCCCATACATTCACCTTCGACGGAATCTCGATCAACAAAACCGCCAGCTTTGGAGTCGCCGCGTGGCCCCACCCCAAGATTCCGGGGCCGGACGGATTGGTGAAAGCGGCCGACGAATCCCTTTATGTCGCGAAAGAAACTGGCCGCAACCGCGTCATCCGCTTCGACAGCGATGTGTTCCATGCGCACGTCGCCGCCGATTCTGGCGCCGAGGGACAGCTCGAGGCGGCCGACCGCGCGTAGCACGGTGCGGCGATCGTCAACATCGCCGTGGTGAAGAACGTCCTCGCTGAACAGTCGGCGCGCGCCGCCGCGCTCCGCCAGCAGCTCGAGCGCGCAAGTTACGAGTACCACGTCCTCGATCGCCCGTCGATTTCGGACCGCGAGTACGACCGGCTGTTTCGCGAGCTCCAGGAACTGGAGCGCGTACACGCGGAGCTACGCACCGAGGACTCCCCGACCAGACGCGTCGGCGCCGAGCCGGCGACCCAGCTCGTCAAGCATCAGCATCTCGTACCGATGCTGTCCCTTGGCAACGCATTCAACGCGGAAGAGCTCGAAGCGTGGGAGGAACGATTAGTCCGAGTCGCTGGCGACGACGTCCGCCGGTCCGGCTACCACTGCGAGCTGAAGATCGACGGGATCGCCGTCAGTCTTACTTACCGCGAGGGCATTCTGATTGCCGGCGCAACTCGCGGAAATGGCACCGTCGGCGAGAATGTGACAGCGAATCTGCGCACGATTCGCGGTATCCCGCTCCGCATCCGGGGAACGAGCCTCCCGCTCATCATGGAGATCCGCGGCGAGGTATACATGCCGTTCAGCGGCTTCGAGCGCATGAACGAGGAACGTGTCGCGGCCGGCGAGCCTGTGTTCGCGAATCCACGAAACTCCGCGGCGGGCGCGCTGCGTCAACTCGACCCCTCCGTGACCGCGGCACGGCCGCTTCGGTTCTTCGGCTATTCCGTCGCATTGCCGGGCGACGAGACCCTGTCGGTGTCCCGCCAGTCGGAACTGCTCGAATTACTCGAGGAGTGGGGCGTGCCGACGGCGCCGTTCTTGCCCTTTGGCCGGACCTTGGAATCGTCGGCGGCCGCGAGCCGCGATACGCGATCGCGCGGAAGTTCGCGCCGGACGTTGCCGAGACGAAGCTCCTCAAGATCGCCGTGAACGTGGGTCGCACTGGCTCCGTCAATCCCTACGCGGTCCTCGAGCCTGTGGAGATCGGCGGGACAACTGTGCAGCTGGCAACCTTGCACAACTTCGATCTCGTCCGCCGCAAGGATCTCCGTGAAGGAGACATCGTCCAGGTGAAGCGAGCCGGCGACGTGATTCCGCAGATCATCGGACCGGTGCCCGATCGTCGCGACCCGAAGAATCCACAGCCTCCGTACGAGCCGCCGACGCATTGCCCGTCATGCCAGACTCGGCTCGTGGCCGGAGAGGATCTCGGGATGCTCTATTGCCCGAACTTCGACTGTCCGGCGCGACAGCTCGAGGCGCTGGTACACTTCGCGTCGCGGGGCGCGATGGACATTCGCGGGCTGTCATACGCGCGCCTCCAACAGATCATCGACGCGGGGTTGATCCACGATGCCGCCGGCCTGTACGACCTCTCGGCGAGACAGCTGGTGGAGCTGGAGCGGTTCGCGGAAAAGAGCGCCGACGCCCTCGTCGCGGCCATCTCGGCGTCGCGAGAGCAGCCGCTGTCGCGACTCCTTTTTGGGCTCGGAATCGACCACGTCGGGGAGATCGCGGCCCGCCAGCTTGCCAGGCATTTCGGTACGATGCGACGGCTGGCCCGGGCCTCACGCGAAGAGATTTCGGCCGTTCATGGCGTCGGCGACGTCATCGCGGCGTCGGTGTGGGAATGGTTCGCGTCCGAGGGTGGACGGCGCCTCATTGAACGGCTGGCGGAGCGGCAGCTCAACCTCGAGGAACCGCGCGCGGCGGCGACGGGCCGTGCCTTCAAGGGAATGACGGTCGTCATCACGGGGACGCTTCCCACACTTGCCCGCGACGACGCGAAGGCACTCGTGGAGCGACATGGCGGAAAGATCAGCGACAGCGTTTCGAAAAAGACGTCGTTTGTGGTTGTGGGCGAGAACGCGGGCAGCAAATTAGAGAAGGCCCGATCGCTGGGAATCGAGATCATCGACGAAGCGACACTCGTCGAACGCGCCAACGAGCCGAATCCGGAGTCATGACCGAACCAATCGATTTGAGCACCAATTCGCTCGTGGCGATTTCACGTGAATCGCTGAACGCGCTCCGCGCAGCCCTGTTCCGCGACCTTGGCGGAACGGCGGCGGCGTATCTCCAGGACGCAGGCTATGTGGGCGCGGGCCAGATCTACGAGGCGTTCGAGCGCTGGTTAAAGGCGCGCGGCGGCCCCCCGGCAACCGACCTGACGCCGGAGGACTTTGGCCGCAGCGTGGCAGATTTTTTCGCTGCATCGGGATGGGGGACGCTCGAGTTCTCGGTCGGCGAGAACGGCGTCGCCGCGATCGAGTCGACCGATTGGGCAGAGTCCGTCAGCGCCGACGGCAGCGAGCTCTCAGGTTGTTACTTCACGACGGGAGTGCTCGCCGATTTCTTCGGACGGATCGCCGACGCTCCGGTCTCGGTGATGGAGGCGGAGTGCCGGTCGATGGGAGGGCCGCGGTGCAAGTTTCTCATCGGAACGCCGGAACGGCTGCAACAGATCTACGATGAGACGGCGAATCAGTAGTTCGCCAATCGGGTCCGACACCAACCACCGTCAACCCTCGTTCAACGCGTCGCCGTAGAGGGGATTGGGTAGCAATTCCCCGTCGATGAGGATCTCCCGGTCCCACGGAAGCACGATTGCGCTCTCCGTCGCAAGCTGGTGGAAGTCGGGAACGTACGAGCCCGTCTTGAAAGCGACGGCAGTACGGACTTCGGTTGCCCCGGCGTTGACGATTGCCCCGACCGCCAGTCGAATCGTTGCGCCAGAATCGCAGGTTTCGTCGACGACGAGAACCCGTTTGCCGCGGACCTCCGTTGGCGCGGAGCTGAGCACGGCCGGCGTGTCGCGAATCGTGTCCGCGCCAAAGCGGCGGCTGACCACGATCGAGTGGAATTCACGGTCGAGAATGGCGGCGACCACGGCGGCGGGGACGACGCCGGCGGTCGCGATTCCCACCACGACCTCGGGGTCGTACACCCGCGCCACGCGGAGCGCCAGCCCACGCGACAGTTCGCCAAAGAGGGGCCAGTCCACCACGAAGACGCCCTTGCTCCGTTCAACATTCGTTCGACGCGGCATGAGCGGTTTGCCCTCGCGGTGGTCAGTGGCACGGGCGCGACGTCCACTGGCCCGGAGATCAAACGTAGGGGCCGGCTCACGACCCTGGAAGCGCGACGCGGGTCGGTTGCAACACCGTCTAAATGGGGATTAGCTTTGCCGCTGGTCCAAGTGCCGTCTCGGCGCCAGAGTCGCCTCCTTCGCTTCATTCAGGGTGACGGCCTGACCGAGCTCCTGTTTCCCTCCGCGCCGTCCCCGAACCCCGTCGCCGCATGTCCTGGTGGAGTCGTCTGTTCGGCGACAAGTCCGACGGCGAACTCAAGCCGAATCGTCTCGACTATTTGAGCGAGGCGCTGACGCTGGAGCGGCAGGGGGATTACGACGCCGCGTTGACGTCGTACCGACTCGCGCTTCGTGACAATCCGAACGAGCCGAAGATTCACATGAACATGGCCATCGCCTTTTCGCGCACGGGACGGCAGGAAGAGGCGATCCGTTCATATCGACGCGCGCTCGACCTCGCCCCCGAGTTGTCGGGCGCGCACTACGGCTTGGCCTACCTCCTTCTCAAGCGCAACGAGCGCGACGAAGCCGCCGGACATCTGGAGTCGTTTCTCGAACGCCCGCCGAAGGGCGCCGACAACGAGCGATGGATCCAGCACGCCAGGGAGACGCTCCAGTCGCTGCGCGACGTCGATCAACCAACCACGGACGCGGAATCCTGATGGCCAAGGTGCTGCCCCGGAAGACCGCGTTGGATTGTCTGACTTTCTCGCGGGAACGCATTCGATGCAAGACATCGTTCGGCCGACGATGCTCCCGTGGCTGCGCGTCGTGGCGGCGGGAGGAGTCAGTGACGCCGGGCGCCATCAGGACTACAGCGAGCAACTCGCCAACTCAGAGAGACTGCCGGAGCTCTTGGCCCGAGCCCGTGAGCGGGGTTATCTCGTCGTCGTCGACACCCCGCCTGGGCTGGGACCAGTGGTCCACACTGTGCTGCACAGCTCGCAGGCGGCGATCATCCCGCTGCAATGCGAGCCGCTCGCGCTTCAGACGACTTCGCAAATGCTGCGCGGGCTGCGCGCCGCCATCGCCACGAACGCCGAGCTCGAGCTGGAGGGAATTCTGCTGACGATGGTCGAAGAAGGCAGCCCGGTGTCGCAGCGGGTCGCGAACTACGTGCGGGAACATCTTCCGGCCGGACTCGTACTCGACATAGTGATTCCGCGAACGCACGCGACGCAGGAGGCGTTCGGGGCATCACAGCCGTTGGTGCTGCGCTCTCCGGAGGATCCGGCGGCCAAGGCTTACGGCGATCTGGCGGAACGTTTGGCGAGGAGGCTGCAATAAGCAAGAAGCGCGAGTTGGTGCTGGCGGGGCTCATGACCGCCGTGACTGCGATGGCGTGCAGCGATATCTTCGGCAGCGCGTCGCGGAACCCGGTTGCCTCGATCTCGGCGCTGTCTCTGCCCTACCCCAGCGTCGTCGTCGGCGACGTCATGCGCGACAGCCTTGGCCAGGCGGCGCCGGTGAGCATCCAGGCATACGACGCGAACGGTAGCCTGCTCACGAGCCAGTCGCCGACGTTCACCGTTCTCGACGCCACGACGAGCACAGTGGCCACCTCGGTGCAAGTCGACCAGAACGGATTCGTGCACGGGCTCGCCCGCGATTCGCTCGGGGCGCGCGTATTCGCCGGCTTCGGAACCCTCACAGCACCGGCACAACGCGTCATCGTGTCCGTCGCGCCGACCAGAGCGACGCGACCCGTTGACACGCTGCGGATCAGTTTCATCGACTCCGTCACCGACACGCTGCGGATTACCAACTGGTCTCCGCCGCTGAAGCTGCAACTCAGCGACGCAACCGGTGTGGGCGCGCAGGGATTCGTCGTCGTGTTCGCCGTGACGCGATTTCCGGCGCCGCTCAACCCCGGCGACCAGGCGGCATATATCGCGGACGCGACTGGAAAACCGTCGGGGCGAGACACGACGAAAAGCACCGGGGAGGCCAAGCGCCTCGTGGTCCTTCGCCAGAGCAAGCTGGACACAGTCAGCGTGCGGAGGGGGTTGACGACCGACACGATCATCGTGCGAGCAACGGTGAAGTACAACGGCGCGGATGTCAGCGGGACGCCGATCGACTACATCATTCCGGTCAGCAAGAAGCCATAACCGTTTCCCTCGCCGTGGGGAGACGAGTATGTTGGACCGTCGCACGCCGGGAATTGACGGCGATTCTCGCTCCATTCGGAGCGCGCCGCGCACGAGAAATCGGAGGACGCATGCAAGCATCAGGCGGACCGCGGAACTCAGAGCCCGGAACGTTGACGAAGCTGTTCTTCGACGCCGTCGAGAAATACAATCGCCCCGATGCCCTCCAGTTCAAGGCGGACGGGACATACCACCCCATCTCTCACCGCGACCTGGCTGACCGTGTCCGCCGCGTCGCTCTCGGACTTCAGGCACTGGGCATCCGGGCAGGAGAGCGAGTGGCGATTCTTTCGGAGAACCGCCCCGAGTGGGCGATCGCCGACTACGCGTGTCTGGCGTCGGGGTTGACGGATGTCCCGTTCTATCTGAACCTACCGCCAGAACAGCTTCCGTATCTGCTCAACGACTCGGGAGCGGTAGCGATTTTCTGTTCGACCGCCATGCAGTCGGCGAAGGTCGCCGAGGTGCGCGGCAAATGCCCGGGGTTGAAGCACGTAATCGGATTCAGCGCCGGGCGCCAGCCGGGCGAGGACATGACCCTCGCCGAGATCGAGGAGCGCGGCAGAGCCGTGGACGACGCGGCCCACCAGGCCGCCTACCGGCAACGGGCGCTGGCAGTGCGGCCAGACGACGTGGCGACGCTGATCTACACCTCGGGAACGACTGGCGATCCGAAGGGCGTGATGCTTACCCACGACAACCTTTATTCGAATGTAATGGCGGGGACCGTCGTGCCGTTCGCGGGCAACGATGTCTGCCTTAGCTTCCTGCCGCTGTCGCACGTCTTCGAGCGAATGGCGGGCCATTACCTCATGATGCACACCGGAACGTCGATCGCCTACGCCGAATCGATGGACACCGTGCCGCTCAACATGCAGGAAGTCAGACCATCACTGGTGCTCTCGGTTCCGCGGCTGTACGAGAAGATGTACGCGCGCGTGCTCGACAATGCGCTCTCGGGCGGACAGCTCAAGGCCAGGATTTTCTTCTGGGCGCGAGGCATCGCCGACCGGTGGGCCGACGTGAAATTGTCCGGGCGGGAGCCGCAAGGCATGCTGGCGCTTCAGTACAGGATCGCGCAGAAGTTGGTGTTCTCGAAGCTCAAGGCGCGGACTGGCGGTCGGCTGCGGTACTTCGTGTCGGGCGGCGCACCCCTCGCCCCCGAGATCAACAAGTTTTTCTATGCGGCGGGTTTGGTGATTCTCGAAGGGTATGGGCTGACCGAGACGTCGCCGCTCATCGCCGTCAACTCGCCGGCGAAGTTCCGCATCGGCACCGTCGGCCCCGCTGCTGCGGGTGTGGAGATCAAGATCGCGGACGACGGCGAGATTCTGACGAAGGGTCCGCACGTCATGAAGGGCTATTTCAACAAGCCGCAGGCGACGGCTGAGGCGATCGACACCGGGGGTTGGTTCCATACGGGCGACATCGGCACCCTCGAGGACGGCTTTCTCAAGATCACCGACCGCAAGAAGGACATCATCGTCACGTCAGGCGGCAAGAACATCTCGCCACAGCCGATCGAGAATCAGGTGAAGACGAACAAGTACATCAGCCAGGCAGTGATGATCGGCGACAAACGCAAATTCCCGGTGCTCCTCGTCGTACCGAACTGGGATAACCTCGAGAAGTGGGCGGGACTCAACAACATCATCTGGACCGACCGCACGCAACTGCTCCACATGCCGACGATCCAGAAAAAAATCGAGAAGGAGGTCAACGATCACCTTCACGGTTTCGCGCATTTTGAGACGCCGAAGAAGATCGCGCTGCTCGAGCACGACTTTTCCGTCGAGCGCGGCGAGCTGACGCCGACGCTGAAGGTGAAGCGTCGCGTGATCGACAAGACGTACAAGTCGATCATCGACGGGCTGTATGAGGGCGGCGGAGTGGATTTGGCGAGCTAGTTGGTGAGATGGCGGGATGGTGGGTGGTGGGATGGCGAACGAACAACCCCCTTGGACTAACGAGCCCGGCGCGTCAGCTCGACCGGCGCTGTCGCGTTTTCCTTTTCGCCCACCCACCAGCGATCGTCGCGCGTAAGCTCCCGGACTTCGGGCGGCACGGGAACGTTCAACGGACCGACCACCCGGCCCCATGGCTTGACCGTCGCCGCGAGCGCGTACGCGCGTTCGTCGTCGTCGATCGCGGCGGCAACGGACGTGCGCGCAGCAAACGGGACTGTCCCGCCGGCGTGAACGATCGAGCGGCCGAGCCCGGATGGCGTCCCGACCGGCGGATCGAGCAACACGAGATGCGTCGGAGATAGTTCAATGATGGAGGGGGCCAGCGCGCCCCAGCTTCCGCGAAGAATCGCGAACCCGGTCTC
>WNFI01034327.1_pt2 | contig 21565 bp, 22 predicted proteins | sample 5400471 | NCBI WGS metagenome assembly WNFI01 (sample SAMN13153348, study PRJNA577476) | soil metagenome | isolation source: 100 cm saprolite on Douglas fir-dominated hillslope | place: USA:California | collected 2013-09-17
GGATCGACCCGCGCCGTCAGGTCGTCCGCCCCCACCTTGCCGTAGAGAAACTGGTCCGCGCCCAGGACCTCGAGCACCTCGACCTTGAGGTCGATCGCGGTGCCACCGTCCGGGACGTTAGGCAGGAAGTCCTCCGGCCGGATGCCCAGGAAGCCGCGCGCCAGGCCGGGCGCCTTGGGCAGGTCGAGCTCAAACCCTGAGGCCTTGGCCCGATGGTCGGAGACCGTGACCGGCATGAAGTTCATGCGCGGGCTGCCGATGAAGCCCGCCACGTACATGTTCACAGGGTCGTCGTAGATTTCCCGCGGTGGCGCAACCTGCTGCAGGATGCCATCCTTCATGACCGCGATCCGGTCGCCCATGGTCATCGCCTCGACCTGGTCGTGCGTGACATAGATGAAGGTGGTGCCCAGGCGCTGATGCAGCTTTTGCAGCTCGATCCGGGTCTCCACCCGCAGCATCGCGTCCAGGTTGGAGAGGGGCTCGTCGAGCAGGAACACCCGAGGCTGGCGGACGATGGCGCGGCCGAGGGCGACGCGCTGGCGCTGGCCGCCAGAGAGCTGGCGGGGTTTCCTTTCGAGCAGGGTGTCGAGCTTGAGGATTCGGCCCGCCTCTTTGACGCGCGTCTCGATCTCGGTCCTTGGGGAGCCTCGCATCTTTAGGCCGAAGGCAATGTTGTCGTGGACTGTCATATGCGGATAGAGCGCGTAGGACTGGAACACCATGGCCACGTCCCGGTCGCGGGCCGGCATCTTGTTGACAACCTCGTCGTCGATCTTGATCTCGCCAGACGTGATGTCCTCCAGGCCCGCCAGCATGCGCAGCGCGGTCGACTTGCCGCAGCCGGACGGCCCAACCAGGACCATGAACTCGGTGTCTTCGATGTGGAGCGAGAGGTTGTTGACCGCGACGGCATCGGCGCCAAATCGCTTGGTGACCTTCTCGAAGGTAACGGACGCCATACGCCGAAATCCTAATCGGCGCCGAGAGCGCGTGCGAAACCGCCCGAGTAGCGCTCCGCGAACCAGGCGCAGACCAGCGCCGCCGGTCCCGCTCCAAGCAGCATGGCGGCGAATGCGAACCCGGGATCTTCGACATCCACATTGGTGGTCTCCACGCCACCCATGACCGTCGTCGCCTGGTCGCCGGTGATGAGCGTGAAGAGATACAGGTAATCGCTGAACACAATCGCGACGCCGAAGATGGCCACCGCGGCAATGGCCGGCAACGCCACCGGCAGGATGAGATCGGACAGGTAGCCGATTCCGCGCGCTCCTTCGAGCCGAGCCTGCTCAAGAAGCTCGCGGATGCCATCCGCTGAGAAAAAGTTCCAGAAGACCCAGGTTCCGAAGGGAATGACGAGGCCCGGGTAGGCGAGCAGCAACGCAACCGGGTTGTCGGCCAGGTGCAAGCTGCTCATCTCCACCAGCAGCGGGAGGGCGAGGACTGTCTGCGGGATGACATAGGTCGCCATCAGGACGGTGACGATGCCGTGTGCACGGCGCGGTCGCAGCGAAGCCAGGGCGTAACCTGCGGCGAGGCTGGCGGCGACGCCGATGGCCACCGTTCCACCGGTGACGATCAAGGTGTTCAGCATCCAGCGACCGAACCGAGCCGACCTGAACAGGTCGAGGTAGTTGCCAAAGTATGGCGCCGCGTGCAGCACCCAGGGATTGCCCAGGGTGATCTGCTCGGCGCCCGCGCTGAGCGAGACGATCGCCATCCAGTAGAAGGGCGCCAACGCGAGCAGCAAGGCAAGGCCCAGGCCGGCGACACGGATCACACTCCTCACTTGCGCACCAATAAGCGCAGCACGAGCAGCAGCCCCGCGAGGTAAACCGGCACGACCGAGAGCGCGGTCGTGATACCCCCCGCCAGGTCTCCACCGCGCAGCGCTTCTGTAAAGGCGAGGCTGCTGATGATCTGGGTTTCGCCGCCGGGTCCGCCGGCGGTCATCAGGTGGACGATCGCGTAGTCGCCGAAAGTCCCAAGTACCGAGAGCAGACCGGCCAGGGTCAGCGCCGGAACCAGCGCGGGCAGCTGGACGTAGCGGAAGAGCGCCAGCGAGCCCGCACCGTCCAGGCGCGCCGAATCGAGGTGGTCGCGGGAAACCGAGCGCAGAGCGGCGAGCGCGAGCATGGTGAACAGCGGTGTGCCGTGCCAGACGTTGACCGCCACCAGGCTCAACATCGCACTGACGCCAGAGCCGAGGAACGGGTACTGCTCGCGCACCAGCCCGAGCATCAGAAGTATGGAATTGATGCCGCCGTGTACGTCGGAGAAGAGGAAGTACCACGTGATGCTGTCCATCACGATCGGAAAAAGAAGTGGGAGCAGCAGGAGCGCGTAAATCAGGCGGCGGCCGCGAAATCGGGGCAGCAGCGCAAGCGCCAAAAGGGTGCCGAGAACCAGCTTGCAGGCAAGCGCCAATCCGGTGTAGTCGACTGTGTGCAGGAGGGCGGCGCGGTAGGCGGGATCGCTGAACAGGAACCGGTACTGCGTAAGGCCGACGAAGCGCCCGGTTTCTCCGATGGTCGCGTCGGTAAGGCTCAACCAGATCGCCAGGCCGAGCGGGTAGGCGATCACGCCCAGAACGAAAAAGAGAGCCGGGGAAAGGAGTAAAGCCAGCTCCAGGCGGCGCCTGGCGACAGGCGTCAAAGCCCCCTTGGGCTCACCCTTTGACCGCCCCGGCGGTCATGCCAGCGACGAAGTGGTCCACAAAGAACGAATACAGCAAGGCCACGGGCACCGAACCGAGCAGCGCGGCGGCCATCAGCTGGCCCCAGAAGAACTCGTCACCCCGGATCAGGTCCTGCGTGACGCCGACCGGGATGGTCTTGGTCACGGGGTCGTTCATGAAGATCAGCGAGTACAGGTACTCGTTCCAGGAGAGGGTGAAGGCGAACATGCCCGCCGACAGGATGCCGGGCAGCGCCAGCGGGACCACGACCCGGACCATTGCCTGGAGCCGCGTCGCACCGTCCACGAGTGCTGACTCCTCCAGCTCGCGCGGGATGCCTTTGAAGTAGCCGATCAGGAGCCAGGTGCAGAAGGGGATCAGGAAGGTCGGGTAGGTGAGGATGAGCGCCCACAGGTTGTTGTAGAGGACCAGGGTCTGGATGAGCTTGGCCATGCCGAGGAAGAGCAGCGTTGGCGGAACCAGGTAAGTGACGAAAATCGCCCAGCCGATCCAGTTGGCGCCTGGAAAGCGGAGCCGCGCCAGCGAGTAGCCGGCAAGGATGCTGCAGAAGAGAGAGATCGCCGTCGAGACGACCGCCACGATGGCCGTGTTGAGCGCCCAACGTGGGAAAAAGGTGTGCGTAAAGAGGTCCTGGTAATTCTTGAGGGTCGGCTCACGCACGAAGATCGGAAGCTGGTGGAAGTCGAGCAGCTCGGTGTCGCTCTTGAGGCTGGTGATGAACATCCAGTAGAAAGGGAAAAGTGTGATGAAGATGAAGAGGAGCACCGGGATGTAGATCCGGAAGACCCGCGACACCAAGCGATCCCCGATCTCGACCCGGCCCTTCCGCTTCTCGCTGACCTTGCGACTGCGTCGCGCGATTTCGGCCATCAGTCCGACTTTCTGAGCATCAGCAGGACGACAGCAATCACTATCGTCAGAACCGGGAAGAGGAAGAGCGAGATGGCGGCGCCGATGCCGAGGTAGTTGCTTGGGATGGCCATCGTGTAAGCCCAGGTCGCCAAGAGGTGCGAGCTGTTGTACGGTGCCCCTCGCGTCAACACCCAAGGGAGCTGGAAATCGGCGAAGGTGAGGATCGTGGAGAGCAGGATCACCACCAGCAGCACCGGGCGCAGCATGGGCAGCGTGATGTTGAAGAACTGCTTCATGCGGCTGGCTCCGTCGACCCTCGCCGCCTCGTAGAGCTCGACCGGGATGGTCTGCAGACCGGCCAGGAAAGCGATGCCATAAAAGGGCACGCCTCGCCATATGTTGACGATCATCATCGAGAGCATCGCCGTGTTCGGCGTGCCCAACCAGTTGACGCAGGTCGAGGACCCGTGGCACATCGGCAGGTGCATCCCCGAGTTCATGACCCAGTTGATGACGCTGAAGGTCGGGTCGAACATCCACCGCCAGGACAGAGTCGAGAGCACGCTGGGGATGATCCAGGGCAGCAGCAGTGCAGCCCGCACGAAGCGTTGGCCGGGAAAGACCTGGTTCAGAAGTAGGGCCATCGAGAGGCCCAGAACGAACTTCACGATCGTAGTCCAGAACGTGTACGAGAGCGTGTTCATGAAGGCGGTGCGAAAGACTCCGTCCTTGGCCGTCTCGTAGACGTAATTGGCGAACCCGATGAACTGGCCGAGCGAGCTGTCACCGACTTCGGTCGAAGTCGTCGAAAGGACCACACCGTAGGCGAATGGGAAGGCCAGGAAAACCGTGAGGATCCCAATCGTGGGGAGCAGCAGCAGATAGCCGAGGAACGTCTCGTTGTCGAGAATGCCCGCCCGCCGGTGGCGGCGGAGACCGGTGTTAGCGGTCTCCGCCCTTAGAACAATTCTCAATGGATCCTGGAGCCCCGCCTAAGGCTTGTCCCAGATGTTCTTGAGCCGGTCTTCGGCCTCCTGAACGGCGGTCTTGGTGTCGGTGCCGGCAAGTATTTTGGCGAACATGTCGGCGGTGATGTACTGCGCCTGAGCCTGGCTGCTCTTCTTGCTGGGCGGGGCGGGCCAGCCTGGCCAGTAACCCACCGGCTTGCCGCTCGGGTCGTAGGCGACGTCGTGGAAGGCCTTGAGCTTGGGGTCCGAGTGGAAGATGGGCGCGTCGTTGATCGCCGCGAAGGGCCCGATGTCGTAGCCGGCAGCGGCCGCGGGGCCCATCCACTTCAGATAGTTGTCCTTGTCCATCTGCCAGAGCACGAAGGCCTTGGCCGTCTCCGCCTCCTTGGTCCACTTCATGACTGCCTGGTTGAAGATCAGGTTCATCGTGAACAGGCCATTCGGTCCCGCAGGCATGACCGCGTTGTCAGTTACCTTGTCGAACTTCTTGTTGGTGTCCCGTTCCTTGACGTAGATCGAGGGCCCGTTGAGCGTGGCGCTGATGTTGTCGGAGTGGTACGCCTGGTTGTTGTCCGGGTCAAGCCATTCGGGGTGGAACACCGCGCCTGCTGCCTGGGCACGCTTGGCCCAGTCGATGGCTTTCAGCGTCGCCGCCGAGTTGATGGTCACCTTTCCGTTCTTGTCGTTCTCGGCCGCGCCGTGCGCCCACAGGACAGGCAGCCACATGGTGAGCGAGTCGCCGTAGGCGTGGCCAACGGTCTGGGCCATTGGCTTTCCGGTCGCGCTCTTCAGTTTGCCGGCGGCAGTGATGAAGTCTTCGAAAGTCTGTGGGAAGCCGGAGACGCCGGCCTTGGTGAAGTAGTCCGTGCGGTAGGTCCAGGCATTCATGACGATCGTGTATGGGACCGCCCGATAAACGCCGTTCACCTTGCAGTAGGCGTCGTTGACGGGATGGACGGTGCCAAGCCTCTGCTTCAGGATGTTGACCTCGTTGGTTACGTCCAGGCAGGCGCTCGTGTAAAGGAAAGGCCAGGAGTACTGCATGGAGATCACGTCCGGGCCGTCGCCGGCCTGCACGTAGGCGGCGGTCTTGGCGATCAAGTCGTCCTGGGTGATGGTCTGGACGACCACCTCACAGCTGAACTTGTCGCTGAACTCCTTGGCCTGCCGGATGACCTCTGTGTCGCCGGCCTTGACGAAGCTGTTCCACTGCGTGTAGACGATCCGGGCGCCAGCCCGCGGGACGGGCGGCTTGCCCGTGGTTGCCGTGTTGGTGGGGGTGCCGCCGCACGCCACCGCCCAGAGATCGGCGAGGGCTACCCCGGCCACCGCGAGCCCGGTCTTCTTGAGAAATGTCCTTCGGGTCCACTCGAAGAGCTCGGGGTCCCTATCGAAGATCTCCTGCAGCTCGTCGTTCTTCGTCATACCACCTCTCCCCAAAAGGCGACCGTCTGGTCGCCGCTCGAGCCGAGCCTGATAGTCTCGGACGCCTAGAGGATTATGTACCTCGCCGAACTCCAAGCCCGCAAAAATAATCCAGTCCGGGTCGGCGTAGTGGGGGTTGGCCGCATGGGCCGAGGCGTCGTCGACCAGGTGGCGACAATGCCCGGGATGAGGGTCATGGCGGCCGCCGACGTTGATCTTGGGCGGGCCGAGGCCAGCTTGCGCGAGAACGGCGGCGACCCTGTCGTGACCGACCAGCTGGGCCCGGCCCAAGACGCTCTGCGCCAGGGTCGGCCTGTCGCCACGGGCGACGCCGGCCTCGTGCCTCAGCTGGAGCTGGACGCGCTGGTGGAGTCGACCGGGCTGCCCGAAGTGGGGGCCCGCGTGGCGGCCGACGCCATCGAGAACCGCCGCCACGTGGTGATGCTGAACGTGGAGGCGGACGTGGTAGTGGGGCCGATCCTGGCCGCGCGGGCACGGAGCGCCGGCGTCGTCTACACGCTGGCCGCGGGCGACCAGCCGGGCGCCATCTTCGAGCTCGCCGAGTGGGCGCAAACACTCGGCTTCAGGGTCGTGTGCGCCGGCCGCGGGACGGTGTTGTTCAGGGACGACCACCACGCCACGCCCGACACCTACCGGGAACAGGCGGAGCGAAACCATAACAACCCCAAGATGTACTGCTCCTTCCGTGACGGCACCAAGTCACAGACCGAGATGGCGGCGGTCTCCAACGTCTTACGGATGCCACCCGAGGTCCGCGGCATGCACGAGCCTCACTGTCGCTGGCAGGACCTCGGCCGCGTCTTCAGCCTCGAGAAGGACGGCGGCATCCTGCGCTCGGAAGGGGTAGTCGACATGGCCAACGCCATCGACCCCTCAGGCGAATATGTGCACGAGGACAAGGTCTTCCCCGGCATCTTCGCGGTGATCACCTCCGACCATGCCGGCGTCCGCTCCTCGATGGGTTCGCTGTTCGAGCCCGGCTTCGGCGGCACCGCCCAGCAGTGGGGTCCGAACTGGGGGCTGTTCCGCCCCTACCACCTGGCTTGCGTGGAGGTGCCGATGTCGGTCGCCCGCGCGGTGGTGCAGGGCCGGCCGACCGGCGATCTGCGCGGCGGGCTGGTGGCGGAGCTGATCGCTGTCGCCAAGCGGGACCTGAAGCCGGGTGACGAGCTGGACGGCGCGGGCGGCTATGCGGTGTACGGGCTGTCCGAACGCTACGAGGTGTCGCAAGAGCAGCGCCTGCTGCCGTTCGGATTCGCGTACAGCGGGCGGCTGAAGCGGGCGGTGGCTAAAGACAAGGCGCTGAGCTGGGACGACGTCGAGGTCGAGCGGTCGGGATTCCTATACGAGCTGAGAGAGGAGCAGGACCGGCTCTTTGGCTAGCAACGCCGCCAAAGGCAGGCTGCCCCTGAAAGGGGTGCGCGTGGTCGCGCTCGAACAGTCGGTCGCCGGACCGCTGTGCAGCCGAATCCTCGCCGACCTCGGCGCAACCGTGGTGAAGGTGGAAAGCGCGGACGGCGACTTCGCCCGCAAATGGGATTCCTACGTGAAGGGCAACAGCTCGCATTTCGTCTGGCTGTCGCGACGGAAAAAGAGCCTGCGCCTCGATCTGCATGACCCAGCCGACTTCGAGCTGCTCCATCAGCTGCTCGATGATGCTGACGTGCTCGTGATGAACATGAGCGCCGAAGCAGCCGATCGCCTCGGGATGACTGAAGTCGCCCTTCGTGATCGCTTTCCGCGCCTGATCACCTGCCACATCACGGGTTACGGCACCAAAGGCCGAAGCCGCAACCGCAAGGCCTACGACCTTTTGCTCCAGGCCGAGACTGGACTGCTGAGCCTGACCGGAGACGAGCGTGGACCCGCACGAATTGGGGTCTCGATTGCCGATACCGGAACGGGGCTCTACGCGGCAATCCTGATTCTGGGAGCACTTCTGCAGCGAGCGAGCGATGGAGGCGGCCGATTTATCGACCTTTCCATGTTCCAGGCGATGACAGAGTTCGCCGGACCCAACCTGACGGCGTTTGCGAACTCAGGCGTTGAATACGAGCGCCGGCGGCTGCGGCACCACAACGTAGTGCCATACGGCATCTACGAATGCAGCGACGGCCACATCGCGATCGCCGTCGAGCACGACAAGGAATGGGTCGTCTTCTGCCAGAAAGTATTGGGTCGCCCCGATTTGCTGCAACCGCGATTCCAGACCAACGAGCTGCGCGTCGGCAATCGCCGCGACCTGGATGCTGCGGTGGAGGAAGTCTTGCGGGCGCAGTCCAGTGGATTCTGGATCGAACGTCTCGAAGCGGCGCATCTCGCGTACGCCCGCATCAACTCGATCAAGGATGTCTGGGAGCATGCGGTGGTGAGCGATCTGGATCTGCGAAGAAGCGTCAACCTGCCTGACGGATCGAGTGGATGGGTGCTCAGGTCGCCGGGAGAGACTGCATTTGAAAACGACGGCGAGGCCTCGGTGCCGGCACTCGATGCGGATCGGCCGGACATCCTGGCCAAGATGCCTGGTAAGAAATCGTCATGAATTGCGCGCCTTGAACGCCGTCGGGCGGACGTGCATGATCACGCGCACGTCTTTGTCTCGCACTTCGATTGGATGTCCGCGATATCGAGTGCTCAATACGTTGTAGAAAGCGCCGGTAGGGTCGTCCTCGATCTTCTCGACGATCCCACGCACCTGAAGGTATCGGTACTGGTCGTTCGGATCTGTGATCGAGAGCGCGATCCTCGGCTCCGCCTGGATATAGCGAAAGTTGTGACGACGCTTGGTGTGTGTCAGCTTGATGACCTCGTTTTCGGGATCCCACAGGAACCACATCGGATTGACCTGCGGCGCGCCGTCTTGCCGAACGGTGGCGAGATGAGCGAACAGTGGACGCTCGAGCAGATCCAGGTGACTTTCAGGAGGCTTCATACGGCTCGGAAATCATGACCGCCGCGTGACGTCTATGACACATCCTCGGCACGATAGAGTGTCTCGCCTGCGTTGCGGATGACCACCACGCCTTCGGCCTCGCGACCCAGCCAGGCGTCCACGTCAATCGTCCGTGGGTCCAGATAGCCCAGGTTGACGCGCAGGCAGCGTTCCTTGGGGATGCCTGTCGCCAGCGTGACCCGGATTCGGGCCTGTTCATCGCCAGTTCGCGAGTCATATGAGCCCGATCCCTTGACGTGTGTGCTGTGAGCTTTGATGACGCCAGGCACGGCCGCGAAGCGCTCCGGCTGCGCGGTGAAGTAATCGAGAACGTGGTATCCAACTTCATCGATCAGGCGACCATGCGTGTAAGAGATTTCGGTCAGGGCCGGCGCGTAGATGACCACCTCACCCCCGTCGACTACAGCCGGCTCGGTCTTGTACATCGCCTTGGCCGCGGTCCAGAGGTCGTGATAGATCGTGGATGGCATCGACAGCACGCGCTCGTAGCCATGAGGCACTTTCGTGATCTCGAGCTGGGCCGAGACGTCGGCCGCTTTGCTCCAGGCCTCGACGTGCCCGCCCGCGTACACGGCGTGTAGAACATCTCCGTGCACAACGAGCGCTATGCACAGCATTGGCGTTGGCACCAGTTCCGCCGCCCGGTGAATAACACGCCGCACTGCGGTGTCTTTGATGCCAATCGTCCGCATGCTGGTCACCAGCGCGCCGAGCCAATGCGTCGCGCTGATGACGGCCGGACCGGCTACTCCCGGGAAGATGTACTTGGCACCGCCGGAAAAGCCCGCGACCTCATGCGGAAAGACCGGCCCGCAGATGAGGACCTGGTCGTACTCCACGATGAGGCGGTTGACCTCGAGAGGGAAAGACTCGCTCATGAGGCCGCCCGTCAGCTCTTCGAGCTCGGAAGCCTCGATGACGCCGATCTGGACGAGGCTTTCCGGACGGTCCCACGTGTGGCTGAGCACCGAGGCATTCGGAAAGCGCCGGATGCGCTCCGATTCCGGCATGCCGACCAATTTGTCAACTGCCGCCGGTGTCATGGCCGGGTGAGTACCTAAGGCGATCATGAAATCCAGCCGCGCCGCCTCCGTCCCCAGAATTTCGTTCAGCAAGCGAAAAAGCATTGGAATTGGAGCGTGGCGTGTGTCGTCAGGTATGAGCACCAAAATGCGCCGGCCATCCACGCGCATTTCGCTGAGCGCATTCGCGAGCACTTCGCGAACCTCGCCCTCGGTAAGGCTGCGGTTCAATTCACTGTGCCCTTCCATTACGGACTCACACGCCGCCGAACGCGCTGAATCCACCGTCCACCGGAAGCACTATCCCGTTGACGAAGCGCGCGCTCGGGCTGCACAGCCAGACAAGGGCCCCCATGAGATCGTCCGCCTCACCAAACCGCCCCACCGGGGTATGGGCGACGATTGTTCGGGCCCTTGCGGTGGGAGTGCCATCCGGCTCCAAAAGCAGGTCGCGATTCTGGGCGCCGATGAAGAAGCCTGGCGCGATCGCATTCACCCGGATCGCCCCGCCATAGCGGCGTCCGAGCTCAAGGGCCAGCCAGCGGGTCAAGTTCTCCACTGCTGATTTCGCTGCTCCGTAACCCGCCACCCTTGTCAGAGCTCGTGAAGATGCCATAGAGGAGACGTTGACAATCGAGCCGCTCCCTCCTTCAACCATGGTCTGCCCAAACACGAGGCTGGGCAGCAGGGTGCCGGTCAGGTTCAGGTCGACGACCTGCTGGAACGCAGTCGGGGACATCTGGAAAATATCGCCGCCTTCAGGGATGGTCGCGGCAGCAAGGTTGCCGCCCGCTGCGTTGACCAATGTGGTCACTGATCCCCATCGAGCCACAACCGTGTCCCTGGCAGACACAAGCGAGTCGCGATCAAGCACGTCGGCTGTGAGGGCCAATGCCTCGCCACCAAACGCCCGAAGTTCCGACACAACTCGTTCCGAACGTTCGCGGCCACGGCTCAACACGCCTACCCTCGCGCCCGCCATCGCCAATGCCTTCGCCATGGCGCTGCCGAGGGCGCCGGTGCCACCGGTCACGATGGCAACTTGCCCTTCGAGGCTGAACATCGAAATGAGGTACTCGGCTCGGTTCATGAGCATCAGGTTCCCAAAATCCGATCCCTGATCAACGCTCGATACAGAATCTCCTGGCGCGCCTCGAGAGCTCGATATGCGCTGGTGGCTGCAGCACGTGGCTTGAAGACGCGACCTACACCGGGATCCAGCTTGCTTGGCTCTGCGAGCCCCAGCCGCTCCATGGCAAAGAGCGCCGCCCCGCGGCTGGAGGCTTCCTTTTCTTTCCCCGTGGCAACCGGACGCCCGATCGCGTCGGCCATCATCTGCATCCACGCCGGCGAATTCAACAGGGCGCTGCCGCTGGCCACCAGAGTCTTTGCCCCTGGAATCACCTCATCAAGCCTGCGGTCAACACGGGCGAATTCGATCGCGATGGACTCGAGCCCCGCTCGAGCCATCTGTTCGGCAGTCGTGGCTGACGTGATGCCCGCGATCGCCCCGAAGGCGTGAGGTGAATAGCCGAGACCGCGCTCGCCTGCCAGATGGGGCAAGACGGTTAGACCGTGTGCAGCCGGCGTCATGTGGCCAAGTCGAGCTTCGAGCTTCGCGTCGTTTAGACCCAGGTTTTCGAGGAACCAGGCCCGGAGGTTGCCGCCATTGCTCAACGCGCCTCCAGTCACGACACGGTCCTCATCAAGTCGGTAGCACCAGAGGCCGGGCGGGATGTGCGCGGGTGGGGCTTTATGCATCACGCGAAGGGCACCTGACGTGCCAACCGTGAGGGCGCGTTTGGCCGGCGTGAGACAGCCGCTGCCAAAATTCGCCAGCGCTCCATCGCCGATGGCGTGCATCCATGGAACATCGGCCAGCTGCGGCAGCCGCCGCCGATAGGCGGGCGTGAGAGTCTGTTGGACGTCCGTGATGGGCGATAGGCTCTCCGGCGAAACACCCAGCTCCGAGAGCAATTCCGTGTCCCAACCCCGATCAGCGAGCCGGAAAAGACCAGTTCCCGAGGCCATCGACGCGCTAGTACCGAGCTTTCCGAACATCCGCCAAAACAGCAGATCGCCGAAGCTTATCCACCGGACCGGGCGATTCCACAGATCACTGCGCTCCGAGCGCAGCCAGGCCAGCTTCGCCGGCCAATAACTCGGGTGGATGGGACAACCAGTGCGCTGTCGCACCGCCTCGGAGTCGACTCGATCTTCGAGCTGTCCGATTGCGTTGCGGCTCCTGGTGTCCGACCAAAGATAGACAGGCGTCAGCGCGCAGGCGGCGCGATCCGTCGCAACCAGGCTGTGCCAGAAAGTGGAGACGCCGACGCCGGCGATTCTGCTTGCTCGTCGCGGTCCGACCAGGTGGAGGAGTCGGAGAAGGCTGCGGCCGGCCAGACCGACAAGCTCGTCCGCGTCCACCTCCGACCGTCCGTCGGAGCTGATCCGGGGCTGATGGCGAAGATGCACTGCCGCGCCGGGGACCTGACGAGCGCGGCCATCGTAGAGAATGGCCCTCACCGATGAGGTGCCAACGTCAAGCGTTACGACTATCGCGCGATCGGCCGATGCGATTTTCTTCGTCACGACGTCAAGCCTGGAACGGCCTCAGGTGGCGCTCGAAGTGGCGCTGGACGGCAGCCTCGTACCGGTCGCGATGATCCGCCAGCAGGGGTAGGATGCGACCCCCGAACTCGGCCAGAATACTTCCAAACGTGACATGCATGATCTGGCGTGAAGCGTTGTCGTCGAGGTCGACGGCGAGTGGCGCTGTGGCCACCTCCGCTGAGACGTGGTACGAGGCTCGGTCCACCGGATAGCGCTCCAGGGCGCATCGGTAGATCTCCGCCAGCAGCTCCCGGTCGACCTCACCGACTGTCCGCAGGGCCTCCAACCAGCTGGTACCGGCCGTCTTGAGGTGCACCATCCGGCCCGAGAGCTTGGCGGCCGCGGAGTAGACGGAGAACTTGTCGGACCCCGAGTGAAGGCTGAGCTTGTAGGGCCCGAGGCTGCGAGCGATCTCAGCGTGGCCGGCATAGACACGCTCGAACTCCTCAAGGTCTCCGATGAAGTCGATGCCTTTTTCGAACCGGCCGGGAAACCTAGGCGCGAAGCTCACGAACTCGACTCCTAACCGGTGAAGCTCGCCGGCAATGTAGAGATGCTGCTCAGGCGTGGTCGGGCTTGCGGTTTCGTCAACGGAGACCTCAAGCTCGAAGCGGTCGCCGCGCCGCTCGTGGATTCGCCGGTGAAGGCGGACGACGTGGACTATGGCCCGGCCGTATTTGGCAGCGGCTTTCATCGCCGCGGTCTCCCGAACTCGCCGGGGTCAATCGTGTAGAAGGTGTAGCCCGCGGCGGCGCATGCGTCGACGTCAGCCTCACTCTTGACGTGATCGGCGTCGGCGCCGAAACCATCGCGCCAGCCTTCTGCGAAGACGCCCCACGCAGCGTCGTCGAGCACCTGCTGCGGTGTGCGGCCGGATCGCGCCATCTCGCGGATCGACTGCTGAGCGAATATTGGCGAGATGCCGTGGCCTGCCGAGCGCAACGCGCGCACGTGGCCGGCGGTGGCAAAGCCGAGACGATCGCCGAATCCTGCCGAGCAGGCGGTGCCGAGCAGCCGCGGATGCAGCCACGGTAAACGCGTGCGCAGCCATTCGAGGTTCGCGTGATCGGCAGGCCCGACCAGCAGCTGGCGGCCATCACGAGTGCTGCGCTCGCCGGCGAGCCCATCGAGCGAGTCGCCGTAGGCGAGCAGGCGCCAGTCGCCGGTCAGTGCGAGCTCGACACCGTCGAGCTCGACCCGCGACGCGTCGCGAACGCTAAGGCTTCCGAGCAACCCAGCTGTGGGCAGGATCTTCGACAATGTGCAGCTCCCGCCCTTCCCCCGCCAACGCCCAGAGGTAGTACAGCCGGTAGCCGGGCGCGGCCACGACCGGGTGATAGCCGTACGGGATGACCACGGTATCTCCGTTCTCCACCACCAACGCCTCGTCCAGGCTGCGTTCGGGAGAGTACATGCGCTGGATTCCAAAACCCTGGGGCGGGTCAATCCGAAAGTGGTAGACCTCCTGCAGCTTCGCCTGACGCGGCGGGTCGTGGACGTCGTGCTTGTGGGGCGGGTAACTCGACCACGCGCCGGCCATGTTGAACGTTTCGCCCACCACCAGCGCCGCTGCGGGCCGGCCGGCATCGAGGATGGTGTGGACTTCGCGCTCGAAGCTCTCGCTGCCTCGAGTCGCGATCTTGACTGCATCGGGCCGAATCACATAGGGAACGCCGCCAGCCGTGGCCGGGGCGCGGAACAGCGCCGCCTCCGCGCCCTCCGCTGAGCTCATCCGGTACTCGGTGCCAGGCGGTAGGTAAACCGAGGTCGCCCGACCGGCGAAAACGTTGGCACGCTCGCCCAGCCCGTGCCAACTCTCCCCGCCCGCATCAACATCGATGCGGCCGCCCAGGAAGCCGGCTCGTCATCGCGCCGCCCGCTCGGCCGGCGCCTGGCTGACGACCTGGGTCGGATTGACGAAGCGTAGAGCGATGACCAACAGCACGAGGGTGCTGAGCGAGTAGACCACCGCCATCGCGTCCACCGATTGGGGCGCTCGGATTCCGGAGGCGAAGACCGCGTAATACAGCGAGAGGATGAGAGTCTGGCTGGTCGGCCCAGCCGTCAGGAAGGTCAACTCGAACATCGAGACTGTGCGAATCAGAACCAGGATCGCCGCGGCGAGCAGGCCAGGAAGGACGAGTGGGACAAGAACCCTGCGGAACATCTGCCAGCTGTTCGCTCCGCACATCCGGGCGGCAGCCTCCAGGTTGATATCGACCTGCTCGATGAAGGGGGTCAAGACCAAGATCACGAAAGGAAGGGTTGGGACCACGTTCGCGAGAACGACGCCCGAGAAACTACCACCCAGCCTCAACGTGTAGAGCGCGGTCGCGAGCGGGATGCCGTAAGTCATCGGCGGGACGACGAGAGGAAGCAGAATCGCCAAGAGCACGAGCCGCTTTCCCGGAAAGTCGCGGCGAGCAAGGACGTAGGCGGCGGGAACTCCCAGCAGGAGATCGATCAAGACCACGGCAAGAGAGATCTGGACGGTTGTCACCAACAGGTCCGAGATCCCGAAGTCCTTCCACGCGTCTGCGTACCAATGCGACGTGTAGCCGGCTGGGAACCAGGTGTCGAACCAGTTGGTGGCGAACGAGTCGGCCACTACCGAGCCGACAAGTCCAAGCAGGTTGATGAGATAGATCGCAAGCAGCACCCAGATGACCAGCCCGAACGCCCGCGGCCGGGACCTTCGCGCCTGTACCTCGCTCATCCTTTTCCTCCACCCGCCGAGCCGCGATAAAGACGCCCCCGGGCGAAAAGGACCACCGCGATGACACCTAGCTCGATTGCGGCCATGATCATCGCGATCGCGGACGCCATCGAGTAGTCGAACTGCTCGAAGGCGGCGTGGTAAGCGGCGATCGAGATTACGCGCGTGCCGCGCGAGGGCTCGCCCAGCATGATGGCCGACGGGAAGACCGAGAAGTCAAGGACGAAGGCCAGGCAGAAAGCGGTCGCCACACCCGGTGCCAGCAGCGGCAGCGTCACACGCCTGAATCGCTCGAATGGACCCGCACCGAGTGTCGCGGCCGCGCGTTCGAGGTTGGGATCGATCCCGGAGAGGTACGACAGCAGCAGGAGGAACGCGAAAGGAAAACCTGAGATCACCAGGGCAAAGACAACGCCCCAATAGTTGTGGACGAATTGGATCGGCTCGTGAACAATCCCCAGCAGTTCCAGGGCGCGGTTGAGCCAGCCGCGTGGTCCGAGGTACGTCAGCAGGCCTTCCGCGATCAACACCGTCCCAAGAGTGATCGGTACCACCAATATCGTCGTCAGGAGCCGCTTGCCGCGGAACTCGCTGCGCACGCGGTAGGCGACGGCAACTGCGGCGACGACGTTGAATATCGACACCGGCAGTGCAATCCGAAGTGTTGTGAACACGGTGTCATAGAGGTAGGAGTCCGCAAAGAACGCGCGGTAATTGGCGAGGAGGTCACTGCCGGCCGCCTGCGGCTGGAACGAGAGGAGGAGTCCATAGGCGAAGGGCAGGAAAAACAACACCAGCACCGCCAGAAGTCCCGGCACCAGCAGCAGCAGAACCCCGTCCACGCCCCGCTCGGCCAGTCGCGACTGACGCCTGGCTGCCAAGCGAGGAGCGTTCTGCGCGAGCGTGGCCTTCATCATTCGCCGAAGACCAGCACGCGGTCGGGTTTCACCCCGAGGACCGCGTGGTCGCCGGGCTTAAGGCGGGCAGGGGTTCTGAAGTGGAGCTTGCGGCCGCCGGACGTGACGGCCTCGACGCTGAGCTCGTGACCCTGGTACTCGACCACCTCGATAGTCACGTCCACGCGGTTCGGCCCCTGCGCACCGACCACGAAGTCCTCTGGACGGATCGCCGCGATCGCTCTGTGGCGGATGTCACCCTGGCCGTTGATTCCCTCAAGGGCGAGGCCAGGCTCATGGAGCTGCACGTAGCCGCCCTGGGAACCGGTGACTTCCAGCTGGAGTAGGTTTCGGTAGCCCATGAATCCAGCTACGTAGGCGGAGACCGGGTGGGCATAGACCTCTTCGGGGGTCCCGACCTGCTGCGACCGGCCATCGCGAAGCACTACCAACCGATCAGCAAGCGAGAGTGCCTCCTGCTGATCGTGGGTGACGTAAACGGTGGTCAGTCCCTGAGCCTGGTGGATGCGGCGGATCTCAGTCCGCATCTGAGTTCGAAGGTTGGCGTCAAGGTTGCTCAGGGGCTCGTCCATAAGGACGAGGTCAGGCGCAAAGGCGAGCGCGCGGGCGATCGCAACCCGCTGCTGCTGGCCGCCCGACAGCTGACGAGGGAGCTTGGCGGCGTGCTCCGCTAGCTGCACGATTTCCAGCGCTTCGGCGACGCGCCGAGTCACCTCTTCGCGTGGGCGCCGGCGCATCAGGAGCCCAAAGGCCACGTTTTCGCGCACGTTGAGGTGTGGAAACAGGGCGTAGTTCTGGAACACCATCCCGAAGCCACGCCGCTCGGGCGGCAGGTCGTCGATTCGGCGGTCGTCCATCCAGATCGCGCCCTCGCTAAGCCGCAGAAGTCCGGCCACGCAGTTGAGCGCGGTGGTCTTACCGCAGCCCGACGGGCCGAGCAGGGCGACGAATTCGCCCCGCTCGATCGTCAGGTCAAGCCCTTCGAGGGCGCTGGCACCGCCGAAGCGGCGTGTCACGCCCTCCAGGCGCAGCTCAGAAAAGCCGGTGCCGGTTGCGGTCATCCGTGATAGCGGCCGCCTCCGCCACCGATGTCACGGTCCCACTTGTCGAAGGCCGCGTTGAGTGCGGTGGTGTCCAGGGCGATCTCGACCGGGTAGGCCTTGATCCACTGGTCGTACTGCGGCCGGCCGAATTTCTGGACAACTGCCTGGCTGTCACTCGGCGCCAGCGTGACGGCGACGTTCTTCACCGCCGGGCCGGGGTAGAAGTAGCCCTTGTCGAACGTGACCGCCTGCTCCTTCGGCGTCAGCACATAGGCCAGGAAGTCAAGGACCACGGCGAGGTGCGTGTCGGGGATCCCCCGCGGCACCACCATGTACTGGGAGTCTGACATCCAGTGAAACCCGTTGGTCTGGAGCAGGCTCACATTGACGTCGCTCGGCACCGTCCCCAGCGCGCGCGGGTTGATGTCCCAGCCCATGGTCGAAGCGATCATCAACCGGGTCCCATTGGCGAGATCCTTCATGGTGACCGCCGTGCCTGTCGGGTAGTAGTCGATGTACTGATCGAGCTGCTGGAGGTACGCCCACGTCTTGGCCCAACCGTTGATCGGGTCCTTGGGGTCCTTGTCGCCCAACAAGTACGGAAGACCCTGGAGGAGGGTGCGGCCAGGGCCCGAGTTGGCCGGCCGCGCGTACTCGAACTTCTTCGGGTGAGCCTTCGCCCAGTCGAGGAGACCTTGCGGGCTCGTCGGCGCGTCAGTCACTTTCGAGCTGTACTCGAGCAGCGGGCCTGATGGCGTGTAGGTGAACAGCAACCCATTCCCCTGTGTGAGCTTCTGCATCTTCAGCGCAGCGGGCAAGTAGTTCGACTCGAGGTTGGGGAACTTCTGGGCGTAGTTGGGCAGGAGTTGGATCCAAAGGTTCTGAGCCACGCCCGCGGACAGGCCGTCACTACCGGTGAGCACGAGGTCGGTCTGGACGTTGCCACCCTGCTGCTGGGCCTTGATCCTGCTCGCGATCTCCGGCGCAGGCGCCTTGATGATCGTGATCTTGCTGACCAGGTTTGGGTGAGACGCCTTGTAGTCGTCGAACATCCCCTGGGTCAACTGCTGAGCACCGGCGACGTCGATGACGCTGAGCTCGATCGGCGACGTCGGGAGAGCAGGAATTTTGCTGTTACCCGACGGCGCGTTGCTGTTGGGAGTCGGCAATCCGCAGGCGGTCAGCGTGAAGGTCACCCCCGCTAATGCGATGAGAAGCCGACGGATTCTCTTGTTCAGCTTGCTCAAATTCAACTTGCTCAAACCTCCTGAACGTTGGTGGCCGCGCGGCCGCGCGGAAGCCGGAACTCGGTATCGCGAATCAGGTCCTTCATCACGGGTACGTAGCCGTCGAGCGTTTCCCGGGTGCAACGGAACACGGGGGCCGTGATGCAAATCGCACAGGCCGGCCTGCTGCGAGGGTCCAGAACGGGGACCGCAACCGAACGGACGCCGATTTCGGTCTCTTCTTCGTTGGTCGTATAGCCGCGCAGGCGGCTGGTGCGCAGGTCCGCGATCAGCCGGCGCGCGCTTGTGATCGTGTTGGCGGTCCTCCGCTCCAGATCCAGCTTGCTGACGACGGCCTCCATCTCGTCGTCGGGAAGCCAGGCGAGGAGCGCCTTGCCCATCGAGCTGCAGTGGAGAGACCCATGCCCGCCGACGGACGCATTGTTTTGGAGCTGGTGCCGCCCTTCGACCTTCTCCAGGTACACAAGCTCCAGGTCACGCCGAACCGACATCAGGGTCTGCTCGCCGCTAAGTTCTGTCAGGCGCCGCATCACCGGCAGCGCGAGACTGCTCATGGTCTGAACAAGAGAGACCTGATGGCTGAGCTCGAACACACGCAAGCCGAGTGAGTACCTTCTGCTCTCCTCGTCAAAAGTGACGAAGCCCGTCGGGACCATCGTGTTGAGCAGCCGGTGGGCGGTGCTGGCGGGAACCCGAACGTCCGATGCCAGCCGTGAGACGCCGGCCCCCTCGGGGTGGTCTCCAAGGGCGACCAGGAGGTTGAGGCCCTTGCCCAACATCCCGTCCTTTGCCTCAGGCAAACCACTGCCCTCCGTTGACGTCGATGGTTTCGCCGGTTAGGTACGAGGCCAGCGGGGAGACCAGAAAGAGGATGGTGCCGGCACATTCTTCGGGAGTGCCGAGACGACCAAGGGGGATGGCTTTCCTAAACGTTTCGAGCATCTCGGGCGTGCTGAACCGGTCATGGAACGGAGTCTCGATGACGCCCGGCGCGATCGCGTTGACACGGATGTTTCGCGCTGCCAGCTCTTTCGCCATTCCGCGCGTAAGGGAGATCACGCCTCCTTTGGCGGCGGCGTAAGCAAAGGCGCCCGGTCCCCCGCCGGAACGTCCGGCGATGGATGACACGTTCACAATCCGGGCGCCTGGAGCGAGGTGAGGAAGTGCGGCTTTGGTGGCGAAGAAGACGCTGGACAGGTTGAGCGCGATCACCTCGTGCCAGAGCTCAGCATCCATCTCGCCTACCTGACTCCGGGCGATCAATGAGCCGGCGTTGTTGACCAGGATGTCGACTGGGGCACCAAGGGCAAGGACCGCCGCCTCCACCGCCTTGCCCACGGCCGCGGGTTCGCGGAAGTCTCCCTGGACCAGGAACGCGCGCCGCCCGAGGGATTCCACCGCTCGCGCGGTCTCCTCGGCCTCCTTCTTACTGGTGCCGTAGTGGACGGCGACGTCGGCCCCTGCATCCGCCAACGCGACGGCGGTCGCGCGGCCGATTCCTGTGCTGGCGCCAGTGACTATCGCTCGCTGCCCGGATAGGTCGATTTCCACTATGTGGAAGGCCTTTCCATTGTGTGGAGAGAACGGTAAGCGGCCGAAGGCGCCCTGTCAAGCCTCTGGACTCAGGCCAGAACGGCAAACGTGACAGTGACCGAGAAGGCGCGGCACCAGACGACGACCGATCGAGCCGAGCCACTGGCCACCCCTGCCGGAACCAAGTAGTTGAAGGAACCATTGGTTGCCTTCAGGGGACCAAGGTCGATGAAGCTTCCTGGTTGACCGTCGACCCTGTCGGACAGGTAGACGTACATGTTCGGCGCACCGGCGATGTCAACGTTTTCGAAGCGCAGCACGCCGCCGGCCAGCGTCACGCGACCGCTGCCGTAGTGGACGCGGTCGATGCGCCGCAGGTCGCCCGCGAAATGCAAGGAAGGCGTCGGAATCGCTTCCGATGACGAAGCAGAGGCCGGCGGCGCGGAGCTCGAGAGGACCATCGGTGGCTCGTTCAGGGTGGAGCGGACAAACAGCGGGATGATCCCGAATAAGACGACCGGGATGAGGAGGACGGCTGCGAGTGCAGTGACGCCGGCGGTGACCACCCAACGTTTCTTCAACTTCATTTAGTGCGCCCTGCGCGCGCCGGGCGGTGACGCAGGATTCAGGCCGACCTCCTCCAATCGCGGAAGGCTCTCAGCAGCTCCGCCTTGAGCGGCTCAGGCACGGGCTCGTCTGGCAACGTACCCAGCACTCTCAGCGTCGTGCGAAGCTGGGCAAGATATGCCTTGCAGCCATCGCAGCCGGCGAGGTGATCCTCGAACCTGGCCCTATCGCCCTTCGAGAGCGTCCCTTCCAGGTACTCGCTCATGAGCTCGACGACTTCTCGGCAAGTCATTTCAGGTAATCCTCTAGCTGCTTGCGCACCGCGGCCCGGCCGCGATGTAGGCGGACGCGTTGGTTGGCGGCCGATATCGAAAGCAGCTGGCAAACCTCTTCAGCTTCAAAACCGGCGACGTCGCGGAGGACGATCACCTCTCGCTGCTTTTCCGGAAGGGTCTCGATTGCGGCTTTGACTTGCGCGAACGTCTCGAGGCTGAGCACGTTAGAGAGCGGGATATCGCTCCAGCTGTCCGGATGAGTGATCCAAAGCCCGTTGCTGCCGAACCGGCTTTGATCCACCGTCGGTCGGTGGGAGTCTGAATCGTCCCCGCGGATGAACGATGCCAGTGCGTGGATTCTTGACTCCTTGCGGCGCCGGGATCGGGCGACGTTGATCAAGATCCCGAAGAGCCAGGTCTTCAGCGACGACCGACCTTCGAACTTCGCCAAACTTCGCAGGCATGTGAGCCAGGTTTCTTGAACCACATCCTCGGCCACTCCGCGATCTCGGACGTAGGCAATCGCGAGCCTCATCATCGGTCCGTGGTAGCGGTTGATAAGCGCCTCAAAGGCGGCCTCGTCACCTTGCTTGAGCGCCTCTAGCTCGGCATCAAAGTTGCTGCTCGTGGCGACCTCCTGCCAGGGGTAAGCGGAACCTTGTGGCGGAGTGGCCCCAGCCGCCGCCACAGCTCAAGCAACCACGACATGGTC
>WNFI01095202.1_pt1 | contig 21565 bp, 31 predicted proteins | sample 5400471 | NCBI WGS metagenome assembly WNFI01 (sample SAMN13153348, study PRJNA577476) | soil metagenome | isolation source: 100 cm saprolite on Douglas fir-dominated hillslope | place: USA:California | collected 2013-09-17
CAAGAAAGGAAATAGACGCTCATCTTCCGATGGCGACACAAAACAAGGCAGGTCATAATCGCAACGTCAAGCTCGATCGATCGAGCTCGACTTCGAACAATGATGCTATATTTTCACAATAGCCTCATGGGCACAATATCAAAAGATGGGAATTTTCCTGATGAGCGTTCTAATTCGAACTCATCTGCATCCAGGTCGTGGCACAGCGTTAGCTACTTATCGTCTGGATATGGATAAAACATTGGTGTCCTCTACAAAACTAGGGATGGTAGTTGGGGAAGGGGACGGATGTTAGCCTCAATTCGATCCATCTTTATTGTTGATCCAGACAAGGGCGCGACGCCATCTGCTGCTGTCGTACATATTGTCCCTGCGATGTGAGCGTAAAACCTCACAGTTTCTCTCACAACCCCATCTATAAGGACTTCGACTCTCAGTTTGCCCCGAATAAGCGTCTCTCGCTCCGGAGCGTCGCCATGTAGAGGAAACAAAGAGAAACAATACGTGCGCCTCGGCACGACCTGTCGGTTTGGCCTCAACTTAAGCGTCGGTGGCCATCGGACTAAATAGCCGGTACTTCTAACATGGGACAGGAATCATATGAGGTACAATTAATAAGATGTCATGGTATATAGGATGTACTACTTGAAGCCCATCTAAAGTACTGACCTCGTAACACCATAATAGTCAATGTAAACATGAGTCCCCAGCCGAGGGTTAGGGATGTGAACAGATGATTGATAATTGGTTGCACCAGGTCATTGAAATAATATACCATGAAAGTTCTTGTGGCAGGAATTTTCCCGGAAGTCACTCTGGATAGGCCGCGTGTTATATGCAGCAGTTGTTTGCGTTTGCGATACAGTAAGCCTCACAAGTTGGACTGTATATTTAATTTACTTTGTTTCCGGCGATCGACCACTCGATGCATTGATTACGATAATGAATATCTCTTCCCATTGCCACTTGTATCCAACCCAAGGCTACCTCTTTGGGTACATCTTGAAAAGCAGAGGATACAGAGTTCATTATGAGTACTCATGCACCTCCCAAACCTCATACTTCTACTACTGTCGTCGGGTCTTCTGAGCAGATGGCTACGCCTTGGGTGATGGACGGTGTCCTCGTGCTTCGATCATCTACAAACTCTCGCTATCGTACTGCACAGAAGAAGGATAGAAGAGGCTCAAGACACTCTCACGATGGTCAGGATGATAAAAAACCTCCTCTCAGAGGCAAGTTTCACTACTATCAATCATCGACGCAAGGCTTCGTACTCAAGGTATTCGTAGAGAGAGCGAGTTGGAGGAATATCAGAGCTTTAGCCGCATCTTCATCTTCTCCACCTGTCGTAGCGCAGTGGCGACGCGCCAAGTTAATGTTGAAAGAAAACCTTCACCCTCATTCAGGTTCCCATTTGTCCCCTACGCTCACACTCCGTTATGACGACGTATGTAACATGTTTCTGATATCAATTCGTATGCTATAATATTTTATAGACCTCGGACGAAATAATACTGTATATCAATCATTGTAATAGTACTGATATCAGGATCGTGGATCAATCGTTGTTCGAGCCTCCTAATTGTTTAGGCATCTACAACAAGTAAGCCATTTCTATTCCAATGGGATTTCACCAAGATTTCAGTAACTCCCCCTTCTACAGCTTCCTCAAAAACAACGGGGATCACGTATTCATTCATTTCCCCTCATCCGACTCACTTCGTTACTGGTTTGGACTTTTGCGCACTTTCACGATCGCTGAGATATACGGTGCTGGCGCTACTCCAGAATCTCAAGGAGGGATTTATCGTGTTGCGAGAAGTATCGAAATCGCAATCCAACATGGACGGAATATTGGGATCGGTCTCGGGTCGACGTCATCGGCTACCCGTAAAGCCGCCCCTCTCGATCTTGCAAACTATGAGGCAGCTGGGTTTGGAGGAGGGTTAAATCCGCATCCACTTCCTCATCTTCTTGGCGGTCGAAAAAGGAGCTATGATCCTTTCCAGGCTCCAATCCAGCGAGATCAGAGCGAACCGGACAGTTTTCAAGGCACAGCTGTCTTCTGCGAAATTGAACTAGGTGGTGACGTCTGTGCGAGGTCGTCAACTCGACGTAGCTCGAGAACATCAGAAAATGCTACAACAGCGGAGCCCTCTTGGACATGGCATACCTGGAACGAGAAATTCTTTCTCTCGGATCTCCCCCCGTTCGCGGCACAGAATACAGCTGATGGTGATATTGTCGATCATGGTACTTTGTGTATTAACGTTTATCGCGTCAGCAAACAACGACAAGGAAACTCTATCCCATTCGGGGGCGGAAGCAAGAAGACGTCCTACTCCAGTCCCAGCCTGACGACATCTCCGTCATTCAGTCAATATTTCACCGGCGCATCTATTTTTAATGCCTCACAGCACCTTTCCGCATCGCCTTCCGTTGGATTCTTTTCACCAGACACTCAAAGCAGTCAGGGATCATCAGGAGTTCAGCCTGTCCCCATTGGGAGCATTAGAATTCCCCTCGAAAATTTTCGCCGTAATGAGTGGGTAATGGGTTATTATCCAGTCATGTCATCGACACAGTCTGGAGCTCCTGGCTCTAATCAGATTGGTGATATGATGCTGAGACTTAGGTGCCAGGAGTGAGTAGTCTATCTAGTTTTATCTTGGCTTGACTCAAAATCTGATCGATACTTAACTCTAGAGATGTAATTGTCCCGCTCGACCGGTATAACAAATTGATCCAATTCCTGGCCACCGACCCCTTTTCACTCATATCAGATATAGTGGAACGCACTAGCACCCCTCTTCGGCCTGAATCAGAAGTAAGAATGGATACTGCCTCAAGGCTTGTGGACATCTCACTCGCGGGAGGGTCTTTGGTTGAGGATCTGTGCCAAGCAGTTCAGCGTGAACTTGTGGACGCAAAGGCTCGTGAGTGCCCTTCGGTACCTCACGGATCTACCCCTTGACTTGGCTCGTGATACTATAGAAATTATTTTCAGAGACAATACTCCTTGCATTGCTGCGGTGCAACAAGCCGTGTTTAAATTGGGCCAATCGTTCCTCGAAACATCCCTTCGCCCCCCGCTTCGCCGTCTCTTATCGGAGCAGCGGGCCTCCGAAGAGAACGTCGATGATTTCCCTCGGTACCTGGAAGAGATATGGCACTCCATCTATAGGAATCGACACAAATGCCCAGAGTAAGCTACACAGATGGTCTTAGGTTTGCGATACGTCTTTTAAATTCGCTTAACAGAGATCTTCGGTGTCTCTTCAGTCGCATTATCCAACAAGTAGAAACTCGATTCCCCAACAGTGCTCAGTCGGGGAGCGAGTACCTCCCTCTGCAGAGCATCACATCTCTCTGCTTCCTCCGCTTCTTTGTTCCAGCGATTATGAACCCCGGAATGTTTGGCTTAGTCCACGGTGAGTACCGATGCTATAACATGCTGCTACCAGATGTATGTATGTTGATCGATTCGCCTAGGTTCACTGCCCCCTTTTGTTGAGATAAAATTGAAACACGTAAGTCGAGTTATCCAGGCTATGGCCAATTTCAAAGATCCATCGGTAGGCGTTTTCTTCACAACGACGAGGGTCGTGCCACTTAAGTTCTATTATGAATAGAACATGTATAATGAAGACGAAGCAACACGAGAGTTCATGAGTAAGAATCAAATCGCGATGCAGGAATATGTTAGGGTGGTCTCTACGTTGTCGTCCTTGGACAATGACCAAGCTCGCTCAAGCTCCGAAAGCGCTGCTACTCTAGATCACCATGCACTTGTTTCAAGAATTGAGCAACTTCCGGTCCTCCATAGGGAATCCATTCCTTCAAACTCCTCAATGATTGACTATCCCCGCCACCTCGCTTCCCTTGTGAGTTCTATCGTGTCGTACGCTCGGTGGCCTAGAGGGACACGGGATCTGCCACAGACCAGTGGTTTCCTTGAATGTGCAGCGATCTGCTTCGTGATCGAAACCGAAACCTTGACCGCAGTGGCGATGCTCAATCATGAGGCCAGCGAAGAGGGCGAACAAGAGAGTAGTCTCATGGTCTCCCAGTTCGGCGAAGCCGGTAATACATTTAGTACTTCTGTCAGAGGTGTCCACTCAGTTGATATACCAGCATCTTCCGCAAGCGCCGGTATGGTGTTCACTCCTCGCGGCCCAGAATACGATGATATATTTACACAATCTGCATCATCGTCCCGAGCCTTTCTCACTTCTCTTCAAGGCCCCCTTGGCGGTTCCCGTCGCGATCCAAGATAATTGGCTTGTGTGATCAACCAATTTTCAAGTATCAATTCACCAGTATTTTTTATTAATTCTCGATTCCCTCCACGATTCTAGACTCTTTGCACACACCCGTTTAATGATCCCTTATGTATGAACACTCCATTATTACAATGTGCCTACAATGAACAGTAATTGTACAATAATCAGCAACTTTCGACAGGTATTTTGTCACGACATCGCCATGTCATGCATTCATTGGTTTCGCCAACAACGCCAGTATCTCTTTAGAAACCACTTCTGAGGTGCTACGAACCGTAAGACGGCAGAGCTTATATACGAGAAGGGGTGGTTAATTGGGTAAGCACTGTCATCGTAACCGGAGCATTACCTTGGCTTCCTTGTTTGGCTCCACTCTAATGAGACATCCTACTTTGCCTCCTGTTGATGAGTGTAAAACCCCAGCCGCCACAATATTAATCGGATTCGGATCTACTCCCTGTAGCATTTGGAATCTAGAGCCAACGACCACCCGATGGTTTTTCAGATAGTCAATATCGCCGGAGTGATCCAAACCAATTGGATAGATTTCCTGAGCCTCTCGAGGGGGGCCACCCACTATTTTCCAGCGTTCGAAGAATTCTTCTGGCGAGAGTTTGACTGGTTCAAAGAATTTGGATAGGACGATGGGCAGGCGGATGCGGTGAGTCTGCAGAGAACCAGCCATGAAAGAAACTTGTAGGATGGGAGGTGTCGTGAACACATTCTTGCATTCAACTTGGAGAAGCTGCTGTGACTGCGACGTAGGATGTATGACGTTTTGGGGTATTTTGGCAAAGGAAACTGATAATACATCCGGATCCACTCCATCAACGGTGGCAGTGAAAGATGTGAGTGATTGGCTCATCTTGTTTCCAAAGTACAAAGCGACACGGCCGAGGTGTCCATGGAATTCTGATTTCACTCCGATCTGGATCTGGACGTCCTCGAAGAGGATACCGTCACTCGAATAAGTGAGTCTCTCGAACCAACGGTCGATTGCGATGTTGAAATCGAAGGTAGCGGCACCAGCTGGCATCTCAGAATTCAGAATCACGCCATTGGACGACGAGATGTTGAGCCCTGCTAGGTCAGTCAATGGATCTGTTTCCGCCTTTGATGGCCTGTTGGACACGTCAGGAATCAATCCTGGTGATGATTTTTGATCTGTTGCCATTGCTGTCGCTTCCCGTGCTGGCCGACGGATGGTACCAAACTTTTTCGCCACTGTCTCGCGGTCCTGGTTTGCCTCCTTCCCACCTATGACCCATGTTCGCTTGTCCCCAGTGTCTAAGTGCTTGGCATTCAACCGACTTAGAAGAGTGGATTCTCGCTCAGGAAATGGTGGCATTTCTTCGCATATGCGAGGAAGAAGTTCGTCTTCTTCTGGACGTTTGGCGATAATCAAATACTCGCATGCACGTTGCTGGAGTTCCGAGTCCAGCACATGTTGGTAACGCTCAAAAACATTGATGACATGTGTCTTGATTTCAGGGAACACATTCGCCCACTTCAGATACGTCGAGAGAAGCAGGGCTCGTGTTGATGCTGAAGAGAATTGTGATTTGATCTGCATCGCTTGAAACTGTTCCACTGGGCTATAACCAGGCTCGTTGGCGATTATGTGGCCATACTCGCCAAGAACGTACCCTACACATCTCGTAAGTGGTGGAGAAGCACTATTTCATTGTACCTACCCGCAACCTTAATCAAGCTCTCGTGACATGTGGGAGATTTCAGATGCTCAAATACAGCCTTCGCGGCGTATTCTTGTAGATCTTCGGTATTCGTTGTAATTTGAACAACTCGATACCAGACTTCGTCGCCGACATGGTCACCAGCGGAGCTAATAAGCTCCAGAATTGTATCAACATACCACTTATATGAGGTGGCAAACTTCTCCGTCGAGATGGCAATTTTCAGGACCATTTCTTCCCGGAGCCCGTAATCCGCGACCTTGAGGTATCTAAGCAGTTCGCCTACTATGAGTTCTGCATTATCAACATCACACATGCTGTAGAGCAGGTCGAGCGCTCGTCGTCGCACGCTGATGTCTTTATCCCGGAGCGAGAGGATAATGGTATGCTGGTGCTTCTTGATAGGTTCAAGGGAGTCGGCACCAAGCGACGATTTGGCATCGATGTGTATGGCTAATCCTATTGCTTCAAATAGGATGGCATTTTGGGCGTTGTTATGTTGGACATTCTTGGTTTGCTCTGAACAGCTCTGCATGATCGTTTGGAGCACATTATGGATAACGCTTCGCACGGTAGCGTCCTCTTAGACAGTGTCAGCCAACAACGGATCCAAAATGTCTAGAACCCTTACCAGGTGGAGGATAGTATTGTAATAGACGCAATAGTTTCACTTGCAGCCAGGGGGTAGGGACTTTATAATAAAAATATTCATGAGGAAATTGTTTCTCGATAACTAACTGATAGATCGTAAGCACGGTCAATTGATGGTCAAAATTGGAGTAGCTAGCCTTGCTCAGCCGATCGACTGCTTTGGTGTAACAGACCGCGTATGCATCAGGATGGTCTTGGACGAGGGCCATGACCAAGCTAGTGACGCAAACAACGACTCCCTACGAAAGGGGTAAGCCGCACGACACGCGAACTTTCAGGACACGAACTAGATCATCATCGTCCATGATAGATACTATACGAAGCGCCCATTCTTCAGCCGGGATGACTTCTGGGTGTTTACGGTATAATCTTAGTAGTGTCAACGCCGCTTTCTTCTTCACGAAAGCTTGCGATGTCCTAATTGAGAAGTAATTAGGAATCTCCGGTTAGCAGAAGCCCATGGACTCACAATGAGATGAGTAAGCGATGAACATCAGCTGCTAGTGCCTCCGCCATTTCTTGTCCTCCCACGTTCGCTATTGCGTGAAGCGCCAAGCAATTGTTGATCTCGCTGTTGGAATCCAAATCCTTCTTAATGGAGTTGGTCACTAAGCGCAGGAAATCTGAGTTTTCATGCATCAGGAGTGTCACGGCAAGGTATCCCTATATCGCATGGTAAGAATCTGAATCAAGGCATAACTACATCCCTCACGATTTGTTTTTCGCTATATTTGGAGCTCGCGATGAGATTGACAGCCTCCATGTGGCCAATGTCCACCTTGTAACCAAGAATGTAGGTAAAGATGATCTACCAAACGGCCTCAATACGCAAGGGGATATCATACGGTCAAGAGCGAACCTTGGAAAGGCTGGATGTAGGGTAAGTGGCGTATTCCGTGCTCTACGGATGGTGCATTACTCACTACTTTTTTTGCTGATACCCATCAAGCTGTCCATCTATTGGCCAACTTGAGTGCTTGAAGAGAAGAGACTCTACGGAGTGCTGACCTTTGAATTTCTTTCTTATGTGGGCCATCTCCTTGTTGATGCGCTTTTCTTCAAGCTCTCGAACGCGGGACGCACGGATGTCGGCGATGAACTGGGTATAACATGGGTATCAACACTCTAAATATTTACAGACCCATCATCAGACCTGAGTTAGACCGCGCATACTTGTCGCCATGGTGGGCGAATGCGCAGGATTCCCGTTCAGAATGTGCGAGCGTAGAGCACGGTGTCGGCGTAAACAACTAACTACAAACCAAAACCGAACTACATGAACTATATTTGTCAGAGTAATACAGTTGCATCATATGTAACAGTCGAAAAACACTTCTAGCGCTCAGTCCTTCGTCGCGTGTTGTATTGTAATATGACCCTGTTGCGGGAAATGGTCATCATATTTGCATCATATCCAGAAACACCAAGTGACTTACTTCTCAACCTCTTTATAAAACTGGAGTTTGCTTTTCTTTGGAGCAGGCACGAATTGGTCGTACTCCTTCCCCGCCTTGTCGCTGAACCGTATACCAGAGTCCTCGATAGTGACTTCATCGAGCCTACTGAATGGAATCTGCCAATCAATTTTCAATCTTGTTGGGCTGTTCGTGGTGAGTCCCGCAATAGTCGAGGTGAATGATGGACAACGAACCTAAAAGATACGATGTTTGAAGTGGTAAGGATGACAGCATTGTCACGCCCTGGAAGCTCTATTGAAGAGTAATGAGAGAACTACGTTCAGGTGAGATTTGCACCAACCGATATGGGCAACATATGCATCATTTCGAAAACGGCCACCTTCGAGGTCTTTTAGCCATGACTGGCCGACCGCCTCACGTTGAGAGTAAGGCTAGAATGCACCTTTTAGGCTTGATACTGACTGGAAACATTTTTGCGTGGCACACCTGCAGTATGCCATCATATGGAACATGCCTGGGGACTCGCACACGGTCGCACTTCGGCGCATCGAAGACAGTAGTTGTATTGCGAATGCCTGATCCGGGGGCGCGATAAGTGGACTTATTCGGGAAATAGAGGAAAAGTCTACCTTCTGACACGTTTGATGCTAGATCCAAAACTCCTACCATTGGTTTTGCGACAGCACTACGTATCGAATAAGCCAGCGGCCTCACGCGTGTTTCATTCTTCTGACACTAACCCTACTAGACCTTTTCCAATCCCCTTGAAAAAACCGGCAGCGCCGCCAGATTCAGCACCTTCGATGGGTTTCATCTAACATGAAGTCAGCCAAGTACATCAGTTCGCAGCAATATTCGTACCACAACACCCTCAATACCGCTCTGGAAACTGGTTGCTAGCTACAAACTGCGGTTTCAGTAGGAACTCTGCGGTTGGTTGGTGACATCTTACAGCCTCGGCTCCGGCGGCAACTCCGTATCTGTGGGGGCGTCGGGAATAGGAGTTGACCAGGGTGATGGGAGAACTCACATTGCATGCTTCGGTTTGTTCTGTCGCTGCGCCAGTCTTCTTTGGCGTTGAAATTCAGAATCAAGAGTGGCAGAGGACAGGCCTTTGCCGATGCTGCTTGTGACTTTGGTGACGCTATCTGAAAGGCCAAACACCGTTTTCTACGATTTGACGGTTAGCCTGTATTCAGGAGGCTCTCAGTTGTCGAGCGTGTTTTACCTTGACAAGACTGGCTGCACCCTATTTCCGGTATCGTTAGCCCAGTTGTTGTTGCCAAAGTTCTGCGAACATACTTTGGCGATCCCTACTCCAAGTTCCGAGTTACCATGCATGACTACGCCTTTGTAGGGCTCGTAGAAAACGTCCGCAATTCCGGAGCTGACATTCGTGAAGAGTCCGACCTGAAGCCATGATCGGTTCGCGTCCGTTGGGTCAAGAAGAGAGTGACTAGTAGACATACGGGATTCCCGAGGAAATCTACGGAGCCCAAGATGCGATAAACTTGCCGAACGACCTCCTGACGGTAGTGGAACACAACGCGATCTAGAAGAACGGGTGCAGTCATCCGTGCATCCTTAATACCTAAGGCATTCAACTCCAAGGGAGCCCCGTTAACATTCCCCAAAGTCATTGTCAATGTATTTATCAACACCGTAATAGGACTCCGGATGACTAGCCTATACCAGAATGAATGAGCGAGATGACGGTTTGTGAGGCCAAACCATGATTACTTTTCTTCTGCATTGACTCTCTCTGTACGCATGAACGAGAGCAAGAGGCGCACTGGCTGTAATTCTAAGACTTCGAAATAGAGCTCTTGACCTTCGGCAACCGGAGTAGGGTCCGGTATACCGTCGGGATGACGGAGTAGTGCGCTGGCATTCTAGATGAGCATAAATACCAAGTACCAAATAAATGACCCACTCTGGTGTATGATCCTCCCACGACCCTGAGGAGAACTTCGAAAAATCTAGAAGGGCAAACAGGAAGTCTTCATCCACACTGATACTCATCGCCTGCAGCAACACAGAGGCATATTTGATGAATAAGACACCATGCGCTGTTGACTTAAAACTTAGCTGACGCCCTCAGACTCTAAATCACAACTCACAATCGTCCTTTAGCATCATCAGCGAAGCTTGTATCGCAGGGATGGTTGCAGTGGTCCTGTGAGATCTCGCAATCGGTGTGGGCTGAAGGATTACGGGATATAGGGCATCATGAAGCTGATTATCCGCTTGTATTGAACCAAGGGAGAGGTTGATACTTTGCGCCGTATCGGTATCCGCATACTCAACCTTCAGTTTAGTACATGAGATGAACATGAGCTCCACCATCCTTTGGTTGATAAGCGACAGTCCTATCCCTTCGAAGTCAAGATCGATCGTCAAGTTAGCCGTGATGTTCTCGGGAATCACAGTTTCAAAGGCTTCGGTGCCAATCAGTGTATCCGAGCGAGAAAGGGAGCTGGGCCTTCGTGGAGTTGGCCGGTATAAGCTATATTCTTGATCATAGTTGGAGATGGTAAGGATCTGAGTGCCTCGATCTGCGCGAACATCGAGGGACACTGTGGAAGTTCCACGGCTGATGCGGAACTTGAAGGGAACGAGATCTCCAATCTCAACGATGTCAATCTCTCGGGAATCACCATTGGGCGCGAATAATCGAATTTTCTTGTTGAATGCCGAGGGGAAGTCCCACGCATAATCAATGGAGGAATGCTCTCGAACGGTGTAGCGGGGAACGCGCGATTGGGTTCCAGCTTGTGAAGAATCGTCCTACATAAATTGTCCAGATGCTAGTATACGAAGATTTTGCATTGTTCTTACTGATTGACTGAATGAAAACAGCATGTCGCTGTCATTTTCGATCCGGAATGGCCAGCGGCCAGTCTCTAATGAAAATGCAATAAAGATTGTGGCGCCCTCGATAGCTACATCCACCTTGACGAGGTCAGGCTGTTGTTCCCTTTCTCCGGGGGGATAAACACGCAAATGGACGGCCCCGACAACCAGCATGTTAATAGGAGCCGACCTAGAAGATAGATAATAGATAAATGGAGTTCAACTTCGATTCCCGATCGCAAACTTACCAATTTGCGTTCAGTCCAGGATATGTCACGGTTAGGAGCTGTTGGCCTGCTGAATGAAGCCGCTGCACTGAAATTCTGCTTCCAGGCTGGATAGTCGAGTTCTCCATGGGGGCCACGCCAACTTCCCGGTATGTGATGGATTTATGTAAATTGTTCTTTAAAATGTACCTGGGAGCCAGTGTAACAACCTTCGTCAACTTGTACTTTCCGAGCCCGAGTTCCCATGAAACTCCGATGTGGTAGCTCTCCTTGGCGCCGGGTATATCAAGGATGACTTGGGTCTCAGCACTTGGTGCTTCGAATGAGAGCACCTAACGAATGCCTTGTCAGAGTAGAACTGAATTAACGAAGGATGCCGCACATTTGACCAATTGGATTCCCCCAGACGGAAAGAGAACTCGTGACCCCGTGACTGAGCGTGTGAAAACACTTGGCAATCGTTCAGTGATGGACATTACCTAACCGAGATTACTTACTCAACGGAGAGGGTTGACTAATGTCAATTCCAGCTCCCGTCAGTCCCGCTACAACCTTGGAAAACCCTGAGCGCAAGGAGAACGGGAGGCCAGTGCGATTAACCAGTAGAAAAGGGCTATAAATCTGAACTTTGAATGCTCCCCCGGTATTAGGATACTTTCTGCAAAGCATCATGGGTATCGTTGGAACATTGTTAATGACAATCGCTTACATATAATTAAGGCGCAAATCCAGTTTTCTGCCACCTTTATCCGACAACGTCAGTTTCTTTTCAATGTCAAAATCCGCCGGATTATCCGCATTTATGATGGCGAACTCGCTAGGTTTCAAACCTATCATTGGTTCAGCGCAGCCGCTTGGCGACGTGGCATATCACTCACCAGATTCTTGGACGTCTACATTCAGAAGAACTAAGTGATCGAGTTGAACTGAATGTACCGGCATGGTACCCCCTTTCCGTAGGAAGCTGGCCCAGTTTTGGTTCGTATTCTTGTCGAAAATACGGTAGTTCAAGTCGTATGGGAGAAGATTTTCAAGTTCAATGGGTGCACGCAATTGAAGACTGATTTTAGGGTACTTGCGAGTCGATGGATCATGAGGGTCATAATGGGCAGATGCCTGGAAGCGGAAAGGGGCTTCAACACCATCCTTGGAACGGCAGATAATAGTAGATATGGGCATCCGAATCATGTCTTCCCATCGGATGGCATCCAATGCCCAGTTATATCCAAATCCACCTGTCATTTATAATGAGATGAATCACCGATGACACACAATTACCTACTGTCAGGGCGAATTTTTAATCTGTGCTGGGTTACTGCTTCGATCGGAACAGAGTAGCTTCTACCAGGAGCTAATGAAGAATTGGTGCTTTGGATATTCGTCGGTTGATCTAAGGACTCACCCAACTTCTGGACGGTATAGTCGGGCTTGTTATTGGCATCCACAAGGACTAATTCCAACGGATATAGGGTGAGATTATCGACCATGTATGTAGAACGAAGCGTAACAATTTTGACGGTCTCCTCGACGCGTATTTCACAAAGGAGCCGATCCGAGACGGGACCAGTCCTAGGACGAAGGATGTAGACTGATTCGCCTTCAGTATCGACAGGAATACAGCGTAGGGGCTGCCAGGTGCGGCCATGAAATTGGATACCGATAGTGTTGTTTCGACTAGAGTTCATATGCTAGGAATACATTCAGTAAAAGCAAAGCCAGTATATCTTTCGAGCAGCCCCACCTCTCGCAGACTCTTGCTGTCTTCAAACCTCCAATCAATCATTTTATCGTTGTCAAGTCTTATTGCATTCTCGTGCGATCCCTGATAGTTGCTATCTCGGTCATGCCAGACAACAATTGTGCTTCCGGTGCAGTTCCGGAGCTTATACGGCGCGCGTTCGATCCGATCGTATGGAAGTGGCTTTTCACTCTGGGATGGCCATAATGATGCTGTGGTTGAAGCCAGTTCCACAAATGCCGACGTAAAGTTGACGTCTAGCCTCTCAGGGGAGGACAGAGTTACCACCTTTCCGAGGTTTGCTTTCGATTGATCCGCAATCTGAAGCCCAGGGTCAGATTAATATATAGCCATTTTCTGAAACTCATGCCTGCAGCGACATCTTCCATGGATCAATAAGAGGTTCCCAATGAGAATTCATTAGGTTCCAGTATTGCATCTTGATCCCAAACGAGGTGGCGCAAGAAAGCTGAAGGCGTACCGTTAGAACGCTTGTGGGGCTAGACAAACTCCGACTTACTTCTCTGGACCAATTACTCAGGTTGATTTCGAATGGATCCACATTGAAGTCTATGACCGGCAACTGGTACAGTTGTCCGATCAACACGAGTCGTAATCCTTCAAACTGTGCATTGAGCTGTATAGAGTTAAGTGAAGGTCCTTTTGACGATTCAACGAACTGTGGCTTATTCTTACCTTTTCCTTCGACATGTATACCCGCGGTTTATCAAACGAAGATCTTCCTTGGACACTTCGGACCGGCGCGGAAGTCGCTTTCCGGCTTGGCCGGCTGGCGGTTGAGGGTCGAGCGACATTCGGCGACGGCTCGTTCATGGATGCTTGGGAGGAATACATGGTCATTGCGCGACTGACGATGCCAAGTATCAGGCCGATGTCAGGGGGAGAGGCCCTAAGAATGATAGGTTGCATGAATATCTCAATACTCGTCATTTGGTGATCCGCTGTTTGACGATTGTCAAGCGAGAGGGCAAAATTGAGGTCATCGAGAAACCTGAGGCTTTCGTGTGATTGCATAGTAGTCAAGGACATTCCCAGCCGATCGACAGATACCGCAAGGATACCCTATACGAACATGTTATTCGCGTCGGTTCACCGAAGAAGAGAAGACTACTGACTTGTTGGCTCATGAGAATCTGCTCGATGGACAAGGTGATGGCACGGCTATTAAGGTCCTCGTCGTTTTCCAATAGGGTCAGCGATACGTTGTGAAGGTCTACTCTGAAACCTAGTTTGGACTGAGAGGCACTCGAGAAACCAGGACGCTCTTCTGAGTCGGTCTCTCTGTGATGCAAAGGCTCAGCAGACGACTTTGAGGAGGATCCGCCGGCAAAGAAGGCAAACAATGCGAACACAGGATCAAGAGCAAAGAGCACTTTCGGAGAGTCAATGGTGGCCATGACAAAGGCCGATTGGTTCCTTCCTGTACCAGACGAAGAATACATGATCATGGCTTGCGCCTGGGTACGATTCTTCTGTAGGGGTATAATTTCTTTGAAGCGAGATGACCCTGGACGAGTATTAGTCATAGTGAACGACTGCAGAACAACCTCGGCTTCTGTTCCGCCGTTTGCTAGGCTTTTCGCGCGAACAGTGCCGTCAGACAAGACAAAGCGAGCAATACCGGTATTCTTGAAGTCGGATTCATGTTTAGCGTCAGCATTGTATAACTGTAAACGAACAGTGTTGACTGCGAAGAGAAACTCAAGGACTACTCTCGAAGTTTCCTTCTCAGGACAGGCGAAAGATCGTAATTCTGGAGCAAGGTCTGGGGGAGTTGACGCAGCGACTTCTGAATCCTCGAAATCTTGAACCTGGCCAGGTACAGGGTGGAGAGGAGCACCTTGATCGACATCCAAGATGCGGGGTATTGTCTCCAAAACCTGTAATATGGCGCAATACTGGTTCTGCGTCAGCGAGATTTTAACATCCGACATCCGAACCTTAACCTGAAGATGACAAGCATGAGTTTAATTATATGACATCCCACGTAAGACGAACCAGATTATCTGGTCTGGAAACATCAGGTGTACCGGAGTAACCATGCTGGTTGACCGCAGCATTGATGTCTACCGAGTCTAGCATCTTTAAAGAACTAGTACTTTGATCGTCGGCACTTTCTGACGTCACACTGATGCCGGTGAGACTTGCGTCGATGGAGCTTGACTGCTCATTGTATTCATTCCTTGCTGCAATTCTTCCCAGACGCATCACTAGTCGATCTTGGTCATCGACAATCTTGGCAGGGAAGACAATGATGGGGGATTGAATGGTGACATCGAACTGCATCCTCTGAATTTCGGAGGCTCTCTGTACCGCGACTTCCGTCGCTGCGTCGTACAGGCTCTTCAATCTCGCGAATTTCACCAGAAACTGATAAATATTGTGCAGGGGTTTCTCCAGAACGTGAATTTTGGGTGAACCAGAACGCAGCGTCAATGCCGCGCTTATCCTCTTGTTAGAATCTACTCGCACGTCGAACGTCTCATACGTGAGATCCGCAAGATTGTCGCCTTCAATGGACAATATTGATCTATGAACCTTGGAGTCCCATGTGTCTTCTGAGTCATCCGTTAGACTAAGATTACCCAACTGAAGGACAAGCTGCATAGTATTGGACTGTAGCATAAGCGTGACTCTGGCAGCGGAAAGGGCAAGAGTGGCTACTCTGCGATTGTCCAGTAATATAACTGTAAACCGGGTGTGTGTCAGAGTCTTCGAGATCTGGATGAAAGCATACGCACGCTGGACACTGATTAGTCGGAGCTTGAGTCGGATTCTATCCGGGTTTGCAGTTTGTAACTTCGAGCCAGCCTGGGCTATGTTTTTCGGACCTACCGACGGCACGGTTTGAGGGGGTTGTGGAGGCAGTGGGTCACCGACATCGGAACCAGCGGGGAGGAAGGTGGTCATTATGAAATCGTAGAGAGATATCACAGGCTCGGGTTCGGCAGAGAAAATAAATGTCGAGAGCTCAACATCTATATGTTGATCGATACCTTCGAATACCCTCACAAAGTCTGGTGAATCTTTCTGAACCCGAACATAATGGACTTGCATGAGATCTGGTGCATCCCCAGGAGGGGCTTCGCATGAAGATTCATCGACAGAAGATAGAAGAGGAATGGTGTTTTTCCGTGACGATGATTCTGGAGGGATCATATTCAGAGCGAGGGTCCTAAATCCACTTCCTCAGTCAATCATGGTCACTCACTCCTCCGAAGTTGTCTCACCGCAATGATAAGTCTACCCTCATATCATACGTCGAAAGAATGAACCGCAAAGCGAAACTTCTCAGAGATGCGTCCGCAAGAAGGTTTTCACTTTCGTCAACATCGGTCTTGAATAAAGAGACTTGAAGCCTCTCTACCTCAAATTGAAGTTCGAACATCCGCTGGTTTGAGAGTGCCTGCAATGTAATCACTAAGCAAGAGGAATGGCGTCAGAATACCCAATGACGTACATGAGGCGAAGTGGCGCGCTCGGGCGATCCGGGTGCAGTGGCAACATCTTCTTCTTCGACCAAGTACTCCGGGTCGTCACCAGTGATGAACAGACTCTCTGAGGTCCTACGAGTCTCAATGAACTGCCTCCCACGGCTGTCCTTTGGTAGTGGTTGACCGAAATGAGGAATTGCAATATCGATGATGCGCATTAACCCTTGATATTTTGAATTTGAGATGTTAAGTGCTAGGGAAGGGAGCTTTCCAGAAGCTTTAAATCGCGTAAGGTTAGCTGCATCCGCTATGATTGACACCTGGACACTGAAGCTCATGTCAATTCGTTCAAGAAGGTGCAAGCCGGCGTTCCTTTGTTCTGTGAGAGCCGCCAAACATAAATCAAGATCATTGCCCATAACGAGCTAAAATAGAATGATATGACATTGAGTTGAGTTGCTTCAATGGAAAGAAAACTAGCCTACCTGCGTGGATGTTAGGGAAAGGAGGAATTTGTCGTACATCATCGACTCTAGATGTCGGAAGTCTTCCTCTGTGTATTGCTGATTCCGCTTCGCCTGGATCTCCTTAATTGCTGATTTGTTTGCCAAATCGCTTTCAACTCCAATATGACCGGCATCAATGATCAAATGCCGACATCTCCGAGCACACACGCTGTAATAAACCAGCCCGTTCAGAATATAGCACTTCTCAGAACGTGGGACTTACTCTTCCGGTATGATGATGATGGGCGCGTTCATGTCTATTTTCATATCAATAGTTCTGTGGGTCTGTAAAGCATGTTCGAGTCCGGCACGCGTTTGATTTCTGAGTCCTTCTATGGTTTCATTCGCGGCGTCCTACTCGAAACGTAAGGATGTCCCTTTCGTAGACCCGTTCCCCCGAATCACACGTACCAGAAGGACGTTCAGAGATTCAAGTTGGCTCTCAGGGGGCTTGAAGAATGAAAATACGGCCTCGATAACTCCCCTGTGGTAAATTACCTCCATCGCCTTCATCCTGATCGTGACTGCATTGTCGGCTCGTCCGTCCAGAGGATTGTGTTCGAATTTGAGGAAAAAGAAGGGATCAGGACTTTTTTTGGATTGTTTGGATTCGAAGCTATCCGAGTTAAATTGTCCTTCAGCGACTAGGGACCCCGCCTGATTAAGACCATCAGATGAAATGGATTTAGAGCCTAGCCTACCCTTCATCCGAATGACATCAGGATATAGTGTGCCTGGAGTACTGCCATCATTGATATGCATTCCATCCAGGGCGAGAATGGCATTGAGATTATCGGGCCTTTGTACAATATCGGCGGCGAACTCTTCAAAGACCAAAGAGATAATATCGTTATTTGCCTTGGGATGTCCGGACCTCAAGGCCAAGGATCCAGTACGGAGTCGGGCAGAGAGGCCCAACTTCATGATATCATGGCTCGGTTCAAACCCAGATGCAATGACTTCCTTCTCGTCGTAATCGATAGCTTCGTACAGTTCCCTGCGTTGCGCGTCGGTCATGCCATCTGGGCCAGTTTCCTCGGAAGAGTTCGCGGACAAACCAGCAGCATATCGAGCGCCACCCCAGGCCCACCCGATCCAACTTTGAGTCTGCTGAGCTTCGGTTTTCTGCTTCTCTGCGTTTGCTTTCTTTTGGTTGGCTCTCTCCTTACGTAGGCGAGAACGAGCTATGGAGCGATAAAATCGGATATCTTCGTATTTGAGCTTTCGCTCCAGTGATTCGAAAGTAGATGATTCCTGAGAGACACGTTAATATGCGCCTTCTAGAAATTTGGCGATTACCAACCTCGGGAGAAAGCGCACCGCCAGATTCTCGTTTCAGAAAAAGAGGTACGTATTGCTCTCTATCGTCCCGTCGCTCCCGGAAATACTCCCACATCCAACGTCTTCGCTTTTGATGAACCTCATCAAGTATTGCGGCCCCAGCAAATTTGAGAAGTGCCAGTTTTGGACTTGATTTCAGATCTTCGTCGCTGGGACGGAAACGTTTGTATTTGTGCCTCCGAAGGTAGAAGTGATACATGTCAATCATGGATATCGCGTCCCGGAATTGTGAATCATCAAGGACAAAGCCAATCTCGTCGAAGAAAACTTCAGCTCCAATCTTTGCCCTTTTCGAGGTCCCGCGCTTGTTCATTATGATCTACGGGAGTGAAGGTGAAAAGCGTGAAGAAGGGTAGTGACAAGCCACCCACCCGACCCTCCCCTGTGACAGGTTTGAGGATGAATTGATGATCAGGGAGAGGTTTGGAATCATTCGAAATCTGCCGAGAAATACTCAGTCAAGTATTCACGAACTCGAGGTGACACAACTACTTGTTCTCGGAAGGATCTTATCATTTGGTTTTCTGAGTGACTAGTAATGGTTTTGGTGTCCGTATTAAAGTAAACAGAAAGGGAGTTTAGATTGGCAAGTTTCCGGACAGGCAGTGAAGTGCTTTGAACGAATGTCGCCTCCCAAGTATCGTCTGTTGACACCGCTGAAAATTCTGCAAGGGTGACGCCAACTGCAAAAGGATGCTGTTACATATGAATGCACTGATGAGAACTATTTTAGAGAATATCATAGACTCATGGTACGTACTCCGGGAACACTGACGGAATCCTCATAGCGGACATGTATGTTTCGCACTGTTACCTGCAGGTTGTTAACAATGCGGTTGATCAACGACTCGAAAACACCCTGGCTCCTCTTATTTTCCTCGGGAGAGACATCTGAACCAGACGAATGAAGAATTTCAGAGTTTTTGAGTCTCTCTTGTTTTGCTGCTTGGGCGCGAGCTTCATCCTCCTCCAAATCTACTTTGGCATCAGAAACAGGAATCACGAGAACGTAAAGATCCTCGATAATAATCTCAGCAGGTTTCGAAGATAGATTTGCCCATGGTATATTAAGCGTGAGGTGCCCAAGATGCCCTGAAACGTGTTGGTACATAGTATTTCACGCCATCGAGGCGCTAATCGGTGGCTCACCTTCGATGACATCAATAGGGAGCCTGAATTTATCTAACGCAGACTTCTTCAGTCGGAGATTGTTCACAGAGAATTGCCCGGCCCACAGCCCAGCTTCGAACTTAGTCATGTCCAGATTCGACACGTATGGCGCAAGAATTCGGCTCAGTACAGCATACAGAGCATCCCGCCCCGGATTTAAGAACCACATCGTGGACGCAGAAACGAGTTATCGGTACAGGATGGGAGTTTGGGTGTCGTCGATTCTCGTGCTAAAACTGACGTAGTGTACAATGCTATACCGGAACCAATACGTCACGGTTGACGTACTGTTACCTGGAGCGTCGTCCTAACACTCATCACCTGATCATATGCATCCTCTGAATCATACATATATCGTGTTTATTGTGTTTATACTGGATACTAGTTAACTGCATGCAGCCAGCGCTGCCAAATTCTGCGCTGTACCCTATTGGGTCCCAGAGGCCGTTCACGGCCTCCGAGAAGCTGTCGCGTGCCGGAACATCTCCGCTTTCTCACCGCAAACACCTCGTGTTGAGATTTGCCGTTCTCCTGCCACCGCTCAGACAACCCAGTATTACGCTTCACGCTTTGCTCCGGGCGGAATCTTGACCTCTTTTCCATTTTTGTTCCGCTTCAGCCAGCCACTTGGCCACCCTATGCTTCAGCTTCACGATCAGCATATAAACTATTGTTTGTACACCTGGGATACGATTCATCTGCATCGTACCCTAGGTGAGTTGTTGTATTTGTACACTACATACATCGACGCCAATCGACTTCGTCTGCATCGTACCGTAGTCCAACCCTATAGGTTATGAGCCCAGTGCTCCACTAGCGCTGAGCATTGCAATCCCCCAGAACGTCTTTCCCGCTACCCAAGGTGACCAAAACGTACACCTTCGCCAAGCTCTCTGGGTCCGAGGACTACAAAGGATAGTCGGCCAATTTGAAGCCACAGGCACTGAAGCACCATTGAAGAAATAGACAGCCCTGCCTGTGCCGCCTGGGAAGAGGGAGCAAGTGGTGCGTTGTCTCGTGTCATGATGACCTGCAAAGGAAATGTGCAAGATCAAAATTTGCAACATGAGCGTACCATCAAAGTTCAGAAGAAGTTGAGGCGCCTTTACGAACCTTCACACCTGTCGATGAAGTTTGACTACCTGGCGACCAATTGGAACCTGTTACTGAACGATTACACTTCAAGTTCCGTCACGAACTATTGTCCAGCTCTTGAGGTAGCTATGACCAGCTATTCCACGAGTAGGCCAACGTAGCTGGATCGCATGTTCAGGCTAACCGCTCTGACGGGGCTTCCGCCATCGTATAAGATGGTGCGTTGCAACATCTTCTCGAAAATTGGTTCGGCCTCGCTACTCTGGGAGTCCCGCCGAATGAAGAGAGGGTGCAGGCCAGGGAGAACAAGCAAGCTGAGAAGGCCGACGATGCCTTACAAGCCTCGCTCTAAACAATGAGGGAAACGGCACCGCGAGCATCGGTCAGCGGTGGGAAAGGAAAGGGGACTGGGCTCCAACTCACTCGAGCGAACGGGGTGTCCGCAGAAGGAGACGGCTTCCGCGGACAATGTGGCGTGAGACAGTAAGTAGTTCTTGGGAGTGCTGCGTTTATGGGACCAGGGGAGGACTCATGAAGAAGCGACCAAAGCAGCCCCATTCCCACTGGTAGAGATTGAATAAGAGGAGAATTTTCGTGATATTTGTTGCAATGGCGAACTCCGTGCTATCTCAGTCCATCCGAATGAATGGACTTTCCTGCTGATGTCCCAAAATAAAAGCGATGATTCAAACAATAGGTAAGGTGGCAATCGCCATATTTCCGTTTCAATATTATTCAAGCATGGAACTGCACACATTGTCCCGGGGGGGGGAGTGACAGTTTTGGATTGTTTCCAGCTGCTGCCACAGTCAACGTTAGGGGGGAAACTCCATCCTCAGTTTGTCCAAGTGAGAAGCTTCTCTTGAGACGCCAGGGGCACGGCACGTAGCCTAACCCACTGACAGATCGCTCACTTGCATGCTCGTCGAATCACCACGCGCGCATCAAGAACACAACACGGCTAGCCCCCTCTGAGCTGAAATCTTCTAGCACATCCAGCGCAATCAAAAAGCGGTAGCCATAATAGAGCAGCCTGCTCTATTACAATTACCGCTTTTGTTCACTTGTTGACTGTTTTCATATGCATACAGGGCTGTTTTCATACACATAGAAGGCCCTGTGATAATGCTA
>WNFI01058790.1_pt1 | contig 21560 bp, 24 predicted proteins | sample 5400471 | NCBI WGS metagenome assembly WNFI01 (sample SAMN13153348, study PRJNA577476) | soil metagenome | isolation source: 100 cm saprolite on Douglas fir-dominated hillslope | place: USA:California | collected 2013-09-17
CCACCTCTAGCGCCGCCAATGCGGGGTCCAGATGGGCCGGGCGTCGCGGTCCGATGATGGCCGCGGTCACGACGGGATTTTGTAGCATCCAGGCCAGGGCCAGGGTGGAGATGTCAACGCGTCGCGACCGGGCTTCGTCCGCCAGCGCGGAAAGGCCCCGAAAGACGGGGTCGCTCTCCAAATGCCGGTAGGGCTCGGGTCGGAGCGTCATTCGGGATCCGGGCGGATAGGAACCCTTGCCCTGGTACTTCCCGGTGAGCCAGCCGCCCGCCAGCGGGCTGAAGGCCGTGAAGCCCAATCCCTGGTCCGCGCAGAGGGGGAAGACTTCGCGTTCGGGCGACCGGTCCAGCAGGCTGTACGAGTTCTGGACCCACTCGAACCGGCTCAGGCTGTCCCGGTCGCTGATCCACAAGGCGCGAGTCAGGCGCCAGGCTTCAATGTTGCTGGCGCCGATGTAGAGGACCTTGCCCGAGCGGATCAGGTCGTCGAGGGCGCGGCACGTCTCATCGAGCCGGGCCTCCGGGTCGGGCTCGTGGATGAGATACAAGTCCAACCGATCGGTCCGCAGCCGGGAGAGGGTTGCGTCGATCTGCCTCACGATGTGGCGGCGGGAGAGACCGCGATCGTTCGGGCCCGGTCCGACGGGGTTGAACACCTTCGAACTCAGGAGAAGCTGATCCCGCACGCGGGATCCTTTTCCATCCAACCAGCGGCCGATGTAGGTCTCGCTCCGACCGCCGCCATAGGCGTCGGCGGTGTCGAAGAAGTTGATGCCCGCGTCGAAGGCCCCGTCCATCAGCGCGAACGCTTCCGGCTCGCTCTCGCCCATGCCGTAGAACTCGGGCGCCGACCCCACGCCCCCGAAGTTGCCACACCCGAGCCCGAGGCGCGAGACCTTCAACCCCGTCGTTCCCAGCCGCCGGTATTCCATGTCGTTCCCTCCGGCACACCGCCGGGTCTCCCCTGGACGGGTGAGAGTGCTTTTCTGACAGCGTACTCGAAAGTCGGACGGCCCCGCCAGCCGCTCGATTGGCGCAACTACCGTTCGGCCGCCGGTATAATGTGGCCGCTCGCAGTCGCCCCCGTCCCGTCTGGAGAACCTTATGCTCTTGCGGAGCCTGATCCGCTCCTCCCTTCTGGGAATGGCCTGTCTGCTCGTTTCGGCAGGCCCGCCCCGCCCCTCGAGCGCTGGTGATACCGACACCGGCGCGTCGACGGCCCCCGCTGTCGTTTTCGAAAACGAAAGGGTCAGAGTTCTCAAGGCCAGCACGGGGCTCAACCTTTCCACCCACCCGGCGGCGGTCGTGGTGTTCCTGGACAACGGCGAGGCCCGCTGGTCGCAAGACCTACCGCAGGGGGTCGCTGAAAAGCGTCCGCTCATTGTCGTGGAACCCAAGGGTCCTGCCGGCTCGCGGACCGCTGCGTCCGGACCAACGATCGCGTGAGCGTCATCCGTGGTCGCATGGAGGCCAACGCCCAGGAAGGCCCCCACACCCACGCCTCCGACATCGTCTTGGTTCACTTGTCCGGTGGCACCGTCGAGGACACCGCGGAGGGCAAGACCAAGATCAACCGTTGGAAGCCGGGAGACGTGGAGTTCGAGGCCCGGGGGTCGAGCCACTCGGCCCGCAACCGAGGGCCCGCGGTCCGGGCCGTGCTCGTCACCCTCAAGCCCTGAGAGATGACGGGGACCTTCCCCCACCAAGTCCGCGCGCGTGCCGCCCCCTCCGGCGGCTTGATGCGCGTGCTCGGAATCGGCTTCGGCCTGGCCGTGATCGTCGGCAGCACCCTCGGCATCGGGATCCTCCGCACACCCGGTCTCGTCGCCCGGGAGCTTGGGTCACCGGGGAGCATCCTCCTCGTCTGGCTCGTGGGCGGTGTCTACACCCTGCTCGGCTCCGTGTGTCTGGCCGAACTCGGCACCGCGCTCCCCCAGGCCGGCGGCTACTATGTCTACGCGCGCCGGACTTTCGGCGACACCGTCGGCTTCGCGGTGGGGTGGACGGATTGGCTGACCTATTGCGCCGTCCTCGGATATGTGTCGATCGGGATCGGCGAGTTCTCGACCGCGCTTCTGCACCTGCCCGACCCGGCCGGCAAGGGCATCGCCATCGCAGCCCTCATCTCCTTCACGGCACTGCAGTGGGCGGGCGTGCGAGTCGGGAGTCAGTTCCAGCAGGTGACCACCGCCCTCAAGTCCCTGGCATTTCTCGCGCTCGTGGTCGCCTGCTTCATCCACGCGGCGCGGTCAGCGGCCCTCGTGACGGGCGCCCCTCCGCCGACGCCGAATCGGCCCGCCCTCTTCGGCATCGTGGTGGCCCTCCAATCTGTGGTCATCACCTATGCCGGGTGGCAGAGCGCTCTTTACTTTGCGGAGGAGGACCGCGACCCGCGGCGTACTCTACCGATGTCCATGATCGGCGGGGTCCTCTCCGTGATCGTGATCTACCTGCTCGTCAACTTGGCCCTCCTCGCGGTTCTGCCCCTGCCCGCCCTGTCCCAATCGACGCTGCCCGCGGCCGTGGCCGCGCAGGTCGTCTTCGGTGGGCGGGGCAACCAAATCATCCCCCTGCTGTCCCTGGTTTCCCTGCTACCCCTCATCAACGCCATCATGATGATTGGCACCCGTATTCTCTTTGCCATTGGCAGGGATGGCCTCTTGTGGCGAGGCTCCGCGGTGGTCTCCGAACGGGGCACGCCGACGCGGGCGGCGCTGGTGACGACGGGGGTGGCGGTCGCTCTGATCTTGAGCGGGACCTTCCAGAAGCTGGTCGCGGTGGCATCCTTCTTCCTCGCCGCCAACTACTGCGTGTGCTGTCTGGCCCTGATCGTCTTGCGGCGACGGGAGCCGCTCTTGGCCCGGCCGTTCCGAGCCTGGGGGTATCCGTGGTCGGCCCGAATTGTCCTGGCCGGCGCCGCGCTCTTCCTCGTGGGTGTGCTCGTGGGGGATACCCAGACCGCACTCGTCGCGGTCGGCCTGCTGGTGGTGGGTCTGCTTGCGAGGCTCGGGCTGTCGAAGCGGATCAAGCCCGCCCCGACCTTGGGCAACTAGCCCGTTTCCGCGGGGAGGAGCCCCCGACGCGTGGTCAGGATGCGGTGGCCGCGCGGGGTGGAGAGGTGTCGGGAACCGAGAGCCCGGCCGTGATGGCCTTGCCGGCCAGCCACTGGAGGCGTTCACGGGCCTCGGGGGGCAGCGCTCGCGTTCCTCGCGCCACCAGTCTGAGCGCCTCACGGTCCTCGAATGCGAGGGTGACGCGGTGGCGGCGCACTAGGTCGTATTCGTAGAGACGGTCCCTCTCGTCGGGATGGAGTGGGGCGAGCATCCCGACGCGCAGGGCCCTCAGCTCCTGGGCTTCCCCCGCCGTCAGCGCCGCCCTCCCCCGGTCCAGCGCATCGTGAGCGCGGGCGAACACCTCGGGAGGGTCAAGGACGCCGGCTAGGCTCTTGGACATCACGAGCTCTATGGTCTCGGGGGCGAGGTGCGGCAACTGTTCATTGGCGGCCTGGAGCGCCACGCGGATCGCTTCCGACGGCTCCTCCGCCCGGCTCGGTGGCGTCGGGCGCACGCGTTCGTCGATTTCGAGGAACATCATTCGGGAGAGCTGGGCTGCCCTCGGCAACCAGACCTCCCAGGTGTTGGCGGCGACGATCCCCCCCGCCACAAGACCGGCGAGCAGCGTGACGCGCTTCGTCCAGAGCCAGGCAACGTCGAAGAGGCCGGGACCCTCGTAGACGTCGTCGTAGACGGGCTCGACTTCCTCCTCCTCGATCTTGGCCAAGCGGATTGCCGGGAGCTCGTTGAGGGCGGGGGGTGGCTTCAAGGTTGTGGGCAGAGCCCGGCCGAACGGATCAGGCATCGCACTCTCGTCGGCGGACGGCGGTCGGGGGACGGGCCTCGTCCGGTTGAGCCGGGGGGCCCATTGGCGGACGCGGTCGCTCCAGCCCGGAGCCGCCCGGCGAAGCGTCCCGAAGAGTTCCGTCGCCCTCGAGACGGCTTTGCCGATCGCGTGGGCCAGGCCAGCTCGAAGTCGCGCTGCGGGCCGCTCACGCGCAGGTCCATCGTCATCCAGCAGCTTTAAGGGGATGATCGGGAGCTCGGTATCCGACGGCGGTCGCCCAGAGGCGCCGCGCGTCGACACCGGCCGTGTCGCCAGGCCCCCCCCTCTCGCCAACAGCCTGGCCCAACGGGACGAGAGGTCATTCCGAGACGCGAAGTCCTCGAGCCATCGACCGAAGTGAGCGAGCAAGCGGCTGAAGCGATCGAGCCACCGACTGAGGCGGGGGCCCCAGGGGGGCGCCAGACCCAGAAAGCCGGTCTCCAGGCCTCTCGTCGGCTCGGCCCGCACGTCTTCGGCGGTGACCAGAGGCGCGGCCGCGTGGAAACGAGGGTGGTCATCGAGGGGCTTCAGCCCGATCACGGAGGCTTCGACTTGGGGCCTCGATTCCGAAAATGCGGCGCCGGCGGAAGTGGTATCCGTGTCGTCCGCTAGGACTTGCACCTGCGCCGCCCGGGAGGGTGTGGCCTCCCGAGGCCACTTCCGCTTCCGGGCGACCGTAGTCCGCGGTCGGTCCTCCCCTCCCGGTGACTTCAACGAGATGACCGGGGAGTTGGCCGGGCGCCACGAAGGGAGCCCGAAGGATCCCGCGGGCAGTGCTGCCGCTTCCTCCGCCAGGGCGTGCAGGTTCAGGACGTCCGCCGGCGGCGGTTCCAAAGGCTCGCTGGCCTCCGGGCCTGCGCTGAGCTCTGGCATCGCCGCGTCTTCCAGCGGCTCGGACAAGGTGATCGGGCTCTCTTCGGCGGGCATCGCGGGGGGGGACAAGGCGTCAAGGACCGCGGGCTCCTCGGACACCCAAATGCTCGGCGGCTCGGTGATGGAGGGCAGCGGCTCCGGCTGAGCGCTCGCCAGCGAGACTTCGACTTCACTGGACGCTTCAGGTTCGCTCGGTAGCGGCTCGGCGGGGGCGGGCGGCTCGGCGTCCAGCGTCGGAAAGCTGGGCGTTGATTCGAGGGGGGGGGCAACGATCTCCTTCGCCCGGATTGGCCGGCTCGGGGGAGCTCAGCGACAACCAGCGGTCGGAGCCGACGGGCTGCACCATCGCCTTGCCGTCGACCACCCAGCTGCTCAGGGCGTCATGGTCGACGACCAGGAGGGTGCCGTCGCTGAGGCGAAGCTTGTACCGCTGAAGCATGTCTAGGGCCGCCAGGGCCGGCCCATCCTGGTGCCGGCTCGCCATTCCTTCAGTGAGCACCGTCACACCGGCGCTCATCTAAGGTCTTTTCCCAAGAGAGCGCGAACCGCCCGGTCAGGCGCCGCTCAGGGGGACGGGACTCAATTGTCCGATTTGGAGCCAGGCGTACCGCCCGGCTCCGGCCCGATTAGCTAAGGGGCATGGGACTTGGCGCAGGCGCCGAGGGCGCCGGCCGGATCGAGGGCGTCCTTTCCCTCAAAGACAGCCCGCACCTTCCCGTCGCGGTCGATCACGAACGTGACGCGGCTGGCGTACCCCCCTTCGTTCCAGACGCCATAGGCCTTTGAAACGGTGCCTTCCGCGTCCGCCAGGAGGGGGAATGGCGCCTTCAGGGACTCCGCAAACTTCGCTTGGGTTTCGACCGTGTCCATCGAGACGCCCAGTACCTGGGCGGTGCCGGCGAACTCGGAATAGCGGTCCCGATACGCCGACATCTCCTTCGTTCAGCCGGCGGTGAAGGCCTTGGGGAAGAAGGCGAGCACCACCATGGTCTTGCCCTTGAAGGCGGCCAGAGACACCGATTGCCCGCCGGGGCCGGGCAACTTGAAGTCGGGGGCGGCGTCGCCGACTTGGGGCCTCTCGCCGGCGGTAGCAAGCGCGACCAGCAGGAGTAGGATTCTCATGGGCTGAACCCTATCATGGTCCGGCTCGGCCCGGAAGACCGAGAGGCTCTTCCCGTCCAACAAGGAGGCTCCATGAGACATTCGTGCCTCGCCCTCACCGTCGCGTTTCTTGGCGCAGCGCCGTGGCTGGGCTCCGCGGACGATGGCGCCGCGGATCTCGGGGCCGCGCGCAGCCTGTTCGAGAAGAACATCGACGCCATTCGCCGGCGAGACCGCGAGGCCTACCTGGCCTGCTACCGCCGGAGCGACCGCCTCGCTCGCGGTGGGCCCACGGGGTTTGTCACCGGTCTCGAAGAGTTCGTTAAGGCGGCCGGGGAGCGTTGGCCGGATGTGATCGACGCCAGCGACCTGCACCTCGTCCCGGTTCAGGCGGGCGTCGTCTACGGCACGTACCGCTACCGTGTCCGCTATGGCAAAGAGGAGCACACCGGGATCTCAGAGCGTCTGTTCACGAAGACCTCGGAGGGCTGGAGGGTGGCGGTGACAGGAGCGATCGACGCGCCGCCCCGCACCCCCCCACCACCGCGGGCGCTGGTGGGCGCAACCCTCATCGACGGGCGGGGGGGCTCGCCGGTCCCCGCCGCGACCGTCGTGCTGCGCGGCGGCAAGATCGATTGTGCGGGCACCGCGGCCCAATGCCCCCTCCCCGAGAACATCGGCGTCACCGACCTCAAAGGGCTTTGGCTCACGCCGGGGCTGATCGACGCCCACGTCCATTTTTCACAGACCGGATGGGCGGACGGGCGCCCGGACTCCCTTGATCTACGGGCCGCTCATCCCTATGAGACGGTCGAAGCGGACCTCCGGAGGCACCCTGACCGCTTCGGCCGCTCCTATCTCTGCTCCGGCGTCACGGCGGTGTTCGATGTCGGGGGCTACCCCTGGACGTTGCAGCTCCCTGACCGTTACGCGCAGGACACGCTCATGCCCCACGTGGTCGCGGCCGGTCCCCTCCTTTCCAGCCTCGACCATTGGCTCACCCTGCCCGGAGAGCGCCAGTTCCTGCCCCTGACCAGCGATACCGCCGCCCGCGAGGCCGTGCGCTACCTAAAGGCGCAAGGGGCGCATGCGGTGAAGGTCTGGTACATCGTGCGGCCGCCCACCCTGACCGTCGAGGCATCGGAGAAGGCGGTGATGGCTGCCGGTGACGAGGCACGCCGCCTCGGCCTACCGTTGATCGTCCACGCCACGGGCCTCGCGGAGGCAAAGGTAGCGTTGCGGGCGGGGGCAAAGCTCCTAGTCCACAGCGTTTGGGACGTTCCGGTCGATCAGGAGTTTCTGGATCTCGCCCGTCAAAACGGCACCATCCTGAACCCAACCCTTACCGTCGGTCGCGGATACGTTCGGATGTTCCGAGCCCTGATCGATCGGAAGGCACCCCCCGTGGACGACCCCAACCACTGCGTGGACGAGGCGACCCTGGCCAAGGTGACCTCTACCGCGGCGCTGGAGGCCTCCCTCGTCGACGCGGCCAATGCGGAGGCTCGCGAGCAGCGCGTGGCCCAGAATGAGACGGTGGCGGCCTCCAATCTCGCCAAGCTAGTGGCGGCTGGAATCCCAATTGCCACCGGCACCGACGCCGGCAACCCCCTCACCCTCCACGGCCCCGCCATCTACGCGGAGATGGAGGCGATGCAATCCGCGGGGATGACGCCCATGCAAGTCATCGCGGCATCGACGGCCGTGGCCAGTCGCGCCATGGGTCTCGAAGCCGAGATCGGCACGATCGAGAAGGGGAAGGCCGCGGACTTGATCGCGGTGAGCGCGGACCCCTCGCAGGATGTCCGCAATTTCCGGAAGCTGCGCTATGTTGTTCGCGGCGGCGAGCTGCGCACGCCCGAGGACTTGAAACCGTGATGGGCGGTCCCAAGCGAGTGCGGTACGCCCATCTCGAGTGCCCCCCTTAGGGCTGGCATTCGGGGAAGGCGCTCAGCATTACCCAGCAGCAGACTCAGGTCCGCCTTCCCTGAGGGGTCCCATTCTAGAAAGGATCTTCACCAACCTGGCCTGTGGCGGGGGCTTCCCCTCAAGACCGCCAAGTCTCCTCTTCAGCGGTCGACCGCGCAGCCGAATGCTTTCGTGACGGGCCGCGCCACTTGCCGGCCGTCGAGAACGGCATCGAGGGCGCGCTGCAGGTCGGGAGACTCTTGCTTCGACTTCACCCAGCCCCGGTAGCGCAGCCGCCCTGCGGAGTCGACGAGGAAGGCCTCCGGGGTTCGCGCCGCCCCCAGGCGATCCGCGATTGTGCGGTCTTCGTCTTTCGCTACCGCGAAAGCAAACCCGCGCTCGCGCACATCCTCGCCCACTTCCTCCCGGGATTCCCAGTGGTTGCTGTAGATGCCGATGAGGAGGACCCCGCGGCGGCCGTAGGCGTCCTGCAGCTCGCGCAAATGGCCGGCGAAGTACTTGGCGTAGGGACACACGGTTGAGAGAAAGATGACGACCACTGCCCTGTGTTCGCCCAGCGCGGACTGGAGGGACACGCGCTCGCCGGCCAGGGACGTCACCTCGAAATCCGGCACCAGGGCCCCGATCCCCGGGGCGCTGGAGCCCGTCTGGGCGTTGGCGCCCCCCGGCAGGAAAAGACAGAGCGCGAGTACGCCCGGCAACCAAGGTTTCATCCTCGAGGCCATACCTACGACGGCTTCCCCGGGCGACCCATCGGCGTCTTCCCTTTCCGAAGGAGCTGGGAGGGCGAGAAGTTGTACGTCACGTTCAGGGTAAATCCAGCCACGTTCATGTCGCCATGGCCATAGACGGTCCCGTAGCCAATCAGGCCGAGCTCGATCGAGCCGGTCAGCGCGTAGGACAGTCCCCCTCCCAGCCGCAAGTGGTCGGCGCGTAGAAGCTGGTCGTGGTACAGGAAGTTCGGGTCCGGGGGCAGCGGAACGTCGACGACGCGCCAACCTCCATGGGTCTTCTGCCACTCGCCGATCAGGCTCACGGTCACCGCGGATGTCATGAAGTAACCCGCATCGAGGTAAATGTTGCTCCGATTGTGCGAGATGTCCAGGACCCTTTCCGGCACCGTAAACATATACCGCACTTGCATGTAGGCGTCGGGAACCAGTGGATCCAGCCGGCGCCCCACGTTCACACCGACTTGACCCTCCTTCAGGCCGAGGCCGGCGGCGGCGTGCGCGTAGAACTCGTAGGAATGGCTGGGGGCCGAGAAGGCCAGCAAGGGTGTGACGACCAGGGAGCCCTTAGTGACTTTGAAGCGAGCCTCGGCCCGGAAATCCCCGAACGTCGAGTGCCAGTTTCCGTCGTCCTCGTTCCGGTGGCCGGCGAGAGGGGGATGGGCGAACTCCCCCTCGTATCTGGAGACAACGAAGGGCAGACTCACGCGCACAGCCAGCCGATCGGTGATTCCGTAGGCCAGGTCCGCGCCCACGTCGTTCCACCTCATGCTGCCCCAGCCCGCGCCCGAAGGGAGGAGCAGGTTGTTGCCGTTATCGTCGAGATGCTGGTTGGCGAAGCTGCTGGCCAGCCCGAAGGTGACGGACGCCTCGCCCTTGGGCGGAGTCCAGGCCTGCGCGTGCACCGTACGGCCACTCGCAACCGCGAGGCCGCCGATGGCGAGGAGCACGAAAACGCGAGAGCAGCCCATGCTCTGCCTCCTTCCTACTTGCTCTTTGGAGAGGTCTGCTTGGCCCGCTCAGCCATGGCCTCGTTGATGACGATCATGTAGTTCTTCTGGTCGCTCGGAGACTTTACGACGCACGTGTACTGACGCAAGGCTGCGGCAAGGTCGGCGTCCGAAGGGTTGAAGAGGGTTGGAAGCACAGTCGGCTTGGAGGCCGCAGCTTGGACTGCAGGCTCGAGGAGCGGGGCGGCCTTGAAGTCAGCCAGCACCAAGTCGTAGGTGCCGGTGCCCAGAGCCGCGTCGAACTCCTCGCGGCTCGTTGCGGTGCGGAGCCGGTGCCCGGCCCGCTCCAGGTCCTTCCGGAGATGCCCTTCCTCCAATGCCGCCGGCAGCGCACCCTTTGGGTCGGCGTAGACGAGGATGGACGCGCGACGAGGAGCGCTCAAGCGGTTTGCCTTGAGGCCCCGTCCCACAACCACGAGCTTGTCGCCACAGGCGAAGACGTGGCCACCTATGGCCGGAACGCCAACCGTAGCGACCACCACCACGAATACCAAACCGGAGCTCTTCACGGAAACCTCCTTGACTCTCTGACCGCCGGCTCGGCCATCCCCCAAGCAATGCGCCGCGTCGACGGCTCCCCTTGACTGAATCTTTGCGCAGATAGTACTACCCGGGCGCATCAAAGTCCTTCGCAAAACCTTCGGAAATCCTGATGTTTAGGGGGAGCGACGCCTGCCGAGGGGCGATGCGTCGGGCCCGTGCCTGAGTTAGACTCACCCCCATAAAGAGGGCGTTCTGTTGCGAACGTCCTCGCGAACGCCCAGGGAATCGCGAGGCGCTCGGGAGGTTGGAGGGTGCGTCTTTGCTTCGGCCAGTGCGCGTTTGACACGGGTTCGCGGCAGCTGTGGCGAGACGGCGCGCCGCAGGCCGTGTCCCCCAAGGCCTTTCAGCTTCTCGCATTTCTGCTGCAGGCCCGGCCCCGGGCGGTCAGCAAGCACGCGATCCGAGATGAGCTCTGGCCCCGTGCCTTCGTATCCGACTCCAGCCTCCCGAGGCTCGCGGCCGAGATCCGCGCCGCGATCGGCGACGACGCGAAGAAGCCCCGGCTCCTACGTACCGTCCACCGCTTCGGCTACTCATTTGTCGGCGCGGTCACAGTTGAGGCCGTCGACGAAACATCTGCGCCCCCCTACTTTCGTGTGGTCTGGGGGGAGCGCCAGATCCCTCTGCTACCGGGAGAGAACATCCTCGGACGCTCGGCCGAGGCGCGGGTCCCCCTCGATCTGGGGCGCGTCTCTCGCCACCACGCCCGCATTGTCGTCGGAAGCGATAGGGCGGTCCTCGAAGACATGGGCAGCAAGAACGGAACCTTCGTGCGCGGCGAACGCGTCACCCAGCCCGAGGTCCTAGAGGATGGGGACGAGATCTGTATCGGACCCGTCGTCCTCGTGTTCCGGACCTCCCTGAGCAACCGCACCACCGAGAGCAGCACGTGAGCGGGTCGAGCCTGGCTCCGAGTGCGCGCGTCGGCCCCTACGAGATCCTGTCGCTGCTTGGCGAGGGCGGCATGGGCCAGGTCTACAAGGCCAGAGACCTCCGCCTCTCGCGGGAGGTCGCCCTCAAGATCGTCCGCTCCGACGTGCCTGCTGACAAGGCCAGACTACTCCGCTTCGCCGACGAGGCCCGGGCCGCTTCCCTTCTGAGCCACCCCAACATCGTCGTGATTTATGACATCGGCGATAGCGGGGGCTCGCCCTACATCATCTCGGAGCTTCTCCAGGGTGAGACGCTGCGCGATCGCCTCGCTAAGGGACCCCTCCCGGCACGGAAGGCGGTTGAGTATGCCGTCCAGATTCTCCGAGGCCTCGCCGCTGCCCATGACAAGGGGATCGTCCACCGGGACCTGAAGCCCGAGAATCTGTTTCTCACGAAGGACGGTCTCGTGAAGATCCTCGATTTTGGGATCGCCAAGCTGGGCCGCTACGGGGAGGAGCCCGCCGATACCGAGGCCGAGACTCGATCCAACACCGCGGCGGGTGCCCTGGTCGGCACCGTTGGGTATATGTCTCCGGAGCAAGTACGAGGGCTGGTCGTCGACAATCGATCGGACCTCTTCTCCTTCGGAGCGGTTGTCTACGAGATGCTCACGGGAAAGCGGGCATTCAAGGGCACGACCGTGGCCGACACCTTGAGCGCTATCCTCCGCGAGGATCCTGTCGAGCCCTTGGGCAGCGGCCCCGGGCCTCCCGCCGGCCTCGTCCGTGTCATCCGACGGACGCTCGAGAAGACCCCCGAGGACCGATTCCAGACCGCGCGCGACCTGGCCTTCGCCCTCGAAGGTGCGACCACGGACTTCCACCCAACGGTGGGGGAGGCTCAGCCACCAGTTCGGGCCTCCCTCTTTCCAGGCCGGCGTGCCATGCTGGGACTGGCGGTGATCGCGGCGGTGGCCGCCCTCGGCCTGAGGACCACCCTCCCCTACCTCACACCCGCCACCTCACCGACCTCCTTTCGGCGCTTGACCTTTCGTCCAGGCCAGGTGTCCTCTGCGCGCTTCGAACGCGACGGAGAGACGGTCCTCTACAGCGCCCGCTGGGGGAACCGGCCGATCGAGCTCTTCACCACGCGAATTGCCAGCACCCGGGGAGAGCGACCGCTCGGGCTGACCGACGCCCTCATTCTGGACATCTCCTCACGGGAGGAGATGGCACTGCTGTTGCGGCCCCACCGGAACACCTGGGGCCGATTCGAGGGGACGCTGGCCCGCGCGCCGCTGGCGGGGGGCGCACCGCGAGAGACCCTCGAAGGCGTGCTCACCGCGAGCTGGTCACCGGACGGGAGGGAACTGGCAGCGATCCACGTCGTGGGCGAGCAGTATCGGCTCGAATACCCGATCGGACACACGCTGCTGGCTCCCGAACCCCCGGCCTGGATCAGCAACCTCCGAGTCTCTCCGAGTGGCGAATACGTGGCTTTTAACGAGAACCCGGTGTCGGGTGACATGCGGGGGAGCGTCGCTGTTGTGGATCGGACCGGAAAGAAACGGACTCTGACCACAGAGATTCCCAGCCTCGACGAGTTGGCTTGGTCGCCGGGTGGCGAGGAGATCTGGTTCGGCGCCGGCCGCGTCAACGGAACGCCCGACCAGATTCGTGCCGTGTCCTTGTCGGGGCGTCAGCGCGTCGTCGAGGAAGCGCCGGGCGGCTTTCGGCTTTTCGACGTCGCGCCGGGCGGGCAGGTTCTTGGCGGCCGCACCACCGAGTGGACCGAGACTCGAGCCCGGACCCGCGGCGCCTCGGATGAAACAGAGCTGGCGGCAGCGGACTTGTCGTTCCTCTCCGACATATCGGATGACGGGAAGCTCGTGCTGGGGACCGACACCGGCCAGGGAGGTGGCGCGAACTCGTCCTTCTACGTCCAATCGACCGATGGCTCTCCGGCATTGTGGCTGGGCGAAGGAGATGGGCAGGCCCTCTCGCCGGATGGCCGCTCCGTCCTGGCTGTGCTCGAACACACGCAGCCGCAGCAGCTCATCATCGTTCCCACCCGCGCCGGAGAGACTCGTACTCTCGATCCTGGAGACGTCGTGCAGTATTCGCGGGCGGTCTGGGACGGCACGGGCCGGCGGATCGTTTTCTCCGGAGCCGACAAGCAAAATTCGGTGCGTCTCTACGTCCAAGACGTCGCGGGGGGGCCACCGAAAGCCATCACCGGCGAAGGGGTCCACCTCAGCAAGATCGGAAAGCCGGTCTCACCGGACGGCCAGCGGGTGGTGGCTGTCGGCCCCGATGACGTGCCCGCTCTCTATCCGCTGGCAGAAGGAAAACCGGTCGCCATACCGGGTCTCGACGACGGGGATGTGGCCCTCTGCTGGACCCCTGGTGGCCGGGAGATCATGGTGGCGCACTATGAGGAGAGCGAGCGCTCGCCGCCGCAGATACGACGTGTCAACGTGGCGAGCGGGCGCACGCAGCCGTGGAATAAGCTCGGTCGGACTCCGCCTAGCGGCCTCGTGGGCCAATACCGTGTCCTGGTCACTCCCGACGGTGAATCCTACGCGTACAACTACACACGCTCGCTGAGTGATCTGTACGTCACGTCGAGGCTCAAGTGACCTATCCGATAGCCCAGTAAGGACTTGGCGAGGCGAGACCGGAAGACCAGAGCCCACCCTCGACACGCGACATCCATGCGCTGAATCGCTACCGGGCGATCCGGTTGGTCGTTGCGGAGCTGGAGAAGCAGTGAGGTCCCAGCCGCCGCCGAAGAACTGGATGAACCTCTTGACGCCTTGGACCTCGCCTCCAGTCAGAGTACGGAGGTATTGTGGGTCGTGCGTGCCAGTCTCGTCACGACTGCGACGCACACCGGCGCTCGTTGGTTGTCCACGGTGTTAGGTGGCTGAGAGGAGTGTCGCGATGAGGAAGGTTACTCCGTGCCTTTGGTTTGACGGGCAAGCCGAACAGGCGGCGGCCTACTACGTCTCTCTGCTCCCCGATTCGCAGATCGATCGAGTGCTCCGCTCACCGGCGGACACCCCGAGCGGCACTGCCGGGATGGTCCTCGCGGTCGAGTTCACCCTGGCCGGCCACAAGTTCAGCGGTCTGAACGGCGGCCCGCAGTTCCCGTTCACCGAGGCGGTCTCGTTCCAGATCGCCTGCGGAGATCAGGCGGAGGTGGACCGCCTCTGGACGGCGTTGTCGGAGGGTGGTTCGCCAGGCCAGTGCGGCTGGCTCAAGGACCGGTGGGGCTTGTCCTGGCAGATCGTGCCGACCCGGCTGTCCCAACTACTCGCCGACCCCGACCCGGGCCGTTCCCACCGTGCGATGCAGGCGATGCTGAAGATGACCAAGCTCAACATCGCCGAGCTGGAGCGGGCAGCCGATGGTGCCAAGTCGACCAACACTCACTAATTGGCCCGGATCATTGGCGAGCCCACATTCGGGCCTGACTGTCGAGGCCGTAGGTCGACGCGATGCGAAAGGCGCGACTCCCCGCCAAGTCGAGAAGCTAGGGCGCATTGGCTATAAGAACCGTCAGACGGACGGCGCTCACCCACTGGAGTGCCGCAAATGATCCGGGACTATTCTACGGACTCGAGCGTCTGAGAACCGATCGTGGCAGTCCATAGCGACCGCGGCGCGATTGCAAAGGAGAGCTCGACCTCGGCGGAGGCGGCCCCGAGGCTACTCTCGTGGATCCTACTCTCCGGATTCTTCCTGATTGCCGACCTCGCTCAAGTTGTGTACGCATCGCACGGGGTTGAGCCCTCTGCCCGTTTTCACCTTGTGACGCTGATTGGAACGTGGTTGCTCCTATGGTACTGGTTCGCTCAGCAGCTCGCACCCTATGATCCAAAGTGGCCGATGGACATGGGAGCATTCATCATTGCTCTTTGGTTTGTCCTGATGCCGTATTACTTTTGGCGCTACGAGCGGTGGCGAGGTCTACTGAAACTGATAGCCCTTGGTCTGATCTACGTTCTAGCCTGGGTGTTCAGCGGTGTCATGTATGTTGCTCTTGGGTGAGCCAAAGACTTTCCTTTAGACGGAGAGGAGCGGAGCAACCTCGGCCGCGGCGGGTCGCTCGGGTCTGGTGGCTGATGCTGTTCGGTGACCAGCGGTGACCAGCCCACAGCCCTATAGGGCGCATGCCGTACAACGTGTTGCGGACGGGCAGGTAGTGGGGACCGCGACTCTGCGGCGGAAGATTACGGGCGGGTGAGCCTCTTGGCGCTGGACGCCGTCCGACCCGATTCGGTCCCTTTCACCACGACGCCACCTTTCATGACGAAGGAGACCTGTTCCAGCGCGCGAATGTCCTGGAGGGGGTCCCCCTTCACCGCCACCACATCGGCGTATCGCCCGGGAGCGATAGATCCGACGTCCTTCTCCCATCCGAGCAGTTCCGCCGCGGTCTTGGTGCCGGCGACAATCGCCTGCATTGGCGTGAGGCCAGCGGCAACCAAGAGCGTGAACTCGCGGGCGTCCGTCGTATGAGGATCGAAGATGTTGTCGGTGCCGAGGACGATTTTGACCCCGGCGGCGGCGGCCCGCGCGATTGCCTTGGGCAGATTTGGCCCGATAGCCATGGCCTTTGTCGCGTAGGCCCCCGTCAAGCGCCGATCGGCCACCATGCGGACGATCGCATCGCCGGCCATCAACGTCGATACTAGGAACGTCCCCTTGTCGACCATGAGGCGCGCCCCCTCCCCGTCGAGTAGGGATCCGTGCTCGATCGAGTCGACACCGGCGCGGACCGCGGCCTTGATGCCCTCAGTTCCATGGGCGTGGGCAGCCACCTTTCGTTCGAGCATGTGGGCCGTTACCACCGCCGTCCTCAGTTCCTCGGCGTCATATTGCTGGGCGCCGGCGGTGTCTCCGACGGAGATGACGCCGCCTGTCGCGCAGATCTTGATGAGGTCGGCTCCATACTTGACCTGGTAGCGGACGGCACTGCGGATCTGGTCGGGGCCGTTGGCGATCCCCTCCGCGATGCCTGGCTCATGGCCCAGGAGGTTGGGGACCCACCCGCTTTCATCACAATGCCCTCCGGTGATCCCGATGGCGTGAGCGGCTACCTGCATCCGGGGGCCGAGGATCCAGCCGCGATGGATCGCGTTGCGCAGGGACACGTCCGTGAAGTCGCGAGCCCCAACCTCGCGAATGGTCGTGTAGCCCGCCTCCAGTGTCTGCCGGGCGTGGAAGGCTCCCCTGAGGACCGCATCCGCGGCCGTCTCGTGGGCCAGTGCTTCCTCCCACCCGGGGGTCCCCACCAGGGGTGCGCTGATGTGAGTGTGGGCGTCGATGAACCCGGGCAGCACCGTGCTGTCCGAGAGGTCGAGCACGCGGGCACCGGCCGGCACTTCGAGACCCGCGCCAACAGCCAGGATCCGTTCACCTTCGATCAAGACTACGGCATTGCGCAGAGGCGCCCCTCCCGAGCCGTCGATCAGGAGGCCCGCCTTGACCACGGTAACGGGAGCACCGGCTGCGGGGATCGGCGTCGACAGGGCGAGGAGCGCCAACATGCGGGGGCCTATCGAAGGCATGGGGAACCTCCCTTGGACGGATCGCATATTCTACCGCTCGCGGCCGGGCCGAATGAAGCTACCGAGGAGACCCCGGACCGGCTGCTCCTCGAGGGCGCGTGCATCGTGCGGTGATGGCCCGCGGCGGGCGGTGTCTTCCATCCGCGATGTGCTGCCGCTGGTCGGCGCTGCCCCTCAGCTGGCAGCGCCTCCGGCAGGCAAGACGAAGCGCGGCCGGAGAGGATTTACAGCCCGCCAGCCCGGCCACGACGTTGGGCGGGATCCGGCTTTCGATCTCGAGCACGTAGTCGTCCCGGAGGGCGAGCATTCGCGGCACCACCGAGGCGTCATAAGGATCCATGCCGTAGTCCAGGACATTCGAGATTACCTGGGGAATGGTCACGTGCACGTTGCCGGGCGTGCCGAGGGAAAGCCAAGGCCGGCCGTCCTTGAGCACGATCGTGTTGCCGATCACGCAGCGGATCCGACCACCCCCCGCAAACCAGCCTGCGATCGCGGACCTGAGGTCGGTCTGTGCGTGGCTGCCCACCATGGGCACCCCGTCCACGACCGCCCCGGGGATGCCCCCAGACTGCAGCGTGTTCATCATCTGTACCCAATTGCCGTCCGCATCGACGATCGATAGCTCGCAGCTTCCCAGGTGGATGGCGGGCGCTTTCGCACCCGCGGTGGGCAGGCCGGCGGCGGCCATCGCCGGCTTGCCCGAAGTCACGGTCACGTGTTCCATCAGGTCCACCTTCGGCCGGCTGCGACGGAGGATTTCGGCCACGTGCCGCTGATGGTCCTTCGAGAGCCAGACATCCGTGGGGACGTCGAACGTCTTCGGATCTTGCAAGTAACCCAGCTCGAGCTCGGCCCATCGCAAGACGTGGGCGAAGTAGTAGAGGCTCTCTGCCGACTCTGTGTAGTGCCCGAGTGACTTCAGGTCAAGGAGCTCGAGGACGCCGAGGACGAAGGCTGTGAAGACGCCCTGCCGCTCCGGGGGGCTGAGCTGCAGGATTTCGTGTCCTTTGTAAGCGTGCTTGAGCGGCGCTCCCCAGCTGGGCGGCACGGCGGTCATGTGCTCCATCTTCACCGGCCAGCCCAAGCGGTTGCCCTCGTCAACAAACCGCTTTGCCCAATCCCCCGTGATGAAGTAGTCTGGGCCTTCCTTGGCGAGGCGCTTCAACGTCGCCGCAAGCCTTGGGTTCTTGAAGACGTCGCCGACTTGGGGGGTGAACCCCTCCGGTGTAAAGAGCTCGCGGCCAGCGGGGAAGTAGGTATTGCCGAGCAGCTCTTCTTGGAGCACGCCAAACTCGAAGGACGAGACGGGGTGGCCTTCCTCGGCCCAACGTATCGCGGGCTCACACAGCTCCGCCCACGGGCGTGTTGCGAAGCGCTCGTGGATGGCCTTGAGGCCCGGCATGAAGCCCGGAATGCAGGCGAAAGGGGGTTGGCTCGGGATCAAGACTCCGAGGTTCGCGGGGAGCGGGCGAAAAGGCGCAAGCCCGGGCACGAGAGTGCCCGTGCTGTTCAGCTCGTGGGCCTTGCCCGTCTTTGCTTCCCAGTAGATGAAATCGACGGAGCCCGTGTGGTTCGTCATCTCCATCTGAACCGTGGCTTGAACCAGGCAGCCGGCCACGGCGGCGTCCACCGCCTTGCCGCCTTTGCGCATTACGTCGAGCATCGTTTCGGTCACGATGGGGTGGGCGCTCGAGGCGACGGCACGCTTTCCGAGGGCGACGGGCTTCGGACCCTGGCGCGGCAGCTCTCCGCGCTCAGGCGGAGCCGCCCCGGTTTGCGACGGCCCGAGAGCGACGGCACCAGCACCCGCGGCGCTCCGAACGAAATCTCTCCGCTTCATGTCGGGCTCCTTCCCGCCTCGATCGGGTCCGTCCCCCGTGTTAAGCCGAGCGGCCTGCGCCAGGACGGCTCATCTCGGAAGTTGTTGAACAATTGGAGCCGGCGCTCGGGATTGAACCGAGGACCTGCTGATTACGAATCAGCGTTTGCGTGATTCATCCTGACACATCCTGAACCGTTCTGAAACCATAACCTTCAGAAACTCCTTGCTCTTGGCGGGCGGAACATGGTTCCATCGGGTTCATGGTGTTCCATGCAGTTTCGGTCTCGTTGTTACCCCGGTGTTACCCCGCGGGACCCACTGATCTTTTTTCAGCACGTCAATCGAAGAGTCACAAATGCCGACGGTCAAACTGACCGCTCGCACTGTCGAGGCTGCGCTGCCGCCCGCATCTGGCCGGCTTGAATTGTTCGACAAGGACCTCCCGGGCTTCTGCATTCGCGTCACGCCGAACGGCCGGTGCACGGCGTGCGTGTTCTATAGGTTCGGCCCGCGGCTGCGCCGAGCCACGCTCGGCACGCTGCCGCCTTTGACGCTGGCGGACGCGCGCCAGCTCGCTCGGGAGGCGCTACGCGAGGCCGCCCTGGGGCAAGATCCCGCCTCAGCCAAGCGAGAAGCCCGGGAAGCACACACGGTCACATCGCTGGTCAAGGACTACATCGAAGCGGGCCAGGATCGCCGCAGCGCCGCCACCAACGGGGACTACCTACGGACGCTCAAGGCCGTCGTTCTCGAGTCGCCGCTAGGGCAACAAGCGGCGGCGCGGGTGTCGCGTGGGGAGCTGCGCTCCTTCCTCGAGGGCATCGCTCGTAAGACCCCGATCCGGGCCAACCGCGTCCTAGCCCTCGTCCGCGCTGCGTTCCGCTGGGGCCTGCGTGAGGAGCTGATCGAGCGGGATCCCAGCGCCGGCCTCCAAAGGCTCCGCCCTGAGCGCCCGCGAGAACGTGTGCTCGCCGACGACGAATTGAAGAAGCTCTGGGAGACCCTCGACGAGGTCGCCGCCGGTACGAGCGACCTGGTCCTCGCGAACGGCAAGCTGGCGCCAGGACTCGTCGTCGCAGGCGCGGTCAAGCTCTTGCTCCTGCTCGGTACGCGCCGTAGCGAGACCCTAAATATGCGCTGGGCGGACCTCGATATACACGCGCAAACATGGACCGTGCCAGGTATGTTCCGCAAAGGTGGCCGGACGCACGTCGTTCCCCTGCCGCCCCAAGCCCTGCGGATCCTGGCCGATCTCCGCCCGCTCACCGGGGAGACACCCTGGGAGTTCGTCGGAAAACGCGGCGCCTCCCTAGCGAGCAACCCCGCGCGGTGGACCGAGGTCGTGCGCACGGCCTCGGACCTTGCCTTCACGCTCCACGACCTCCGCCGAACCTGCGCGACCGGTTGTGCCCGCCTCGGTGCTTCGGAGAGCACGGTGAGCCGGATCCTCGGGCACAAGGCGATCGCCGGGACAATAGCCGTCAGCGGCATCTATGACCGCTTCGACCGATTGCCCGAGATTCGGTCCGCTCTGGTCGCGTGGGCGACCTACGTGGAGACCCTGGTGGCCGGTGAAGAGAGACGCGGCGAGCTCGTCGCGTTCGGCCGCGACTCCACCCAGCCTCGGCGGGCGAGTGCCAAGCGAAGACCCGTGACTGGGCCGGTAGCGTAGGAAGCGCCGGACCTTCAATGCGTATCCGCTTCTACCGCGACCCTCGCACTGGCCAACCTCACATCTATGACCACAACGTGACCGAATCTGAGGTCGAGGAAGTACTGAGCGAACCCGGGGAGGATCGACCGGGCGCTGAGGGAGCGCGGATTGCTCTCGGCCGCACCGAGATGGGCCGGTACCTGCGAGTTATCTATATCCCAGACCCCGAGCCCGACAGTTTGTTCGTGATTACGGCGTATACTTTGGAAGGTAAGCCCTTGACGGCCTACAAACGCCGTCGACGGAAGAAGTAGACCAATGGCCAAGAGTTCATTCCCTACCGGTTGGGACGAGGAAAGAGTCCAGAGGGTTCTGGCGCACTACCAGACGCAGTCCGAGGCCGAGGCTGTGGCTGAGGACGAAGCGGCCTTCGAGACGCCCGGCCAGACGGTTATGGAAGTGCCGAACGACCTAGTCCCCGCAGTCCGCGAGCTCATCGCGAAGCACAACAAGTAAGTCGAAGGCGCCTAGCCGGCTATCACTCTCAGCCCTCACTGTTCCGACGCCTCTGCCGGGCAGGCGTTTGAAGGCGACGTTCGGCCTCCGCGCCTGGCTGCTCCCACTTGTGTGCACCCACAGCATAGATCTCCGCACACTCACTCGCTCCCTTCTGTCCTGGGCTTCCGCAGGGCCTCGTGCAGTTCCCTCTCGGCCTCTGAGAGGATCTGCTCCCACTCGTCGCCTGCTACCGTGCGCAGCTCGGCGAGCAGCTCGTCTTCGGAGACCTTAAGGCCGCCGCTCTGCGTGGCCCAGTGGGCGAGAAGACGGATCAAGCCAAAGGCCGGGGGCCCCAGGAGCTCGACGACCGTGCGGACGCCCTCGAGGGCCTCCAGGATCTCCTCGGCCTTCCCCGCGGCGACGCCCTCGCGGCTGCGCAGCGTTTCGCGGGCAATCGTCAGATAGTGGCCGGCAGCGCGGGATCGGGTGATGCCGTGGGCCTTCGCGTAATCGTCGATCTCACGGCTCAGGGATAGCTCGATCTTAGCCGAGATAGGTAAGAGCCGGACTGGCGCGGAAGGGGCCGCAACTGGATTCCCAGTGCCGTTCGGCCCTGGTCTGCCTTCTCCCAGTCGAGTACGCATAGCCTCCTTGGTGGGTCTCACGACGCCTTCCCGAGCGCACCAAGGAGGAAGTCTTCGCCGCCTCTTCGCCCGCGGGCCACCGATTGCAGCCTCCCCCAAGGCTGCGAACTCAGCTCGTTTTCGTGGCGGATCCGAAGCCGATCGGGGCCCGATTCGCAGTCGCGGAGGGCGTCTGGGGCTGGTGCTTCCGAGCGGAACGGGTCACCCGAGCCCTTTCCCGTAAGTCCTTTCGCCACTGTGGAGTGGACACGGAGCGGAAGGCGGGGGTATACCCGCTTTAACTTGCAATACCGAATTGGTTGGGCTGGTTTCGGTCCGAGAGCCATTGGGAGTACTCCTAAAGGCGAAAGAGCAAGGAGGGTCAGCCGAGGGTGGCGGAGAAGGCAAGCGTGAACACAGCTGTATTGTGGGAAGGGGTCGGCGGGG
>WNFI01661020.1_pt2 | contig 21531 bp, 18 predicted proteins | sample 5400471 | NCBI WGS metagenome assembly WNFI01 (sample SAMN13153348, study PRJNA577476) | soil metagenome | isolation source: 100 cm saprolite on Douglas fir-dominated hillslope | place: USA:California | collected 2013-09-17
CCGCCGCTAATGCGATCGCGGGCCAGATTTACACCAAGCTGGTCGGCACCAACTTCAGCCTCGATGTAGTGGCGATCCTGAGCGGCGCGCAGCAAGCAACGTTCACCAACACCGTGCAGGTCGACCTTGTGACGGGATCAACGGGCGGCTCGAACTGCCCCGGCACACCCGTGACGATAGCCGGGACCACGCAGTCGGTGAGCCTGACCAGCGGCCGCGGAACGACGGGCAGTTTCAACCTCGCCATCTCAGCATACCGCGACGTGCGGGTGCGGGTCCGGTATCCCGTGGCTTCGCCGACGGTAACGAGCTGCTCGACGGACAATTTCTCCATCCGGCCGACGGGGTTCACCGTGACCTCGACGAATGCGACCCAAACCGGCACCTCGGGAACGCCCGCCATTAAAACCGGCGCGAATTTCAATCTCACTGCCGCTTCGCTAGCGGGTTATGACGGCACCCCGAGTATCGATAACACGAAAGTCGTGGGAACTCCGACGGCGGGCACCCTGGGCGGAAGTTTCGGCGCTGCTCCGGTCGGAACGGGGACGGCAACCGGCGCGAGCTTTTTCTACAGCGAGGTCGGCAATTTCGGCCTCAATGCCGACGCGGTCCGCGATACTGGATTTACGAGCGTAGATCCGAGCGCCACCGACTGCATTGCCTCGAGCACCTCCAACACGCTCTCCGGCGGCAAATATGGCTGCTGGATCGGCAGCAACGCGACGGGCGCTAGCGGCTTCGGGCGCTTTATTCCCGACAATTTCAACGTGGCCTATACCACGCCGCCCACTTTCGGCACGGTGTGCGGCACGTTCACTTACGTCGGGACGGGGTTCACTTACGCCACTGCAGTGATGACGGTGACTGCGCGGAACGGCACTAGCAACGGGCTCACCAATGCGCCGACAGTCAACTATGCGGGCGCCTACATGAAGCTTTCCAACGCGGCAGGCACCAGCCTCAACCAGGCGCCCTACAACACCCCGGGCGGGCGTTACACGCGTTTCGACGCTCTCGGGGGAGGCACCACGCCCGCACTCGACACCAGCGGCTTGCCCCCGACCGCGGGCGATCCGGCCATCGGGGCGTTTTCCGGCGGCAGCGGCACGCTCACGTTCGCGCCGGGTACGGGATTGGCGTTCACCCGCAGCACCACGACCCCCAACGCGCCGTTCAATGCCGATATCGCGCTGGCGCTGAACGTGGTCGACACCGACGGCGTTGCCTTCGCCGGCAACCCCGCATCGTTTGGCGCGGCGACTGCCAACAACGGCATCGCCTTCAGTTCCGGCAAGCCGATGCGCTTCGGACGGCTCACGATCAGGAATGCGAACGGCTCGCAGCTCGTGGCGCTGCCGGTCCCGCTCGAAACGCAATACTGGAGCGGTACGGCGTTTATCACCAACGCTGCCGACAACTGCACAACGCTCGCCGGCTCGAACATCATGCTCAGCAATCCACTAGGCGGATTTACCGTTCCTCCGGGCTCGTGTACGACCAGCGCCAGCAATCCAGTCAGTTTCAGTAACGGGCGCGGCAATTTGATTATGGCCAAACCATCCGGCGGCGCCGTGGGCAGCGTTGATCTCACGGTGAACTTGGGCACCACAGCTGCCGGCAATACCTGCGTCGGCGGATCGTCGGTAGCACACAGTGCCGCCAACAAGACCTATCTGCAAGACGCTTGGACCGGCGGTACCTACACCGTGAATCCCTCCGCCCGGGCGACGTTTGGGGTCTACAAGGGCTCGGATGAAGTCATCTTCATCCGGGAGAACTTCTAGTTTTTATCCGCCGCCCCGAGAAAGGGCGAGCATCTTGAGTGCGAGCACGAACTGCGTCGTATCTTCTCCGGCTCCGCTCAACCGCTCGATCTCGACTTCAAGCTCCGACTGCGTGAATTCAGCGGACCGCACGAGTTGTCCATTCTTTTTTTTCCAATAGAAGCACGCTTTTGGCGATGCTTTCTCCAGCGGTCCGTGCCCAGCTTCGTGCCCGACGACCTTCCAAGTCAATTCTTCATCCACTCTGCGCGCTCCCATAGCTCCCCGTTATTTCGGAAACCCTTGACAGTGCAGCAGCTTAGAAGATCGCGCGCCGCGTGCGTGCGAATCGGCCTGCTCTTGACAACTTATGACCGGAACAGGCGAAGCAGACCGGATATTGTTGACAGAATTTTGCGCTTCACCGGGCGCTGCGTTGCGGGCTGAATTTGCGGGACCCTGCGAGAAGATGTAGTGGTCGAGCTACAAATTCCGGACGCCCCGATAAATTCGGGACCGCAGCTTCAGGAGATCTGGCCCACCCGAGCTATTGTTTGTCTCGCTTTTGTAACATACATTTATCGTAGGCTACGGTGCGGGGAGAAGACAGGGGCAACGCTTCGGGAGAAGCGAAGTGCAACTATGTACAAGATCGCCGCCGAGCCGGACTATCTCCGGGCGGAATTATTCGAACGCGAAACGGTAGAGGAAACGCGTGCTTTTCTTGACGCCGTGGTTCGCAGTAATGCGAATCATCGGCGCTCTCGCGTCCTGATTCTGGTTCGTGAATCAAAGCCAGTCTTTCAGGTCGTGCCGCACGGACTTATGGAGTGCTTCGAAGAGCTTGCAGGGACCTCGCCAAGCCAGATCGCCCTGGTGGGCGACACCAGAGATCTCCGCCTTTCCCACGAGTACATCGAGGTGATTGCGCGGCAGCGCGGGTTGAATGTGCGCAGCTTTCGGGACGAGGCGACGGCACTTGCATGGCTCAATGACCGGCGCCACCCGCACGATCGGCGTCAGCATCCTGAACGACGTCAGCAGGAGCGACGCGCGAGCCTGGAGGGTCGTCAGTCCGCTCGATGACCCGCGGGTGGAGCGGCGCCACCGCCGGTCATGGGATTTACCTCGTTCGCCATGACGACGCAATTGCGTCCCGCTGCCTTGGCCCGGTACAGGGCGGCGTCGGCGGCCTGCAGCACCGCCTGTCCGCTCGCGCCGTGATCCGGAAATATCGCGATGCCCACGGACAGGGTGACGGGACCCACGCGCCGCCCATCGCACTCGATCTCAAGGTTCTGCACACCCAGGCATATTTTCTCGGCACGCTCCAGCATCGTAGCGGGCGAGGCGTGTGCCATGACCAGCGCGAACTCCTCGCCGCCGTAGCGGCACAAGATATCCTCGCCGCGCGCGAGCGACAGCATGTGCTGAGCCACCGCGCGCAATACGGCGTCACCCGCCGCGTGGCCGAACGTGTCGTTGCAGCGCTTGAAATGATCGATGTCGATCATCATCACGCCGAGAGACTGGTTGCTGCGCCTGGCGCGGCTCTCTTCGCGATCCAGTGATTCCTCCAGGTAGCCGCGGTTATAAAGGCCGGTCAGCGCGTCACGCACAGCCTTGTCGTGGAGGCGGAGGTTTGCCTGGGTCAGTTCCCTTTCCGCCCACAACCGCTTGGTCACTTCCTGCTCGAGGGCGGACCTCGCAACTTCGAGCTGCTCGGTGCGCTCGGCCGCGCGCCGGTCCAGCTGGGCGTTAAGCCGTTCCAGTTCCGCCACCCGCTGGTAGAGCTGGCCGTCCGCCGAGCGTAAATACGTCTGGGCAGCGGTCAGCTCGGGGGATGGCTTTCCCGTCTGCGGTGGCGGCCCGGAAAGTGCGGCATTGACGAGCGCGAGCAGCGCCTCGGGCTCGGCAGGCTTGACGATGAGTTCCGATGCTCCGCAAACGCGCGCCAGTGCGCGCGCTTCGGTTTCCATGTGGGCGGCGGCGAGGACCAGATCAGGTTTCTCAGCGCGGACGATTTCCAGCGCTTGCGCGCTGTCGGCGGCCTCGAGCACGCGGTGACCGTGATCCCCGAGCAGGGTTGCCAACCGGTGATTGATGATCTCCTCGCCAACGATCACGATAGTGGCCACGACACGCTCCGATCCTTCGCAGCGGGCAGGTCGAGAAGCGCTGGCCGTCGTTGGACCGTTCGGGCCGATTGGCGTCATGACCGGATCATGCACGAGCGAAATGGCATTGCCATGGCAATAGTGCGCGCTCGGCAACGCTGACGGCTAGTGTTTTCTTTTCGGCCTGTAGTTCCTCCGCTACGCCAAATCGCTGGGGCGCTACCCAAAGATCAAGCTTGCGCGATAGTGAGCCAGAGTGGCATGCACTAGTATCCTTTTCGTCCTGCGCGATCATTTCTCTTTTTTTGGGCCATTCAAAACTATGGACAGCACGATACTCGTGGTCGAAGACGAACCGGAAATCCAGCAGCTGATCGCGATCAATCTGCAGCATGCCGGATACCGCGCGTTGCGCGCAGCCAACGTTCCGGCGGCCGAAACGCTGTTGCGCGAAGTGCTGCCCAACATGGTGCTGCTCGACTGGACACTTCCCGAGACCCTCGGGGTGACGTTTGCGAGGCGGCTGCGCGGCGATCAGCGCACCGCGGAGATCCCGATCATCATGCTGACTGCCCGTGCACAGGAGGCGGACAAGCTCACAGCCCTCGACGCGGGGGTGGATGACTACATTACCAAGCCTTTCTCCCCGCGTGAGCTGCTCGCGCGCATCAGGGCGGTGATGCGGCGGTGCGCGCCCCAGCTTGGCGATGAGGTCATCGAAATAGCCGGCCTGAGGCTCGAATCGGTCGTGCACCGGGTGAGCTGCGGCGGCCACGATATCGAGCTCGGGGACATCGAGTTCCGCATGCTGCATTTCTTCATGACCCACGTTGAGCGCGTGTATAGCCGCGCTCAACTGCTCGACGAAGTCTGGGGCGACCATGTCTTCGTCGAGGAGCGCACCGTGGACGTCCACATCCGCAGGCTGCGCCAGGCGCTCGCGCCGAGCGGCCACGATCGGCTGATCGAAACGGTGCGCGGAACGGGCTATCGCTTCCGTCGCAACCTGGCCTGAGAGGTGCGTGTGGCGGCGCTCCACGCGCGCAAGGATTTAGCGGCGGCGCGTTTCGGGAGCGAGGCGGAGCGCGATCCTGGCCAGCCGGCCAACCTGGTGTACCACCCGTCGTTCATCGCGGCGGCCAGGCTCGAGACCGTCGGGCGCGAGTGCATCGCCAACGTTTCGCACGAGCTGCGTACGCCGCTCACAGTGCTGCTGGGCTTCATCGAGACCGTGCGGGACCTCAGGCTCGATCCCATTTCCACGCTCGAAGCCGCGTCCAAGCCGCCCACCGACGAGAGAATGGATGTCCGCGTCCTGCTCGCCCGGATCCGCACCGACGCCGAGGGGCTTTCCGCCGGCCGCCATCGCATCGAGCTGGATGTCGACGACGGTTTCGATCTGCTTGGGGCGGAGCGCGAGATCGCCAGCGCCTTCGGCAACCTCGCGGGCAATGCTGTCCGCTACACGCCACCCGGCGGAGTAGTGCGTCTGGTGTGGCGCGCCTCGGCGAAGGGCGCGGCATTTTCAGTCGAAGACACCGGCATCGGCATTGAAACGCGGCACATCCCGCGGCTGACAGAACGTTTCTACCGGGTGGATCGCGACCGCTCGCACCAGAGCGGCGGCACCGGGCTCGGACTTGCGATCGTGAAGCGAGCCCTGTCGCGACACCAGGCGACGCTCGAGATCGAAAGCAAACCTGGCAGGGGCAGCCGCTTCACGGCGCGGTTTTCCGCGCACCGAGTGGTTCCTGTGACGACGTAGTGTGAGCTTCAGCCTCGCGAGGCCAAGCAGAGCTCAGTAGGCATTTTGCTTTTTCAGCACGATATAGATCGTTTTCAGGACGATCTGCAGATCCAGCCGCAGCGACCAGTGCCGCAGGTAAGCCAGGTCATACTCGAGGCGCGCCTGCATCTTATCGAGGGTGTCGGTTTCGCCGCGCAGGCCGTTCACTTGCGCCCAGCCGGTGATGCCCGGCTTGACCTTGTGCCGGATCATGTAGCTCTTGATTAGCTTGCGGTACATCTCGTTGTGGGCCACGGCGTGCGGACGCGGCCCAACCACGCTCATGCGGCCCTGCAGCACGTTGATGAACTGTGGCAACTCGTCGAACGAGTAGCGCCGCAAGAATGCGCCGAACCGGGTCACGCGGGGATCGTTGCGCGTGGCCTGCCTCACCACGTTTCCATCTTCCAGCGCGCACATGGTGCGGAACTTGTAGACCACGATCTCCCTGCCGTCGAGGCCGTAGCGACGCTGCTTGAACAGCACCGGCCCGGGCGAGCTCAACTTCACGCCGATTGCGATAGTGAGCAGCAGTGGCGAGATCAGCGCCAGGATCAGGGACGCCAGGACGAGGTCGCTCGCCCGCTTGATCAAGCCGTTGAAGCCGTAGAAGGGCGTCTCGCATACCGCGACCACCGGCATGTCGCCGATCGTGTCCATGCGCGCCTGGATCAGATCGGCCAGAAAAATGTCCGGCGTGAAGTAGATCGAGGCCGTCGTGTCGCGCAATTCGTCGAGCATCCTGAGGATGCGCGGCTGCGACGCCATCGGCAGCGTGATGTAGATCAGGTCCACGCGATGCGTTTTCGCATATCCCGCGAGCTCGCTCAGGGAACCAAGAAACTCGCTCGCCTCGATGCTGCGCATTCTGGCGGGGCCGCGATCGTCGAAATAGCCGGCGAAACGGATGCCGAGAAACAGCGAGTTCCGGATACGCTCGGCGAGCTTGCAGCCGAGCTCGCCTCCGCCAGCAATGACCGCGATTCTTTGCATGCCTTCCGCCGCCAGCAGTCGCGACAGACCGACCGGCGCCGTGAGGTGCGCAGTGAACAGTGCAACGGGAGTAACGAGCACCCAGGCGAGAATGACGCGCTGATCGAAGCGGCTGAGCGTCTGAGTGGCCCAGCCCAGCAGAAGCAGCAAAGCGACGATCACCGTCCAGCTTGCCAGGACGTCGCCGGCCAGGCCCCGGATGCTGGTGCCCTTCGGAGCGCTGCCGGGAAAGGTCAGCGAAAATACGAGGAGCGCGAGGATCAGGTAGGAGCTCTCGAAAACCTCGCCAAATGCCAGGACGGAGATCCCCAGCATGCCGAGCGTCACAACGGGATCGAGCGATACCCGGACCAGCGCCGCAGGTCCGGGCTGGCTGGGTAGCAGGTGCGGCCGGGTATCGGGTGCGGCGAACAAAGATCACCACTCGATGCGCCGTTTGTTTGCGCATCGTCGTGTATGCAATGGATCGGGAAAATAAGGCAGGCGATGCTCGCCGGTGATGTGCTGGCGACTAGCCCCATCGGACTATTCCCGGAGCCGGTCGTCCCGGCCGAAGCGGCCTGTAGTGGAACCGCCACGTCGAATCGCTCGATCGCTACAGGAAAATCCAGCTATGACGATAGCGGGCCGCAGCACCACGCACTATGATCAAATCGAGCTGTTGATTCCGCTGACGCTGTGTGAACTTTTCCCTCATGCGAGTAGACGACGGACAGCAAGTAGCCGACCAGCGCCCGCCCCCGCCGCGCGAACATCAAGACTCGGTGTCGCCGGAATGCCCTGCGGTCGGCAATCCTGCGCGCTTCGATTCCTTCGAGCTGGAATCGCTCGTGCTGAACCTCGATGCCTCGCTCAGGATACGCGCGCGCCATCAGTTCTTCAGCTGGACGCAGGGCACGCTACAGAGCCTGATCGAGCATCAGCTGCTGATCTGTGCCTTGCACAATGGCGGGCCGGCAAGGTTTTATGTCGACAGCTTTTCAACCGTTCCCGTGGAGCCCACGCACTTCAGCGAGCTGTTCCGCCAGGATGTGTCCCTTGTCCCGCACCTCATCAAGAGCTGGGAGGAAAACCACAGTCAGGTGGTCAAGTGCGAAGCGGGAAACGGGGGCCAGTTTGAGGGCGGCGCCCTGATGCGCGAGTTGACCCGGTTGGGCGCCAATCACATCGTTGCGCATGGGACTCACGATGCCACCGGACAGCTGACGAGCTTCTTTATGTTTGCCTGCCGGCCAGGCGCAATCGGTCCGAGGCAGGCGTATTACGTCGAACTGCTGGTGCCTTTCCTGCACTCGGCCTGGGTCCGCACCCAGGTCAACTGGCAGGCAAAGAGCGCCGGAGTGAAGCCCGCGGTGACGGGCTTTCTCACCCCGCGGGAGCGGGAGATCCTGGAGTGGATCTACCGCGGCAAGAGCAATATCGAGGTCGGAATGATCCTGAAGATCAGTCCTCTGACGGCGAAGAACCACGTGCAGAAGATCCTGCGCAAACTGGGTGTGCTGAACCGCACGCAGGCTGTCGGGAAGGCGCTCGCGCTGCGCATTCTGAACACTTGAAGCCGGCAGCGGCCGGCTCCGATTCGCTTGAACCCTGGTCAGAGGATCTCGGCCGCGCTGGCACATCCCGCCGTGATGCGGGCGGCTCCATTCGCCATTTTCATCGCGTTCATTGCGGTATCCTCGCTGGTGCCTGAAACCGGCCCGCAACAAGCCGCAGGGGATCTACGCTGGCTGGACGTGCTCCGAGCCGCGACTGTCACCGCGGCGCTCATCTTTTTCTGGCGCGGTTACGGGGAGCTGAGGGCGCCAAGCGATTTGAATCCGTATCAGTGGCTGCTTGCCATCGGTTGCGGGCTGGCGATTTTCGTGGTGTGGATTCACTTCGACGACGGCTGGGCCGTGCTCGGGCGCACCGAGGGATTCGATCCGACCGGTGCAGATGGCGAAATTCAGCTCAGTCCCGCCGGCCTGCGCCTCGCCGAGTCGGTCCTCGTCGTACCCGTCATGGAGGAGCTGTTCTGGAGGTCATTCCTCCTGCGGTGGCTGGATGCCCGGGATTTCATCGCCGCCGATCCGCGGCGCGCAAGTCCCCGCGCCTTCGCAGTCACTGCGGTGCTGTTCGCGTCGGAGCATTCGCTCTGGTTTGCGGGGCTGGTCGCGGGTCTTTTGTACAATTGGCTGTACAAACGCACCGGCAACCTGTGGGTTGCGATCGCCTCGCACGCGATGACCAACGGTGCACTGGGAATCTGGATCCTTGCTACCGCAAACTGGCGCCTATGGTGAGGTTTGGCGCGGCGATCATCGTAGCCGGCGTCCTCGTGCCGGTGACGGATGCCATTGCCCTGTGGGACGACAAGTTGGAGCTGTTCGCCGCTCAAACTCTCACCCGGGACGATAACGTATTTCGCATATCAAGCGGTCTCGATCCGGCGGCGGCTCTGGGCTCATCCTCGAAAGGGGATACCTACTCGACCACGTCGCTCGGGTTCAACCTCGATGTCCCGGTGAGCCGGCAGCGCTTCCAGGGCGGCGTGACCTGGAACAAAACTCGCTACGACCGATTTAGCTTTCTCAACTGGGACGGGCACCAGGGGCGGGGGATCTGGCTGTGGCAGGTCGGCAACGATATCTCCGGCCGGCTGGGATATACGGAAACCTCGATCTTGGCGTCGCTGGCCAATGTCCAGAGCGGCGTCCAGAGCAGCACGCCAAATTTACTCACCATACAACGCGCGTTCTTCAACGCCGAATATAGGTTGACGCCCCGCTGGCGGTTGCGGGGGGAAGCGGGCAGGCTCAAGCTATTGAACGAGGCTCTGGAGCGCCAGGTGAACAACAGCAGTACCGATAGTGTCGATCTCACCGTGAGCTATGTCACACCGGTAAGTAACCAGATTGGCCTCAGCGTGCGGGTGGACGATGGCCGCCTTCCGAACCGGGAGCTCGTCGCGGGGGACCTGTTCGACAATTCGTACCGGCAGCAAAACGTCGCCGCCGTCACCGAATGGACCCTTACCGGCAGTTCACACGTAAGCGCGCGGGTCGGTTCGCTCAGGCGCAGCTACGCGCAATTGCCGCAGCGCGACTTCGAGGGCTCGACGTTCCAGGCCACGTACGACTGGAGGCCGACCGGAAAGTTCACGCTGACCGCGGCTGCACAAAAGGACATCAGCACGATCGAGCAGGTCAATATCGGCTACGTGCTCGTCAAGGGCGTTGCGCTGCGTCCGACGCTCATGCTGACCGATAAAGTCAACATAGCGGGGACCTTTGAATACAGCAACAGGGAGTACCGTAGTGACCCTGTACTGGTGCTTGCGATAGTGCCGAACCGGGCCGATCGCGTGCGCGCGGCCGCGGTGACAGTTTCTTATCGGCCCATCCGGACCGTCACGCTGCAGATGGCTTTGCTGCACGAAACGCGCTCATCGACGGCCGCTTTCGGCGATTACGCAGCCAATGTCGTCAGCGTGAGCGCTCGGATCGGATTCTAGGACACGTAACGAATTCACCCGACAAAAAAAAGCCCGGGCGTACAGCCGGGCGAGGTAGATGCCTGCTAGGGAGGGAGGAAGGGGAAGACATCTACCCGATCCCATAATAGTGGCTCGGGTCTAAATTCGCTATCGCGAAAACCTGATTTTATTGTAGCCACTCGGCGATCTGAAGTCGTCGCCCGACTACAACCACCTTGGCCCAAACGGACCAGAGTGCTGACATGGTCACAGGCGTGCGTGGCCTGTAGCAGGCGCAATAAAATGCATGAGGGACATGCGTGCACGGATGAGAAAGGCGCTCCTGCTTGCGGTCCTTGCCGGGACGCTGGGGTTTGTCGTCCTTGATTCCGCCAGGGTGGAGCGCTCGACAAGTACCTCGAACACATTTTCTTCCGACCCTCGCAGGGTTGAGGGGCCTGCAGACAGCTCGTCACAGGCCGGGGCCGGTGGCGACGCGGTCCCTCGCGCGTTGCCTGAGCGTTCCCGGCTTGGAGAACTCCGCACATCGCTCTTCTCTTCGCGTTCGTGGCAGCCGCCGGCGCCCAAGATCTCAACAGCACCCCAGGTGCCGCCTGCACCGACGGCACCGCCGATGCCATACAGGTATGCCGGGAAGCTGGTACAAGGGGGGCGCCAGTCGGTGCTTCTGGCCAAGGGCGATATGGTGTTCCCGATCAATGAGGGTGAAACGCTGGATGGCGCCTACCGCGTGGAGTCCATCGGCGAGACCCAGGTTACCTTGATGTATCTGCCGCTGGCGCGCGAGGAACGCATCCCCGTGGACTCTTCGCTCCCGGTCGCCGCCTCAGCAACCCGATTGGATCCCGCGGCCGCGGCGGGCGGTGGCCAGCCCGCATCCGCAACAGCTACCCCGGCGAAGCTCCCGGCGCAATCCAGGCCGGCGCAGCTGCTGAAGTGACGTCTGCCGCCTGTCCTCAGGGGGGCGTCACATCGAACGCATCGACGAGGATGTGGGCGCCGGCCGACGTGGTGGTACCGGTTACCGTGATCACCAGACTGTGAGCGCCGGCCGCGAGGCCGGAGGCCGTAAACACGGGTTCAGACGTCAGCCCCGGACTTCCCGCGGCAGCCGGGCCAGCGCTGTTGACCGAGTTCGCCGCGCCTCCATCTATGGACACGGTCGCGATCCCGCAGACGCTGCATTTGAGGCCGATCCAGTTCACCGCTGTGCCCGTGAAGCTAAACGTCACGGTTGCGCCTGACACATCCGAACTTCCGGCGGTGCCGCCGCTGAAGGCGGCGACTTCCGGCCCGCGCCGCACCCAGGCGCCAGTGGGGCTTACGGCGGGACTGTTCTCTTCAAAGCGGTTTGTGGCGCTCCCGGTACCGGTCGCGTCGAACGCATCGATGATAATGTGGGCGCCGCCCGAGGTGGTGGTGCCAGTCACGGTGATCACTAATGTGTGACTGCCGGCTGCGAGGCTCGAGGCCGTAAATACGACCTCTGACGTGAGTCCTGGAGTACCCGGGGCGGCTGGGCCGGCAGTGTCGACCGAGGTCGCCGCGCCGCCATCGATGGACACGGTCGCGATCCCGCAGACGCTGCATCTGAGACCGATCCAGCTCACCGCCGTGCCCGTGAAGCTAAGGGTCACGGTTGCGCCTGACACATCCGAACTGCCGGCGGTGCCGCCGCTGAAGGCGGCAACTTCGGGCCCGCGCCGCACCCAAGAGCCGGTGGGGCTTACGGCGGCACTGTTCTCTTCGAAGCGGGTTACGGTGGCGGTCCCGTTGGAAACGGTCACGGTGACGCCGGCCGAGGTAGCGCGATTGCCGGCCGCATCGCGCGCGACCGCGGTGATGGTGTGCGAGGCGTTGCTCGAGCTGGTCGTGTTCCAGGAAACCGAATAGGGCGACGTCGTGACTTCCGCATCGGCGTTGAGGCCGTCCAGCTTGAACTGCACGCCCGCGACCCCGACGTTGTCGGAGGCGCTCGCCGTCACGGTGATCGTGCCGGAGACAGTAGAGCCGGAGGCGGGGGAGGTAATGCTGACCGTCGGAGGCGTGGTGTCGTTGAATACCGTGACGGTGACCGGCGCGGAGGTAGTGCGATTGCCGGCCGCGTCGCGCGCGACCGCGGTGATGGTATGCGAGGCGTTGCTCGCGGTGGTCGTGTTCCACGAGATCGAGTACGGCGCCGCGGTGACTTCAACGCCATTGACACCGTCCAGCAGGAACTGCACGCCCGCGACCCCGACGTTGTCGGAGGCATTGGCGCTCACGGTGATCGTCCCGGAGACGCTGGCTCCGGAGGCGGGAGAGGTAATGCTGACTGTCGGCGCCGTAGCGTCGAAGCTCACGCTGTTGTCGGTGCTGGTGGAGGCGGTGTTCGGGTTGCCCGCCGCATCCCGCGCCACCCCGGCGGCGATGGTGGCGATCACGGTGCCGGCAGTGGTCATGCCGCTCACCGCCGCGGTGTAGGTGCTGGGACCGCCGCTCACCGCCACCGTCTTGGCGCCGCCCGCGGTGCCGCTGAGCGTGACGCCGGTGCCGGTGAAGCCGCTCACCGGCTTGCTGAACACGACCGTGAAGTTGATCGGCGAGCTATTGGTCGGATCGGCCTGGGTCGCGGCCTGGTTGATCGTCACTGTCGGCGCGACGTTGTCAACGGTAACCGTGACCGGCGCCGAGGTGGTGCGGTTGCCGGCCGCATCGCGCGCCACCGCCGTCAGGGTGTGCGAGGCATTGCTCGCGGTGGTGGTGTTCCAAGAGACCGAGTACGGCGCCGCAGTGACTTCCGCGCCGGCGTTGGCGCCGTCCAGCTTGAACTGCACGCCCGCGACCCCGACGTTGTCGGAGGCGCTCGCCGTCACGCTGATCGTGCCGGAGACGCTGGCCCCGGAGACGGGAGAGGTAATGCTGACTGTCGGAGGCGTGGTGTCGTTGAATACCGTGACGGTGACCGGCGCGGAGGTAGTGCGATTGCCGGCCGCGTCGCGCGCGACCGCGGTGATGGTATGCGAGGCGTTGCTCGCGGTGGTGGTGTTCCAAGAGACCGAGTACGGCGCCGCAGTGACTTCCGCGCCGGCGTTGGCGCCGTCCAGCAGGAATTGCACGCCAACGACCCCGACGTTGTCGGAGGCACTCGCCGTCACGCTGATCGTCCCGGAGACGCTGGCTCCGGAGGCGGGAGAGGTAATGCTGACCGAGGGCGCGGTGGTGTCGTTGAATACCGTGACCGTGACGGGGTTCGACGTCCACAATACCCCAAGCTGATCTCGCGCCACCGCGGTCAGGGTATGCGAGCCGTTGCTCGCGGTGGTCGTGTTCCAGGAGACCGAATAAGGGCTAGAGGTGTCTTCCCCGCCGAGGTTGGCGCCGTCCAGCTTGAACTGCACGCCTGCCACGGTGAGGGAACCCGCGATGCTCACGCTCGCGCTGACGGGGACCGTGCCGCTGACGGTGGATCCGGAAGTCGGGGAGGTGACCGTGACGATCAGGCTGCCAGTCGGCGGCGGCGGTAGTATCTGCGCCAGGACCCGGTCTGGCGCAATCCAGGTCCAGACAACCATCGCTAACAGGGCTGCCGTGCGAAGTCTTCTGATCATTCCGCTCCGTCGTTCCATGAATGAATGATCAGGGCTGCCGCACCGCGCTCACGGCTTCGTAGGCGTTCAGGTAGCCGGCGCCGACCTCATGCTGCTGGTAGCGCGGCATTGGCGTTGCCGTCGCTTCCAGCACGGACTTGACCTGATCGGGAGTGAGTGCCGGATTGGCCTCCAGCATCAGGGCGACGGTTCCCGACACATGCGGGGTCGCCATGCTGGTGCCGCTCGCCGCCGCGTAGTACACCGCGTCGCTGCCGAGGTTGACCAGATCCACGGCGAAGAAGCTGTTGATGACAATGCCCGTGGTTGCGCGGGCCGACGCAATGTCGACGCCCGGCGCGGTGAGCGTCGGGTGATTGCGAGGATCTCCGGGAATGCCGCGCGAGGAGAAGTCCGCCAGCGTGTGCCCGTCCTTCTGTCCTGCAGCCGCGCAGATCACCCACGGCGCGACGCAGTAGGGGCTCAGCGTGTTCAAGCCGGGCCCGTCGTTGCCCGCGGCGAACACCACGACCAGCCCGGCATCGTGGGCGATCCGGCTCGCCACGTTGACCGGGTCATCGGGGGCGAAGGCGCCGCTGGTCCCCCAGCTGTTGGAGATCACCCTGATGCCGTACTTCAGCCGGTTCTGCAGAACCCAATCGAAGCCCTCCAAGGCCGTGAGGATGAACAGCGCCTCGCCGGCGCCGATGCCGACCAGCTTCGAACCGATGGCGACGCCGCGATACTTGCCGGCGAGCGCTGCTCCACTCCCGCCGGCGATCCCGGCTACGTGCGTGCCGTGCCCGCTGCTCGTGTCGGTGGTGGCAAGGCCTTCGAGAACAAGCGGCCCGCTCCCGAACAGATCGGGAGCGAGCTTCACGTTCTGGACCACCTTGCTCCCGAACGGCAGGTCCCGATGGGTCGCATCGATGCCGGAGTCGATCACGGCCACGGTGACCCCCTTGCCGGTAACACCCAGTTCGTTCCAGACGCGATTCGCGCCAATGAGGGGGACGCTTTCGTCGAGAAAATAACTGAGCCGACGATTGAAATAGATCGAGCGCAGACCGGGGAGAGCGGGCAGAAGCCGAATCTGCAGGCTGGTGCCCTGCACGCCCACCATCGGCAGGGCGCGAAGGGGACGGACCTGAACGCCAGTGGCCCGGATCGCAAGAAGATCGGCTGCGCTGGGGTAGTGATCGAAGCTGAGCACCGCCTGGATGGGCTGGTCCAAGCCGGCGGATCGGAGCACCGACGAAAGAACGGGGTCGATCCTTACTGTCGAGACCGGAAACCCGGGAATGCCCCCAGGCAGCGGCAGCGGATTCAGCTGTGCGGACGCGAGGCTCGCGGTCAGAGCGAGCGCTGCGAGGGCGGCAAGGCGCATCAAAACAGCCGGCATCCCGGTCAGTCGTCTTATTGCTGTCTCGGGGTAAGCAGTGAAAGTAGTGAACGCAGGTTTCGCGCGTGTGAAGTGCGCTTAGACCGTTCGGCTTAGCTCGTCGCTGGTTCGCCTGCCTTGCTGTTGCGGCGTTGCGCTGTGCGTCGTTCCTCTCCAGCGCGTCGTTCTTGCGGAGGGCGCCGTGCTTCCCGACTACGCCGTTCTTGTTGACGGCGCCGTTCTTGCCACCGACGTGCGTCTCTGAACCACTGGTACGCGGCCGCTTCGTCGAAAAAGCTCCGGACATTCAATCCGTGCTGTCGCGCGATCAATTCGACGTACTCGTGCGAAAGCTGGAGATCCCTGGAATCGCCCAGCAGTGCGATGCGCCGCGACGATGTGACTGCAAGCTCGCGGAAGTATTCGATCAGCCCGTGCCGCTCGACCTGAAATATCGGCTTCGACGAACGAACCGAGATCAGGATGCACGGGCACCGGGTCTCCCTGCTTGCGCTGACGATCACCTGGAAAAAGGTTTTCGTTTCCTCAACTGTCTCCCGGCTGAATAATTCAGCCCGGAGAACGCCTCGGTCGAGGGTGATCCTGTACCCCATGACGCTCCAGGGCACCGGCAAGGAGCCTGTATCCGTACCTGTCACCACAATAGCTCGCAGGCCCCTGCGCCTCGCCCGGCGCCCGGACTTTGAGAAATCATCCGACAGCTTATAGATTGCCGATGATGCATTGCCATCACGATGACTAGTCCGGGCAGACTAGTTCCTCGTGGCGCTATTTCTTCTTGTTCACAAATATTTCGACTCTGACCCTCAGAAGACGCTTAGTCCGAGCGGGGCACGCTCAGCCGGGCTGCGCGGCAGATCGCTGTAACAGAGCGCGGATAGCTTGGCTCAGTGCCTGAAGCTCGTTTAAGGCGGCAGCCCTGTCGGTGATCTGTGGCTGGGCGTGAATGAAGCAGACCGGTAAACACGCGCATGCCACGCCGCCCCCGATCCTGGGTTCGTGATGTGCCGCTGCACATCCTCCAGCGCGGCAACAACCGCGCGGCGTGCTTCTACGCGGAGGAGGATTATCGGTTCTATCTGCACTGGTTGCAGCTCAACGCCGAGCACTATGGCTGCGCGATCCACGCGTACGTGCTGATGACCAATCACGTGCATCTAATGCTGACTCCGAAAGAGCGGGACAGCGCCTCGAAGCTCATGCAGTCATTGGGGCGGCGCTATGTGCAATACGTGAACCGAGTCCATCGCCGCAGCGGCACCTTGTGGGAGGGGCGGTTCAGGGCGAGCCTTGTGGAGGCCGAGAGCCATCTGTTGAACTGCTGCCGATATATCGAGCTCAACCCAGTGCGGGCGGCGTTGGTTAAAGATCCGGCGGACTATATTTGGTCGAGCTACCGGCATCACGCGCTGGGCACGCCCGACCGAGTCGTTACCGAGCATCCACTATTCAATTCGCTTGGCGCAACGCCTGCGGAACGCGCCGAGGCTTATCGGGCTTTATTCCGAACGGAGCTGCACGCGGGGGAGCTGAAGGCAATACGCACCGCTCTGAATCATGGGGGCATCTTGGGCAGCGATCGCATCGGGGAAGCCATTGCAGCGAGCCTCGCCGGGGGCGACGAGCGCGTGAGGCGTGGCCGTGCTACTGGCGGGATCCGCTCGATTGATCGGCGGTGAAGCGGTCGGTCTGCGTGGAGCGTATCGAGCGTCGTTGTCGTTGAACATCTACCACTGTCGTCAAACGTCGACGGCAACGCGGCGCGGAGCAGACACTACAGAGAGAGCGCTGGGGTCCAATTGGCTCATCGACTTGGTGGGACGACCAAACACATAATTTTGACGTGCAAGCTGTGGACACGTCATGAAAAACGAGGCGTCTTTGCACCTCGTGCGCGCGATGACGGCTGGTCGTAAGCCCTTGGCCACCGCGCTGCGCATCGCGGCCTGTGCGCTGCTGTTGTGCGCGGCATTGCCTCTTCAAGTCGCCGCAACCGCGACGGGCTCCGCCAGGTTCATACCGACATTCGCCCTGTATTTCGGCGGAGGCCCCACGCTGATTGCCGCAGACGCGCCGCTTCTCGCGAAGTTCGACCTTATCAGCGCAGACCGCTTCCGGTACTACGAGATGAGCCCCAATGCTTGGGCGGCCATCAAGGCGATCAATCCCAACGTGCAGATCTACCTCTACGAGATGGGATCGGAGGCTCCCAGTTTTTTAGACGGCGCGGCCCAGGTGTACCTCAACGGCCTCGGCCGGTACAATGTCTCGCGCGGGCATCCCATGGGGAGCCTCAACGGCGGTCACCCCGAGTTCTTCCTGCTCGACTCCGTGGGCAATCGCATCTACAACGTGCCCTACTCGAACCCGGCCGCCAATCAATATTGGCACCTCATGGACTTCGGCGCCGCCGCCTACCAGTCGTACTGGCTGACGGCGGTCTGGGCCGACATCGTCGTTCAGCCCTGGGTCGCGGACGGCGTCTTCGCCGATCTTTGCACGGCGCTTAATTTTGGACCGTACACTGCCGTCCCCGCCAAATATCCCAACACCGCCTCGTGGAACTTCGCCATGAATTCCTTCGCGAGCGCGATCACGGCCGGGCTACATGGAGTCGGCCAGAAGGTGTGGTGCAACAGGGGGGCGACCAGGATGCTTGAAGGGAGCGCTGCGTGGCGGACTCTCGATGCCAGCGCCAACCCTCCGGACGCGCTCCTGGAGGAGGGCGCCTTCGCCGTGGGGTGGGGGCCTGCTGCCGTCCAATTCTACCCGGAGTCGGAATGGAAGCGCCAGGTTGACACCATGAGCGCAATCAGGAACTCCAAAGTCGCCATGATCAGCCACACGCAACTCTCGGCGGGCCAGGCCGGGACGGACAATGGGGGCAAGCCTGTCACCTTCTGGCAGACCCTTTGGTACTCCCTGGGATCCTTCCTCCTCAGCAAGAACGACGATCTGGGCAACGCCTACTTCATGTTCCACGGACCCGAGGAGTACAGCAAGCTCTGGTGGTTCGACGAGTACGACAAGATCGACTTGGGCAAGGCCACGATGCCGACACGCATTGAGCAGACGGCCCTGTCGTCCATCACCTACACCGCCGGATGGTTCCAGGATGGAAGCAGCAGACCGTGGAGCGGTGGCACCGCCGCGTACTCGACGACGGCAGGTGCGCGAGCAACCTTCACATTCACCGGGACGTCGGTTAGCTGGATTAGCGCGCGCGGGCCCCAGACGGGGATCGGCCGAGTGTTGCTGGATGGAGTGCTCGTTGCCGAGGTCGATACGTATAAACCCACCGAAGAAATCCAGGCGAACGTCTTCACAACGGGCCTGACAGCCGGGAATCATACGTTGACGATCGAAGTGACCGGCCTGAAGAACGCCGCTTCGACGCAAACCTACATCGTGGTGGATGCGTTTGACGTCACCCAATGAGGCGAACCGATCACAGGGTCGGACGGGGCGGCGGCCACAGCCGCCCCGGCAGGTCCCGCTGGAAGACGTTGCCCCCGCACTGCACCAGAGAGGCTAGTCCGATCGAGGCATGCCAGGCCGGGCTGGAATGCTTAGCTCTGTAACAGAGCGTGGATACCTTGGTGCATGGTCCCATTTATGAACTTGTCCGGCGAGGAGAGAACATGAAACTGCTCAAGGATCTGCTGGTAGTGATCGCGGCAACGGGAGTGATGGGGTCTGCCCAAGCGCAAACTCCCCCCAATCTCAGTCTGGGGACCCTCGTGCCGGACCCCACAATACGGACCGATTTTGGCGCTTCAGGCACGTCGTTCGCGGATCTCTTCACTTTCTCGATCGACTCGACTAACCACATCTTCGCCGGCAGTACGACCCCGTTTGCGCCACCTGGAGTTACCGGCACCAGCATCACCGGTCTGCAATTCGTGTTGAAGGATAGTATGGGCACGGTGCTGTTCACGGGGTCCAGCCTGACTGATACCGAGCTGACTCCGGGCAGCTTTTCCATGCTGGTAACGGGGAAGGCCGACGGGTTGTCGGGCGGCGGATTCCGTTTAGCGGTCGCGTCGCACAACCCTGAGCCTGCCGAGTGGATGATGCTACTCGCCGGCCTTGTGGTCGTAGGGTTCATAGCGCGTCGCAAGACAAGGCTGATGGCAGGCTGATCCGTCGTCGCGCCCCGCCCGCGGGCGCGCAATACAACCAGTTGTGGAAGGCGCTGCCCTCCGGGCGTGCTGCCCGGGGGGCGCGGTCGTGGTGGGCAGGTAGTCCGATCGGACCACTCCTGAACATCGCCGGTAAATGTCCCATGGTTATCCTAATTCGCGGAGCGGTAGTCCGCCATCGGCGAGCCCGGAGAGTGAGTGTCAAAGCATGCCCAATGCGTCGCGTTTTCGTCGCGCCAAGTAGACTAGCCATGGACAACAGACTTCTTTTTCGATCGGGGCTAATCGGTGTCGCGATTGCCCTGTCCGCGTGCGGCAGGGCCGACGGGCAGAAGGCGGCCAGCCAGGTCGCCGCCAAAGTCAATGGCGGAGAGATCACGGTGCATCAGATCAACAGCGTGATCGCCGGCAGCAACCAGATTCCGTCGGAACAGGTCAAGCAGGCGGTCGCCCAGACGCTCGAGCGGATCATCGATCAGGAGCTCCTGGTGCAGAAGGCGCTCAAGGACAAGCTCGATCGCGATCCGCAAGTCATGCAGTCGATTGAGGACGCGAAACGGCAGATCCTGGCACGGGCCTACATCGAAAGAGCCGCGGCCGGCTTGTCGACGCAGAGCCGGGAGGAAATCAGAAAGTTCTACCAGGAGAATCCCGCGTTGTTCGAGCGACGGCGGATATACCGCGTGCACGAGCTGGTGGTGATCGCACCGCGGGAGAAACTCGACGCGCTGAAAGCCGCAACGGCCGGGGCGAAAAGCCTTCAAGACGTCGCCGGGTGGCTCAAATCCCAGAAGCTGGTGTTCCAAGTCGCGATGTCGAACCGGCCCGCGGAGCAGATCCCGCTTGAGGTCCTGCCTCAGGTGTCCGAGCTGCGCGAGGCGCAGATCACCGTGATTCCGACCTCACGCGGGGCATCGGTAGTCCAGTTGTTGCAAGCGCAGGAAGCCTCGCTCAGCGAGCAGCAGGCCACACCGATCATCGAACAATACTTGCACAGCCGCAAGCAGCTCGCGGTCGCCCAGGCCGAGGTCAGGAGGCTGCGTGAACAGGCGAGGATCGAGTACGTTGGCGAATTCGAGGCGCCACGAGCGCAGCCTGTCTCCTCAAGCGCCACGCCGGGCGGCAGCGTCGATGATCGCGACGCGTCCATCAGGAGGGGTCTGAGGTAGGCCTGCGCGACAGAATCATGACCTATCCCCAATCGCGGTGGTTCGCTGCGCTGGCCGGAGTCGCGCTGCTGGCGTTTGCGATCCAAGGTCAAGCCGATTCCCGCGAGACTCTCGGAGCGGGCGACAGCATTCGCGTAACGGTGTTCCAGAATCCGGATCTCACCACGGAAACTCGCATCTCCGAGCGGGGCACGATCGTGTTTCCGTTGATCGGCGAAGTTGCGCTCGCCGGGCAGACGCCCACGGAGGGCGGGGTTCGGATCGCCGCGCAATTGAAGCAGGGCAATTACATCAAGAATCCGCAGGTGAGCCTGTCCGTAATCCAGGTACGCAGCCGGCAGGTTTCAGTGCTCGGCCAGGTCGGCCGCCCCGGACGATATGCCCTTGACGATATCAACTCGAAGTTGACCGACATCCTGGCGCTCGCCGGTGGAATCAGTCCGGGCGGCGACGACGTCGTTACCGTCATGATTGCGCGCGGCAGCCAGATCAGAAAGCTGGAGATCGATGTGCCGAAGATGTACCGCAGCGGCGACCTGTCGCAGAACGTCGAGGTCGAGAGCGGCGACACGATTTTCGTGCAGCGCGCGCCGGTTTTCTACATCTACGGCGAAGTGCAGCGTGCAGGCGCCTACCGGCTGGAGCCCGACATGGTTGTCATGCACGCGCTTTCCCTGGGCGGTGGATTGACGCCGCGCGGCACCCAGCGCGGTCTCAAGATCAACCGCCGGACGCCCGATGGCTCGGTGCGGAAGCTCGACGCGAAGCTGACCGATCGGGTGCAGCCCGATGACGTGATTTATGTCGGCGAAAGCCTGTTTTAGGGCGTGAACCTCAATCTGTTTCTTTCGGCATTGCGCGCGCGCTTGGGCGTCTTTGCCCTGGTGCTGGCCGCCACGGTACTCACCGCCACCGTGGTGAGCCTGCTGCTTCCGAAATCCTACAAGGCGACGGCGTCCATCCTGGTGGACGCCACCAGGGACGAGCAGTCGCTGACCAACGTTCTCCTACCTCCGCGCGAGAGAATCGGCTACATGCAGACACAGATGGATATCATCACCAGCGAGAGAGTGGCGCGCAAGGTGGTGCAGGACCTGAAGCTCGCGGAG
>WNFI01693296.1_pt1 | contig 21530 bp, 19 predicted proteins | sample 5400471 | NCBI WGS metagenome assembly WNFI01 (sample SAMN13153348, study PRJNA577476) | soil metagenome | isolation source: 100 cm saprolite on Douglas fir-dominated hillslope | place: USA:California | collected 2013-09-17
ATTTCCGGTCGTGTGAAGGGTGGTGAAGACGAATTAAAGGCACATCTGCAGCTGATCAGGCCGCCACCTTACAACGCGCAGTGGGCGGACAAATATCAGGTGGCACTCCAGGACAAGGCGGCATTGGCGATCCGCAGTTCAACATTCAAGGTCTGTACGCGCAGCTTCCCGGCCGTGATGGAAGCGCCGTGGCAGTTTGAATTCGCAACGATGCCGGAGGAAACGCTGGTGGTGTTCGAGAATGGCCAGGTCCGCCCCGTCTACACCGATGGTCGCCGACACCCCGCCGGCGATGAGCTTTGGCCCACACCACTGGGCGATTCCATCGGGCACTGGGAAGGGCAGACACTCGTAATCGACACCGTGGCACGTAGCGCTACCGAGCCGCTGGCGCCACGGGCCTGGGTAGCCATGCTGAGTGAAGACGCGCATTTCACAGAACGCTTGCGGCGTATCGACGCCGACACTCTCGAGGACCAGATGCACATCGATGACCCGGCAGCACTGGAGTCACCGTGGAATTTGACGCTGCGGTACCGGCGTGTAACGGAAATGAATCGCATGATTCCGACCGACTGCACCGAAAATGACCGGAATCCGGTGGTGGACGGGAAGATGCTGATCACGACTCCCTAGTGCGAGGCTATTCATGAGCAAGCATTACGAGCGGAACAATGTGCGCAGCAGCTGGAGGCGCTGGTACGCAGGGTTGATCGCATGCGCGCTCGCGATGCCCACACTGGCCCATCATTCCGGCGCCATGTTTGAGGACAAGTTATCGGTGACGCTGGCCGGAACGGTCAGGCAGTTTCAGTGGACCAACCCTCACTGCTGGATACAGGTCGTAGTTGCCGATAAGTCCGGTCCGGTGGAATGGAGTGTTGAAATGGGCTCACCATCGCAGTTGTTCCGCGGTGGCTGGCGGCCGACGACCGTGCAGGTGGGTGACAAGATCGTGGTCGTCGTTCATCCCATGCGTGACGGGAGCAAAGGCGGCCTGTTCGTATCGGCGACGCATGAGAACGGAACGCCGTTCGGAACTGCCGCCAAGTGAGGGCGCGCCGAGCCAAAGCGGGTCTCAGCTCGGCGTACTGATGGTGAAGCCGATCCACCGGCCACACGCGGCAATTGCAATCCAGAGGCACAGCGACAAGCCCCCGGCGACCCGGGCGCGCCAGGGAGTCTGCGCGGCACTGTGCCAGTCCGCCGCTCCCTTGCCCAGAATCAAGTGGTAGGCCGCCATGTTTAGGCCAGCCAGTGCGATCAATGCCAGTTTGGCCTGGAAAAAGCCGTTGTAGGCGTAGCTCGTCGCATTCGACGAAAACAGCAGCCCCCCGGTGACGGCGGCGACTGCAAACGCGGACCAGGTCACCGGCAGCGCCAGTGCCGTGGTTTGCAATACGCTGCGATCACGCGAGCTCAGACCCAGGAGGCGCAGGTCGACTATCGCGATCGATCCGATCACCAGCGTCAGGGCGAGTACATGGACGCACTCGATCCAGGGGAACAGGGTCTCCCCTTCACGAATGCCCGTTGCAATGGCGCTGTGCTGCAGGAATTGAAGCAGGGTCTGCAGCACCTCATGCGTCCTGGACATAGGCGATCCAACGCCCTGCGAAGATGATTGCGACCCACAACGAGAGCGACGCGGCTGCAATGCACCGGACGGCCCAGCGGCGCCGCCCGTTCAGATCCCAGAATCCTTGGCCCCCCTGCAGCGGGGTCCGCCAGACCAGCATGACGCTCACCGCCGCGATCAACAGGCCCATCTTCAATAGAAACACCGGACTCTTGAGTACGCGGGAGGGCTCCCCGATGATGAGCGTCGCGCCGGTCGCGAGCAGTACCGGGAGCGACCACCAGAGGCAGGAGACAAAACGGCTTGTGGTCGATGCAACCGCCCGCTCGCGCCCACCGACCCCCAGCAACTGCAGGTTGATCATCAGCGCCGAGGTGATGACCGCCGCGACGGCAAGAATGTGCACGGTCTGCACAGCCGGCACGACCCACGCCACCGATTTGATCGTATGGCTTGCGGGAGTAGCCGCCAACCAGGCGCAGAATGAATCCAGTAGGTTCAAAGTCCTGCTCAACTCCCGGGCCGATGCTGATCAGGGTACCAATATTTCACGTGGCAGGCCTCGCAGGCTTCGTCGATGACCCCGCCGGCGTCCATCAAACCCTGCACGTTCCTGGCGTCGATTGCGCTCAGCACCTTGAGCCCGGCATCCTGCAGCAGGCCCGCCAATCGGGCGAAGCGATCCTGGTCGGCGTCGATTTTTTTCTGAATCTCCGCCGAAGAAAGCTCGCCCGGACCAGCGGGCGAATTGCCGCTCCTGACCGAGCGCCCAGGGATGCGCAGAAGCTTCGTAGCCTCAATCAGGTTCATGGCATGGGTGCGAACAACACGCCACTCGGCATCCGTGCGCGGGCGGCGGTCTTCCGTACCGGACGGCGACTCGATGAAAGCGACTGAATTCCACAATGCATCGGCCGCCGGATCGATCCGCCCCAGCATCAATTCCTGAATGGTGGCGGTCAAAGGCAGCTGCCGAGGAGGAGCGACCGCGCTGGTCGGCGTCTTGGGTGTACACGCACTCATCCCAAGGGCGAGCGACAGACCCAATACGGACACATGGGGCTTCGGAGTGCGCACTGCACGACAGCATAGCTGAGACGGCGGTCTCGCGGACAGTAGTACGCTCCAGCAGGCTCGTCCCTGCTCCTTCCCCGGCATTCAGGATCGATATGCCTCCCGACCCACACCCTGGACCGCGATGCCCTGCCCCGCCAGCACTTCATGCTGTAGCGCGTACATCGCCGCCGCCGCCTCGTCTATCGCTCGCGTAAAGGCGAGCGACCCGGCCAGTATCGGCGCCAGCCTGGCCTTATCCTGAATTCTGGCCTTCGGGTACTCGTGTTCGACGACCAGGTAGGTCTTCGCGGCATCGATACTGAGCAGTTCCCGCGCAGCCAATTGATGATCGAGCCAATCGACGGTGCGGTTCTGCAGATAGGCGAGCGGGTCATGACGCGCGGTGCCCGGCAGTTCGTGTTCGGCCAGGACCGTCTGTTTCTTCCAGGCGTGCACCTGATCGCCCGGTGCCTTCGCGGGCTCGGCGCCCTGCCAGTCACCCCTCTCCAGCGTCTGCCCGCCATACCCCCACGCCGAGAGGCCACGGGCGTCGATCACCTGTCCCTTGACGTGAAAACCGCCAATCAGGAAGTTGTAGCCGGTGTCTTTCAGGTACTGGAACAGGGAACGCGAGTCCTGTCCCATCAGGATGGCATGCGATGGATCATAGTGGATGCGGAATTGATCTCCCACGCCGTGCCGCTCGCAGATGCGGTGCAGTGCGATCCAGGGACCGGGCGCGTAGGCGATATTGTTGTGCCACTTGTCGGTGATGTTCCAGCCGGGCATGGGACATTGTTCGACGCGGTACGTCAGGCCCCGCGCCTTGGCCTCCCGAAGGAGCGGGACAAACGCCTCCTCGAACATCACGAGATTGGCGTCCATCTCCAGCTGCACATTGCGTCCGACAAAGCCGCATACCGCCTCGGTGCCCAGCAGTGCGGCGGCATCGAACACCCGCAGCATGAACTCATGTTTCCTGCGCCGGACCGCGTCATCAGCAACCAGCATGTTGTCGAAGTAGGCGAGATCGGAGAGCCCGACCCCGCTGTCACGCACGGCAGCCAGCACGCGCGCCGCCCGCTTGGGCGTAAACGGGTCGCGCAGATCGAGCGTGTTGGCGACCGGATCGAGCATTGCGGCCGCCGGCACGTCGCTTCGGGTCGGATGCAGCGCGGCCGAGAGCTGGATGTTGGGACTGCCGATCTGCCGGGCAAACGCCAGCCACTCCTCCACCGCCAGATCGGGATCGGCATCGCGCCGTGCCCGCGGAGTCAGCTCCTGAAATGCCGCCGTGAGCAGACTGAGCCGCATCGTCTTCGGAGTAAACTGCCGGATCTCCATGCGCGCTCCTGCGACATTCCGCGTCTTAATCCGATCCTTTCCCGTGGGCCTCTGCCTTCGGCTGGCCCGGCCTCAGGACTGAGCCCGGGCCGTGCCACCATAGGCCGCCCGTTCGTTCCGGAAAATTGCCATGAACAGCAGGAACACCACGACGGCAAACAGGGCCGGGAACAGCCATATCGCGCTCCAGTCGCGCACGCCATGGCCGGCGTAATGATTGGCAATCTGGCCTGCGACCCAAAAGCCCACCAGCATGCCCACACCGTAGGTCGCCAGTGTGATCATACCCTGCGCGGCGCTCTTGCACCGCTCACCGGCCTTGGAGTCGGTGTAAATCTGCCCGGACACAAAGAAGAAGTCATAGCACACGCCGTGCAGCGCGATGCCGAGGAGCAGCATCCACACCAGATTGCCTGAGTTGCCGTACGCGAACAGCAGATAGCGCAGCGCCCAGGCCAGCATGCCCACCAGCAGAGTCCCCTTCATGCCGACGCGCAACAGGAACAGGGGGATCAGCAGCATGAACAGCACTTCCGACATCTGGCCCAGCGTCTGCTTTCCGGTCGCGTTGGCGACGTGGATCTCCGTCAGGAACAGATTGGCGTACTGGTAATAGAAGGCCAGCGGAACGCAGATCAGGATCGAGGCGATGAAGAACACCAGGAAGTTACGGTCCTTCAGCAAGGCCAGAGCATCCAGCCCCAGCATGTCGCGTACCTTCACGCGCTCTCCGGGCTGGACCCGCGGCGGCGTTTTCGGCAGCGTGAAACTGTAAAGGCCGAGGACCAGGGAGGCCACGGCACACATGGTGAACGTGTGCCTGAGCATGCCCCCAGCGAGCGCCGCCGGGGCATCCCAGGAAAACACGTAGCTGATGACCAGGCCGGCGATGATCCAGCCCACCGTCCCCCACAGCCGTATCCTGGAAAAGTGCCGGGACGGGTCCTCCATTTGCCGAAAGCAGATCGCATTGACCAGCGCCAGCGTCGGCATATAGAGAATCATGTAGGCGAGCAGATAGGGGTAGAAGTCCGCGAAGCTCCGCGCCATCGACAGCAGGTACAGCAGCACTGCGCCGGTGAGGTGAATGATCCCCAGCAGTCGCTCGGCGTTGAAATACTTGTCTGCGATCAGCCCGATGACGAAGGGTGCAATGATGGCGCCCCAGGATTGGGTCGAATAGGCGAGCGCGCTCTGTGACCCCGTGGCAGCCAGATTGGCGGCGAGGTAGCTGCCCATCGTGACGAACCACCCGCCCCAGATGAAAAACTGCAGCAGCATCATCGCCCCAAGGCGGACTCGCACGAGGCTGCTCATGCGCAGATCTTCCCCGGTGCGGGCATCACTGCGGTCCCGCTAGGCACTCGCGCTTGTCACGGCAGCTCGCGCACGCGCATGCGGCGGATCGACAGGGCCCCCGGGTGATCGCCCTGCAGACCAATCAGGCCCGTGCTCGCCAGACCGTAATGCGGATAGGCCGCAAATTTGCTCGACGCGACCTTGGCCTTCCAATCCGTGCTCCAGAGCTCGTATTCCACAACCTTGTGCCCATTGAGCCAATGCTCCACGTGCGCGCCCCTCACGACCAGGCGCGTGCGGTTCCAGTGGTCGAACGGCCGGACAATTCCGGCCGGTGCGCCGTAGAGCGCGTAGGCCGCCGCGGCCGCGGTCAGGCGATTGCTGCCGTCCGGCGCATTCGCGTCATCGAGCAGCTGGTATTCCGGGGCACTCCAGTAAATGTGGTCATATTCGCGGGAGCCGCGGTACAAAAGGCCGCTGTTCCCGCCCCTGCCCATCTTCCACTCGAGCTCGAGTTCGAAATTTCCAAAGTTCTGATTCGTGACCAGATCGTCGACCGGACCGTTCTTGGACAGCACCCCGCGAGCAACGTGCCAGCCGGCCGGCAGGCCGTCAGCCTTCCAGCCGCGCCATGCGGAAGCACCCTGCTCTTCCAACAGCGGATGCCATCCGGACGCGGCCGCCTTGGCCGGGACCGCCGCCACCACCAGCACCACCCAGCAAAGGGCCGCCGGCATCGCTACGGACCAGGAAATTCTATTCACGGCTCACCTCTCGCCTGGAACGGATTTACAGCAGGCCCAGGCCCTTCAGCAGCGCAGGCGGCGGCCCGTCAAAGCGCGCGAGTGGCACATTGCCTATGAAATTGAGGTCCTTGCGACCGACGGGGGTGGAGTAGAACCCGCCAGCGGTCAAGTCGCGATAGAGCGCAAAGAAGCGTGCGGCACCGCGCTGCTCAGTCGCCGCGCGCGACTCGTCACAGATGGCATCACAAATCCCGAGTCGCCCGGAATCCTCAAGATCCGAGAAGCCCTTGCCAAACCGCCGCGTGGCTTCGGTGTCCAGCCAGCTGAAACCGTCCAGCAGTATCGTCCGGTCCCGCTGGTGCAAGGGGTACGGCGCGCTGATCCACTCATCGATGAACTCGATCACTCCCACCGCCGAGGCGCTCGGGGAGTTCGCGTCGGCCGGGATAATGATGTCCGCCAGGATCCCCGCCAGCTGTCGCTGCTGCGCCGACAGGGTCAGTGGCCACAGCTCGCCACGCTGGTAGACCTTCAGCAGGTTTGGGTCCGTCCCGTAGCCCTGCGCCGGGAGCGCGGCACTCGCGCGCGCGTCGCGCGCTTCGGGAAATGACCAGGCAGCGCTGACTGCCAGCATCCATTTGATCGTCGTGCGCCGATCCATCACAGTTCCCTGCGCCGCATGCGCTCGAGTATATGGTCTGCCGCGCGCCACGCCAGGGCCATTATCGTCAGCGTGGGATTCTTGTCGGCGTTCGAAGCAAACACCGCGCCGTCGGTCACGAACAGGTTCTGGACGTCCCAGGTCTGGCACCACTGGTTGGTGACCGACATCGTGGGACTCGCACCCATGATGGCCCCGCCGACTTCGTGAATAATCGATCCGCCGGGTGCGATCGCCTTGGCGCCGTCGGCTTGCGGCGCGCCTTCCGTGCGGCCGCCCATTGCAGCAATGATGTCGGCAAAGGTTTTCTGCATATGCGCAGCCTGCCGCCGCTCGTGCTCCGACCATCCCCAGTGAAATCGCAGTACGGGGATTCCCCACTTGTCCTTGACAGCCGGATCAATTTCGCAGAATGACTGTTCATTGGGGATCATCTCCCCGCGGCCGTCGAAGTAGACGAAGGACCCGTAATAGCGGCGCACATCCTGCTTGAACTTCAGCCCGTAGCTGCCCCCGGTCAGCCACTCCATCTTTGCGCCGGTTCCGTATCCCGGCATGCCCTTGCCGCCGCCGAACTCGATATGGTAGCCACGAGCAAAACCCAGCTTGCCCGCATGCTGATCCTGATAGAGCCACCAGGGCACGTACAACTGATGGCCGCCCGCAGCATCCTCATTGAGCGGAGGCAGGCTCTCGAGCAGCGGAATCTGCCCGCCCAGGCTGCTGCCGACCGTATCCATCAGGTAGCGCCCTACCTTGCCGCTGGTATTCGCGAGCCCATGCGGAAACTGCACGCTCTGGGAATTGAGCAGGATTCGCACCGACTCGCACGCACTCGCCGCAAGTATTACCACTCTGGCAGCGACGTGCTGGTGCGCTCCAGTGGTCCGGTCAACGAAACTCACGCCGCTCGCGCGGCCGTGGCGCCCGACGGTGACTTCGTAAACCATCGCATCGGTTCTGATATCAAGATTGCCACTCGCGAGCGCCGGAGGCAGATGCACAGTGGTGGACTGATAGTTGGCGCGAATCGAGCAGCCGCGCCCGCATGGCGTCGCCCAGATGCAGGCCGAGCGCCTGCGCATGTCCTCGGCAAGGATCTTTTGCGCCGCGAGGTTCCCGGGATGCAAGCGGGCCGGTGATCGCGCGAAATCGAGCGGCTGCGTAAGAACCGCGCGATGGCCCGGTATGACCGCTATACCCAGGCGCTGCGCTCGCTGCGCAACCAGCAGGTCGCTCACCAGTGGCTTGGGTGGCGGCAGGAGGCAGCCGGGTGAGGAATCCGGGGTATTTTCCCGACCCTCGTTGGTACCGTAGACACCGATCAGCAGCTCGACCTTGTCGTAGTACGGGGCGAGGTTCTCATAGCTGATGGGCCAATCGAAGCCCAGTCCGTCCCGGCTCTTGGGCTTGAAGTCGTAGGGACCGTTGCGGAGTGAAATGCGCCCCCAGTGATTCGTGCGTCCGCCGAGCATGCGCGCCCGCCACCATTCAAAGCGACCCGCGTCCTCCTCGCTCGCCCGCACGTAGGGTTCGCCGGGAACCTCCCAGCCTCCGTCCACCGTCGCGTCGTAGAAACCAAATGGTTTGTCCGGCGTATCCACTCCCCCAAGTGGCGCCATATCCGGTGTTTGAAACATGGGTGTTTCGAGTTCGGGCTCGTATTTGCGCCCGGCCTCGAGCATCAGGACTTTTGCCCCATCCATGCACAGCGTATAGGCGGACTGACCGCCGGCGGCTCCGGATCCGACTACGATGACGTCGTAGCTGCTCTTCTGTGTCCGGGCCGATACAAAGGGCATATCTCCTAGTTAAGCGCGTCCGTACTATCGGCGCAAGCACCTCCGCCGGCACCGGGAATGTCTATTGAGACTCGAACCGGCGCGATCGGCGGCGTGCGCCACAGCGATGAGGTCGCGCTGCATGCCATGGTGGCAATCCGCCAGTCGGGCGGATGCTCCCCATTCGGTCCGCAGCGCGGGTGAGACCTGTGCCGCGTTAATGTCGGCGCGGTAACGCTAGTCCTCGCCCGGCGCCAGCGCGCTTCACTGCGTGCCTGCAGATGGCGGTAGCAGTGAGGGTATGCGTGGGGGGTGCCTGCGTGCTTTTGAGCCCGGGCTCGCCGCAGATCACGCCATCGCGCTCCATCGCTTGCTCGACATGATCTACAGTCAAAACATCAACTTACGATGTACATCGCAGGTGTTTTATCGTATGCATACCCCTGGCGGATGACTCACCCGCCAGTTCCCCGCCTCTTCGCGCGGTCAGGCGATTCTTGACGGCACGTTCGCGTTCAATCGGAACAGGTTCGCCGGATCGTACTTGGCTTTCAGCGCCACGAGGCGCTCGAAGTTGGCGCCGTAATTCTCGCGATAGTGGGCCATGGTCGTGTCCGGATCCGAGAGATTCGTGTAGAAACCCTTGGTCAGAGGCTCCAGTTCAGTCCAACTCGTGCGCATCTTCGCGATGTTGTCTTCAATGCCGTCCCTGTTTGGCCAGATACCCAGGGCGCCGAGCGCGAAAAGCATATCGCGATTGGGGAATGCCGTCGCGGCCGGCGCCATACGCCGGTACGCCCCGCCACCATGATCGAAGAACAGCAGAAACCAGTTCGGCATGCGCTTGAACACGTCGATCATCAGATCGATGCCATCATCCTTGAGCTGCGTCAGGAATCCACCCTTGATGTAGTAGTACTGGCCAGCCCCGAGTATCTCATCGCCGCCGGACTGTATGGCCACATACGGCATCGGCGCGATGTCGTCGCGGACCGGTTTGCCGAAGGCGCGCAGCTTTTTGAGCCAGGCTTCGCCCTTGGTGCGATCCCCAGACCAGCACACTTCGATGCCGACCTTCCCTCCATCGGGTTCCCAGTGCAGGTCGGGCGCCAGGTTGGCGACCTCGGGCGCATCCGCCGCGATATCGCGGAAGTAACGCAGCACATCACCCGCCTGGGCCAGCGGCCAGACAATGTTTCCACCGAGAATAACCGGGTCCATCTCGTGCAGCCGGTATTCGATCGAGGTTACGACGCCGAAATTGCCGCCACCGCCGCGCAGGCCCCAGTAGAGATCGGGATTCTCGTGATCGCTCGCCCGCAGGAAGCGCCCATCGGCGGTCACGATGTCGAAGGAGGCCACGTTGTCGCAGGCGAGACCGAAACGCCGGCCCAGTCTTCCCAGGCCGCCGCCGAGCGTGAGGCCCGCGGCGCCTGTGTGCGAGACCGTGCCTGCCGTGGTCGCCAGTCCAAAACCGGCACACTCGTGATCGAGCTGCCCAAGCAGAGAACCCGCCTCCAGATGGGCGCGCCTGGCTTCCGGATCAACACGCACACCCTGCATCTGTTGCAGGTCGATGACCAGTCCGCCGTCGCAGCTCGACTTGCCCGAAAGGCTGTGCCCGCCGGCGCGCACGGCAGTCAGCAATCCGTGTTCGCGTGCGAAATCGACGGCGTGCCGGACGTCGGAGGCGCCCGTGCAGCGCGCAATCAACGCAGGCTTCTTGTCGAACAACGCGTTCCAGACGCGACGCGTGCGGTCGTAGTCCTGGTTACTGGCCAGCAGCACGTCGCCCCGCAGACTGGCAGCGAGGGCCTCGATCGCCGAACCGGGCAGAACGACTTCGCCCCCTGCGAGCGTCTTGGCCGGCAGATCGCCGACACCCTTGAGTACGGACGCGAATCCACGCAATGGCCAGGCCACCGCGAGCGCAAGACCGGCACCGACGAATTGACGCCTCTTCATGATTGCCCCCCTGGAATCCACGTACGCTGAATCACTAGTGTAGTCCTGTCGCTTCCGCTGCATCAACCCGAACGCAGCCAAGTGACCCAGGGCCACACGCTCATCCTGGTCACCGGGGCACGGGGGGCGCGCCGAGCCATGATTACTAAGAAGGCGGCATTGCGCCTATAGTGCACTGGCCGTGGGCCTGAGCGCGAACGAGTCCCGGTGAGGATTGCGTGAGTGCACGTGCATTATGGAGAAATTCTGCGGCCTGGTGCGCAGCGGCCCTTACTGCGACGATCTTCATGCCACGGGCCGTCGCGGAGCCGGTGACACGCGCCCCGGGTACGGCCGTCGTGCTGGACATTCGCGACGCCATCGGCCCGGCGACCAGTCGCTTTTTCATCCAGACGCTGCAGTCCGCGCAGCAACGCGGCGCCGAGCTGGTGATCATGGAGCTCGACACGCCGGGGGGCCTGGACGCCTCCATGCGCGAGATGATTCAGGCCATCCTCGCCTCACCGGTCCCGATCGTCATTTTCGTGGCGCCGTCCGGCGCACGCGCGGCCAGCGCTGGCACATTCCTCCTGTACGCCAGTCACTTCGCCGCCATGGCCCCTGCAACGAATCTCGGCGCGGCCACCCCCGTGCAAATGATCGACATCGGCCCTCCGCCCGCCGCGGCCCCTGCGGCCCCTGGGACCGGTGATAAACCGGCCAAACAGCAGCCTCCGGCCGCTCCCGCCGATACGCACGAGCGCAAAGCCGTCAACGACGCCGTAGCCTACATTCGCAGTCTGGCCGAGCTGCGACACCGTAGCGCCGATTGGGCTGAGTCCGCGGTGCGACAGGCCGCGAGCCTGAGTGCGACCCAGGCGCTCGATCAGCATGTGATCGATCTGATTGCCAATGACATTCCAGACCTCCTGGTTCAGCTCGACGGCCGCAAGGCCACCACCACCGGTGGCGAACTGAGGCTGGCCACGCGGCACCTCGTGGTTGAGCGCGTCACGGCTGACTGGCGCACGCAGTTGCTCGCAGTGCTCACGAATCCGAACGTTGCCTACCTGCTGATGCTGATCGGCATCTACGGATTGCTGCTCGAGGGCTACAACCCGGGTGCCGTGTTGCCCGGCGTTGCCGGTGCAATTTGCCTGCTGCTCGCGCTGTATTCATTTCAGATTCTCTCGGTCAACTACGCCGGCCTCGCCCTCATTCTGCTCGGTGTCGTGCTGATTGCTGCGGAGGGCTTCATCGGGAGTTTTGGCGCTCTGGGCGTGGGCGGGCTCATCGCCTTTGTGATTGGCTCGATCATGTTGCTGGATCGGAGCGTGCCGGGATTTGCCATTGCACGTCCGCTGATTGGCGCTATGGGATTCGTCGGCGGCTTGGTCGCCCTCGGCATCGTCATTTACGCCGTGCGCGCACGTGCCCGCCCGGTGGTCACGGGTATGGATCAGCTGCTCAAGGAAACCGCGGTAGCGATCGAAGACTTCGAGCATACAGGCCTGGTGCGCGTGCGCGGCGAGTTGTGGCAGGCGGTAACCCGCGATCCGGTGAAGGGCGGTGAACCGTTGCGCATCGTGCGGATAGAAGGACTTACGCTGATGATTGAACGGCCGCGCACTTGAGCGCCGGCCGAGATTGACTCATCCGGAGGATCAATATGTATTTCGCCATACCGGTCGTCGTCATCCTGGTGATATTCCTGCTCTCGTTCATCAGGATCCTGAACGAATATGAGCGCGGTGTGATGTTCACGTTTGGCCGCTTTACCGGTATCAAGGGCCCGGGCATTGTGCTGGTCGCGCCCCTCGTGCAGCGCCTGGTGAAGGTGGACCTGCGCGTCGTGGTTCTCAAGGTGCCCCCGCAGGACGTAATCACGCGTGATAACGTGTCGGTCAAGGTCAGCGCAGTGATTTATTTCCGCATCGTGGATGCGGGCAAGTCCGTCCTGCAGGTCGCCCAGCCCTTCGAAGCGACCAGCCAGTACGCCCAGACGACGCTGCGTTCAGTGCTCGGTCAGCATGAACTGGACGAGTTGCTGGCGCAGCGCGATCGACTCAATCAGGACATTCAGCGCATCCTCGATCAGGCAACGGAAGGCTGGGGAATCAAGGTGGCGAGCGTTGAGATTAAGGACGTGGACATTACCGAAACCATGATCCGCGCGATCGCACGCCAGGCGGAGGCCGAACGCACCCGGCGCGCGAAAGTCATTCATGCTGAAGGCGAGAAGCAGGCGGCCGCGATGCTCGTGGAGGCGGCGCGCACCTTGGCGCAACAGCCGCAGGCCATGCAATTACGTTATCTGCAGACCCTCGCGGACATCTCGAGCGAGAAGACCTCAACCATCGTGTTTCCGCTGCCGCTCGATCTGATCCGGCCCCTGCTCGAGCGATCAGATGCCTGAGCGCCCGAGCGGGCGCATGCGTGCCGACGATTACCGCCGGGGCTCGTGCGAGATACTGAATCACCTGGCATGGAGACAGCCATGGCAACGAAGCAGACTCCCGGCACCTATCGGCAGCTGAAGAGCCAGCATGCCGATTTCATTAACGCGCTCGAGGCCCTGGGTTCCGCGGTGCGGCGCGCCGGCCCGCTCGACGAGAAAGTCGCCCAACTGGTACAACTCGGCGCCGCCGCGGCCATTCGTTCGGAGGGTGCGGTACACAGTCACGTCCGGCGTGCACTGGAGCTCGGCGTTCCGGCAGATGAGATTCGCCATGCGCTGATTTCGGTGACCAGTACCATTGGATTCCCGACTGTCAGTGCGGCGCTGAGCTGGGCCGACGATGTGATCAGCGGATCAGGCTCGCGCAAAAGGCCGTGAGCCGGGGGTTAACCGTAGAGCGTGACTGAAGAGGCGAGCAGATGGGGCGCCGCCAGCACCACGAGCCCATGCATCGAGTCGCACCGGGTTGCCGTGGGGGTGAATCTGGACCTTCGGGGCACGCAGCCGCGAGAGTGCCACTCTAAGGCAATGGCTCGCCCCGCGCGGCTTGCAGCACCTGGTACCACTCTTCACGCTCCAGCTGCACTTCATAGGCGGCGGCAGCCTCGCGGATTCTCGCCGGATTCTGGCTGCCGATCAGCGGTACGGGGCGCGAAGGGTGGGCCATGACCCACGCATAGGCCACGGCTGAGCGCGGCACGGAAGCGCGGGCTGCGACGCGGTCGAGCGCCGCGACGACCGCTGCCGTGCGTGCATCGGTGGCCTGAGCCGGCTTCGCCACCCCCAGCCGGCCCTGCGCAAGCGGTGACCAGGCGAGTACGGCGATGCCGTGGCGCATGGCGGCGTCGAGCACCCCATCGGTCAGGGGTTCGATGGCCAGCGGCGAGAATTCCGGCTGTATCGAGGCCAACGGAAATGGCAGGTGCTGGCACAGTGCGTCGAGCTGCGCCGCTGAATAGTTGGACACGCCCGCTGCCCCGATCTTGCCGGCCCGCCGTAACTGCTCCAGCGCCGCCGCCACTACTGCCGGATGCGTGAGCAGGTCCGGCCGGTGGATCTGGTAGAGGTCGATGCGCTCGATTCCCAGCCGCTGCAAGGAATTCTCGCAGGCCTGGACCAGGTAGGCCGCGCTGGAGTCGTACGGCAGCGGCGGATTGATGCCGGCCTTGGTCGCCAGCACCATCCGCTGCCGCAATTCCGGCGCCGAGCGCAGCACGAGGCCCAGCAACCGCTCCGCGCCCCCGAAACCATCCGGAGTGCCGTAGCCATAGATGTCCGCCGTATCGAACAGCGTACACCCGATGTCCAGCGCAGCCTCGATCCGGCGTCTCGCTGTCGCGACATCCGCGCCGGCGAAACGCCACATGCCCCAGCCCAGCGGCGCCACCTCCACCCCGCTGCGCCCGAGCGCGATGCGTGTCGCGGCCCCGCGCGCCACACCCGCCGGCACCGCCACGCTTGCCGACGCGGTTGCACCTGCCGCTGCGCGCTTCTTTCTGTTCACACCCATTTAACTAGACGAGTTTCGCTGCTGCTCCGTAGCGGCACTATAATCAAACACTCCCGATCGAGTCTGCTCCGCTGCCGCAACACCCGGAATAGAGAGGTTCAGCCCATGAGGAACCGCCTTCAGTTTCCCAGATCCAGGCGACAGGTGCTGCGGGCAAGCCTGGCGATCGGTGCCGCCCTCGCCTTGCCGCGCGCGGCCTGGGCGGACACGGGTTCCCTGGCGCCGCTGGTGACGAAGGCCATACCCGGCACGGGCGAGCGCCTGCCGGTCGTGGGCCTGGGCACGGACAAGTTCCGCGCCAGCGCCCGCGACGCCATTCAGGCGGAAATCAAGCGCATGCGCGAGCTGGGCGGCACCGTGATCGACACGGCCGCGGCCTATGGCGACAGCGAGGCGCTCATCGGCGACGCTCTCGCGGCGCTGGGGATTCGCGAGGGCATGTTCCTCACCACCAAGCTTACCGCGGGCGGATTCCCTGGTGGCGGCAATGGCGGCGCAGCGAGTTTTCAGCGTTCGCTGGATCGCCTGAAGGTGCAGCGCATCGACCTGCTGCAGGTCCACAACCTCGACGGGGTTGATGAACTCATGCCGACGCTGCAACAGTGGAAACGTGCCGGCCGGATACGCTATATCGGCATTACGACTTCGCGTGTGGCCCGGCACCCTCAGATGGCGGACTTCATGCGAAAGTATCCGCTCGATTTCATTCAGGTCGACTATTCGCTCGCCAATCGCGATGCGGCGACGACCATCCTGCCGCTCGCCCTGGAGCGCAAGATTGGCGTACTGGCCAACATCCCGTTCGCAACCGGCTCGCTGTTCACGCGGCTGCAATCCCGTCCACTGCCAGGCTGGTCGGCCGACATCGATGCGGACAGCTGGGGGCAGTTCCTGCTCAAGTACGTGGTTGCGCATCCCGCCGTGACCTGCACGATACCGGGCTCAACCCAGGTGAGCCACCTCGAAGACAATCAGCGGGCGGCTCGCGGCCGCCTGCCGGATGAGGCGATGCGCCGCAAAATGGAGCAGGTGTGGGACGCCCTGGATTAGGAGTGCCCGCGCCGCCGGCGCACCCAGAGGTAAGCCAGCAGCGCAATCGCCACTGACAGCACGCTGACCCACAATTGGCTGGCCAGGGCGGGCGTGAATGCCATGGCGATGAGCACGGCGATCATGGCCGCGATGGCGAGGTAGCTCAGCCAGGGAAAGTACCACATCGGTAGCGCCGGGGGTGGTGCACCCTGCTGCTGCGCCCGGCGCCGCAGGCTCACCTGCGAGACGGCGATGGCCAGGTACACGAACAGGATCAGTGCACCGGAAGCGTTCACCAGGAAGGCAAACACGACGCCGGGGGAGACGACCGCAGCCAGCACGCCGGCGAAACCCGCGGCGCTCGCCAGGAGCACGGAACGCGCCGGAACCAGGCGCGAATTGGTCTTGACCAGCCAGCCCGGTGCGTCGCCTCGCCCGGCCAGCACGAACAGCACGCGCGAGGCGATATAGAACGAGGAGTTCAGGCAGGACAGGACCGCGGTCAGGATGATCGCACTCATGATGGTCCTCGCCCACGGCACGTGCATGACCGCGAGCGCATCGGTGAAGGGCGACTGGCCCGCCTTGACCAGGTTCCAGGGCACGACGCAGACGATCATCAGGATGGAACCGACGTAGAACAGCATGATGCGGCTGATGACGGTCGAGGTCATGCGCGCGACTGCCCGCGCCGGCTCGGTCGATTCAGCCGCGGCGATGGTCACGATCTCGGCACCCATCATCGAAAAAATGACCGTCGTTACCGCCGCCAGGACCGCCACGAATCCGAACGGCGCAAAGCCATTGTGGGTGTAGAGATTCGCGACGGTCGGGCCCCGGCCCGACGTAAGCCCGAAGGCATAGGCAGCGGCCAGCAATATGAAGGAAATGATGGCGCCGACCTTGATGGAGGCGAACCAGAACTCGAACTCACCGAAGGAACGCGCGGACATCAGGTTCACTGCGGTCATCAACGCCATCAGCACGCCACCGATTTGCCAGACCGGCAGGGGAAACCAGGCCCGCAGTATCGTCGCGCCGGCGATGGCTTCCACCGGGACGACGACGACCCAGAAATACCAGTACAGCCAGCCCACGCTGAAGCCGGCCCAGTTGCCCAGCCCCGCGCGCGCAAACTCCGTAAACGAGCGCACCCCCGGCATCCCGACCGCCATCTCGCCCAGCATGCGCATGATCAGGAATATCAGCAGCCCGGTCAGTACGTAGCTGATGATGACGGCCGGACCCGCCGCGCTGATCGCCACGCTGCTGCCGACGAACAGACCGGCACCGATGATGCCGCCGATCGTGATCATGAACACGTGGCGCGGGCGCAGCGCACGGCTGAGGGCGTGCTCGCGCGCCTGGTCGGCATCTAAAGGTATGGTCATCACACTCCCTTCACTGCAGTTTCAAATCCATGCGCACCGCCCCCGGCGGACCGGCGCCCGAGGCGCGCTCGGTCAGGAATATGCGCTCGGCCGCCACGGTGGCGTTCCCCATGACCGCCGCCTGCACGGCCTCGGCGCGCCCGCGCTCGAGCGCGTCGCGCTGCGCCTGACTCGCAGCGAACTTCGGTAGCAGCTGTTGCACCAGCCAGGCAGCGTGTGCGGCGTCGAGATCGGATTCCGTGGGCTCCGGTGGAGGATACGCGGGCGGAGCACCGAATGTCGCCTGATAAAGCTCGGCCAGCGCGCGCGTTCGGGGCGAGACGGTGGCGGCACCCGGGCCGGCCCTGGGTGTGCCCCGCGCCCCTGCCGGCGCGGCCGGCAGCCGCGCGTTGATCGCCTGCTCCAGCGCACCCCTGGCGATGGCCGCATCATCCTCGACACTCCCCGTGTGCAGCGGAATATCCAGCTTGAGCTGCGGCCGTTCCGCGAGCGCCTTCGACAATTGCGCGAGCTTCTGCGTCTGCTGCGGCGCCAGCATTGCTGAGGCGGGTGCGAAATCGACGAAGGCGAGCTCCGCGCCGCCACCGAAGAGCGAGCCCAGCAGCGCGAACGGTGCCGTGACGATCTTCCTCAGCAGGCCGACGAACAGTTTCCAGACGATCGGGCCGACGCGGAAATTCGGGTCATCCAGGCTACCGGAGACCGGCAGGTTGATATCGATCACGCCGTTGCGATCCTTGAGCAGTGCAGCGGCGAGCTTGACCGGCAACGGCACGGCCTGCTTGCTCTCCGTGGCGGCACCGAACTCGAGCTGATCCAGCACCACGTGATGCTGCGCCTCGAGCTTGCGGTTTTCGACGTGGTAGTGCAGCTCGGTCGTGAGCTTGCCCTGGGTAATGCTGTAACCGGCGAATTTGCCCGAGTACGGATTGAAGGTGGTCAGCTCCATGTTGCGGAACGCGATCGCCAGGTCCGTATAGGCCGAGGCCGACAGGACATTCACCTGCCCGGAGACCGATACCGGTGCATAGCGATCGACGCTGCCGTTCAAGCTGACCTGAGCACGCGACTGCGGATCGGAGGACAGTCCCACCACACGGCCGTTCAGGGTCTGCATTTGTGCGGCAAAATTCGGCTGGATCGAATGATCCGCAAAATCCGCCGTGCCGTCTTCGATCAGTACCGTGCCGATGCGCATCGGCATCGGCGCGGTGGTGGCCGGGGCCGGCCGCGCTACGCCCGGCGCGCTGGCCGTGGTGCTGCGCGAGCCGACGGCCTCCTGCCTCGAGCGCAGCACCGCTGCCACATTCAGCTTGCCGTCGGCACTGATGATCACGCGGGCATAGGGCTGTCGCGCCACCACGCGCTCGATGCTGAGGCGGTCCGGCGCTTGCTGATAGGCAAACCCAGACACCCGCAGCGATTGCCAAGTGATGAAATCGTTCTGCAACAATCCATCGCGGGTCAGAAGATCGGCGACCTCAAAATCGCCACCGAGCTTGAGCCTGGGTTGGCGGCGCGCGGGCGCAGCGGCGAGCACCAGCCTGGCTTGCGCCGTGAGGCGTCCGCGGCGCACTTGCAGGTCGGCATGCTGTGCGACATAGGGCTGCAGCACGTTGAGGTCGAAATCCTTGAGGCCGAGGTTTAAGTCCGCGCTCAACGGCTCCACACTCAGTTGGCCCCGGGCGCCCAGGCTGGCCTGTGCCATACCGATCGAAGCGTCGACGGTCAGCTTGCTTCCCGGTGCCGTGGAATAGCCGCTGACCGTCACGGCGATCGGGGCCAGTGTGGCGACCACGGCGGGATTCGTCGTGCGATCTTCGGCGTGCACTGCGACATCACGCAGCTGCGCGCTGGCCACACTCACGGTCCAGTGGGCGGGCTCCGCGCCGGAGGCCGCGGCGGTGACGCCTGCCTGGCTCGATGCGACCGGGTGCGTCGGCTCCGGAACGGGTGCGCGCGCGGGAAACAGCTTCTGCAGGTTCAGCTGGCCGTCAGGCTCGCGCCACACCGCAAGCTGCGCGCCCACCGCTTCCAGCTTGCCGACGGAGAGGGTCCGCTCGCCGAGCCGCATCCTCGTGTCCGTGAACCTCAGCTCAGGCACCCGTATCCAGGGGTTGGCCGCATCGCCCTGCTTCGGCATGATGCTGAGCTCACGCAGCTGCACGATCGGCAGTTGAACCGAAAGCCCGAGGCTGGCACCCAGGGAGGCGCGGTATTCACCCTGTACATCGAGTGCGCCGGAAGGCATGCCGAAGGGCAAGGCATCCTGCAGGTAGGCGGCAATAGTCGCCGCCCTGAGCCCGTTGATCGAAAACCTGCCGCTCGATCCAAGCGGCTGCACCGTAAATTCACCAGCCCAGGCCAGTCGCTCCCCGGCCAGGGTCGTTCCCTCGAACTGGTAGCTGTTTTCAAATCGCGGTGCGGTTCTAAAATCCTGGAGCGTGAACTCCAGCGGCTGCAGCGTGGCTGCAAACGGCTTGCCGCGGCTCCGATCTTCGAAGTGAACGCGGCCCCCACGGACGGTAAACAGGGCGATACGCAGGGCCGGAATGGCGCTCGGGCCGGCCCGCGCCGGCGTCCCCTCGGGCGCGATCGGACGGATCCTGTCGAGATTGAGCGAACCGTCTTCATTGACGACCGCGCTGAGGCTCGGGTTATCAATGCGGATTTCCTTGAACGTCCAGGCCCGATGAAAAATTGAACTCAGCTCCGCGTTGATAACGAGCCGATCGAGCCCGGCAATGGCTGCGCCGTCCGCCTCGGTCAGCGCCACGCCGCGGAAGTCTGCGGTGAGGCTGAAGGGATTGAAGCGCAGCGAGGCGATCGCGACATGCCGGCCCAGTTCATTGCGCACGTAGCTTTGGATGGCATCGCGCGCGAGACGCGGTACGAGCAGAAAACCGGCCAGCGCATACAGGATCAGGAGCGCGGCAAGCGCGACGAGCAGACGCCGATGCCCGCGCACCCACGCCCTGCCCGCTTCAATCACTGAGGCAATCATTACCGGAACGGCTCTTGCAATCCAATATGATATAAATCCACCCGTGTGTCACTCCCGTCACCGGCGCGCCTGGCCTACGCTGCAAGCGCTCATGCTGATCGCAGGGTTCGGTGCTGTCTCCGCCGGCCTTGCGGATGTCTTGCCGGCACCGGTTGCGACGCCTGCGGTCGGCGTTCTCGACGATCCCTGTGCCGGTGTGCCCATCGCGCCCAACGCCGCGCATCGGGCGACGGCGGATCCTTACCAGAGCTGGATGCACGAGTGGCTCGGCTTGGGTTTTTTTGTAGACGATGTTCTGGACCGCGGCATCAGTGGTCAAACGACGGCGCAGATGCTGGTGCGTCTGCGCAGCGACGTGCTGGACCTGCACCCCGCTGTGGTTCATATCATGGCGGGGACCAACGACGTCGCGGGCAATACCGGACCCACTTCGCTCGCAGACATCCAGGGCAACATCGCCTCGATGGTTGAGCAGGCACGTGCGCACGGCGCCCGTGTGATCCTCGCCTCCGTACCCCCTGCTGCAGCCATTCCGTGGCGGCCGCAGGTGCAGCCAATGCCGGCCATAGCGGCCATGAATGATTGGCTGCGCCGCTACGCCGCGCGCGAGCATCTTGTGTACGTCGACTACCACACGATGCTGAGCGACGGCCGGGGCGCGTTCCAGCCCAGGCTCTCGGAGGACGGCGTCCATCCCAACGGAGCGGCGTACGCCGTCATGCGGCCGCTCGCCGCCGCCGCCATCCGCCAGGCGCTGGCTCAACCGCAACCTTAAGGAACGGCCCTCGGACTGGCGGGCATATCGGCGCCGGGTGGATTGTTCGTCTTCAGGAGCGCCACGACCTCCTCGAGCATCTGCAGACGGGTCCGGCTCTGTGATAGCCAGTGATCCTCGGATTTGAGATCCACCAGTTTGTAGGGCCTGTGCAGGCGCTTGAGCTCATCGGCCATCCAGCGCGACTGCTCATAGGGCGCCACCATGTCGTCCCGGCCGTGGATCAGCAGCAGGGGGACCTGGATGGCGTCGGCGTGGTGTAGCGGCGAGCGGTCGTCGACTGAGGGGTCATCGACGTCCGATACGCCCAGCCAGCGCTCCAGGTAGCGGGCGCCGATGTTCGCCTCGGTACGCACGCCGGCGCTGGGTTTCACCAGGCGATGAAGATCGGACACGCCGGCGACCGCAACCGCACAGGTGCCGTACGCCGTCTGACCGGCGACAGGTCCAGCTGTTCAAAGGACGGCAGCTGACCGTAAGCGGCCAGCTCCGGCTCCTGGGCGGCGGTCGGCGACGGAGGTGCTGCGCACAGGCACAGCAGCACGGGCAACGCCAGGCGTGCAGCTCCCCTCATTTCCTGGGCCCTTGCATGCTGTCCGCCACCCTCCGCCCCTTGCCGCTGGCGCGTTCTACTGATCCTGCACCCCTGAGCCGTACCTGCCATCCTTAACACCGCGCGGCAGCGCGGTGCAACGCGCGCGGGCGTACACTGGCCGGGCGCGTGAGCGCCTGTGTCGAGAATGAGCCGCGCCGAGCAAGTCGCCGGCGGTTCATGTGGACCAGGATCAGCGTAAATATTGTCTGGTTTCTTAATTCGTTACCTCGTATACCTAAGAACTTGAATGAGTCGTAGTACGAGCAGCATTACGGGTGTCCCCGGCGAGGTTCCACCGCCGCGGCGACGGCGCAGACTCATTCCCTGGCTGCTGGTGCTGGCTGTCGTGCTCATC
>WNFI01667684.1_pt2 | contig 21527 bp, 27 predicted proteins | sample 5400471 | NCBI WGS metagenome assembly WNFI01 (sample SAMN13153348, study PRJNA577476) | soil metagenome | isolation source: 100 cm saprolite on Douglas fir-dominated hillslope | place: USA:California | collected 2013-09-17
CCGGTTGCCAACGACGCTGGCAATAACCAATCACTCCAGATTTTGTATGCGCTGAACGTCGCAGCCGACACACGGCGCATCACGATCACGCTCAGTGCGGCGGCTTCGTTCTTCCAAGTAGCGCACGATGAGTTCAATAACATCGTAGCCTCGGCTGCCTCCGATGGCAGCCACGCCAACACGGCAGCTTCCGGCACTGCACTGAGTTCCGGCAGTTTCACCACCGGCACAGCTGGCGATCTCATTCTCCACGCGGTGGCGCTGGACAGTTTCGCCGCGCAGTCCGCCATCGCAACGTTCACGAAGGCGAACGGTTTCAACATCGGAGTGGCGGACGGGATCGGTCTTTTTGCCACGCAGTACGGCGTGCAGGCTGCGGCGGGCCCGATCAATCCCGCGCTTACTTGCAGTTTCAGCGTCACGAATGCTTTGTCGGTCACCCTGGCGCTGAAGACCACAACGGCCGGCGGATCGCTTCCGACAGCGATCAGTTTGAACCGCATCACCGGATTCGGCTTCCCGGGATTGTTGACTTCGCCGAGCGCCTCGACGTGGACCTTCCAATTCCCGACGGCGGGCAACGTCTTCGCGGTCGGCGCCGGCGGCGTGGACACGGCGCATATAACCGGAATCACCGACAGCCAGGGCAATACCTGGCAGGCCGCAGGGGCCAGGATCACCATCAGCGGCAATTATGTGCAGTGGTGGTACGCGCAGGGCACGCCGTCCGAGGACATGACCATCTCGATCACGTTCGCCACCGCGACCGGAAATGAGGCGTCGAATTCCCCCGACCTCGACTTTATAGACATCAGCGGCGCCCCTGCATCGGCGTTCGATACGTTCGCAAATGCGAGCGGCAACTCCACGGCGAGCTCCGGGAACATCAACGGGGCCGTGCTGACCCCGTCGACCGCGAACGGGATCGTGGTCGGCTACATCCAGGAGGATGGCGAGACCGTGACGGCCGTCTCGCCCGGCGACATGCTGATGCCCGATACCACGCTCTATTCGACGAGCGGGCTCGAGCAAGACAAGGGTCTTTCCGTCTACTACAACCCGGACACGGCTCAGATCACGACGGTCTGGACGTACTCGAATTACGAAGCAGGGACGCAAATAGCCAATTGGCGCACGCAGTCGGTGGCGTTCAAGGGGCCGGCGGCCGGCGGGAGTTTTCCGCCCGTGCCGGAATCGGCGCTCATGCACGACCGGCTCAACACACTTCTTCGCATGTGAGAAGGAGCGGCCACGAGAGGCGCAGTCGTTGCAAAGGGCATTTTTTCCACTGAGCAAAAAGGAGCAGGAGCCATGAGGTTCGCAATCGTCGACGCAAGAGGCGTTTTCTACACCGTGCACAAGGAGATCGAGACCATTCCTATCCTGGCCCCGACCGACATCCCGCGTCCGGGATCCTCGCCGATAAAAAAAGGTGACCAGATCGGCGATGAGCACGTTTTCGCGCCGGTATTCGATTCGCTGAAGGAGATGGACGCGTCCAAGTTCGACACTGACGCGGATGCGCTCGCCCAGATCGCAGCCTGGGGCGATGCCGGCAAGGGCTGCAAAACCGTGGAGGTGAAGTAGTCATGTTTATCGGACCGTGCTATACGCTCAAGAACAATGGGGTCTCGATCTCGACCGCCATCAGCGTGATTCAGCTCAAGGCCGGCGTCAACGGCCCGATCGAGCTGACCCGCGCGTCGCAGACGCAGGGCTCGTCGACGACCAGCTCGCAGATCGCGGCCAAGCTCGTGCGCAAGACCGCGGGCGCGACTGTGACGGCCGCAGTGGCGGGAACGACTCTGCTCAAGCAGAACCCGGTCAATCCTGCCTCCGACGCATCACTCGGCACTGCGGCCACCGGAATCACGGCCAGCGCCGAAGGGACCGACGGCGAGGCGCCGATCGAGCGCGGCCACAACGTTCTCAACGGCTGGGAGTGGCTGCCGACTCCGGAGGAACGCGAGCTCGTGCCGCAGGGCGGAATCGTCGCGCTCAAGAACTCGGTCGCGGTGCCCTCGGCGACGTACTATGCCGAGATCGCGTTCCGGGAACTTCGCGGCGGCTGAGTCGCCATGTCGGGCAATCTGCTGCGGGCGCGCCGGCGCCCGCTGGGCGAACTCATCCGCGAGGTCTACAAGCGCACGCGTCTTGCGCAGGAGACGCCGCGCCGCGGCGATCACGCCGAGATCGTGCGCGACCATCATCGCACCGAAACCGGGCTCGTCGTCCGCGTGCTGAACGATCCGCACCTGGCCGACGTGACCTGCGCCGAATGCGGACAGGTGATCCGCGAATTCATCGTCGAGGTCGCCGGATCACATCCCGCCTGGGATGGAGTGCCTGGGCCGCACTTCTATCCGATCGACTGGTTGAGACGGATCCGGGTGCAATAGACCGTGGGGGTCTATCGCCCGCAGCCGCATCCGCAGCAAGCGCGGCCACTCTCGCCCGCGCTCTTTCCCGCGGATCCGGTTTTCCCGGCGGCGCTGGGGCGGCAGCTCGCGCCGGCGACGTGGCGATCATGGAGCGATAACCGGCAGGATTTCTACCACGCTCGAGCGAGAGCGATCGATCAGCGGGCGGCGCTGTTCCCGCCGGATCCGATATTCCCAGCGCCGTTCTCCAGCATCCGCATCGCGAGCACCGCGCGGCCGGATCCGGCGCGTGCATCGCAGCCTCAGCAAAGCGGAGTCGCGGCGTTGCTGCCGCAGGCGCTGTTCCCCTGGCAGGGCGCATCGATCCTGCGCATCGCGCCTCCAGAACCTTTCCGCGCAAGAGTCCCGACGCCGGCCGTGATGGCGGCATTTCCGGCCGATCCCTCCTACGACTTCGCCTATCACCCGATCGCGCGCATCGCGCCTCCTGAACCTTTTCGCGCGAGAGTGCCGACGCCCGCGGTGATGGCGGCATTTCCGCCCGATCCGGCTTACGATTTCGTGTACCAGCCGATCACGCGGACGGCGCCGCGCGAGCCAGCGCGCGCAGCGCAGATGCAGCAGCCCGGCGTCGCAGCGCTGGCGATGCCGGCGGATTTTCCCTGGATCGGCATCGCGGTCGTGCGCATCGCGCCGCCGGAACCCTTCCGCGCGAGAGTCCCGACGCCCGCGGTGATGGCCGCGTTTCCCGCCGATCCGGCGTTTGACTTCGTCTATCAACCGATCGCGCGGACACCGCCGCGCGAATCTTTCCGCGCCTGGCTGCCGCAGCCCGGCATCGTCGCGCTCTTGCCGCCTGACTTCCCGTGGATAGGTCCCGCGGTCGTGCGCATCGCGCCGCCTGAGCCCGCGCGCGCGCGGCAACTGCAGAGCGGAACCGCGACGTTCCTGCCGGCCGACTTCCCCTGGACCGGCCTCACAGTCGCACGCATCGCGCCGCCTGAGCCCGCGCGCGCGAGGCAACCACAGAGCGGAACCGCCACGTTCCTACCGGCCGACTTCCCCTGGACCGGGCTCGCGATCGCGCGCGTCGCCCCGACGCCTTATCAAGGAGCCGTGAGACTCGGGCGGGGAAGCCTCGCATGGCTTTCTTCGCCGCTCGCGCTCGTCTCCGACCCGCGCTTCATCGCCCCCGATATGGCGCGCGTTTTTGTGGCGGTCGATCCCGGCCGCGGCTTCACCGCGGAGGATCTGGCGCGCGCCTTCGCGATGCTCGATCTGAATCGATCCTTCACCGCGACCGATCTGTTGCGCAACTTCACCGCCGAGGACGAGGACCTATGAGCTTCGACATCAAATACCCCGCGGAAATCGTCCCGCTCACCTTCCCCTACACCAGGGAACTGAACGGCGCGACGATTACGCCCGGCAGTCCGGTCATCACCATCACGGTGGTCAGAGGCGCCGATCCGAACTCTGCGCAGATGCTCAACGGTGCTGCTCAGATATCCGCAGGCCTTGTGCTCCAGAGCATCATCAATGGTCTGCCTGAGTGCGACTACCATTTCGTTTGCCAGGCCGATCTCTCCGATGGCAGGCGATTGATACGCAGCGGCACGCTATCGGTGAAAAGCCCGTGACCGTCGCCGGCCGCCTCGCGGCGTAGAATCGTTCCATGCCCGATCCCGTCGATCTGCGCGTCGCCATCGGCCTGCCGCCCGCTCGAGCGGTCGAGTACCTGAAAGCGAAGGGTTACGCGATCACCGTCAACTGGCACGACCTGTGGCAGGAGGCGCATGCGCGCGCCTTCACCGTGTCGGGCGTGATGCGCCTGGACGTGCTGCAGGACATTCTCGACGCGCTGAAGCTGGCGCTCGAGGGCAAGCTCACGCTCGCCGACTTCATCAAACGCCTCGAGCCGGTGCTGCGCGCGAAGGGCTGGTGGGGCCCGCAGGTGCAGGTCGACGAGGCGACCGGCGAAGCGCGGCTCGCGCGCACCGGTGACCCGTGGCGGCTGCGCACGATCTACCGCACCAACCTGCAGACCGCGTTCCTCGCCGGCCGCTACGGCCAGATGATCGAGAACGTGCGCTTCCGGCCCTATTGGCAGTACATCGCGGTGATGGACCTGCGCACGCGCCCCGCGCACGCGGCGATGAACGGCCTTGTGTTCCGTTATGACGATCCGTTCTGGGATCACTTCTTTCCGCCGAACGGCTTCAATTGCCGTTGCACCGTGCGCGCACTCACCGCGGGCAACGTCAAGGACCGCGGCTTCGCCGTATCCGCTTCAGGCGACAATCTGCGCGAAGCCTGGCAGCCGGATCCGAGCACCGGCCTGACCGAGCGCGTCGCGATCTACAAAGGTCCCGGCATGCCGCGCGCCGGGCGCACCGACCTCGGCTGGAATTACAATCCCGGCAAGGCCGCATATCAACCGGACCTGCGCGCCTACGACCCGCGGCTCGCGGACGCCTACCGCGCGGAGCAGCCGTGACCGCGTTCCGCATCGACGTCGAGATGGACGACAACGTCAGCGCCGCGCTCGAGCGCCTGATCGCCGCGGGCCAGGACATGTCGCCCGTCATGCGCGAGATCGCGGAGATCCTCTACGACCAGACGATGGAAAATTTCGAGCAGGAGGGCCGGCCCGAATGGCAGGTGCTCGCGCCGTCGACGATCGCCGATCGCTCGAAGCACGGCTATTGGCCGGGCAAGATCCTGCAGCGCTCCGGGCAACTGAAGAGCGCGATCGCTCCCTTCTCCGGCCCGACCGAGGCCGGCGTGTCGGTCGCCCTGCCCTACGCCGCCATCCAGCAGCTCGGCGGCTTCGCCGGCCGCGGCCTCGCCGCCGAGATCCCGGCGCGTCCCTACCTGCCGATCGAGGCCGGCACGGAGGACCAGCTCCAGGCCGAAGCGCAAGACAACATCGTCCTCGCCTTCAACACCTACCTGCTCGAAGCCTGGGAGGGCTGAAAACCGCGTTTCCGCGCGGCGCGCCAAACGCGCCAGGACGCGCTGTGGGCGCGCCGGCCACCCCCCCCCCGCGGCCAACCTCCGGAAATTTTCCGATCGCGGGATTTAAATGGTGGTTAAAGGGCTCGTTTCGCCCCTGTCGCCGGTCTTTCTCGAAATTTTTCCCGCGATTTGACGTTCCGGGCGGTTTCCCTCAAGCTACACCGCAGCATCGCCATCCACAGGGTGACTCCCGTCACCCTGCCTTCCGCACTCGCCGCCCCGTAGTCTCGCTCCCCGTGAAGCGAGTGCAGATCTTTCGCGTCGGCCGCCACAGTCCCAGCGAAGGCGCGCCAATCACTTTTACAGAAGCGGACCTGCGCGCATCGGCAAAGGCCTACGATCCGGCCAAGCACGAGGCGCCGATCGTGGTCGGACATCCGAGCACCGACGCGCCCGCCTACGGTTGGGTGAAATCGCTCGCCTTCTCCGCGCCGAACCTCGAGGCGGAGCCCGACCAGGTGGACGCGCAGTTTGCGCAGATGGTGAACGCCGGCCGGTTCAAGCGCATATCGGCGGCGTTCTACACGCCCGACTCGCCGAGCAACCCGGTACCGGGCGTCTATTACCTGCGCCATGTCGGCTTCCTCGGCGCGCAGCCGCCCGCGGTGAAGGGCCTGCGGACGCCGGAATTCGCAGCCGACGAAGAAGGCGTGATCGTTTTCGCCGACGTCGGCGACATGGTCACCGCAACCCTGTTCCGGCGCATCCGCGAATTCCTGATCGAGAAGTTCGGCGCGGACACCGCCGACAAGGTCATCCCCGACTACCACGTCGCGACGCTCGAGGACGAGGCGCGGCAGGACGAAACCGGCGCAGTCAACGACGGCGACGGCATGCAGGCCGCAACCGCTTATTCAGAACACCAGCGAGGAGCTCCCACGATGAAGACGCAAAAGGAAATCGACGACGCGGCCGCCAAAGTGCGGGAGGGCCAGGAGCAGCTCGCGCGCGATCGCGCCGAGTTCGCCGAGCGCGAGAAAAAGCTGCGCGAAGGCGAAGCCGCGCGCCGCCGCTCAGGCATCGTGGAGTTCATGGACAGCCTGGTGAAGCAGGGCAAGGTCCTGCCGGTAGAACGCGCGCCGATGATCGAGCTGCTCGCCGCTCAAGCGCCCGACGCTTCGATCGAGTTCGGCGAGGGCGACAAGAAGGTGAAAGAAGCGGCCGAGGGCTGGCTGCGGAAATTTCTCGGTGCGCTCCCGAAGCGCGTCGAGTTCCGCGAGGCCGGCGCGGGCGACGGCAGCGAGAACGATGACCGCGAAATCGACGCGAGCACGCTTGCCGCGGCCGCGGTCGCATTCGTCGAAACCGAGCGCGTGGCCGGTCGCGTCGTGAACACGGCGCATGCGGTCGAGCACGTCAAGAAAACTCTCGTCCGGCAATAGAGGCGAGAGAGAACCCACCCATCACCAGGAGCTGACCGATGTCCAACGTCGTCGTCGCACGGAACTTCAAGGCGGAGGCCGCGATCCCCGCCTTCACCCTCGTCAAGCATGGCACCGTCGACGGCAACGCGCTCGCCGCGGCCGCGGTCGGCGACAAGATCATCGGCGTCTCGACCGACATCGCCGCGGCGATCAACGAGCGCGCCGACGTGATCCTCGAAGGCATCGCCGACGTCCTCTACGGAGGCACCGTCGCGCGGGGCGACCTGCTCACCTCGGACGCCACCGGACGCGCGGTCAGCGCGGCGCCGGCCGCGGGCGTCAACAACTCGGTCGTCGGCCGCGCGCTCATCGCCGGCGTCGTCGGCGATATCGGCCAGTGCATCATTTCGGTCGGCTCGACCCAGGGCTGAGCGGCAGCAGTACTCGGACATCACCAGGAGATTCTCGATGAAAAGCTACTTCCGCACTTATTGGCCGCTGCTCTTGGTGGCCGTCATCATGTCGGCCGAGGCGCTCGCGCTCGCCTCGTTCGCCGGCGTCGAGCCGAAGGACATTTTGCCTTTCGCGGGAGTCGCGCTCGCGGTGACCGTCGCTTTCCCGGTCAATCCGGAGCTGACGGCCATTGCGATCGCCTTTCAGAATCCGGCTGTCCAGCTGATCGCGGACCAGGTGCTGCCGCGCATCCCGGTGCCGAAGAAGTTCGTCTATACGGCCTATACGGTCGCGCAGGGCTACACCGTTCCGGACACCAAGATTGGCAGGAAGAGCGAACCGAACATGGTGGACTTCGGCGGCGCACTGATCAACTCCGAATGCCTCGACTGGGGCCTCGACGATCTCGTGCCCAACGATGAAATCGCCGCCTGGGAGGCCATGCCCAAGCCCGCCACCGGCGGCCCGGTGAATCCGCTGGCGCTCTCGACCATGATGCTCACCGGCCTGGTGCAGCTCGACCGCGAGATCCGCGTTGCAGGTGTCGTGTTCAATGCGGCGAACTATTCCGGCGCGAATCAGAGCACGCTCTCCGGCACCAGCCAGTGGAGCGACCAGGTCAACAGCAATCCGCTGAATGCGATTGCCGCGGCCCTCGACATCCCGCTCGTGCGTCCGAATACGCTGGCCCTCGGCCAGCAGGTATGGACGCAGCTGCGCCAGAACAAGTTCATCGTGCAGGCGATCGGCCGCAGCGCCCAGGTCGGCGGCTATGCATCGCGCGAGCAGGTGGCTGGTCTCCTCGAACTGAATCAGATCCTGGTCGGCAGCGCCTTCTTCAACACCGCGAAAAAGGGCCAGGCGCCGGCATACTCGCGCGCCTGGGGCAAGCACGCGGCGCTGCTGCACGTCGATGCGCTCGGCGCGCAGATGCAGCAGCCGACCTTCGGCTGGACCGGCCAGTTCGGCACGCGCATCGCCGGAGAGATCCCGGAGCCGAAGAAGGGCCTGCGCGGCGGCACGACCGTGCGCTCGGGCGAATCGGTGATCGAGGTGATCGCCTCCGCCGATGCAGGCTACTTTTTCCAGAACGCGGTCGCCTGATCCAAGAGGCGGCGAAGGCATACACCCCAGCCGAGAAGCTGCAACCGAACCCCCGCGCGCAGAAACATCGCGCGCGGGGGCGAGGCCAAAGCAAGGCGGCCTGAACGAGGAGCATCACGATGGCCAAGAAAACCTACGCAGTCGTCAACGCGGTCGTGCACAACGACGACCGCTACGAAGCGGGCGAGCCGATCGATCTGGAGGACAAGTTCGCGGCGCCTCTGCTCGAGCGCGGCGCGATCGCCGCGCCGCCTGCCGACGACAAAGCCGACAAGAAGTAGGCCCGACCAGCGCCTTGATCGAGCGCAATGACCTACGCGGTCCAACAGGACCTGGTTGATCGTTTCGGGCAACAGGAGATCCTGCAGCTCACCGATCGCAATAACACCGGCAGCATCGATGCCACGGTGGCGGCGCGCGCGCTCGCTGACGCCGACGCGAAGATCAACGGTTACCTGGCGACGCGCTACGCTCTTCCTCTTACGACCGTGCCGACCGTGCTGGTCGGCATTGCCGCCGATCTCGCGCGCTACATGCTTTTCGATGACGGCGCGACTCCGCAGGTCACGCAGCGCTACAAGGACGCGATCAAGTTCCTGCAGGACGTTTCCTCGGGCGCGGCCTCGATCGGCGTCGATGCCGCGAGCCAGCAGCCGGCCGCGCCTTCCGTCGGCGGTCCCAAAGTGCAGGCCAACGAACGGACCTTTTCCCGCGGCAGCCCGGCCAAGGGCCCCGGCACGATCGATGATTACGCTGGATAACTCCGTGCATGGACATCCAGCTCATTATTACGCGGCTGAAATTGCAGCCTGCGTTCAAAAGGGTCGGGGGCGCGATCGACCTGCCGACCGCGCAGGCCGATCTGAAGAACTTGGTCCCGGCCGTATACGTCATCCCGCTTCGGGAATCCGCGGGACAGAATCTCGTCGATACCAACCTCACGTTGCGCCAGGCGGTGCGGCTGCGCATGGCGGTGATGGTCGCGGTGTCGAATGTGCGCGATGTGCGCGGCGAGGCCGCCCAGGGCGATCTCGAGCCGGTGCGCGCCGCGCTGCGCAGCGCGCTCCTCGGCTGGACGCCAGATCCCGCGGTGTGCGATCCCTTCGAGTTCGATTCGGGGCGCCTGGTCTCGCTCAGCAACGCGACGCTATGGTGGCTCGACATCTTCCGGACCGTGCAGTACGTGAGCAACGTTTGAGGATCTCTTAATGGACAAATTCCAGGGCGAAGGCGGCAGCTTCGAGATCCGCAATGGGGAGCGCGTGCAGGTGAGCGCGCCGGGCAAGCCGCATCCGGAAGGCGATCGCGCGCGCGACGCCGACGGCAAGCCCGTCGACCTGCCGCCACCGAATCCGCAGGAGAGTGCGCTGCCCGCGCCTCCCGCCGATACAGTGTCCGCGAGCGATGCGGCGCCGGCGGTCGCGGCCGATGCGGCTCCGCGCCGCGCGAAAAGAGGAGAGTGATCCGTGGCCCTGGTCTTCAAACGCAAAGTCATCCTCTTCAAGGTCGAAACGACGCCGGGCACCGACTCGGTGCCCGCAGCGGCCACCGATGCGATGCTGGTGCGCAACTTTGCGATCACGCCGATCTCGCAGGACAACGACCAGCGAGACTTCGATATCAACTATGTCGGCGACGTCGGCCGCATCCCCGGCGGCGCGCGCGTGGACTTCTCCTTCGAGGTCGAGATGGCGGGGTCCGGCGCCGCAGGCACCGCGCCCGCCTATGCGCCGCTGTTCAAGGCGTGCGGCATGAGCGAGACGATCAGCGCCGGCGTGTCCGCTGTATACGCTCCGATCAATCCCGGCGCGGAATCGACCGGTACCCTGTATTTCTATCTCGGCGGCCGCCTCCACAAGGCGGTGTACTGCATCGGCAACGTGAAGGCGATGCTGACGCGCGGCAAGATCCCGGTGTGGCAGTTCAACTTTCTCAGCATCTATGTCACGCCGACCGACGTCGCGATCCCGGTGCCCACCGTCACCGGCTTCAAGAAGCCGCTCGCGGTCACCAACGTCAACACCACTCCGGTGACGCTGCACGGCTTCAGCGGCAAGTTCAGCGACATCAGCCTGGACGTCGGCAACTCAATGCTCTACCGCAACCTGGTGGGCTCGGAATCGGTGCGCTTCGTCGACCGCAACTCCAAGGGCTCGATCAAGCTCGAGGACGAGCTCGTCGGCACCATCGACTGGTGGACCAAGATCCGCGCGGGGACGCTCGGCTCGCTCTCGGTGCAGCACGGCGTCGCCGCCGGCGCCATCGTCCTGATCGTCGCGCCGAACGTGCAGCTGATCGACACCAAGCTCGACCAGCAGGAGAACATCAGCGAGCTCATGATGAACATGGTGCTGCAGCCCTCGAGCGCCGGCAATGACGAGTGGTCGATCACGATCAAGTAGCATTCTTTAGCCTTAATTAAGCGCCCTTCGACGGCGTCGCAAGAAAAAACCCCGCGCGCCGGTCCGCCATCAGCGCGCGGGGCTCCGGCGTATAAGCAGAAGAACATGCCACTGGCGGGGCTTCGCGACGGGCAAGCCTTAGAAGCTGCCCGTCTTTTTTTGGAGAAATAGAATCATGCCGTTCAAGCTTGCGCAGGTGCGGAAGGTGAAGTGGCCGGTGGACGTCCAGATTCCACAGGACGGCGGGAAGGTGCAGAAGGTGCGGTTCACCGCCGAGCTCGAGATCCTCTCCAATGAGGAATACGAGACGGTGCTCGCCGAGGGCGATGTGCTCGCGCGCGTGCTCACCGGCTGGGAAGGCGTGCAGACCGAAGAGGGCGAGGTAATCGAGTTCAGCGAGGAAGAGCGCAAGAAGCTGTGCGCAATCCCCTACGTGCGCCTGGCGCTGATGCAGGCATACGTGCAGGCGTCGGCCGGCCGGGAGGCCGCAAGAAAAAACTGATGGATGCCGCGCGCCACTGGGCGCGCGGCGACCCGGGCGAGGACGCGAGCGATGGCGATGACGAATGGCGGGAAGAGCTCAAGGGACTCGGTGTCGCCCCGGGCGAGATCGAGCGCGCGCTCGATGGCCGCGGCGACGCCGACGCCGGCGCGGAGGCGGACGCTTTCGAGATCTGGCCCGAGAACGCGGGCACCCTGGAGATCTTTCTCTCGCTCCGCACGCAATGGAGCGTGGTCGCCGGCATGGGCGGGATTCATATCCAGGGCTTTCGCTACGCCGACGTCGTCGCGGACCTGCGTGAGCGCCGCATCAAGCATCGTGCGCGCGTGTACGAGGATCTCAAGCTGATGGAAGCCGCGGCGCTCGAAGTACTCAACCGGAAATGACCACATGGAATTCGGTGTACGGCTGACCGCCGACAGCTCGGGCCTGGTGGGCGAAGGCCGCGCCGCGCGCGCCGAGATCGACAACATGCGCAGCTCGGTCGACGGCCTGCAGAAGAGCGCGAGCGCGAACCGCGATTCCTTCAAGGCGCTCGACGACCAGCTGGCGAGCTTCATGTCCCGGCTCTCGCCCGCCTACAACGCGGTGAAGCAGCTCGACACCGGCCACGATCTCCTGAACCGCAGTCTCGATGCGGGCCTGCTCAATCACAAGCAATACGACGACGCGCTCGCGCGCCTCACCGCGAAATATGGCCCCGCGGTTGCGGGCGCGGCCGCGCTCTCCGGCGGCCACAGCGGCCTGGCGACGCAGACGGCGTTCGCGACGCGCGAGGTGCGCGCGCTCTTCGATGAGCTCTCGAGCGGCCGCAGCCGCCAGGCGATCGGCACGATGACGTTGCTCACCACGCGCTTTTTGAATCTCGGCCCTGCCGGCCTCGCCGCGCTGCTCGGCATCGCTGCCGTCACGGGGGCGCTCGCGCTCGGCATCGTGCACGGCGAATCGATGTCGCGCGCGCTCGCCGAAACCGAAGCGCGCTTCGCGTCGACCGGCCGCGCCGGGCTGCTCTCCGGCGGCCAGGTCAAGGGCCTGATCGATCAGCTCGCGCTCCTGCCCGGCATCAGCCGCACGACGGCGGAGCAAACCGTCAACGAGTTGGCGGCCGTGCCGACGCTCTCCGGCGCCGCGTTCCAGCAACTCACCGGCATCGTCGACGACTTCGCCTATGCCACCGGCAAGAAGGTGCCGGCGGCGGCGCAGGAGCTCGCCCGGGCGATGGAGGATCCGCTCAAGGGCGCGCAGGCCCTAGACAAACAGTTCAACCTGCTCACCGCTGATCAGCTTCTGCACATCGAGACGCTGGTGCGCCAGGGACAGACCTACGAGGCGCACCAGGTCCTGATCAAAGCGCTCGAGGAACGCTTCAAGGGGCTGCACCATAACGCGCTCACGCCGCTGCAGGGCGCGACCAACGAGCTGGGCAACGCCTGGGACCGGCTGATGAAACGGATGAGCGACAGCTCGATCATCCAGGGCGCCTATGCGGCCGTCGTCGGCGCGATCAGTCTTGCGAAACGCGCGGTCGACACCGACGTCATGACCGCGATGTATGGGATCGGAGCGCCGGCGCCGGCCGGCGCCCCCGCCGCGGCCGCCGGGGCAGGCACGGCGTCGGCCGCAAGCTGGGATCAGCAGCACCAGGCATATATCGCGGGGCTCGAAATAGAGGTCAAGACCGCGCTCGCGGTGGCGGATTCCTATCGGGGCGTCGCCGATCAGCTGCGCAATCTGCGCGAGCAGCGCGCGCTCCTGCAGTCGGCGATGATGGCCGCGTCGATCACCGGCGATCGCGAGGCTTCTTCACGCATCGGGCGCGGGCTCGCCGGCAACAGCGCCGCGCTCAGCCGGATCGCTGGCACCGATCCCGCCGCGGAGGAGGCACGCCGCGAACAGGCTGCCCTCGAGCGCGCGCGCGAGCAGGATTTCTGGAACGCGCGCTATGCCGGCATCGAGCAGGGCCAACGTCGCGGCATCCAGCAGTCAGGCATCGGCGGCATTGCCGATCCGATCGAGCGCGCCAGGGCCCAGCTTCGGTTCGAGCAGCAGATCCGCCTCGAGGACATCAACAACCTGAAGGTCTCGCAGGACGAGAAAGACCGGCTCGTCGCGCAATCGGATGAGCTGCAGCTCGCCAGGCAGCGCGAGCTGAACGAGCATCTCAAGCCCGAATATCAGAAGAACCTCGACGCCTGGGCCGACACCAACCGCCTGATGCGCGACAACTGGAATCGCGAGATGCTCGCGATGCAACGCGCCGGCGAGGACATGTTCGTGCAGTTCGTCACGACGGGCAAGTTCCAGCTCCGGGATCTATTCACAATCCTGGAGCAGGAGATGGCGCGCTCGGTCTTCCGCGGCGGGCTGGGCGCGATCAATTCCGGCGGGATGAGCGGCTTTTTGGCCTGGCTGACGGGCAACTTCGGCGGCGGATCCCCGAACAACGCCCAGGGCGGCGACTATGGTCAGTTTTTCCACTCGGGCGGGATCGTCGGATCGAGTGCCATCAGCGGCCGCGACTTCCCGGCGGGAACATTCATCGGCGCGCCGCGTCTGCACTCGGGCCTCGCCGCCGATGAATTTCCCGCTATCCTGCAACGCGGCGAAACCGTTCTGCCGCGTGGCACGAGCGCCAACGCCGTGCACGCGCCCCTGACCGTCCACATCGACGCTCGCGACGCGAGCCCCGGCACCGAGATGCGCATCCGCTCGATGCTCAGGGACGAGCTTCCCGGCGTGCTCTATCAGCATCGGCGCGTGATCGTCGGCCTGCTCAACAATCAGCGGCGCGAGAGCGGCAGGGAAGCGCTGTGAGCGGGGGCACCTATCCGCTGACGATGCGCCCGGCCAGGGTGGCGCCCTCGAGCGTCTCGCCATCCTTCGTCTCGACGCCGCATTCGCTCAAGCAGATCCGCCGCTCGCGCGGGGCACACCGCTGGAAGCTGAAGCTCACCTACGGTCCGATGGTGAAAGACGAGTGGAACCCGATCGTGGCGTTCCTGGATGAGCAGCAAGGGCAATTCGGCAAGTTCACCATTGTATGGCCCGGCAAAGAGGTTCCGCGCGGCATCGTCAGCGGCGCGATCCAGGTCGATCTCGCGCAGGCCGCCGGTGCCTCGAGCATCAATTTAAAGGGCTTTGGAGCCACCCTTACGGGGGTGTTCAAGGCGGGCGACATCATCAAATTTGCCGGCCATTTGAAGGTCTACCAGGTGACGCGCGACGCCAACTCCAATGCCGCCGGCAAAGCCTCGGTGTTCATCAACTGCCCGCTCCTCACGGCCCTGGCAGACCTCGAGGCGATCACCTATGCGAGCGTGCCGATGAACGTGGCGTGCGTCGCCGACACGATCGATCGCGAATACAAGGGCGGCCTGGTGAATCCCGGCTTCCAGGTCGAGCTGATCGAGGATCCCTACTAGATGGGCCGCCCCAACCTTTCCGCCGCAATGCTGGCGCAACTGGACGCTCTGCAGAGCCGCCCGATGCATCTGTTCGAGTGCTATTTCGACGATGAAACGGTGCTCGCCACCGATGCCTACAGTAATCTCACCTGGGGCGGCAACACCTACATCGCCGATGGCGAGCTGCTCGCCTACGACGGCGTGGCCGAGACCCTCGAGATGCGCGCCGCACAGGTGCGCGTGACGCTCTCCGGGGTCGATCAGAGCTGGATCGCGCGGGTGCTCGCCAAGCAGTATTTGACGCGGCGCCTGGTGGTGAGGAAAGCGATGCTCGACGCCGCGTGGTCGGTGATCGTCGATCCGGGCGTCGTGTTCGACGGCGAGATGAAGCAGCCCCAGGTCGTCAGCGATCCCGACGGCGGAACCTGCACCGTGATCATCGTCGCCTCGCACGCGGCGAGCGACATCGACAATCTGTCCGGCCGGCGCACCAACGACAGGATGCAGCAGGCGTTATTTCCCGGCGACGGTCTTTTCAAGTATGCGCAGCAGGCCCAGAACCAGCTCGTGTGGGGACAGCCGTGAGCGACACGGCGGATGTCGGCATCGAATTTCAACTGGAGGCTTTCAGCCGATGGATGCGCGAGGCCGTCGAGCGCGGCCTGTTCGAAGCGCACTGGAAGGAGGTCGGCGAGGACCGGGATCGCATCGCGCTCGATCTCGACTTCCAGAAGCTGCTTACCCTGGAGCGGGTCGGCGTTCTGGCGGCTTTTTCCGCGCGCGAGTCATCGGGAGGCGAGCTCGTCGGCTACGCGATGGTCATGGTGTCGCCGCATTTGATCTATCGCAATGACATCTTCGCATTCTGCCAGGAGATCTACTTGCACCCCGAACATCGCGGACACGGCGCGGAGCTGGTGCGCGTCATCGAGCGCGAGCTGCGCGGCCGCGGCGCCGCGAAGCTGCTTTTCAGCTCCAAGGAGTCCACGCGCGCCGAAGAGCTCTTCGGCGCCCTCGGCTACGCGCCGAGCGAACGCAGCTGGGGGAAGCTCCTGTGAAGCGGAGCTGACCGGTGAGCGACGTCGTCAGGTTCTCCATCGTCGCCGCCGGGTCAGGCGGGTGGGGAGCCTTCGTCTATGTCTTCGGCGCGATGTATGAAGAACATCTGCGCCGCAAGCGCCCGCGCCCCGAGCCCGCCCCGCTGCCGGTCTTCAATGCCGCATCGGCCGACGCGCCGATCCCCGTGTATTACGGTTACGCGCGCGTCGACCCGATCGTCATCTTTCGCGACGCCAAGAGTCAGCTCCTCAACAAGATTTTGCCCCAGCCCCCGACCGTTTTTGGCGGCTGGCCCTTCACCGTGATCATCGCCGTCATAGGCGAGGGCGAGATCGAGTCGGTCGATGCGATGTATCTCGATGGCGTCATCTCCAGCGATCCGAGATTCGCCGGCTCGGTATCCTTCGAATGGTTCTCCGGCACCGATACCCAGGCAGCATCGAACACGCTCACGCAGATGTTCGCGGACAAGTTCAACGCCGGCGACCAGGGCAAGGGTGTCGCCTATGCCGTCGTGTTTCTGAAGCTGAACACGCTCGCCTTTCCCGGGCGCGAGCCGGTCCTCCAGTTCGATATTCGCGGAAAGAAAACAAAGGATACGCGCGACGCCGTGACGCGCTTCTCGCCGAATCCGGCGCTCGCCATTCGCGATTTCTGGACCAACACCCGCTACGGGCGCAGGGTGGCTGAGGCCAAGATCAACGATCCCTTCGTCACCACGGAGGCAAACTATTTCGAGGAGCGCGTGCCGATCCCCGTGGTGACCTCGACCTTCACCGCCGACCCCGCGACAGACATCCTGACGCTGCCCGCGGCGCAGCCCCTGCAGACCGGGAATCAGATGACCGTTTCCACCAGCGGCTCGCTGCCCGGCGGCCTGGCGGCCGGCGTCGTGTACTACTGGATAAGGCTCAGCACCGTCACGGGGAAGCTTGCGATCTCGCTCGTCAATGCGCAGGCCGGCACGGCAATCGACATCACCAGCGCGGGCACCGGCACGCAGACCTTGACGACGGCATCGCTTCACGACGCCAGCTCCGTATACATGCAGGGCGGCTCGATCTCGACCAACCTTATCGCCTTCGCCAACGATGTGCCCTTCGACAATGGCGACGGCGTGCGTGTCTCGACGAACGGCATCCTGCCCCAAGGACTCGCCGCGGGCACGACATATTATTGGATTCGCGGCTTCGATCTGCGCGTGCCGGCGGGCATCAGGGTGGAACCGGCGTCGACGCCGGCCGGCCTCACCGTCTCGCGCGCCGGGCGTCTCGCCTCGAGCTATGCCAATGCGCTCGCCGGCGTGGCGATCGCGCTCGGCCCGGCCGGCAACACGGGCACGCTCACCGTCTCGCATTTCGATCAGCCGCGCTATACCTGCGGCGGGCGTCTCGACCCTTACGCCAACCCATTGGACAATCTGGCGGCGCTGTGCTCGTCGTGTCGATCGTGGTTCTTCGAATCCGGGGGCCAGTATCACCTGGTGGCCGACAAGGTGACCGCGCCGTCTTTCGATCTCACGGTCGACAATATCATCGGCAAGTGGAGCATCGACCTCGGCGATCCGACGTCGCACTACAATCGCGTCGAAGCGCACTTCATAAGCATCGTCCTGGGCGACAAGGATGTGGCGCTGTCCGAGAGCGCCGTCGAGCTGGCCGCCGACGGCGGGCGGCTGATGTCGGGCAATCTCACGCTCGAATTCACGAGGAACTATTATCTCGCTCAGCGGCTCGCGCAGCTCGAGCGCCGCGCCTCGCGCATTGGCATGCGCGTCACACTGACCGCCACCATTCAGGGCTTCGAAGCGTTTTGCGGGCAGGTCGCGCGGCTCACGCATCCGGATCCCGGTTTCGTCAACAAGCTCTTTCGCGTCGCGCGCATCGACCTCCCGGTGAACGATGAGTATCCAATCGAAGTGGTCGAGTACGCCGACAGCGTGTTCACCGGGGACGCCCAGAGCGCTGTGGTCATGCCGGTGCGCACCGACTTGATCGGCGTGCTGACCCAGGTGCCCGTCGCGCCGCCGAATGTCTCCGGGCTGGAGATATTCACGCCATGAATTTCGTATGGGTCGGCCGGGACTGCAAATTCGTCTGGCGGCGCGCTTCCAACACCGGGTCGTTGGAATTCGGCTCCGAGCCTTTCGGCGCCAATAGCGGCGCCCCAGATGCGGCATTCGACTACCTGGTGCGGGTCGAAAAATCCGACGGCTCGACGCTGCGACAGGAGTATGTCAAGGACAATGCCTTCATCTACGCATTCGAGAAGAACTTTGAAGATACCGGCGGCGCGCCCGTCCGCACCTTCACGGTCAAAGTGTGGGCGCGAAATATCTATGCGCTCTCCGCCGTGCCGGCGCAGCTGGCAGTCACCAACCCGGCGCCGCCGGTGCCGACGGCGATCTCGGCGACGCCGGGAGCCGGCAGCATCACCATCGCCTGCGCCCTGCCCACCGACACCGACGTCGCCGGCCTGGTGATCTATCGCAGCTCGATCAGTGGGTTCACGCCGGGCGCCGGCAACCTCGTATACCAGGGGCCGAATAGCTCCGTCGTTTTCGATGGACTCGCCCCGAACAACACCTATTACTTCCGCGTTGCGGCATTCGATACGTTCGGCACCGACACGCTGAATGTATCCTCGGAATTCTCGGCGGCAACGGTGCCGCAACTCTCGGCGATTTCCCAGGACCTGGGCGACATCGTCGCCGGATCGATCCGCGGTGTAAACGTCAACGCATCTTCGCACACCACGAAAGGCAGCTATCTGACCTCCGGGCTCGCGGGGGGCGAGACGACGGTCAATGTCAGGAATACCGCGGACTTTTCATCGGGCGGCGGCTCCGGCTGGATCATTGACACCACCAACGACCGCGACGCCTTCGCATACACGGGGAAGACCGTGGGGACTCTGACCGGGTGCTCCGGTGTGCTCGCGCACAACAACGGCGCGACGATCATCCCGCTGGCGAAGGGCATGGTGATCGACGCCGCCACGAACGAGATGCGGTTCTATGGCGACCGGGGCGACGGCACTATCGAAGAGATGGCGAGCGTTGGTATAGCAAGTTCATATGGCGACACGACCTCCGGGTCTTTTGGATCGAGCAATGGTATCGGGTCTGGAGTTATCGGAAGAACCTCAGGAGGCGCTGGCGTAAATGGCATCGCCTCGGGGATCGGTGCCGGTGCTGCCGGCACGAGCATAAATGGCAACGGAGGGAAGTTTGACGGTAATGCAACCGCCGGGAATTTGCTATTGCTCGACGCTAACGGGTCTACATTCCCAACCAGCAAAGCCGCCAAGCAACTCGCCTCAGTCGGCGGTCGCCTCTACTACTCTGACGGCACTCACTGGTATCCGCTCACGATGCCGTACTTCGAGTCGTCGGAGCAGACGATTACGGCGAGCTCCACCATCACCATTTCGCACGGGCTGACCGATGGAGCGGGAAACAACAGAGCGCCATCGTTTGTCTTTTGCCTGATGCGTTGCAAGACCGCAACGCTCGGCTGGTCGGTGGGGGACGAGGTATTGGTGGGCATGAGCGGCAACTCGACGCAGGTCGAAGGGTTGGCAGTGTACGGAAACGCGACCTCCGTCGGGATACGAATCAACGCCTCGACCTTCTATCTCACGCGGCGCGATGGTAGCAGCCCGGATCCGGCTTCAATTACGCCGTCAGAATGGAAACTGGTCTTTCGAGCTTGGTGACAATATGCCCTCCTTAACACAGAGGTTCTACGTTGACCGGTCAGGGAAATATCTCGGCTCATGGACCGACTTCGAGCATCCGCGTGAGGTGGCGCTCGATCGTGCCAGCGAAGTGATTCTTGTTGAAGGCTCTCCCTGGGTGCTCAAGGAGAGGATCGTAATGTCATCGGACCTTCCCGCCGGCGCGATCGAGGTGGCCTTTCCGCCCGCGGACGGGCGCGACGTTTGGGACGGGGAGAAATATATTCCGCACGTCGAGCTGCCGCCGGCGCCGGATACGGCGATGCTCATCGCCCTGCTCGTGAAGAGGGGCGTGATCTCCGAGGCCGATATCGCTGCGGAAATCAACGCGGAGAGGAAAAGCAAATGAGCCAGTATCGCAAGGGCACCGTCGCCGTCACGAATGCCAGTCAGGCCGTCGTGGGCACGGGCACGAATTGGGCCACTAACATCGCCGCGGGGCACCTCTTCACCATTTCCGGCTCACTCGTGCCCTATGTGGTCGGCAGCGTGACCGACGATACGCATCTGACGCTCTCGAGCAATTACGCCGGTCCCGGGCAGGGCGGCCTGGCCTATTCGATCACGACCAGCCTCACGCCGAACTTCGGTCTGCCGTACATGGAGGATCGCGATATCGACACGGCGACGATCTTCAAGCGGGCGATGCTGATTCTCGACACGCTGATGGCGCGGCACGGCAAGCAGGGCGCCGCGGTCGCGTCGGCGAACAACCTGACTCTCGGCACCGACGGCAACTATTTCCAGATCACCGGCGCAGTGCAGATAAATCTGCTCGACAGCACGGGCCTTCTCGGCGGAGAGGTCTTCACATTGAAGTTCAATGGCGCGCCCACGGTGAAAAACAACCAGGCCACCAGCGGCGCGTTCAAGCCCTTCAAGCTCCTAGGTGCGGCGGACTTCGTGGCAGCCGCTGGCCGCACCCTGAGCCTGCGGTACGACATCACGGACGCCGCGTTCTACGAAATGGGTCGCATGTAGTATCGGAAATCAAGAGGGGCAACCGGCGCGGCGCGTTAACGCCGCGCCGGCCCCTTGACCCACTGAAGCAACCAGTGAGCCGGACAAGGCCCCCTGCCACGTGGCAGAGCGAGCCTAGCACGGAGAAAGGCTCACATGCCGGACCCGATCGTTCCCTGGATCGGCAGCAAGAGACGGCTGGCCGAGAGATTGCTGATGCTCTTCCCGAAGCATGAGTGTTACGTCGAGCCATTCGCCGGAGCTGCTGCGCTCCTTTTCGCCAAGCCGCATTCGCCCGTGGAGGTGCTCAACGATGTCAATGGGGAGCTGGTGAATCTCTACCGCGTCGTGCAGCATCATCTCGAAGAGTTCGTGCGGCAGTTCAAATGGGCGCTCACGAGCCGCGAGGTTTTCAAGTGGCTGCAGATCACGCCGCCGGAGACGCTCACCGACATCCAGCGCGCCGCGCGCTTCTACTATCTCCAGGTGAATTGCTTCGGGGCTCGGGTGGAGAATCAATCATTCGGCACGGCGACCACGACGCCGCCAGGCTTGAACCTGCTACGCCTCGAGGAGCACCTTTCGGCCGCCCACTTGCGCCTGTCGAGCGTCCTGATTGAGAATCTGAGCTGGCGCGACTGCCTCAGACGATACGATCGGCCGCACACACTTTTCTACATGGACCCGCCGTATTGGGAGACCGAAGGCTATGGCGTGCCATTCCCGATCGGAGAGTACAAAGCAATGGCCGCGGCACTGCGAGAGCTCCAAGGGCGCGCCGTTCTGAGCCTGAACGACCATCCAGAGATGCGGGAGATCTTCGCAGAATTCCCGCTCGAGACGGTCGACATCACCTACATCGTTGGCGGTCCGGGACATGCTGCCGATCGGCGCGAGCTGGTGATCTTCAGCTGGGATCGACAGCCAGGCGAAGGGGGGCTGTTTTAGGGCCTAAAAAGGGGCCATTTTCGGCCCCGAATCCGGCCGATTTGTTAACTCTCAGACCAAGTGGCGTAAACTCTCAATTCAAGTGGCGCATTACAGCGATGCACCGGCTCCAGAATTGCCGCTGGCCCAAAAGAAAGGGGCTGCCTTGCGCAACCCCGTGGGTAATTTGGCGCGCCCGGCAGGAATTGAACCCA
>WNFI01696658.1_pt1 | contig 21525 bp, 31 predicted proteins | sample 5400471 | NCBI WGS metagenome assembly WNFI01 (sample SAMN13153348, study PRJNA577476) | soil metagenome | isolation source: 100 cm saprolite on Douglas fir-dominated hillslope | place: USA:California | collected 2013-09-17
CGAGTCAGGGTATTGCTGGGAACAGCTTGGGCCATGGATGCACGTCCTTGGTTCGGGTCAGGCCCTCGTCGGTGCTTCCAACACTGGCGGGGGCCGCTTTATTTGAGAGAGCAGGTGGCGAAGATCGTCCAGAGCCTAGATTTTGCTATCCATCCCTCAGGCCTCGGGGCCGTCTTGAACCGGAGATTATCCGGTGGGCGTCGATCTTGTGCCTCCTTGCTCTCTCAATGACTTTTCTGTACATGATAGCCATGACTCGTGTCAACACTTTTCTGCACAGAAAATGAAAAAGACGAAACTGGGCCGACCCCGGACCAACCCAACATCGATCCATCTGACGTTAGTGCCGGATCATCTCGCCCGCCTCGATGCCTTTATTGCCGAGCAAGAGGATGAGGTATCGCGTGCGGAAGGAGTCCGACGCATCCTCGATAAAGCGCTGCCGGCTCTCGAAGCCGCTAAGCCGCGGGGGCGGAAGTGAGCAAGCGGAAGGACAAGTCAACATGATGCCGCCCCAGGTTCTACCGTCGGACCGCGAAGCCAGACTCATCTTCACGAAGCTGCCGTCAAGAATCCGGCGGAGCCTTAATGATTTGGCTGCGGCAAGTGGTTGTCCGACGCTAGAGATAGTACGGCGTTTTCACGAAGGCGCCGGGCACCCTGAGTTCCCAGACCCGCCATCAACAGCGGCGTCGATAGCACAAAAAACTGAGCGCGCCCTTGCCGCCGAATCAGCCGCCGCCGCAAAGCCGCGCCGGCCCGGCAGCAAGCGCGAGAGCTAGCTGGCGTGCGGCGAAGTGACTCACTGAAAGGAAGGACCGATGACGAAGAAGCCGAGACCGTGGACCAAGGAAGACATCCGGACGCTGAAGAGCATGGTGCGCGAGAAGACGAAGACGACTGTGATCGCCCGCAAGCTCAAGCGTTCGCCAACCGCAACGCGGCAAAAGGCGGCCTCCCTTGGCGTGAAACTTGTAGGAGCGCTTCAACGGAAGAGAAAGGCTTGATAGCCGGATGCGCCTGATTCCTCGCCTGCATAGCTCATCCACCGTCCGCCACTCCGGCGCTGTATCGCGCCCCGCCGCGCGTGCAGCGGCTTCGCCGGCCGGCAAAGCGGCAAGCCGATCGGCAAGCTCGGCACCAGCGGTCGGCGGCTTCCTGGCCGTACTCGGCTGGCTGGCGATATTTGTGCTGCTGGTTGTCGTCCTGGTCGTTGTGCCGATCGCCGTGTGGATCAAGACCGGCGAGCCGATCGCCGTCATCGCACCGTGGGCGGCGGCTGCCTTCTGTTGGTGGTCTGAGCGCCGCGAGCAGCGGCAGTGGCTGCGGCGGCATGGCAAGCCGCGCGTGGTGAATTATCCCGTCTCGGAAGCGTATCGGGCGGAATGGGGCACGGCCGAGCGCTGTGCAGAGGCCGAAAAAAGCGCGCCGGAGACGACGTGGAGAGGCTTTCGGTGGTGGGGCGCTAGGTGGGGCGCCCGCAAGATTGAAGCCGCACAGGCGGCCGCCGTCGAGTCGGTGCCGGCGTTCGTTGTTAACGAGCTGCCTGGCGCGGATGGGGTCTACAACGCGCGCGTCTACACGGTGGTCGATGCCCTGGCCGATACCATGGCCAAGGCTGACCGACTCGGTCTGACAGGTGAAGACCGGATCGAGGCGCTCGCCGGCGTCCTGCGCGGCGCCAAGCCGGCCAGCCGCAGCAAGCCGCCGGCCGGCAGCGGCGGCGCTGGCGGCGGCCCGCAGGGCGGGCAAGGCAGGGTGCGAGATGGGGCGGCGGGGCCGCGGGTGGAAGGGGGCGGCCCAAAGGGCTATCTTAAGGGGTAGCTAGGAGAGTTTGACCATGGGCACCATGGAGATCACCACCCGCGATGTTACCGAATTGACGCTTCATCCGGACTTGCTCCGGCAGACCGGCACGGCGACCGTAGTGTCCGGAACCGGGGCATTCTTTGCGCAAATCTCCACGTTGCAAGAGATCGCGGCGGCGCCGGACGCTGTCCAACAGCTGAACGCCTTGGTTGAGGCGTTGGGGCTGGCTTTGGCCGAAGAGGAGGTGGCCGCCGACATGGTGTCCTACCGCAGGAATGTAACTGGCCTAGAGAACACGGTGTTTATTTCCGTCAAGTTTGCACAACATGCACCTCGAATCAAAGTAGCAGTCGATCCTCCCACCCACGTCGATCCGTTTGGTAATAATGCGTCTGTGTCAATTCATGACGGTCGTGTCGTGGCTGGTGATCTTTCCGCCCGTGTGCTTGAGCAGGTGCGCCGCTTCGTTGAACTCAACCGCTCTGTGCTGCTTGACTATTGGGAAAAGCGGATCGACACCGACGAATTGCGCCAGCGGCTCAAGCCGGTGCCGCCACGTTAAGAGTGCCGTACCGAAGCACTGGTATCCAAGCGGCTATTTGCTATGCGGCATGTGAAGGTTATTTGGCTCTCTATTTGGTAATTGCGCCGCAATCGCATGGGCCAATTGATGTACGTATAAGTAATTGAGTTAGCGAAAGATTGTGCATGAGGAGAGCACATTCTATTGAGCACTGGGCGGCGTGGCTAGCCTTGCTCTGATTTCGGGCGCAGATCGCGCATTAGCCGCGAGTGCATGTCCCATTCTGGCGGCGCATTCGAGCCTGACATTTCACCGAGATCGATGTGGTGCCACCTCTCGATCAACCCAATGACATAGCCTGCCTCTCCCCAACCGATGCCGGACGGCGTGATCGATGGGTTTAGTCCCTCGGCGCGCTGCCTGTTGGCGGCCTCGGTGACAGGCGTGGGAACGGCAACGTCTCCGCTCGCACCAAAGTGTCTGATCAAGAATTCGACACCGGCTTGAAGGGCTTGTGTCGTAAATGCGTCGTCCTGCCAGCCTTCGCCTGTCGCGCGTTCGACGTACTCTGCGACCATCGTGATCGCCATTGCCAAGGCACGAAGGCCAGGCCGATGACGGCGCTCGTTGGCAAATGAGCCGTCGAGGCGGAATTCCGCTTCCTGGCTGAGTGATCGGCCAGACTTTGCGGCGGCTCGTTCAAGTGCGGCACGGGTCTTTGGCGTGATCCGCGTCATTAGGGCTGCGCGCTTGTCTTTGAATTCTCCACGTGGCGGTCGACCTGCTCCGAGTTTTCGTTTTCGCACCATTCGGCTTGCCCTAATTTGTCTACACTGAATTATCATTAGTGTTTCAACTCTGATTGTCAAATCGGACTCCGCGCCTGATATTCAGAGCGTCAGACATTTGTTGTGGAGAATCTCCATGGCGAACACCGCCATTCAAGTGAACCTCAATGACGAAGACCGCGAACGTCTCGATGCCTATCGGAGAGCGCAGACGGACCCGCCGACGCGGGCGATCGCGGCAAGGCGACTGCTTTGCGAGGCACTGATTCGAGAGGTTGGTAAAGATCAGTCGCGGTCCATCACCATCGATGGTGTGGAAGCCGCAGTAGCCGCGGAATAAACCAACGAAAAAGCCCGGCGGCCCGCGTGTCACCGTGAGCACACCGGGCAAGATCACGTGTAAAGCCATGAAGCAATACAGCAAACGTCGTCCATCCCGCAAGCCTGAACCTGCAAAAAATAGCGCTGGCACGGGCTCCAAGCGCCGCGAGCAAACGGTCTATGACGGTCAGCGGGTGCTGGGCACACTGATCGCGAATGAAAAATCCGGGCTCGTTCTGGCGTGGGACCCTCAGCGCCGATTCCTCGGTCGATTCCTCGACCCGCGAGGTGCGGCCAACGCTATCAGCGAGACCGCACGAACCGCTGAAGCCCGGAAGGTCGCAACAGCAGAGGCGCTGGAGAAGCTGAACGGTCCGGTCGGGTTCGTTAGTGGACTGCCGGCGCATTTTCTTGGGAGGGGTCGATGAGCACTCCTCCCGCCACCATGATGGCCGCTGCGCTCGAATACGCGAGTCGCGGCTGGCCGGTCTTTCCGTGCCATCCGGCCACGAAGCGTCCACTGACACCAGGAGGCGAAGGCGGTACTGGCGGCTTGAAGCTTGCGACCACCGACGAAGCCGCCATTCGAGCTTGGTGGGAGAGATTCCCAAAGGCCATGATCGGTGTGCCGACCGGAAATCCAATCGGTGCCTTCGTGATCGACATCGACGCCGGTACTGACGACAAGACCGGCGAGGTGTTCGAAGCTGACAGGATAGTCGCGAACCTCGAAGCCAAGATCGGCACGACACTGCCTGTCACATGGACCGTGCAGACGCCGCGCGGCGGCCAGCATTTGTATTTCATCATGCCGGCCGGCGCCGTCGTTGGCAACCGCTCCGGTCTGGTGGAGCGTGTCGATGTCCGCGGGACCGGCGGCTATGTTGTTGTGCCGCCGTCGCAGCGGCCGGACGGCGTGGCTTATCAATGGAAGGTGGCGCCATGGTAACCGCCGCCGGACCCGTCGCCTTAGCTGCCGCGCCGGCAGCGTTGCTCGACCTCATTCTCAAAACGAATGATCCTCCTTCGCCGCTGGCTTCCAATAGCGCCACCAGCCGGGAGCGCAACCACGGCGAAGCGGTTCGTCGTTATGCGATCGCCGCCCTCGACAGGCAGGCTAAAGCCGTTGAGGCCGCTGGCGAAGGGACGCGGAATGAAGCTCTGAACAATGCAGCGCTCAGCCTCGGCCATCTCGTCGGTGCAGGCGCACTCAGCGAAAGCACGGTGCGGGGTGCGCTCGAAGCGGCTGCCGCCGCGAACGGCCTCGTCAAGGATGACGGCATTGGATCGGTTCGCGCGACAATCACATCCGGGCTCCGTGCCGGCATTGCGCAGCCGGCCGACCTCTCGAAGATCGGAACACGCCATCGGCCGGCTGGCGGAAGAGGGCGGCCGGCTTCCGATGTGCAGAAGCGACGTGCCGACGACGAAAGCGGGCCGACCGATGATGGTGGTTCGTCCGACCGACCCATGATTCGTATCGTTGGTGGGGAGTTGCCCGAAATTATAGACAAAGCGGAAATTGTGCTGATCGCTAGCAAGCTGGAAATCTATCGATATGGCGGGCAACTAGTGCGTCCAGTCGTTGAGGAGGTGCCAGCCGCCGACATGACACGCACGCGGATGCATCGCCTATGTCCGGTCACGCGTCCGTTTCTTGTCGAAGTGTTTACGGCGATTGCACAGTGGGAGCGGTTCGATCGGCGCATTGGCGACTGGGTCTGTGTCGATTGCCCCGACAAGATCGGAGAGGTCTACCTGGCGCGGGAGCGCTGGCGCCTGCCGCCGCTGGTCGGAATCATCAACGCGCCAATGCTGCGCGCGGATGGGTCACTGCTTGATCAGCCGGGTTATGATGAGCGGACCGGACTTCTGTATCGCCCTGACGGTGTGGAGTTTGAGCAAATTCCAGATTACCCCACGCGGGATGACGCTCTGCGGGCATTATGCCGGTTGCAAGACTTGATTTCGACCTTCCCGTTTATCGGCGACGCAGATAAATCGGTCGCGTTGTCGGCCATTCTCTCGGCCCTCGACCGCCGCGCCGTGGATGCGGCACCAATGCACGCGTTCTCGGCGCCAGTTGCCGGTTCCGGCAAGTCCAAGCTCGTCGATATTTGCAGCATGATCGCGACGGGACAAAGGGCACCCGTGCTCGATCAGTCGAAGGACGACATCGAATTCGATAAGAGGCTTGTCGCGGCGTTGTTGCGTGGCGGCGCGATTGTTTCGATCGACAATGTCGATCGCCCGCTCGATAGCGCGCTGCTCTGCCAAGCCCTCACCTCATCCGGCATGATGCAACTGCGTGCCCTTGGTAGCAGTCGAGACTTTGACGTGCCGAACATGGCGATGTTTTATGCCAACGGTAATAATTTGACGCTCGCTGGCGATCTGACCAGGCGCGCCGTTGTGTGCCGTCTCGATCCAGGGTGCGAGCGTCCCGAGCTGCGCGAATTCACTTGCGATCCGGTGCAGATGGTCCGCGAGGATCGTCCGGCGTATGTTGCGGCAGCGCTGACGATCTTGCGCGCTTACTTCGTAACCGAAGATCGGGTCAACTGCCTGCCACTCGGCTCCTACGAGATTTGGTCCGGCCGTGTGCGCGAGGCGCTTGTCTGGCTCGGTTGCTCCGATCCTTGCGATACCATGATGTCGGCGCGGCGCGCTGATCCGGTTACCGCCCAACTGTCGAGCGTCATCACGTCGTGGCGCGATGCCGTGGGCATCGACAAGCCATTGCCGGCGCAAGCCCTCGTTGATATCGCAAATCGCGTCGATCTGGACGGCGGCCACAAGCATCCGGAGTTCCGCGATGCGTTGCTGACCGTGGCCGGCGAAGGGCGTGAAATCAACATGAGAAAGCTCGGCAAGTGGTTGTCGAAAAACGAAGATCGGGTCATTGACCGCCACAAGATCACACGCCGTGACGTTCAGGCGCCGGTCGTCCGCTGGCTGATTGCGCAAGCATAAAAAGCGAATAGCAACGGCACTAGGTTTGTAGGTTAAACTAGGTTTTCCCTAACCCCCCATGAGAAAGATGCAGAGGTATTATATATGAGTCTTTATATAAGGGTCTTAGGCGAAACCTAGTTTGACCTACCAAACCTAGTCCGGTGTTATAGTTGCGGATAAAGCCAAATTCGGTTAGAGTGACCAGAAAGTAAGTCAAATGGGCTAACTCGATGGGCGGCAACAACAACCCAACTGGAAAAGGTGGTTTTGTGAAGGGGCAGGTCGCCAATCCCGGCGGCCGTCCTAAGCGCCACATTGGCGACCTCTCCCGGGAGGCCCGCCATTACGCTCGCCTCGCCCTCGATACGCTGGTTAAGATTTGTAGGACCGGCATGGAGCGCAACAAGTTGACGGCCGCTCGCGAATTGCTGGATCGCGGCTATGGGCGCCCGGTGCAGAGCATCGACATGCTCGCCGCGGGCAAGAAGCTGAGTGAACTGTCGCCTGCCGAGCTGGCGGCCTTCGAGGCGCGGCTCATGACGGCGGCGGCTGATGACGTTGAGCCTGCGCAGGGCGATTTGCTTCGCACGTTACAATGAGCATCGGCCATGGGCGCGCTGCTCAACCTTGTCCGAGCTCGTAAGCAGGAGCTGGCGCAGGTCGGTGCCGTTGATGATGGGCTTGACGACGAACGGCTGCGGCTTGAGGGATCGCTGATTGAATTTGTGGAAGCGGCCTGGCCTTCGATCGACTCGTCCGAGTACCAGCAAAATTGGGCGATCGACAGCTTGGCCGAACACCTACAGGCGATCGTCGAAGGCAAGATACGTAAATTATTGGTCAACATCTCGCCAAGATGCTGCAAAACTACGGTTGCTAGTATCTGTTTTCCAGCTTGGGTGTGGTGCCGTCGCCATCGCGACTATCTCAGCGGGCCTGGCGTGAGGTTCTTATGCGCGTCGTACGGGCACGCGCTGTCCATCCAAAATTCCAACATGACCAGGAGGCTGATAACCTCTGACTGGTATCGATCGCTTTGGGGGGATCGTTTTTTCCTGACGGCCGACCAGAACGCCAAGGCGAGATTCGACCTCGACACTGGCGGTTCTCGTATTGCCACTAGCGTCGGGGGGACGTTACTTGGGATTGGTGGCGATGTCATCATCTGTGATGACCCGCACAACGTCGCTTCGGTCGAAAGCGAAGCGGAATTGGAGACCGCGCTCTCATGGTGGAGCGAATTGAGCACGACAAGGCTGAATGATCCGCGTCGGTCGGCGCTGGTGGTTGTGATGCAGCGCCTCGACGCCCGGGACGTGACCGGACATATCCTCGATAGCGGCGCGGACGGATGGGATCATGTGTGCGTTCCGATGCAATATGTTCCGTCCCGGCATTCCTACACAAGTATCGGGTGGCACGACGCGCGCGGTCTCGACGACGATGGTCAGCCGTTGGTTGAGGTTGACGAAAGCGGTGTGCCGCTGCCTCGCGATGACGAAGCCGCAGCCATCCTCGCGAAGCGCGAGGGCGAGCTTATGTGGCCCGAGCGCTTCGATGCAAAAGCTGTAGCAAGTTTGAAAGCCGGCTTAGGACCGTATCGGGCATCAGGCCGCCTGCAACAGTCTCCCAGCCCAAAAGGCGGCAACCTGTTCGATCGGTCATGGTGGCAATTGTGGTCGGACTCTGATGGCAAGTTCCCGCACTGCGATTATACCATTGCGAGTCTTGATGGGGCTTTCACGGCTGACGAAGAGAACGATCCCAGCGCTTTAACAGTGTGGGGGACGTTCGTTAATGAGAACAAGCAGCGGCGCATCATCCTGCTGGATGCCTGGCGGAAATGGGTTCGCTTCTCTGCGCCGAAGGTCCCCCGTTTGATGGAGCCGACTGTCATTGATGGAGTTCGATGGCCGGTCGATTTCGTCGGCCCTGGCATGTCACCCGATCTGATTAAGCAGCGGAATGCGAATTACAGCATGCGCTCGCGACACGACTGGGGCCTCGTCGAGTGGACGGCGCACAGCTGCCAGCGATTCAAGGTGAACATGTTATTGATCGAGGGCAAGGCTTCCGGAATCAGCGCGGCACAAGAGTTGGCTAATCGGCATAGCGGTGAAGGATGGGGCATTTCAGTCTTGCCAACCAAAGGCGATAAAATTGCAAGGGCCCTGGCGGCGCAGCCGGTATTCAGCCAGGGTTTCGTCTACGCTCCCGACCGTTCGTGGGCTGATATGCTGATCACAGAGATGGCAGAATTCCCGAAATCCAAGCACGACGATCTTACGGACTCGGCCACACAGGCAATAAATCACTTGCGGGCCTATGGTCTCGCGCCTAGCGATGATGAAGCGGCTGCGGATCAAGTCGTAGCGGCGACACCGCGTCCGCGCATGAAAGCGCTTTACCCGGTTTAATTGGATAAGGTCATGGCTTGTTTGAGGTGCGGCAAGCAACAGCGATGGGCAGACGATCCGCGCTTCTGCAGCGGCTCGTGCCGCGAGCGTTTCTACGGGGAAGCGGCGGCAGCACCGCGGGAGCCGCAGACGCTCGACGAGGTTATTCGTGACACCTTGACTGCGGACTATCCGAACGCATTAGCTGAATGGGGTAAGCAGACGGGGCTCGATGTCGTCGAATACCAGGGTCCCGAGAGTGCCAAGATTTATGTTGACCACATCATGCGCTCGCCCTTCGGCGCAGGTCACGGCATTGGCCTGCGTGCTGCGCACAGTGACTATGCCCCGGAATATCCGGCCATCCAACGAACGCCGCTTCAAGAGCGCTTGCGTGCGCGGCTTGCCAAATGGATTGCCCCGTCGTTCAAGACCAACCAGCAAGCCCGCGCCGACGCATACGCCCGTGCCCGCGTGGATCTGCTTGATGCCTGGGCGCCGCAGTTTGCGGTAGCGGAGGCAGTTCAGGCCAGACTGCATGCCGCCGTTCCAGAGCACGAACGTTTAGCGTTCGACGCCGAAGAGCGCTACCAGGAAGGACGACGACGGTGCTGACATTTCGATGTCGTACCTGCGATCAGGAAGGAGAGCTTGGCCTCGATTGGCCGGATGGATGGTTCTGGTGTGACGACCAATGCCGTAACGAATTCGCGGAGGTCGTTGAGCATTTAGCAAAAGGCGGTGAGCCCGCAGAAATCGACGTCGATCCAAGATCGAGATTGTTCTGCGAGGCTATGAAAGAAGTCAAGGCGCATCACCGGACGGAAGCGATCTACCGCCGCGAGCTGCGTGAGCGTGACTTCGCGCGGTCAAGGCCGCGGCCGTTGAGGCCTCTTTATCCCGTTTAGCCCCTTTTAGCTGCCGATTGATACCGTTGCGTTATACCGTCTTATTTGTATTCACTAAATTGCCGGCGCGTACTAGACACCCTCTAAACTCATAGATTTATTACGGCCAACAGTTCCCATGTGATTGGGAGAACGCAATGGCCGAAAAGCCAAAGAAATCGATTCAGCTCATCCTTGACGATGACGAAGTAGCGGCGGTGGACCGCTATCGGCGTACTTGCGAGAATCCGCCGTCGCGCCCTGCTGCAATTCGTCAGGTGCTCCGGAAGATGCTTGCCAGCCGCACCGCACCCGCCACCGCCGGGCCATCGCAGCTCGCGGCGGAGCGGCGGGCTTCAGTATGAGGTCCACACCATGAGGATCCACGACAGCTTTCGGGAACTCAAGGATTCCACATTTCAACCGCCTCGGCCGAAGGGCTCTCCAACGGCGGCACGGCGGGAGTTCGCTACAGGTGGCCATGTCGACGCTGATTCTAAGAGAGTGAAACCTCACGCGCCGCGGAATCGTCACGCGGACTCGACCTCTGGTCCTGAAGGTTTGAAGGCTCATCATCGCGCCGACAAGCCTCATCGGGCGAAGGCCGGCCGCATTTCGAAACGTCGCGGATATCAGTTTGGCGGCAGTCCCTACGGCGGTCCAGGCGTTCCGAACTATGTGGCAGGTGTCGGTGGTGCCAGCTATGTGCCAGGCATCACCCTGAGAGCCGAGGGTAAAGGCGCGCCGCCTCCTCCACCTCCGCCATCGCAACCGCCAGGCCTCAGCCCAAGCGACGCCGCGAGTTACGCCGCGCTCGGTAAGAAAATCGGCGACAAATTTAAAAGCAGATACGGCGGCTTTGACTACTCGGACTACATCCCCGGCTTGTCCGGTCCAGACGTAGCGGATGCCGCAAAGGCTGGCGTCGAAAGTGGGCTCAGCTTCGATCCCGAAACCGGGAATGTGGCCCGCCGCGGCGGGGCCATCAAATCATCCCGTAGGAAAAGAGCGTTGTGAACATGCCGCCCGCGATTGTTAGCTTTTTGGCTTTGATCAAGACGTAACAGGAGTCCGTCAAATGAACGATGGAGAGAGCATCGAGGTTGTGATCGAGGGCGAGGAAAATGCTGCCGCTGGAAGCAGCTTGGCGCGCCGAACTAGCGATACCGACCAGCGTTCTCGTGCTGCCGAGGTCGAGGTCGCCCGGATGCGGTTCGCGACTGCGCGTGCGCAGCGTGAGGCAGAGTTCAACCGGGAGATGAACGAGCGGCTAACGGCGGAGTCTGAGGCGAACGCGGCAGAGGTGGATCTTGAACGCTCGGCTGACATGGGTGACTACAGATCTCAAGCTGCAGCTAATAGGCGGATAGCGCGTGCTGAAGCCAAGAAGTTGCAATCTGAGCAGCGACAGGAATATTTGCAGCAGGCGCCGGTCACAACTGGCGATGCTTTCGCGGATCATTTGGTGCGTCATACAGACCGCACGGCGCAATGGATGAGCGATCACCGCGACTGGATAGTCGATCCGAAAAAGAATGCCAAAGTAACCGGTGCCCATAATTTCGCGGTGTCCGAAGGTTTGACGCCTGATACGGACGAATACTTCGATTTTGTCGAGAAAATGATCGGCTTGCGTGGCAACGGCGGCAGCAACAGAGGCGGGAGGGCAAGCGTGCAGGGCGACCACGTCGTACACCGGTCGGGCAGTGACGCTCCTGATGGCTCCGTTAAGATGTCGAAAAACGCTTATGAAATGGCCACAAAAGTTCTGACCTGGAACTATGATGATCCACAAGGACGTTTCAAACGCGGCGAGCCGATCGGCGTCAAAGAGTACCTGCGGCGGCAATCTGAAATGAAGAAAGCTGGTTTTTATGATCGCATCTGATCAGTTGAGGGGGAACAGAAGTACCGCGGCCGGCCGTCCCCGCGTAGTCACTTACTGAGGATTCGCAATGACCGAACTCCCCCTCGATGATTCGCCCCAAGCAGACCATGCGCCTTATCGTACTCCACGTAGGGGGCCACGTAATGGCACCCGAGAGCCGACCCGCGAGCCCCTTCGCGGAGAATGGATTGGCCGCGGCGGCGAAGTTCTGACCCGCGGTCGGACCAATATCGCCGATCCGTTTCAGATTCCTCCGGAATTGATAGACCACGACTGGGACATGCAATGGAATGCCGTCACCGTGGTCGGCAACAACGAAATCATCATGTCGATCGACAACATGATGTACGACAATGGCTGGCGTCCCGTGCCGGCTGATCGTCCTGGCTTTGCCAAACGCTTCGGAGTGCCTAAAAACGGTGGGAATGCAATCATCATTGGTGGCCTTCGCTTGGATGAGCGGCCGAAGTCGATGACGGAAGCGGCCAAGGATGATGAATTACGCCGTGCGACGGGTCAGATGCGCGACCGTGATTCCGCTCTGACGGGCGGCAAGGCCGCTCTGCGGCAGACTCTGGAAGGCGAAGACCTTCGTATCGTCGGCGGCTACAAGGGCCGGCGAACCGGAACCCGTCTTGGGATCGACAGCGAGGCACCGCGGCCGTCCTATCAGTATGCAACGGGCGAGGAATGAGACATGCCGATCAACTATTCTCTGCCGCAGAGCGATGCCGACCTCTTTGCCGGCCAGATGCGAACGACAAAGGCCCAGTTGGCCAAGCTTCAGCGTGAGATCGACTCGCTAACCGCAGAACAGGAACGGAATCCGTATGGTTGGGAATGGAGGCAGAAACTGCCGCCGCTCACCCAACTCAAACATCGTTTAGAAAGCCAATTACGCAGCCAGGAAATGAGCTTGCGGGCGGCGGGCGTGTCGCCTGACACAGGACCGAGAGCCCTGTCATCGGGCGGTTTTTGGTTGCCGCCTGATTCGGCTTGATAGGAGACAACGATGACCTCTACGTCTTTCAGCAAGGCTCACAACGCGCGCACTCTCCATCCTGACGGTGTATCAGGTGAGGACGCGCGTTATTTCGGGGAACATTGCCCCAGCTCGGCCGATGCCAGCCGTGCTGAACGGCAGGGCGAGGGCAAATGCACGGGTTTGGACGATAGGAGATATTTTTCAGATTTCCCGCCTGATCTTGCGACGCCAACTAATGCTGGCCGTCCGGTTTTGAAGGATGCCGAGGGGCATCCAGCATTTTCGGAAAATCTATCAAGCGCTGCAATGGAAACGGCGGACCGCGTTCGGCGGCGGGAGAGGTGATGGATGCTCGCGGCTCCCGACCGCGCCGACCTCGTGGAGCAGATCGCTGCTGCGTTGGAGGTCGCGGTTGAGGCGCATCAGGAAGCCTGTCGCCTTCTTGGTGTGGCGCGTGTTTTCGCGCGTCGCATGGGCGTTCCGCAGCAAGAGGCGTCCGAGCCTCCGGCTGATCAGGACGAGACAGAAAACGCTGAGGTTGAAGGAATGTCAGAGTTGAAAGAGATGCAAGAATTGGTTGCTGCCGACGCATCGGTGCCTGCGGTGGAGCCGGCTGATGTTGCTGATCCGCTCGCGGATCACAAGCCTCTGCCGGATGGTATCGCTCGGATTTCAGCGTCCCGGCTGCGGGCAATCGCTGGCTGGTCGCCCGGCGAGTTCAGAACCCTGGCCTCGATGTCCGACGAGGAGTTCGAAAAAGCCCGGCAGGTGGGCTTTGCCCAATATCTGCGCGGACCGAGTGAATCGAGTTCCGAAGTTCATCCGCCGCCCGCTTCTGAGCTGCTGGAGGCCGCCGAATAAGCTATGCCCGACGCATTCGACTCCTTCCCTGCAGTTGACGACAGCGGCCCGCCGATTGCTGGGTTCGCGGTCGATCGGTCGGCCAAAGGCGACAGGCTTCGATCGGCGGATCGGCTCCGGCAGGCTTGGCCCGGCAGGCCGATGACCGATGCCGAGGTGGGCCTCGCGCCGGCACGCCGTGCGGGACTGGGGAATGCAGCATTGCCTGCTAAACCCGTTTCCGATCTTCCTGACGCGCCCTGGGCCACGCCGGGCAAGCCAGCAAACGTTTTCGATCAGTTCGACCCTGACGCATTTTTGAAGAGCACAGCCGGAGGCATGTCTGATGCCGATGTCGGATTGGGCGGCAATCAGCTGCCCGATGCCCCGTGGGTTGGCGGGAACAAACCTGGCATGTTTGACGATCTCGTACCGAACGCCCCTTCCTACGGCACGGGCGAGTCCGCCTGGGAAGGCTACCTCAAAGGCGCTTCCGCCAATTGGCGCGACGAGATTTACGGCGCATCCAAGGCTTCTGGTGCGCCCGATTGGCTTGGCGGCTTCCGTGCCCCGATCGGAGCAGGGCGGCTTGCTTATGAACATCTTACCGGCACTCGTGGCCCGGCAACCGAAGAATACGAGCGCGCCCGCGATGAGATTCGCGCTCGGCAACGCGCCATGCAGCAGCAGCATCCCTACGCGTTCGGAGCTGGCGAGTTGGGCGGCGCGGGCGCAAGCATGCTGGTGGCCCCAGGCGCGAGAGCCGCAACCGTGGCGGGGCGGCTTGGTAATGCGGCCTTGACCGGGGCCACTTATGGGGCCGTTGCTGGCGCTGGTGAAGGCGAAGGGGCTGCTGATACCGGGAAGGGTGCGTTGACCGGGGCCGCAACGGGCGCGACGCTCGGAACGGTCGGCGCCGGCGCGGTGGAAGCCTTGTCGCCGATTGCTACCCGGGTAGCCAATGTGTACCGCGGCATCCGAGATCCAGGCTTGGAGGCCGAACGCCGCGTTGCCGAAAGCTACATGGCTGACCTGCAGCGCGCCGGCCTGTCACTGTCGTCGAACGAAGTTCGTGAGGCCAATATCGCGGGATTGCCGCTCGCCGTTGCGGACGTTGGTGAGCGCACCCGAGCACTGGCACGGTCGGCAGCCAACACTTCGCCCGAGGGTCGGGCCGCCCTGACCGAGTTCACACAGGAACGCTTCGAGCAACAATCGCCGCGGATTGCGACCTACATCCGCGATATGACCGGTGGCGGTAACGCGACAGAGGACCTGGAGCGGATTCAAGATGTGGCGCGGCGCGCCAATCGCCCCGCGTATCGAGCCGCCTATGCGGCCGGTGAGGATGGCCTATGGACGCCTGAACTTGAACGCCTCGCCGGTAGCCCTGCGGTGCGGCATGCCATGCAAAACGCCGTCGATCGCGGGCGTGATCGCGCTGTCGCGGAAGGCATGGGTGCGTTCAATCCCGGCGTTACATTCGAAAACGGGATCATGCAGTTCGGGCGTGGGAAAGGCGCGCCGCCCTACCCGAACATGCAGTACTGGGATTACGTCCAGCGCGAGTTGCGCGACACGCAGACGGCGGCAAGACGGGCTGGACGCAATGAGGAGGCGGGAGCGCTTGGCACGCTCCATCGCTCGTTGCTCAATGAACTAGATTCTGCAAACCCGACCTTCGCTCGTGCCCGCCAAGGGGCGGCGCAATTCTTCGGCGCCGAAAACGCCCTCGAAGCCGGGCAGAATTTCGTGCGATCGAGTGCCAATATCCCAGAGGCCCAGCGTGCTCTTACCCGGATGAGGCCGGCGGAGCGTGAGCTATTTGCCCGAGGGTATGCGTCGAATCTGGCCGATGTGGTCGAGCGGTCTGGGGATAATCGCAATGTGCTCAATGCCGCGTTTTTCAACAACGGGGCTGCCCGATCGCGGACATTGATGGCGCTCGGCCCCGATCGCGCTGCCCGACTTGAAGCATTGCTCCGGGCTGAGCGTGTAGCTGATTGGGCGCGGACCGCCGTATCAGGCAATTCGACCACGGCGCGTCAGCTTTTTGAGATGGGTTTGGCCGGCGGCGCGACGGCTGGTGCGGAGGGTCTCCTCGATCAAAATTTCAGCCCGTCGCATATCCTTAGTGCTGCACTCCTATGGGGGGCGGCCCGTCGTGGAGCGCAGGTGATCGACCAGCGCGTCGCTCGTCGCGTTGGTGAATTGCTCACGTCGAGTGACCGTAATTCGATTGCTCGCGGAATTCAGCTTCTGACGCGGCAGCCGAGGCTCTTCAATGCGCTGAGACGCGTCACCGGAGCCGTTGCGGGTGCTGGAACAGAGGCAGTAGAGACGGCCGGCCGCGCTGCCGGCGGGCGTGTCAAGCCGGCCAACATCGACCACGCTATCCATGGTTTAGACATCGGCTACATCAAGCGAGCGACCGGCAGGGATGGTGACCACGCCGAAGTTCATCTTGGCCCGCATCTCAAGTCGCCGCAGGTCTTTCTGGTTGGCCAATATGATGCAGCCGGACAATTCCGTGGATACAACATTTTCCTCGGTTTCGGTTCGGTGGCGCAAGTGCGCGGGCGCAGCCATGAGCGGCTCGGTCATGTGACAAAGATGTCGGTCGGCCAATTCAAGCACTGGCTCGCCGACAATGCTGCCACGGCGCGGAGGGCGGCATGACGGAAATCATCGATTTCCCTCGCAAGGCAACGAGGCCGGCCAGTACGGCTGGCGGCGCTGCGTTGGCGGTGAAGTGTCCCGAACCCATCATCTCCCCGGAGCTTCGGGCCATCGCTCTTGCCTGGCTGTGCCGCGAGCGTGCGGCGCTCACGCGTCGATTGCAGATTGGAGCGATGCCGGACCGGATACGGGCGAAGCTTGAGGCTGAGATCGCGTACATCGACACCTGCATCGCGGATGTTCAGGAGGAACAATTATGAGTGTCAGCGCCGCAGGAGTGTCTGTCGATATCGCAGGTCCAGGTCCGTCTCAAGAAGAGTTGGATTTTCGTGCGATTTACACCGGAGGCGAGCATTTTTTGGCGCGTGCGAGGATGCTGGCCGACCTGAAGGCACAGCAGGAAACAGCCTTCATGCAACTGCGCCTGGGAAATGACGCCCAAGCCGCTCTAGCTGACGCTCAGCTCAAGCAGTCGGCCGCTAACGCGGCTCTCGGCAAGGCGAACGCTACCCTAGAGACCGCGACCACGACAGCAACCGACACCGTCGCCAAAGCCGATGACCAAGCCGCTACTATTGTAGCCAAGGCTACAAACGACGCGGCCGCGGCGTCCGCCGCCGCATCACAAACTATGCTAGACGCGAATGGCTACGCGACGGACAAGAAGGCCTCTGCCGATGCCGCGCTGAAACGAGCGGCAGACAATGAGGCCGAAACTGCAAAGCTGAAAGAGGCCGCGCAAGCTGCTCTTGCCGCCCATCAGGATGCGCAAGCTGCCGCTGATCAGGCAAAGGCCGACGCCGATGCATTGGCGGAGGCGGTGAGGAAAAAGATCGAAGCCATGCGGCAGGCAATTGGGGAGTTGGCGTCATGAGTGGAGTTTCGATCGACAACCCGTCTCCGCCTGCTCCGTCCGAGACTGATCTTTTAATGCAAGCCTCGATTCAGGGCGGGAACGCGTTCTTGAGTCGCATGCAATCTCTTCTCGATGCGAAGGCCCGTCATGATGAAGCTTTGGCTGAGCTTAGCCTCGGCAAGACGGCAAAAAACGCTTTAGCAGAGGCGCAGGCGAAGCAAGCTGAGGCTGAGAGCAATCGGGCAGCGACCGAGGCCATGTTTGCGCAAGCCCACGCGGTTCGGGAGCAAGCTCAAGCTGATGCTGCCGAGGTCGCAAGGGCAGCTAAAGCCGAAGCTGCCGCCCTCCTCGCCCAAGCCCAGCGAGACCGCGACGAGGCGGCAACCGTGAAGGGCAGTGCCGATGCAGCGGCAGCCGCAGTCGCGGCCGATCGTGAGAAGCTGCAAGACGAGCGGCGGGCGGCCAGTCGCATCGCTGAACAGGCCGCGAGAAAAGAGGCCGTCTTCCAGATGAAGATCGATGCCTTCCATGCCGTCATTGACGCCGCAGAAGCCGAACTTGCGGAGCTTGGCGCGTCGGTGCCTGCTGCCGTGGTTCAGCTGGCGAGCTGATGACGATGTCCGCGGGGCTCGCCTATTTGATGGGGCTGGCCACGGCGGCGCTCATCTTTGCAGCACACAAGGTCCGCAGGCGGAGGAGTTGATGGCCAAGGCTACTGAGACAGATCGGCTTGTGGAGCTGGAGCGGCGCATCGCTCTGCTGGAAGCGTTCGTGGATGTGCGGCATCGTGAGAAGGCAGGGTTAACGACTGACGAAATTAGGGAAATTTGGCACGGCAGGCCGCCGGTGCCGGAAGGGGCGCAGTATGAGCGATATATCGGCTGCGGTTACCGATTCTTCGACCAACGTTCAACTACCTTCGCATCTATTCCAAGCTTCACCGCCAATCCGTAGGCGACCTCGGGTTCCAACAGAATTCGAACGGGAACGGTCTCGGGCGGAGGCCCGTCAACAAATACGTGCAGAACCAATTCTACGCCGTCTTGGGTGGGCTTTGTTGTTGTGGTTTGAGCAAATAGCGGCTCGTAAGGTGGCTCGCCATCAAAGATAATCTCGCCCATCACTGTCTCCGGTTGGGGTAGGCTGCCCTTCGAGACCAGCAAAAAGCCGTCGCCGCCAGCGGCGCCGGTCAGGTGGCTTCAACAGCCTAGCGGAAGCTTCGGTAAGCTGCGACCGATTGACTCAATATGCATTTCCAAGATTCACTCGCTCTGCGTTTTCTTCCATATGATTGCGGGTGTCGTCGCCCTTTCCCCTCTTCACCTCGATCAGACCGCCTGTTGGCGATGACGACCTCTCCTATCTGCGAGATTGTCTCGATTCGTGGCGGGCGGCTGGATTCCAGCCTGTTGCGGTCAACGGGCCGGCGGAAACTGAGGCACTGCGAAGCCTCGACCTTCCGATTGAATTCGCGCCCATGCAAACCGACGGCAAGCCTCGGATCGGTGCTATCCTGTCGGTAATCAAAGCGAGTGATGCCCCCTTCGCCGGCATCATCAATTCCGATTGCCGGATCATGGGCTATCCCAGGCTCGCGTCCACGATCAAAAACGGGCTCGACCGATCATGCATCCTTGCTTGGCGCGTCGATGTCGGCGAAGGCATCAAGCCCGCAGCCACCAGCCATGGGTTCGACGCTTATTTTTTTGACGTACGCTTTTTGCCGGAAGACGACATCGGGTTTTCGATAGGCGACCCATGGTGGGACTATTGGTTTCCGCTCGTGTGCGAGATGAACGGCGCACGACTTGAGACGCTTGCGGTGCCGTTTCTCTCCCACAAGGTGCATCCCCTGAACTGGCAGCGGCGGAAGTGGGAAGCCGGCGCGCATCGCTTCTGGACGGCGCTGCGCGGCTGGCAGCCCGCGGCGGTCCCAAGGTCGGTCTTTGATGCGATCCCCGCGGCGTGGTGGACGCAAGAGAGGCTGTCGGCCTCCCGGGTCGGCTCGTTGAGCCTCATCGTCCCGGCTTGGTTCTTCAAGGAGAGGCGGCAGACGATCGCCATCTTGCCGGCGGAGATGGCGGAGGTCGAAACGATGCTTCAGCTTGGCGGCCAGGCGCTCCTCGATGCGGCGGAATTTGTCCTGCTGAAGAATATGCTTCGGCGGGTGATCAAGCCTTTGCGGAGGGCCGTCGCTGTGTTTCGCAGGGTTCGGCAGGCCGTCGCTGACCTAATGCCGCCAGCGCAGCCTTCGGCGCTGTGAAGGCCGCGGGATTAGGAGTCGTGACCTCGTCTTGCGGCTCGTGGATATTGCGCATTTTGTTATGTTTGACGAAAGCCGCGACGGCGATGAAGAGCAGCAGCGCCGTCCACCAAACGAGGAACGTCTTTCTCTCAGATGACATTGAGAGACCCCCCTTCCCCGCGGCGACCTGGCGGCCGAAGGTAGCGGATCGTCAGTCAGCCGTGACCGCAGCGCTAGACACCTGTCAATTATGCGCGGTGGCGCGCGCTTTGATGACGCGGTGCCGCTGGGGGCGCCGGTCGCCCTTCGCGGATCACGGGGCCGATTGCTTTGCCCGCAAGTTAAGAAGTTCCGTCCGTGCGGTAGAGGCCAGCCATTCCCAGCGCTCCGCTTCCTTCTCGGCAGATCGGGTGGTGTGATCGTTTGTCCCGTTGGCGCTGTCACGTAGGTCTTTGGCGTGGCCCGTCGCCGCTTCGATCAGCTGGTCCATGGCGCTGAACTGAGGTCGTGACTCCGGCGCCCCACAAGCTTCTCCGCAATACTCAACCACCATCGCGCTAGCGCCGACTGACATCATGAGGGCCAGCCAGACAAGGAGCGCTTTTCGGTGAAATGACATAGGAATCTCCTCCGGTCGCACCTGGGCGCTAAACCTGGAGCGGACCTTCAGCCGGCCACAGCGACAATCGTTAAGATAGGTTCTTTTTCGTGATCCTGCCGGGGCAACGCAGCGGCCGGCGGCCACAGCGACAATCGTTAAGATAGGTTCTTTTTCGTGATCCTGCCGGGGCAACGCAGCGGCCGGCGTTCGGCCCGACCCCTCGACGAGCGTTCAGTCAGCGGACGACTTCACCGTCATAAGCCGCCTGACGGCGGTAAAGGTCGCGGAGCGTGCCGGAATTCCATTCCACGTCGGCGATGCGCCACTCCTCGCCTGAGCGGAGCAACTCCAGAACGACCTTTTCGGGGTTGCCAAAATTGATGAATGTTACGGTCCCGACCGTCTTGAACCCAGCAGTATCCTTCACATCAACGGAAAGATCTGAAATGTCCCACTCCGGGCGACCTATGAACGGATCGGTGCCGAGTGCTGGTGACTCGCCCTGCTTGGTTGCCGCGGCGCGATCCTCCAAAATGAGTGAAGCGAGAGCAAACGTGAAGTAACTGCGCACGGATTGCGCGTCGGTCAGCGGTACCCCCGCGGCAGCGGCAGACGATTTGCCGAGATAGTGCTGATAGATCGAGCCAAGGAATTTTTTCGCAGCCGGCTCCCGCTTTTCCTTCGCGAACGCCGGAACGACTGGAAACGCGAGTATAGCCGCAAACCCTAACGCGAGGCGGCGACGTGAAAACGATGCACGGTCATTCATCTTCCTCGAAGCCTCCTCCCGTTGATCTGCCGACATATGGAAACGATAAACGCATCGCCAAAGGTCAGTGTTTCAATCGGGTGATCAACTCATGTTGATCGCTTGACTGCGAGAACCTGTCGGCTCGGTGGGCCGCGTCGAGGGCAAAGACTGGCAGGGCGAAGCGAAGACCCGTGGCAACGGGGCTCGGCGCCACTTGATCCTGCCGGGGTGGTGCGGCGGTTTCTGCGAATGAGAGGCCCGGCTTGGTGTCCTAGCACCTTGCCGGGCCAGTAGACCTCAGAGAGCTACGCCGCCAGTGGCGGCAGCTGTTGCTGATGACGTTCCGTCGCCGCATCCGGAGGTCGTGCGCAACATATTGCCTGGCCATTTCTTGATGATTGACGATGGAAAATTGCGACTCCAGGTGACGCAGTGTGACGACGACTATTTCGAGGCACGCGTGCTCGTCGGAGGCACGACTTCATAGTGATTGATGCGCGGCGGCGGCATCCGGTAGATCTCGTAGCGCACGGCGCCCGGCTCCTTCTGGCTGGCCTCGGCCAGCGCCCTCTCAAGCGGGGCGGCCGCGGCGGCGATAGCAGGGTCGCCGCCCATGAAATCCACGTGCTCCACCATGTAGAGCGCACCGGGCTCGATGCGCCGCGCCGGTGCATTGGCGAACGGCTGCAGCATTTTGCGATCCGGCGGGCTGTTGCGGATCGGCTTCAGCGCGCCCTCGAATTCCGCTTTGGCGGCACCCTTGTCGTGGGCTTCGAAGGCGGCCTGGTTCTGCCAGCCCTCCATGATGACGAACCGGTTGGGGCGGCTCGTCTCCTGCAGGATGGTGAACTCCAGATTCGCGCCTTCGCGGCGGCTCTGGTCGCGGTATTTCTTGATAAGCTCGACGCCTTGCGGCACCGCACCCGCACCGACGTCGAGATAGGTCACCGCGAAGACCGCGTCGGCGCCGCTTTGGGCCCGTGCCGCGGGTGCGACCGCAA